>JGI24188J35168_1001728_pt1 | contig 12509 bp, 9 predicted proteins | sample YNPBryantNP2012_FD_35168 | JGI IMG/M metagenome (IMG submission 35168) | reverse complement strand
CTCTCCTTGTCACAAAGAAACGGTGCTGCCCAACCCCGGGCTCTCGCTGGCGATGAGCCACCCCTCTTCGAGGCGAAAACTGGCGACGGTGGGATCGTCGACCAGGTCCAGGTGCCCGTCCAGGTCGCCGTATTGGACGTTGGGACTGCTGAGAGCAAAGCTGAGGCCTGCGGCGGTGAGCAGCGCCGGCTCGTTGATGCAGCCGACCATGGTGGCCATCCGTGCGGCGCGGGCGATGGTGTCGATCTGGCGGGCGCAGCGGATGCCACCACACGCGGCCAGTTTGGCGCTCAGCCCGTCGGCGGCGCGGCGGGCGGCGACCTCCAGCGCCGATGCCAGCCCCGTCACGCTCTGGTCGGCCAGGATGGGCAACGGACTGTAGCGGGTCACCTCGGCTAGCGCCTCCAGGTTGTCAGGCGACGTAGGCTGTTCCAGCATCTCCAGCTCTCCCTCCAGCGCGCGGGCCACATCCAGCGCCTCCTGCACTGTGTACCCTCCGTCAGCGTCGAGGCGCAGCGTCAGGCCGGGCAGGGCCTGGCGGACGGCGCGCACTCGCCGGACATCCTCCTCGGCGTCGAGGCCGCCCTTGATCTTGAGGATGCGAAAGCCCTGCCGGGCGCGGTCGCGGGCCAGCTCCACGGTCTCTTTGACCGGGGCGATGCTGATCGTCACGGAGGTCTGGATGCGCTGGCGGTAGCCGCCCAGCAGCCGGTAGAGTGGCAGCCCNGTCGCCAGTCCCAGCAGATCGTGAAAAGCCAGGTCGAAGGCGCACAGCGCGGCGGGAGTCGACGCGGCAACCCGGCTCAGTTCTTCCAGCGCGTACTCGGTGTTCAGCGGGTTGAGGTCGCGGGCACGGTCGGCGCAGGCGCGGCAGGCGCGGATGACGCCTTCGGCGGTCTCGCCAGTGATGGTTGGGTCGAAGGCGGCGCAGCCCCACGCATTGCGGCCGTCTCGCGTCTCGACGCGCACAAAGACGACGGTCACGCGGTCGATTTCGGCTGTGCGCCCCGCGCGGTAGGGGAGGCGCAGGCCCAGCTCGACCGGCGTCACTTCGATATGGCTGATCTGCATTGTGTACCTCTTTTTTTCTTTTTGCCACAGATTACACAGATTGATTATACGCCAGGTAGTTAACTTTTGCGCGCAAGCCGGCGGTCCCGCTCCCAGGCTGGCAGGTCCTCCTTCTCCGCCAGCGCCGCGCGCAGTTCAAAGATCTGGTCGCGCAGCAGGGCGGCCTTTTCGAACTCGAGCGCCTCGGCGGCGGCGCGCATCTGCTTTTCCAGCTCGCGGATCAGGCGGGCCAGCTCGTCTTTGGGCATCTGGGCGGGGGTAAAGGCCGCTGCCTCTGGCGTCGCCTCGCGCCGCACGCGGTCGGTCAGGTCNCGCACTTCCTTGACCACCGTGGCGGGGATGATGCCATGCGCTTCGTTGTAGGCAAGCTGCACCTGGCGGCGGCGGTTGGTCTCGTCGATGGCCCGCTGCATCGCCTCGGTGACNCGGTCGGCGTACATGACCGCTGTGGCNTTGACGTGCCGCGCCGCCCGGCCAATCGTCTGGATGAGCGCCGTGTCGGAGCGCAGAAAACCTTCCTTGTCGGCGTCGAGGATCGCCACCAGGCTGACCTCGGGCAGGTCGAGCCCTTCGCGTAGCAGGTTGATGCCCACCACCACGTCATAGACGCCCAGGCGCAGGTCGCGCAGGATTTCGACCCGCTCGATGGTCTGCACCTCGCTGTGGAGGTAGTGGACTTTGATGTTCAGTTCCTTGAGATAATCGGCCAGGTCCTCGGCCATGCGCTTGGTCAGCGTGGTCACCAGCACGCGCTCGCCGCGCGCCAGCCGCTCGCGGATGCGCTCGATCAGGTCGTCGATCTGCCCCTGCGCCGGGCGGACGACGATCACGGGGTCGACAATGCCCGTCGGGCGGATGATCTGCTCGACGACCTGCTCGCTCCGCGCCAGCTCGTAGGGGCCGGGGGTGGCGGAGGTGTAAATGACCTGGTTGAGGCGCTCTTCGAACTCTTCAAAACGCAGGGGGCGGTTGTCGAGCGCCGAGGGCAGGCGGAAGCCGTAATCGACCAGCGTCTGCTTGCGGCTGCGGTCGCCGTTGTACATGGCGCGCACCTGCGGGATGGTCATGTGTGACTCGTCCACCACCAGCAGGTAATCGGCCGGGAAATAGTCGATCAGCGTCCACGGCGCCGAGCCGGGTGGGCGCTGTTGCAGGTGGCGGGAATAGTTCTCGATGCCGGCGCAATAGCCCACTTCGCGGATCATTTCCATGTCATAGCGGGTGCGCTGCTCCAGCCGCTGCGCTTCGAGCAGTTTGTCCTCGGCTTTCAACTGGGCCAGCCGTTCCTCCAGCTCGGCCTCGATGTCGGCCAGCGCCTGCTCGCGCTTTTCCTCCGGCGTGATAAAGTGCCGGGCCGGAAAGATCTGCAGCTCGTCCAGCTCGGCGAGCACTTCGCCGGTGAGCGGATCGATCTCGACGATGCGCTCGATCTCGTCGCCCCACAGGCTGATGCGGTAGGCGGTCTCGCCATAGGCGGGCATCAGCTCCAGCGTGTCGCCGCGGACGCGGAAGCGGCCCCGCCGCAGTTCCAGGTCGTTGCGCTCGTAATAGATCGAGACCAGGTGGCGCAGGAGCGTGTCGCGGCGATGGCGCTCGCCGCGGGCCAGGCTGATCGTCACCTTGCCCCATTCGGCGGGATCGCCAATGGCATAGATGCACGAGACCGAGGCGACGATGATCACGTCGCGGCGCGAAAAGACGGCAGTCGTCGCCGCCAGGCGCAGCCGCTCGATCTCTTCGTTGATCTCGGTCTCTTTTTCGATGTACAGGTCATAGTGGGGCAGGTAGCTCTCGGGCTGGTAGTAGTCGTAATAGCTGACAAAGTACTCGACGGCGTTATGGGGAAAAAACTCGCGGAACTCGGCATAGAGCTGCGCGGCGAGCGTCTTGTTGTGGGCCAGGACCAGGGTGGGCTTTTGCACCTGTTCGATGACGCACGACACGACATAGGTTTTGCCGGTGCCGGTGGCGCCCAGCAAGGTCTGGTGCTTCATCCCGGCGCGCAGGCCCTGAACCAGCTTTTCGATGGCCTGCGGCTGGTCGCCGGTGGGCTGAAAGGGCGAGACGAGTTGGAACCTGGGCATGATGTGCTCCTCAAGCGGGGTAGGGCAGGCGCTGGCGAGGCTCCAGACGGGCCAGCCAGCGCCGCAGAACGGCCAGCGCCAGCCGTCGGCGCAGACGCGGCCACCCCCTGATGGCCTGCCGGAACATCGCGGCGGGCGGCAGAGTCGGCGCATAGTTGGCCTGCACATAGGCCTGGATCAGGTCTTGCAGGCCTTTGAGGTCTTCCAGGGTCTGCTCCAGCGCCGCCCCGAACTCGAAGGCAGTGTCTCCTTCACGCATGGGCACGCCCACCCACCTTCCCCAGCGCCGCAGCCGCTCGTAGAGGATAAGCACGGCGGTCGGCGGCGGCAGATAGCGCAGCCGCAGCCTGTCGACGACCAGCCCCAAAGTCAGCGTCACCAGCAATGCCGCTGGCGTCGCCAGCAGACCCCAGCACCAGCCGCTCGTCCGCTGCACCGCTGTCGGCGCGACGGCTGCTCGGGCTGCTCCGGCCACTCGCCCGGCCCCAGCGTCTCCGGCCGCTCGAAGGGCGGGCGGCTGGCGGTCGGCTCGAACTCGATCCAGCCGTAGGGCGGAAAATAGACCTCGGCCCAGGCATGGGCGTTTGCACCGATGACGACCCAGCGGGCGTTCTCGGCGTCATAGGTCCCGCTGGTGTAGCCGACGACCAGGCGGGCAGGCAATCCTGCCGCCCGCGCCAACACGACCATCGCCGTGGCATACTCGTCGCAATACCCCCGCCGCAGGTCGAACAGGAAATAGTCGGCCACGTCGCGGCCCGGCGGGGGTGGAGGCACGTCCAGCGTGTAGGGGAAGGTACGCAGGTAGCGCTCGATGGCCAGCGCGCGGTCGTAGGGCGTCGGCGCGGTGGCCGTCAGGTCGCGGGCCAGGGTCAGGACGCGCTCCGGCACTGTCTCTGGCAGGGGCAGATAGCGCGCGCTCACCCAGGCCGGGTAGTCCGTGCTGGCGGCGCGGAGCTGCTCGTGGCTGACGTGGGGCACAAGCGACCGCGCCCGATATTCGCGCCCGTCGAACGCAGCGGCAAACAGGTCCCCTCCCGAGCGCCAGGCAACGCGAATGTCCTGGTTGACCGCGACGGGTTCGCCGGCCAGCGCGAGCAGCCCGCCGGTTTCGCCCAGCATCAGCACCTCTTGCTCGACCGTTTGCCGGTAGGGCAGGGTGGGGGAGATGACCGTCTGCCCGGCGGGGTATTCGACAATGGCGGTCTCGGAAGTGGCCCAGCCGGAACCGGCATAGCGGTCGTAGGTGTGCGTGCGCCAGTAGTAGGCGACGGGCGGCTCGGCGACGCCGCGACGCACGTCGCCGGTGCGGACGACCATGACGACCTGGCGCAGCAGTTCGGGCGGCGCGCCGATCAGGTAGCTGCGCGGCAGGCCGGTCAGTCCGACGCGGGCGAAGGAGGCATCCGCTGTGGGCGGCTGCGGCTCCAGGCCGAGGGACTNGACCAGTCCGNTGTTGTCCGCCGGCTGGTTGATCCGCTGCAGGAACTCGGTGATGTTGCGCACCGAGAGGGATGGGAGGATGAGGGCCGCCAGCACCAGGCCAGCGGCGACCACCGTTGTCGTCCCGCTCAGGGTGTGCCAGATGTCGGGCGAAAAGTCTACCCCGCCGAGCGCCCAGCGCTGCTCGCGCGCCTGGTGTTGGGTGAGCGCCGTGAGCAGGAGCGCTATGCCGAGGAAGGGCAGGAGGATGTACGGATGGGCGCTGCTATAGTAGAGGCTGTAGCTCAGCAGCGCGCCAGCGGGGAAGAGTCCGATGGCCGCCTGGCGGTAGCGGCGGACGAACCAGCCNGCCCAGACTGTGACGAGCCAGATCGCCATNCCCCAGACGAGGGCNGCGGCGGTGGGGTCGAAAACCGNCTCACCGGCGCGCAGCGCCTGCAGCCATGNCAGGGCGCGGTTCAGCAGCGTGGCCGTGTCCGTCGTCAGCCNGCTCAGCGCCAGGGGGACGAGCGTCCAATCTGGGGCAGGCCCCTCGAACAGGTGCAGGTGCAGCGGGCGCGGNCCGNCGAACGCCCAGCGCCCGATCTGCCACAGGGTCACGGCGGCCCCTCGCGGGATGGCAAGCAGGTCGCCCTCCAATCGCCCCACGCGGATGAGCAGGCAGGCAGCACCCAAGGCAACAGCCAGCAAAACGGCCAGCCAGACGCGCATGCGCGAACGGGCGGCCAGCCAGCTCAGCAGCGCGCCAGCTATGCCCGTGGTCAGCAGCAGATTCACGTCCATGCTGCGGACGATCCCGGCCAGTCCGAAGACGACAAGGCTGATGACCAGCAACAGCAGGGCGACCTGGAGCAGCGTCCATTGCCCGATGCGGGGCAGGAAGCGGCGCAGCGTGCTCAACCGGACACCACCTTCCACAAAATCTGGCGCGGCGTGCGCTGCGAGGAGGTGCGTTCGGCTTCGAGCGCCTGCCAGGGCGCGGGGTGACCCGGCCGGGCTTCGGGGCGGTCGAGCAGGTCGCGNGTGACCACATAGTGAGCGATGCCCAGCTCGGCCAGCAAGGACTGTGCCCGGTTTTCTGGCGCCGGTTCGGCGCCGAAGGAGCGCGGCTCCAGCAGAAAGACCGTGGGGATGGCCCCGCGCCGCATCAGCCCCATGAGCGCGTCCAGCCAGGACCCGTCCACTGCCGGGGTGATGAGGATGAGGCTGGTCGAGGGCGCGAGTGTGGGGCTCAGCGCGGGCAAAAAGTCGGCCAGCGGACAGTCCCCTGGCGAGACCAGCGCCAGGGTGTAAAGGATCTCCCAGCGCTGAGCGGCGCCGTCGCGCGGGGCCAGGCGAACCCATTGCTCGCCCTGAGCTGCCAGGCCGACCGCCTTGCCGGCGCGGAGGCCGCGGTCGGCCAGCGAGGCGGCCAGGATGACGGCGTGNTCCTCGGTGGCGTCGGGCGCCTGGCCGACCTGGACGGAGCGATCCATATCCAGGATGATCCACCAGTCGCCNGCGGGNGCGCTGTCNAAGGTGCGCACGTAGAGGGCATCGCGGTGGGCCGAGGTGCGCCAGTGCACCCAGCGCAGGTTGTCGCCGGGGGTATAGGGGCGCACCGTCGTTGCGCTGACCGTCCGTTCGAGCGCGGCGGGGCCGGGCCGGCCCTCGGCGGCGCGCCCGCCGGAGGCAACCTCGACCGCNGGCAGGGGGACGATCGGCGGCAGGACCAGCAGCGGCACGGCTGCGGNGTCGTGCAGAGTGACCGAGTAGATGCCNAAGGGGTCGCCGCTGTGCAGCGTGGTCGGGCCGAGGGTGAAGAGGCCGCGGCGGACGCAGCGCGCGTCGCGGTGCCAGTGGATCGAGGAGCGGTCGCTCACGCTGGTGGCGCGGTCGCTCTGATAGTTGGGCAGGGTGGAGTGGTCCTCCAGGGCGAACCAGAGCGCTGGCGCCCAGCCGTCGTTGGTGACGGTGAACCGTTCGACCAGGCGGTCGCCGACCTGTGCCCAACCGAAGCGCATTTCGCGTTTGAGGTGCAGCCCGCGGGCCAGCGACCAGGCCCACAGCGTGCTGACGAGCCACGCNCCGCTGAGCCCCACCAGCAGAAACCACCAGCCGCGGTAGGGCGCGGTCAGTTGCATCAGCAGCAGCAGCGCGGCCATCGCCGGCAGCGCCCACGATTTCAGCCGCACGGCGGCGCGGGGGCCCGTGTTAGCCTTCCCGTTTTTGGGTCCTCGGCTATGGATGCGCACCGTCCGTTCCCTTTCCCTGTCTACCGATGCACCATCGCACTATGCGGCACCGGCGCGCTGTCCAGAATCTCGTGCACGATGCCCTCGGCGTTGATGTTGCGCAGGCGGGCCTGGGGGCTGAGGATGATGCGGTGGGCCAGGGCGGGCAGGGCCAGGGCTTTGATGTCGTCGGGGAGGACATAGTCGCGGCCGCGCAGCGCCGCCCGCACCTGCCCCGTGCGGTAGAGAGCCAGGCTGCCGCGCGGACTGACGCCCAGGTAGACGTCGGCGTGGCGGCGGGTCTGATCGACCAGCTCGACGATATAGCGCTTGACAGCCGGGGCGACGTGGATGGCCTTGATCGCCTCCTGGGTCTGGATCAGCTCTTCGGCGGAGACGACCTGCTCCAGCTCATGGATGGGGTGGCGGAACTGCTGACGGTCGAGCACGTCCATCTCGCTGTCCGTGCCGGGATAGCCCAGGCGAATGCGCAGCAGAAAACGGTCGAGCTGGCCTTCGGGCAGGGGAAAGGTGCCCTCGTACTCGAGCGGGTTCTGGGTTGCCAGGACCATGAAGGGGTAGGGGAGGGGGTAGGTTTTGCCGTCGACGGTGACCTGGCGTTCCTCCATGGCTTCCAGGAGGGCGGCCTGGCTCTTGGGCGTGGCGCGGTTGATCTCGTCGGCCAGCACGATCTGGGCCATGATCGGGCCGGGGTGGAACTCGAACTGGCGGGTGGCCTGGTTAAAGACCGAGACGCCGGTGATGTCGCTGGGCAGCATGTCGGGGGTGCACTGGATGCGGCTGAAGGAGCAGCCGATCGAGCGGGCCAGGCTGCGCGCCAGCATCGTCTTGCCGACGCCGGGCACGTCCTCGATGAGGAGGTGGCCCTGGCTCAACAGGCCGATGATGGCAAGCTCCACAGCTTCTCGCTTGCCGACAATGACCCGCTCGACGTTGTCGATCAGCCGCGCGGCGAACGATTGGACGTCGGGCACGGCAGTCCCCCTAGAGCACCAGGATCACGCCAAAGACGCTCTCGACAGCCAGGCTGATGAGGTTAGAGCGTTCGACCGATTTGTCGACGAACATCGAGACGGCGCGCACGGCGGCGACGGCGAGGTAGGCGATGCCCAGCATGCGGTAGGTGGGTCCGCCGAGGACGAGGGGCGCAGCGCCCAGGGCGATGAAAAAGCCGCCCAGCACGGCGCGGATCTCGGTGATGCCGCGTCCGCCCGGCGCCGTCAGCCCGGTAAAGCCCTCCACCATGCGCGGCCAGATCAGCGAAACCGCGCCGGTGAGGATGGTGCCAATCGCAGCGATGATTGGTAAGGTGTGTATCATGTCCTTTGTGTCCTTTGTGGTGAGAGAAGAGACTGGCCCGATTTTTTCTATTTTTTGTTCCCCTGGCCCAGCGTTCTCTCCATCCANTCGATGGCAAAGGCGTGCAGGTCGGCGGCGTCGAACAGGTACGAGTCGGCCGCGCCGACCCTGCCCGTGCGCCCGCGGCCGCTTTCCAGGTAGGCATGGGCNATGGCGGGGAAATAGTCACCGCCCTCCCAATCGACGATGCCGTTGCCGGTGTCGTATTCTTCGATCTCGACCCACACCCGCTCGCCGTCCTGCAGGAGGGGCGCCTGNTAGCGGACGATGCGCTTGTTGGGCACGTTGGCCATGTGCTCAGAGTAGTGGAGCAGCGTGATCGCATCCAGCGGCGCGCCGAGCAGCAGCACCTGGCCGCCGCATGCGCACAGTTTGGCCAGCGGCGAACCGGGGCCGTAGCCGTACTGGAGCGGATGGTCGGCAGTGAGCCAGCCTGCCCGCGCGCCCACGGCGGCCATCGAGGGGCCGGGGTTGCCACTGCGCTGCGCGCCGGGCCAGGTGCGCAGGTACTCAGTCAGGATCGACCAGGAGCGGTGGGCGCGCGAGGTGGCGGGGTCGAAAGGCGGGCATTCGGCGCGGTAGGCGGCGCGCCGCTCCTCTGACCAGCTATACCAGTCCTCGATGTCCTCTTCCCACGAAACGTACATCATCAGCGTTCCGGTGGGGGTGAGCACGTCGAGCAGGGCGCGGAGGATCACATCCGGCCCGCCGACGATCCAGCCGACCGCGCGCACTGAAGCGTGCAGCATCACTGTCTGGCCCGGCGCAAGACCCAGCGCGTTCAGGTCGCGGACAAGCTGGCTGTAAGTGACCAGGGGCAACTCACTGCCCATGGGCCGCTCCGTGATGAAATTGGGCTGCCGCGGCGACAAAGGCCCGAAAGAGCGGGTGGGGGCGGGTGGGGCGGGAGCGGAACTCGGGGTGGAACTGACAGCCGACCATGAAAGGATGGTCGGCCACTTCGGCGATCTCGACCAGTTGGCCGTCGGGGGAGAGGCCGCTGAAGACGAGTCCTCCCTGCTGGATCATTTCGCGGAAGCGGTTGTTGACCTCGAAGCGGTGGCGGTGGCGCTCCTGCGTCTCCTCGACGCCGTAGGCAGCGGCAGCCTGTGTGCCTGGCACCAGACGGCAGGGGTACAGCCCCAGGCGCATGGTGCCGCCCAGATCGACCACGGCGCGCTGCTCCGGCAACAGGTCGATCACCGGGTAGGCGGTGTGCGGGTTGAACTCGGTGCTGTTGGGTTCTTCCGANCCGACNACGCGCCGGGCAGCTTCGANGACCATNACCTGCAGGCCCAGGCAGAGGCCCAGGTAGGGCACGCGACGGTCGCGGGCCCAGCGGGCGGCAGCAACCTTGCCCTCGATGCCGCGGTAGCCAAAGCCGCCCGGCACGACAATGCCGCAGACNTGCTCCAGCATCTCCCAGCCACGGTTCTTTTCCAGNTCCTCCGAGCTGATCCAGCGCACATCGACGTCGTACCCTATGGCCAGGGCGGCGTGGCGCAGCGCCTCGCGCACGCTGATGTAGGCGTCGTGGAGCTGGACGTACTTGCCGACGATGGCGATGGGCAGTTGCGGCTTGGGGCGGCGGATGTTCTCCACCATCGCCTGCCAGTCCGAGAGATCCGGCGGGCCGGCCTTGATCGCCATCCGCTCGACCACCAGCCTGCCCATTCCTGCTTCTTCCAGCAACAGAGGGACCTCGTAGGGGAAGGGCGTGGTGACCAGGGGGATNACGGCGTGGGGGTCGACGTCGCAGAAGAGGGCGATCTTTTCGCGCAGCGACTCGTCGATGGGGTGATCGGCGCGGGCGACGATCACNTCGGGCTGGATGCCGATGGAACGCAGCTCGCGGACGCTGTGCTGCGTCGGCTTGGTCTTGAGTTCGCCGGTNGCGCCGACGTGGGGCAGAAAGGTGACGTGGATGAAGAACGTGTTCTCGCGGCCCACGTCCCGCCGCATCTGACGCAGCGCCTCCAGGAAGGGTTGTCCTTCGATGTCGCCGACGGTGCCGCCGACCTCGACGATGACCACTTCGGCGCCGGAGACGCGGCCCACCAGGGCCACGCGGCGCTTGATCTCGTCGGTGATGTGGGGGATGACCTGGATCGTCCCGCCCAGATAGTCGCCGCGCCGCTCGCGGGCGATGACCTCGGCATAGACCTGGCCGGTGGTGACGTTGCAGGCCTTGCCCAGGCTCTCGTCGATGAAACGCTCATAGTGGCCCAGGTCCAGGTCCGTCTCGGCGCCGTCGTCGGTGACAAAGACCTCGCCGTGCTGGTAAGGGGACATGGTGCCGGGGTCGACGTTGATATAGGGATCGAGCTTTTGCATCGTCACGCGCACGCCGCGCGCTTTGAGCACGCGGCCGATGGCGGCGGCGGTCACGCCCTTGCCGACGCTGCTCAGTACCCCACCGGTGCAAAAGATGTACTTGGGCATATTTTTCTCCGTCGTAATTGCCTGCCCTCCCGCAGGTTTGGGCGCAATCGCCGCATGGGAGTGCACCACAAAGCTTTGCTCGTCCTCTTGCCAGTCACTTTCTAACCTGCGGGAGGGTAGCTGAAAAAGGAGCGGGGAGGGCCGCTGGCTGGCGGTCCTCCCCACATCACTCCGACAGAGTGTGTGCCAGCCTAGAGGAGCTGAGCCAGATCCTCCGCGGCGCGGCGCATTTCCAGGAACACCAGCCCCAGCTTGGCGGCGGGGCGAGCCATCACGGTCAGGACTGCTTCTTCGCCGATAGCGGTGAGGACGACATAGCCCTTGCTGCCCTTGATATAGACCTGTTCCAGCGTGCGCCGACCCAGCTCGCTGGCGATTCGTTCGCCCAGCGAGAGCATGGCCGCCGACATGGCCGAGACGCGGTCCTCCTCGGCGTTTTCGGGCAGGGCCGAAGCGATGATCAGGCCATCCACGCTGACGACTGCTGAGGCCTCGATGTCCGTTGTACTGGCTTGCAGGTCGCGCAGCCGGTTCACCAACAGATCCGTTCGCGATTTGTTCATCGTGGCTCCTTTGGTGATGGTGGGTCGATGCTGTTCTGGGTGCGACTATACCATAGGCGACGAACTGTGTCAAGAAGTTATCCCTTTGCCAGCTCGCGCTTGAGCGCCGTGCCCAGGCGGCGGATGCCCTCGACGATGGTCTCTGGCGGGCAGTAGGAAAAGTTGAGGCGCATGGCGTTGAAACCGCCGTCCTCGTTGGGGTAAAAGTTGATGCCGGGCACGTAGGCCACTTTTTCTTCCACGGCGCGGCGCAGGAAATCGACCGTGTTGATCGATTCCGGGACGCGGGCCCACAGAAAGAGCCCGCCCTGCGGGCGTGTCCAGCTACAGCAGTCGGCGGGCCAGAACTCGGCCATGGCTTCCAGCATCGTGTCACGCCGCTGGCGATAGACGGCGCGCAGCCGCTCGACGTGCGGCTTGATAAAGCCGCGCTGACAGATGTCGTTAGCGACGTACTGGACAAACGTGCCGGTGTGCAGGTCGGCCCCCTGTTTGGCCATGACAAAGCTCCGCATGAGCGCTTCGGGACAGACGATCCAGCCCAGGCGTAGTCCCGGCGTCAGCGTCTTGGAGAAGGTGGAGAGGTAGATGGTCCGCTCTGGAGCCAGCGAGCAGATGGGGGGCAGGTCTTCGCCCTCGAAGCGGAGCTGGCCATAGGGGTCGTCTTCGACGATGGGCAGGTTCAAACGCTGGGCGGTTTCGGCCAGTTTGTGACGACGTTCCAGCGAGAGGGTCGTGCCGGCCGGGTTGTGAAAGTTGGGCAGGACGTAGACGAACTTGGGCGGCTTGCCCGAGTCGGCCAGGACTTGGGCATAGGCTTGCTCCAGCTCGTCGACCACCATGCCGTCGTCGTCGAGATTGACGGTATGGTAGCGCGCGCCATAGGCGTTCCATGCCTGGATTGCGCCCAGGTAGCTCGGGCGGCAGGTGATGACATAGTCGCCGCGGTCGATCAGCACTTTGCCGATCAGGTCGAGGGCCTGCTGCGAACCGTTGGTCAACAGGACGTTGCCCACGACGGCGGGCACGCCGTACTTGTGCATGCTGCGGGCCAGGTACTGGCGCAGCTCGACGTGGCCCTCTGTGGTGCTGTACTGCAGCGCCCTGGCTCCTTCGGTCCGGAGGACGTAGCGACAGGCTTCTTCGACTTCGCGCAGGGGAAAGAACTCAGGGGCTGGCAGGCCGCCAGCAAAGGAGATGATGTCTGGCTGTTCGGTCAGCTTGAGCAGTTCGCGGATGGCCGAGCTTTTCATGCCTGCCGTGCGCGAGGCCAGGAACTGCTCCCAGTTCAAGACGGGAATCTCGCGGTTCAG
>JGI24188J35168_1001725_pt1 | contig 12525 bp, 9 predicted proteins | sample YNPBryantNP2012_FD_35168 | JGI IMG/M metagenome (IMG submission 35168) | reverse complement strand
TTCGGTTATTATAAAGCCCCGGGGAGTTCATGGTTTATAGACCTCACATTAAAATATTAGCGATCTATTTTTTATGTTTCCTTGCGGTAGTGGCCGAGGTTAAGGCCACTACCGTAAGTTATGTTGACAAGCTCAACAGGGAGGTCACTGTTGAAGCACCGGTAAGTAAAGCAGTACTTTTTTTGACATATGAGCTAATACCTGCTCTTGATTGCTGGGAAAAGGTTGTGGGTGTGGGAAGGTGGGCTTACGAAAACGATCTATTACTTGCAGCGAACCCAAATATCAAGAAAATACCTTCAGTTGGAACAGGTGCTGATATAAATTTGGAAGCTTTACTCAACTTAAAGCCAGATGTAACCATTACTTGGACTTTTCGACCTGAGGCAATCCAGTTAATTGAAAAAATGGGGATCAAAGTAATCGCCATCTATCCGGAGAGTATAAAAGAGCTTTACGATGTTATAAAATTACACGGTAGACTTCTTGGCAGAGAAGCTTTATCCATTGAGATTATCAATGAGATGGAAAGTGTGTTTCGTTATATAATAACCAAAACTAAAGCATTGAAGAAGAAACGTGTACTATGGTTAGGGAGCAGACCTACTTCTGTTGCAGGTAAGATAGGAATCACAAATGAGATATTTAGCATGATCAATGCACATAATGTGGCAAATGAGATAAATGAAAGGAATAGGGATGTTTCTATTGAACGTATTATAGGATGGAATCCTGAAGTTATATTTATCTGGGGCAACGCAAAATATAGCTCAAAGGACATAATTAAAGATGTAAGGCTTAAGAACGTCACAGCAATAAAGGCTGGCCAGGTATTTAAGGCACCAGATTGGTCCACGTGGTCGCCTCGGTTGGCGCCTATTAGCCTTTGGATGGCGAAACGTGTTTATCCAGAAGCTTTCCAGGATCTTGATTCAGATGAATTTTTTAAGAGATATTTTGATAAAGTCTTTCATGTGAAGTATGAAAACCTAAGGCAAATCAATGAATAAGCGGATAATTTCCATTTCGATACTATTGAGTCCAATATTTATAGCGGCTTTAGCCTTATTTTGGGGTGCCTATGATATCTCGCCTTCGCAGGTCATTAGAGCCATATGGAACTCTGTGGCCTTAAGCCAGAAGGAGACAGAGGTGGATATTGTAATGAACATAAGGCTGCCAAGGATCCTACTCTCTGGTTTGGTTGGTATTGCCCTCTCAGGTTCAGGTGTAACACTCCAAGGTATATTCAAGAACCCCTTAGTGGATCCCTTTATCCTGGGCATTTCAGCAGGAGCAGCCTTTGGCTGTGCCATTGCCATAGGTTTTATGGAGTGGTTGCCTGTGCCCTTGTCATCCTTTGCCTTTGGCCTCCTTTCGGTTTTTCTGGCCTACAGTCTGGCTAAAACACAGGGTGAGGTAAGCAGGCTACCACTTGTACTTTCAGGGATAGTTGTATCTGCTTTTTTCACTGCATTGGTATCCATAATAAAATTCTTGGTGGATCCCCACAGGCTCCAGTCAATCGTCTTTTGGATTATGGGAAGTTTCGCACTTGCAGACTGGGATGGGGTGGTCTCCCTCTTCATAGGACTTTGTATAGCCATGATCCCCATGTTTGCCATGAGATGGAGACTGAATCCGCTGAGTATGGGTGACGAAGAGGCATCCAGCTTGGGAATAGATGTGAAAAAGGAAAGGCTTCTCTTTATAGCCCTTTCATCCCTTGGTGTTTGTCTGTGTGTGGCAAAGGCAGGCATAATAGGATGGACTGGTCTTATGGTCCCACATCTTGCAAGGATGCTTGTGGGCCCTGATCACAAGCTGCTCATGCCGGTTGCAATGGCAGGAGGTGCCAGCTTCATGATACTTTGCGATACCATAGCAAGGTCCATCACAAGTTATGACCTCCCTGTTGGCATAATAAGCGCCAGCTTAGGGGCGCCCTTTTTCATGTATTTGATGAAAAAAGGTGGNAAAGAGGCATGGGGCAATTGAGATTGGAGATAAAAAACCTCTCTTTTAGACATAGGAGTACTCAAAGAGAGGTGCTGAAGGAGATTTCTTTTTATGCAGATTCAGGTAAGGTTACCGCTGTTCTCGGCCCCAATGGTTCAGGCAAATCCACCCTCTTTAAATGCATAACCGGCATATGGAAACCCCTCCAGGGCGAGGTACGCTTAGGAGAAACAGAGATTTTGTCACTTTCCACAAAGGAAAAGGCAAAGATATTTGCCTTTGTGCCCCAGAGCCATGAAGCTCCTTTTCCATATACAGTACTGGACCTGGTGCTCATGGGCAGGTGCCCCTATGTTAACCTGTTTTCCTCCCCTTCTGCCAAAGATCATGAGATAGCAGAAAAGGCCTTGTCCACCCTTGGAATCTTGCACCTTAGCCAAAGACCTTACACAAAGATAAGTGGAGGAGAACGTCAGCTTGCACTCATTGCACGTGCTCTAGCGCAAGAATCACAGGTTATGATCATGGATGAACCAACTTCCCATTTGGATTTCAAAAATCAACTCCTTGTGCTTTCCACTATTCGTTCGATTGCTCAGGCTTTGAATAAAATCATTCTGATAACATTACACGATCCAAACTGTGCAAGCATGGTATCAGACCAGCTTATTCTATTAAAAGATGGGAAGTTATTGGGCTTTGGGCCCCAGGAAGAACTAATTACACCGGCTACCCTTGAATTACTTTATGGAATTAAATCGAACATTATTAAACACGATAGATACAAGGTCATAATTCCATATATAAAGTACAAAGAGAGGCTAACATGAAGATAATAGGTATTGTTTGGCAATCATACTATAATCTGCTGAGAAAGGCTTCAAAAAACCTGAAAGATCTTATGCAGATTCAGGTATATTCCGCAAGGGCTTTAGAAAAGGATCAACTGAGGCTTGAAACAGTATTGAGTGAATTGACAAGTGATAGTCTGGTGTTTTTGTACAAGTCATCAGAGCAGTTTTGGGAAAAAGTGGAAAGACTCATTAAATTAGATGAATTTAAAGGTAAGGTAGTCTGTTTAAGCCATGACCCCGCCTACTGGACTCTTTCTACCGTGCGACCGGAGATTGTAAGCCGAGCCTATGCCTATCTCGTCATAAATGGCGAAGAAAACATGACGAATATGCTTAAATTTCTTGCATCCGAGGAGCTTGGACTTGCTCTGGATTACGATCCGCCCAAGGAAATTCCCTGGGAGGGGCTTTACCATCCGAAAGCAGAAGGAATCTTTACCGACATAGAGAGCTTTCTAAACTGGTACGANGGNTACTGGGGAAAGAAAACATCGCAAGGCACTGTGGGAATACTCTTTTCGCGGCATTACTGGATAAACAACAACCTGCATGTGGAGAATCTCCTGATTGACGGCCTTGAAAAAAGAGGCTTTAGGGTCATTCCCGCCTTTGCCTACTCGGTAAAAGAGGATGCTCTTGGCACGAAGGGAAGCGGAGAAGTGGTGCTAGAATGGTTCATGGATAAAAACGGCAAGCCTCGTATTGATGCAATGGTAAAACTTATTTCCTTTTTCCTTGGTTCTGGGAGAGATAGAGGGGATATGACCAATACCGATGTAGCTTCGGATGGGGTGGAGATTCTCAAGAGGCTCGATGTGCCGTGTTTTTCGCCCGTAAGCTCCTATTACAAAACGGTTGAAGAGTGGGAGAGGGAAGAGCTCAACATGGACATAGGCTGGGCTATAGCTCTTCCTGAGTTTGAAGGTGTCATTGAGCCCATCATTATCGCAGCGCAGAGGGAAGGTGAGGAGGATACACGGGAACGAGTGCCCATACACGAGCGGGTGGAAAAGCTTGTTCAGAGAATAGAACGATGGATAGCTCTCAGGAAAGTGCCGCCTGCGGAGCGTAAGGTGGCCTTCGTGCTTCATAACAATCCCTGCGCATCTGTTGAAGCGACGGTTGGTGCTGGAGCGCACCTCGATACGCTCGAAAGCGTGGTGGACATTATGAAGAGGATGCGGGATGCAGGATATGCGGTAACTCCCCCTGAAAGCGGCAAAGAACTTATAGACGAGATTATGTCGAAAAAGGCCATATCGGAATTTCGCTGGACAACTGTTGAAGAGATTGTGGCTAAGGGTGGAGCGATAAAACTTCTGGAGAAGGAAAAGTATGAGGAGTGGTTCCGAGAACTTCCACTAAAAACTCAAGAGAGGATGATTGAGGCCTGGGGTAATCCACCCGGTGAGTTAAAAGATGGCATTCCGCCGGCTATGGTCTATGACGGTAAGATTGTTATAACAGGGATACAATATGGAAACGCCGTTGTGCTGGTTCAGCCCAAGCGAGGCTGTGCTGGAGCTCGCTGTGATGGTCAGGTTTGTAAAATACTGCATGACCCGGATGTTCCGCCGCCTCATCAATATGTGGCTACTTATAAGTGGCTTTCACGGGAGTTCGGAGTTCATGCGGTGGTGCATGTGGGGACTCACGGGAATCTGGAATTTCTTCCCGGAAAGGGCGTTGGTCTTTCAAACGCCTGCTTTCCCGATATAGGCATAGATACGATTCCTCACCTTTACATCTACAACGCCGATAACCCTCCGGAAGGAACCATTGCAAAACGAAGGTCTTACGCCACCCTCGTGGATCACATGCAGACCGTTATGACAGGAAGCGGGCTTTATGAAGAACTGGCTGAACTGGACAGGCTCCTTACGGAATATGAAGAAACAAAGATAAAGGATCGCGGACGCGCTCACGCCCTGTCCCATCTCATCCTGAACGAAGTGAAGAAAGCCAATCTTGATAAGGAAATAAAAATCAAGTGGGGAGGAAGGAAAAGAGCTCTTTCGGAATTTTCCCACGAAGAGCTNCATTCTATTCCTTTTGATGAACTTGTCCGGGAAATCCACGGAAAGCTCTCTCTCATTCGTAACACGCAGATTCAGGACGGGATGCACATATTCGGAAGGCTCCCAGAGGGCGAACGAAAAGTGGACTTTATTTACTCCATCCTCCGTTATGACTCAGGAAGTGATGTATCCCTCCGAAAAGAAGTAGCCAGACTTCTTGGATATGAACTCTCCGAGCTTTTAAGTGATAGTTCGATGATTGATGAAAAAACAGGCAAATCCTACGGCGCCATACTGGAAGAAATAGATGCGGTTTCCAAGCATATCATAAAGGATGTGCTTCAAAGCGCCGGTTGCGAGATACATTAGAGAAGGAGGGATAGAAAATGTCTCAGGCTATAAACATTGATTGGAATGATCCCAGATGGAAAAAGATAAGAGAACGGATACTCGATATAAACCGAAGGATTGAAGAAAGTCGAGAGATAGAATCACTTCTTCATGGTCTTTCCGGGGGGTACATTCCGGCAGGACCGTCGGGGCTTATCACTCGAGGCCGAGACGATATCCTTCCCACAGGTCGTAATTTTTACTCCCTTGACCCCCACCGAGTCCCCACAAAGCCCGCATGGGAAATAGGACAAAAGCTTGCCGATGCTCTCATTGCAAAGCATCTAAAAGAAGAGGGAAGGTATCCTGAAAATGTCGCCATTTTCTGGATGTGTAACGATATAATGTGGGCGGACGGGGAAGGCATGGCTCAGATCATGTATCTTCTAGGTGTAAAGCCGATTTGGCTTTCCAATGGAAGAATCAAGGGATTTGAGGTTATACCCCTTTCTGAACTGAACCGCCCCCGGATAGACGTCACAATACGGGTTTCAGGTATCACGAGGGATAATTTCCCCAATGTCATAGAGCTTATAGACGAAGCTGTGCAGGAAGTCGCCAGACTCGAAGAACCGCTGGAGATGAACTTCGTAAGGAAACATACCCTTGAGCAGATGAAGGAGGACGGCGGGGACTTCAGAGACGCAACCCTTCGCATCTTTTGCTCCATGCCTGGCACATATCAGGCTGGGACTCAACTTGCGGTCTATGCTTCTGCATGGAAGGAAGAAAAAGATCTCGCCGAGGTGTTCCTCTACTGGAACGGTTACGCCTACGGTAAGGGTATCTGGGGAAAGGAAAAGCACAGGCAATTTGCCGGTATCTTGAGGAGCGTTGATGTCACCTACAATAAGGTCGTAAGCGATGAGTACGACCTTTTCGGCTGTTGCTGTTATTTCGGCACTCACGGAGGTATGACTGCGGCGGCTCGACACCTCTCCGGAAAGGATGTCAAAACCTACTACGGGGACACAAGAGAAAGCGATCATGTGGAGGTGAGAGATCTGGCTGACGAAATCCGCCGTGTTGTGAGAACCAAGCTGTTGAATCCCCGCTGGATAGAAGGCATGAAACGGCATGGTTACAAGGGCGCAGGGGATATCTCCAAACGGATTGGTAGAGTTTACGGCTGGGAGGCTACCACTCAAGAAGTGGACGACTGGATCTTTGACGATATTGCGAGAACATTTCTCATGAACGAAGAGAACAGAAAATTCTTTGAGGAACACAATCCCTGGGCGCTGGAAGAAATTGGGAGACGTCTTATTGAAGCCTGGGAGAGAGGACTCTGGAATCCTGCAGAGGATGTTAAGGAAGTGCTTAAAGAGATTTACCTGGAAGTGGAAGGCTGGATTGAAGAAAGAATGGGCGATGTGAAAGGAGAATTCCAGGGTGGATCCATTGATGTGGTGACGAAAGAAGAGGTTGAATTCTGGAAGAAAAAGATGCAGGAAGTATGGGAATGTGAGATGCCAGGAGAGCTTAATAAGCGGCTTATGGATGTGCTGTTGATTTTAAAAAAGGCGATCGCCTTTGCTCTTCCGACTCTTCTTATCATAGGCGCCGGGCTTGCTGTGGCTGAGGTGCTTGTGGAAACGGGCTTAATTTCCAAAATCAGCAGGATCGGTCGTCCCTTAAGCCGTTTTGCACGTCTTCCCGACGGTTGCGGTTTCGCCATTATAACAGCGATGGTGTCTTTCCTTGCTGCAAACGCTATGCTTCAGAACATGCGGGAAAATAAGATTCTTACCGATAGAGAAACCTTTCTGGCGTCGCTTCTTACGGGAAGTGTAGCGCCGGTAAAAGAAATCTTTACCTATCATCTGCCTGTTATACTTCCCGCCTTAGGGCTTTATGCCGGAACTATTTACATGGGAACACTCTGGCTTGGTAGCTTTGCTCTACTGCTTTTTGTCGTCGTAGCGAGTAGAATCCTTCTTAGAAATAGACCGGAGCAGAAGAGCGTTGACCTTAATTTTGATGTGCCGCCCCTTTCTTCGTCTTCCCGATGGTTCGCTCTGAAGCGCTTTCTCAAACGCTTTGGAAGGATAGGGGGCACATTCTTTGTGGTTACCGTGATAGTATTTTTACTCATGGAAGTTGGTATTATGGCGAAAATCGAAAGTTACCTAGAACCTCTTTCGAAATTATTTCGTATTCCCGCCGCAGCACTTCCCGCTGTAGCCGCTTATATTGCATCCCCCATTGTGGGAATTACAATGATGGGCTCTATAATGCGGCAGCAGGTTATAACAGAACACCAGGCAATCATAGCACTTCTTTTCGGCAGTATCTTCATGCTACCGGTTCTTTATCTTCGTTTTTACTTTCCTCAATGGATTTCCATTTTCGGGCTGAGACTTGGCATAATGCGAGGACTCACAAGTGCAATGCTCACCATGGGTGTAAGAATGACGGTGTTGGCTTTGTTTATGAGTTTTTACTAAACTGAAAGGAGACCGAGCCTATGGAGGCTCTTCAAAGAGTTTATCCTTTTTCAGCTATTGTGGGGCAGGAGAAATTAAAAAAAGCCCTTATTCTGAACGCCATCAATCCTTCGATTGGGGGAGTGCTTATAAGAGGTGAGAAGGGAACGGCAAAATCCACGGCCGTGAGGTCTCTCGCCGCTTTGCTCCCGGAGATTCGAGTCATCGCTGGGTGCCCCTTTTCCTGCGATCCCGATAACCCTTCTGAGTGGTGCGAACGCTGCAAAAGTTTAAACCCTCCCTTACCCGTCATTTCCCGTCGCATCCCCGTTGTGACTCTTCCTCTCAACGCTACAGAAGACAGAGTGGTGGGAAGCATAGATTTTGAGAAAGCAATCCGTAGCGGCGAACGCCATTTCCACCCAGGAGTACTCGCTAAGGCTCATCGCGGCATACTTTACATAGACGAAGTCAATCTCCTGGACGATTACATCGCCGACCTTATCCTCGATGCCGCCGCATCGGGGGTTAACAGAGTGGAACGAGAGGGTATATCCTTTTCCCATCCCGCTCGGTTTATACTCGTCGGAACGATGAACCCAGAGGAGGGAGACATTCGACCTCAACTGCTCGATAGATTCGGACTATGTGTGGAAGTCAGCGGTGAGGAGGACCTGGAGCGTAGAGTGGAACTCATGGTGCGCCGTGAAGAATTCGATAACGACCCGGAAGGATTTTCAAAACGGTTTGAAAGTGACAACCAATCCATTGCATGGAGCATTCTGGCGGCAAGAGAACTGCTTCCCAAAGTGAAAATAGCAGACCATCTTCGGAAGTTCATATCTGATCTTTCAGTAGAAAACAACGTGGCGGGACATCGAGCCGATATTGTTATGGAGCAGGCTGCCAAAGCATTGGCTGCTTTCAACAGACGCCTTCATGTGACAATTCAGGATATAAAGGAAGTAGCCCCGATGGTGCTTATACACAGACGTCGTGAATCGGCTCCACCGCCTCCTCCGCCACCACCCCAGCCGAATAACGAAAAAGATAGCGAGCAAAACGAAAATCCTCCCAATCCCCCGGAGGCTCAATCCCAGAACCAACCGCCCCCTGATGGTCCTCAGGATCCTTCGAGAGGAGAAGAAAAAGAGCCCGAGCCTCAAGCTACGGGAGGAGAAGAGAGCGAGCAAAGGGAGAATCCTCCTGCGAAGGAGGAATCAACCGATTACAGAGCGGTGCTTGAGCGGGTTTTTGAGATTGGGGAGACCTTCAAGGTAAAAAACCTTTCGGCTCCCAAGGATCGCATCTTAAGACGCGGTTCTGGAAGACGAAGCAGAACTCGAACAGCTCAGAAGCAGGGTCGTTATGTCCGAAGCAGTATCCGGGGAGATGGAGCCGATGTGGCGCTTGATGCCACTCTTCGCGCTGCCGCTCCTTACCAGTTAAGGCGCCGTAGTTGGGGATCTACCTCTGGAGATCGTGCCGTTCATCTCACAACGGAAGATGTTCGCCACAAGATAAGAGAACGCCGCATAGGAAACTTTCTCCTCTTTCTTGTGGATGCAAGTGGTTCCATGGGGGCTCAGGGAAGAATGACCGCCACGAAAGGTGCCATAATGTCTCTCCTTCTCGATGCATATCAGAAAAGGGATCGAGTGGCTATGGTTACTTTCAGGAGAAACGAAGCCGAGGTGAAGCTTCCTCCCACATCATCGGTAGAACTTGCCGCAAGGCTCCTTCGGGATCTTCCTGTAGGGGGTAGAACGCCTCTCTCGGCAGGACTTATCAAGGCTTACGAAGTGTTAAGAACTGTGCTCTTACGTGATCCCACGGCAAGACCTATTCTCATCATCATAACCGACGGCAAGGCAAATGTTTCTGTGGGATCCAAAAAGCCTGTGGAGGAGGCTCTTCTTGTGGCTTCCAGAATCGCCATGGATGAACGTATATACCCTGTTGTGGTGGACACGGAGAAGCAGGGTATCGTGCAGTTTGGGCTTGCCAGGAAACTTGCCGACATTATGCAGGCTCCCTATTTCCGTGTCGAGGACCTCAAGGCGGAAAGCCTTGTTCAAATCATAAAGGAGGTTACCAGATGACCTGTGAAAGGCTTTATCCATTTGTGGCTATTGTAGGGCAGGAGAAAATGAAACGAGCTCTCATTTTTAACATCATCAACCCTACACTTTCAGGGGTGCTCATAAGAGGAGAGAAGGGCACGGGGAAGTCCACAGCCGTGAGAGCTCTTGCACATATTCTTCCTAAGATTCAGGTAGTGAAGGACTGCCCGTTTAATCTGGAAAAAGAAGATCCTCAGGGGCTGTGCGCTGAATGTCCCAGAAAGGAATGCAGTAGTGTTGTGCTTTCGGGTGGAGAGCCGGAGAAGATATGGCGTGAGATTCGGGTCGTAGAACTTCCTGTTGGTGCTACTGAAGATAGAGTCGTCGGAACGCTCGATCTCGAACACGCTCTTAAGAAAGGAGAAAAAAGGGTTGAACCGGGACTCCTCGCCGCCGCTCATAGAGGCATTCTCTATGTGGACGAAGTTAACCTGTTGGACGACCATGTGGTGGATGTGCTTCTTGATTCCGCCGCCATGGGAGTAAACACCATCGAAAGAGAAGGTGTGAGCTTTTCTCATCCCGCCAGGTTTACTCTTGTCGGCACCATGAACCCCGAAGAGGGGGAGCTGAGACCCCAGCTTCTCGATCGCTTCGGGCTTTGCGTTCATGTGGAGGGCCTGAGGGATGTAGAAAGCCGTGTAACGGTGATGGAACGCAGGGTAGCCTTTGATGAGGATCCTGAAGGTTTTTGCAAGCTCTGGGAAGAAGAATCCAGAGCTCTGGTGGAACGCATTGAAAAGGCGAGAAGGCTGTATCCGGAGGTGGTCGTGGACAGAAACCTTTTGTTTGAGATAGCCTCTTATTGTTTAGATGTAGGAGTGGATGGTCATCGAGCTGATATTATCATGTTGAAGACGGCAAAGACTATTGCGGCTTTTGAAGGAAGGAAAGAGGTTGTGAAAAAGGATATTGAAGAAGCCGCCGAACTTGTCCTGCCTCACCGCATTAGAAGACAGCCCTTCATGGATGTAGTGAAAGATGTAAGGATGGTTAGATCGGCTTGATTGCATAATTCTGGATCAGATGATGCAACCGGCGATAAATAAGCTGAGGGCAAAACAACCCCTCAGCTTAGAGTGGGAGTGTTCGAAAAATCGCCAGAATTGTCATGCCGAGCGTAAGCGAGGCATCCCTTCCAGGAGATCCCTCGCTATCGCTCGGTATGACAAAAAGGAGGGCTCGGAGTGATCGGAGTGACAGTCCTTTTTACTTGTCATGGAACGAATGCGAGGCATCCAATAAGAAAGCCCCTCAATGTTTCGTCTAATATTTTCGAACACCCCCGCTTAGACTTGACACATTTGTTGTGATTTTTTATGTCCAATGTCTGGGCGTAAAAAGCCTTTTCCAAAGGCTCTTTTGATTACTTTCAGCAACCGGGCTCTCCTGGATGGCCACAGCAGTTTCGGAATGTCGTAATGCGGATAAGGAAATTTTTTAGCGCGAGAAAAAGCTTTTTTACAGTGCTCCCTGGAGCCTTTAAATTGTTCAGGTATACTCTCAACGACGGCTTCTGAGATTTTTCCATGTATTCCTCTAATTTCTCGAGCCCGATTTATTTTAGCCGGGGTTCTCGCAAATCTTGTCCGTTCTTATGCGCCAACCAAAGGCAGAACCTTTACCACATCAAATTTTACCAGAAAAAGTTCTTTATCAAAATCGTCGGGATAAAATTTTTTCTTTACCGCTAAAATTGCTTGCTTGTCCGTTACCTCCGAAACCTTTTTAATAATCAGTCTTTTCCCCTTGTAACCGCCTCCTTCCTCTAGGAACAGGTAAGCAGCGTTTGGATTCTTCTGGAGATTACTGTGAGTAAGGCGATCTGGCATGATGAAGCCCAGAGTGTTGTCATCAAAAAAATGAGGCCTTGCAAAAATAGCCACATTGACTACTCCCTTGTCATCAGCCGTAGCCAGAACTCCTATGCCCTTGTGATTTTCAAAATACTCTTTGAGCTCGTCCATGATAAACTCCTTCCTTTTCTTATAATGCCATCAGCCTTTAACCTATTTTTGGACTCTTTAAAGCTAATTATAGGTTCATTTTTCATTTCTGCAATAACGGTAGGGTGTTCGAAAAAACTAATTGGTCACATGTTTTCGGAGAATTCCCGAAAAACATTGTCAGTGAACGACCGGACGATAGCCACCATACGTCTGAGAGATCGTCTGGCTGTAATAATAGCTTATTTGTAGCAGAGGCGCACGGCCCTGTGCGCCCATGCCTCTTTCGAACACCATTTTTTTCAACGCTGTGACCTGAGCAAGCCTGAAGTTAATTCGAGAAGTTGAGAGCTCTCCTCGTAAGCTCTGGCACAGAAAGTACCAAGATGATCTTTGGTTCTGTCAAAGTCATCCACAAAAGCCTGAAGGTCCTTGTTTTTTAGCCATTGTGAGTATTCTCCCAGAACTTCTTGCATAAGCGCGACTATTCGGGGCGTATAGGGATTCATCTGGGATATAGCACCGTAGAGCCATCCACTTTGAGCGAACATACGACCAAGAATACTTATTTCCATTCTGTAAACAGGGCTCGTGTGTTTAAGAGTTTCTTCGATGTCAATCCCAAGTTCNCTAATGACCCTTCCCTGGATCATAGATCGCTAAGATGGAACAGTACCTGAATGATTGCCATTAGTTCGTCGTGTCTTTCGGGCGAACATTCTCTAACAACCATTCCTTCTGCTTTAAACTCAAGCTTTAACCGCTCCCAGATGGACGGATCAACACGCACAGGGCAGGCAATTATTGTC
>JGI24188J35168_1001722_pt1 | contig 12526 bp, 12 predicted proteins | sample YNPBryantNP2012_FD_35168 | JGI IMG/M metagenome (IMG submission 35168) | reverse complement strand
TCGCTATCGCACAGCCGGTCAGCCGACGATTGTGAACAGAAGCGAACTGAAAGATGTTCTAGCAGGTGCAGTAGCAAACGGTTCCTGATCTGCGCTGGTATCGGTTACCGAGCGGTTTTCAACATGCCCAGTACCTGCACGGTAGAGAGCGCCTGGCGTTCCGTACCATTCTCTAGCCCTCTTTCTTTCTCACAGAGAGGAGGAGGTGTTTGCGTAGATTGGGAACTGTTACCTCTACCGGGGTCGGAAAAGCACGCCGAAAGAACCTGACCGAGATATTCTGTTGCAAAAGTGCAAAAGAAGGAGGGGTAGCTCGCGAACCGCCACTCTAGTACTGCGAGGTGATAGACATTGATGTTGCGTCCGTCCGTCGGGGTTTACTCGTGGGGATACGTCATCGTCTTGTCACACTGCATCGGTATCAGGCTGATTATCATCGTGTGCCATTTAGAGCCTATCCGGAATATCCTGTCACGGCACCTATCCAACATATCCTGTCGCCGAAGCAGATCGGTCGAGACACAGCGGCGCTACGCCCATTCAATTAGCGTGAGATGAGTGTTCGGATAAAATTCCTGCCCGGTCACCACAAGACGACGAGCGACGTGCTGCTACTGCGTTCCGAGTATCTTCACAAGCCAGGCTCTGACAGCGGCGCGGGCTGCTTCTGCGGAAGGTGAACCATCGGTATACAGTGCACCCGAACGCACGACGGCAATCGTCTCCTGAAACTTTTGGAACGCATTTAGATCGGCCAACCGATCTGGCTGCCCAGCGCCATCGGTCAGCTTAACGAGCNCTTCAGGGCGATTAGAAAAGACGACATAGTGCTCGATCAAGCCTACTGCACGGAGAGGATGATCGATCTCGCCGATGAAAATCGTGGTGTTTCCAGCTCGCTGCTCGGTAATGGTTTCGCCACGATTACGGCGTATCGTCAGATGTTTCTCTAAAAACAGGCGAGCCTGGGGATCATTGCGTGAGGCAAGAAAGATCAGCACCTCACCGTTCGTCATCAGATCAGTTGCGACATCGCGCGTTACGGGTGTAAAATCACGCACAACAATCGCAATATCACTGCCAATCCACGTTACTACATCGCGATCCAGGTCGACCCCAAGCAACGCCGCGATATTGGCTGCTGCATCAGATGACAGCGCCAGGCCGAAAATTTCATTCAACGCACGTTCAATACGCGGTTGTTCAGGCACATCGCTCAGAGTTGGCGATAGACTGGCGTACAGTTGAACGTCAGCAGGTAAGAGTTCGGCCGGTGCCGGCCCCTTTTGAACGGTAATAAACCAGTAGAGAAAGATGGCGCCTAGCAAAACAGCGATGAGCGTAATGGCCAGACCACCGACGAAAGCATACCCAAGGCCGCGCTCACGCGGTACAGTTGGAGAGTTGATCATACGTTGTGCAAGTTATGTCTACGAGTCCATGTTGTGTTTTCCATGAGCATGGTACCATGAATTACACGTGTTAACAAAAAGTGCGCTCGTAAGGAAACCGGGTATCAGTTGCTGTGACAAACATTTTACAATGTGAAACGTGCGGTTGCTGGCATCTGTTATCCCTCTGCGTTCCTCTACGGCGAAAGAAGGGTGAAATGAAGCACGATGCGGAACAGGCTGCACACACCTGGGCGCATNCTCAGCGTCGGTTAGTATGAGCACATCACTCAGGAACAGGCAGACAGGTATGCAAATCGAGACCTTACCGGTAACAGCGGCCATTGGACACATCCTCTGTCACAATATAGCCGATGCACAGGGACGGAAAGCTTTCAATAAGGGTCGCCAATTACAGGCTGACGATGTACCGCGCCTTGCTGAGCTGGGTTGTACCACTGTGCGGGTTGCCGTACTGGAGGCTGATGATGTGCACGAAGATGAGGCAGCATTGCGTCTGGCCCAGGCCGTGGCTGGAGCCGGTGTGGTCATCGGTGAACCATACGCCGGACGGGTAAACCTCCGTGCTGCGTACAACGGCCCGTTGATGATTNATGCGGAAGCGTTGCTGGCAATCAATTTGATCGACGGTTTAACCGTTGCAACATTACCTCCGTACACACTGGTCTCGGCCGGTCAGATGCTTGCCACAATTAAGATTATTCCATTTGCAGTACCTGCCTCAGACATTGCACGGGCTGGCGCTGTTGCTGGCGAGCAAGGGGTATTGCGTGTGGCACCGTTCGTGCGCTGCCGAATTGGCGTTGCGTTGGTCAGTAGTCCATCAGCACGGGCGCGAGTCGAACGTGGTGTGCTACCGGCGATTGTTGGGCGAATTACCGATCTGGGGGCAACAATGGTTGCCTGGTATCATGTNCTACCGGACGAAGCCGAAGTCGCTGCTGGAATTACATCATTGGTGGCAGCCGGTGCTGATTTGATCATAACGGCTGGTGAAACTTCGGTTGTTGATCGTGATGATGTGATTCCGCGAGCGGTCAGACGGATCGGCGGCGAGATTGCTCATTATGGTGCTCCGGTTGAACCAGGGAATCTGCTCTTACTGGCTTACGTGCCCGGTAGTGCCGATCGTATTCCGCTGATCGGTGCCCCTGGGTGTGTCCGTTCCCGCGATCAAAATATCGTCGATCTCATCTTACCTCGTTTGATGGCGAATGAACAGCTTGGCAAGTACGAAATTGTTTCGTTAGGTCTCGGTGGACTACTCGGTTCAGTTCGTCGAGGGTGATCAGATGAAACATCACCCCGGTACTAGTCGTATGTTTCATCATCATTCGTAGTGAAAAGAGGACCACGATGAGTCTTGAACATCTCTCTAATGACCGACGGGAAGCAGCACTGGCCGACTTTAACCGTGCGATTGCCATCGATGATACTTACGCATGGGCTTATTTTCAACGCGGACAGGTATTGCGCGAACTGGGTCGGCTGGAAGAGTCACTGACCGATCTGACACGTGCCTGCGAGCTGGAAGCCGATGATCCGGTCTACCACGCCGAGCGTGGTGAGACGTTACGTATGCTTCGCCGATATGAAGCGGCGATTCACGCTTTTTCGCAGGCAATCGCCTTGCGACCAGAATATCCCTGGGCATTAGGAAGCCGTGGGCAAGTCTGGCGTGCATTACGCCGCTATTCAGAGGCGCTGGCCGATTTTGATGCTGCACTGGCACTCAATCCTGATTTGGCGTGGGTACATGCAGAGCGCGGTGAAACGCTTCGCGCACTTCAGCGTCATCATGAAGCTATTGAAGCCTTTACGCAGGCACTGATCATAGATCCAACCTATCTTTGGGCATTGGGTCATCGTGGCATAACGTACCGGGAACTGCGCAATTTTACAGCAGCAATTGCTGATTTTGATGCATCCATTGCCATACAAAACAATCTGGCGTGGCTCTACGCTGAACGTGGTGAAACACGACGACTGGCCGAAGATTTCGAGGAAGCAATTGCCGATCTGACTCGATCAATCGATCTCGATCCCAATTACGTTTGGGCGTTGGGAAGTCGTGGCGCGGCGTTCCGGGTTATTGGCGAGATGGAGTCTGCGCTGGCCGATTTCAATCAGGCGCTGGAGTTGGATCCCGAGTATGCGTGGGTCTACTATCAACGTGGTTTGTTGTTCCGCAATGTCAATCGTCTTGATGAAGCAATAGCCGATTTCAGTCGGGTGATCGAGCTAGAGCCGAGCCACGCCAGTGCCCTTGCCGAGCGTGGGGAATTGTTTCGTTTGCAGCGTCGCTACCAGGAAGCACTCGCTGATTTTAACCGAGCTGTTGAACTTCAGCCTGATTATGCTTGGGCCATAGGTAGTCGTGGTCAGGTTTATCGCGTCTTGGGACGCTACGAAGAAGCACTCACTGATTTTAACCGTGCCTTAGCATTGAAACCAGACGCTACCTGGATTATTGCCGAGCGTGGTGAAACGCATCGGTTGCTTCGCCACTACAATGAAGCATTGGAGGATTTTAACCGTGCCCTTGAACTCAGCCCCAACGACTCGTGGGTGCTTAGTCGGCGTGGTGCGACCTATCAGGCGCTCAAAATCTACGAAGAGGCCTACATTGACCTGACCAAAGCGATTGAGATCGATCCCAACAACGCCTGGGCATGGGCGCAGCGCGGTTCTCTCTTCCGGCAAATGTGATGTGGCGAGCGTGGTGCGTTCCACTCGATGAGGGTGTTACGCATTTAAGGATGTGGGCTTATCGCTCGAGACAAACGAGTCGGCATCCGAGACAGTCAGCTTGCTGAAGGTAGTCCGGGGATGATATTGAGTGCAACATTGCAAGCAGTTATGAACGGTATGCCACCTTCCACCCGTAAACGTGTGGACTTCCGTGCCTGTTGCGTGCCTTCCCAGCTCCAAATGAGGTCGCTGTGACCGATACCGTTGTCTTGCCAGAGCTACGAGTCGTGTTATTATCATTCCGACGTTATTGTTCGTGGGAGTACGAGAGGATTTTGTAGCCATGATCGCCACCCATCTAAAAGCTAACCGACCGATTCGGGTGGCTATGTTGGCTCGTGCCGTCTTTCCGCTGCATGGGTATGGTGGCATCGAACGCCACGTCTACCATCTCACCAAACATCTCACCCGCCTAGGCGTTGAAGTTACCCTCTACGTTCAATCACCGTCGGTCAGCAGTGATCCGGGTGATCTGCGTCTACATGCCATCGAGACCATCCGCTACGATTACACGTCACCGTTATTAGCACCCAACGGTGTTATTGGACGACAANTCAACTTCCCAATTTACAGTTGGCGTATTGGTCAACGAGCTGCCCGGCGCGTGCTGCAAGGGGATTTCGATGTTGTTCACAGCCAGGGTCTGTGCGCGTTCGGTTATGCAGTAGCGCGAAACCGCACACCACAACTGCGGTATGTTCCGTTTGTGGCAAATCCACACGGTATGGAGGAGTTTCGCACGCCAGACTGGCGTAAATGGCTGGCATATGCACCGTTTCGTATTCTCTACGCTTATGGGCATCGCCAGGCTGACCGAGTCATTGCGACCGATGCCTGNACCAAAGATGATCTACCGCGCTACCTCAAGGTTGATCCTGCCCGCATTGTCGTGATTCCATCAGCCATTGATACGGAAGAGTGTGTATCACAGGTACGCAGCGATCTCCGTGCTGCGCTACGGTTCCGCTTTGGTCTAGCCAGTAGCACTCCGATCTTACTCAGTGTCGGTCGCCTGGAACCAAACAAGGGCTTTGATGTATTAGTTGCCGCGCTGGCGCGCTTACGTGATGAATTGCCACCTAACTGGCTGTGGCTGATTGTTGGCAGTGGCTCAGCGCGTGCTGCACTAGAACAGCAAGTTAAAGCAGCCGGTATTGCCGATCATACGCTGTTCGTGGGACGGTTGAACGATGAAGAGTTGCATAGTCTGTACGAAGAAGTTGATCTGTTCGTCCATCCAACGCTGTACGAGGGTAGTTCTCTGGTAACCCTTGAGGCAATGATCCATCGCCGACCGGTCGTTGCAAGCGCGATCGGGGGTATTCCCGATAAGGTTTTTCCCGATCGTAACGGCTTACTGGTTCGTCCCGGCGATGTTGATGATCTCACAGCGAAACTCCGCCTCGCCCTGGAATCGCGTGACCGCTGGTCAGAATGGGGGGCGGCGGGTGAACAAATTGTGCGCTCGACCTTCGACTGGCCGATAGTGGCCCGGCAAACGGTTGAACTCTACGTTGAGCTGTTGTCAACCGGAATGAGCACCTCGCAGCCGACACGTTCTGGGTGATCGGTGACTAATGCCTGTGGTGGATCGTTGCGCAGCAGCCACAAGACGAGAAAATCTCCACCAGCAGTGAGTGTGAAGAATGCGCCGTATACTGTGAAGAGTGACAGGTTGCCGATAATACCAATAGCTGCTGGCAGCAGACCTAATCCTATCGCCGGCAAGACAACGCCGAATCGGTAGGGGTTGATGGGAAGTGGTTGTCGTAGATGTGCATATGGACTGAGCGTTTCTCGATCAACTCCAAATTTGATCGCGCTGAAAGGTACTCGCCCGGCCAGTATCCAGCCAAGTGCATGCAACAGTTCATGAACGATGATACCGACAACAATCAGGATTAAAAACAAGATAAGCGACCACCAGTGACCGGAGTCATCAATCAGNATTAAATTGCCGTTATAGAGAATGTGGCCGATATATAAGGCAATTGCTGGAACTGCTCCCAACCCGATACCGACCAGATTGGCGGTGACGAGCGAAGTTGTGCGGTCAAAGCGATGATACTGTGTAGATGGTTGCATATATCACCACAGATGGCACAGAGGACACGGCGAGTGTTTTGGTTTTTTCNGTGATGAAAGCTCAAGAGGTCATTNTACCACAGAGGACACAGAGAGTGTTCAAGGAGTTTGTTATGTCTGATAATACTCGAGCACTCCGAATCGTCGCGCTTGGTGGTGGTGGTGGTAGTGCGCAAGTCTTGCTCGGTGCTCGTCCGTTCTTCGCCGAACGTACTGCTATCATCGCAGTTACTGACTCGGGGCGTAGCACCGGTACGGCGCGAATGATTGCCAATATTCCCGCTCCCGGTGATCTGCGCAATCTGCTGGCAACCCTCGCTGCCAATCCTGATGCTGTTCTCCCGCGTTTGATGCAACATCGTTTGCGCAGTTCAGCGGTTCCACTGCTTGATGGAATGGCAGTCGGCAATCTGATGATAGGCGGCTTGACCCAAATGACAGGTGATATTGCTGCAGCAGTCGAACTGGCCCGCCAGATGTTGGGGTGTCCTGAACAGATTCTGCCGGTTTCAACCGCCAACACTCATTTGTGTGCCGAGCTGGTTGATGGTCGAATCGTCGTTGAAGAAGCGGCAGTGCGTGCGTTGGGCAAACCGGCGATTCGGCGTCTCTTCCTCGACCCGCCAGCAGTAGCTTACCCGCCGGCAATCACCGCGATTACCGACGCCGATGTCGTCGTCATTGGGCCTGGGAGCTTCTACACCTCATTGTTGGCTACACTCTGCTTTGAGGGAATCGTTACGGCGCTTCGTGAAACATCAGCAACAGTTGTCTTTGTCTGCAATACAACGACACAACCGGGACAGACTGACGGGATGAGCGTTGCTGATCACGTTTCGCGATTAGTCGATGTACTCGGTNTTGGTGTGCTGGATGTTGTTTTAGTTAATGACACTACCGAATTACATCCGGCTGTTGTAGCCCGTTATAGTGCGGCCGGTCTTCATCCGCTGGTCTTTACCGAAAATGATCGGCATACGATACGGGCGTTAGGGATTGAACCGCTGGTTCGTCATCTGGCNGAATCCGATCCCGGTTATCGCGAGTTATGGAATAAAGCCGATACCATTCGCCACGATCCGCAGGTACTGGGATTGGCGCTATGGAAAATTGCGTTGGATCGCAATACACAGCGAGACATAAGAGGTGGGTGATNGGTTTCCCTCACTCAATTCCGCTGTGTGCGGGGTAGGGTCATACTCTGCTGATGTGGTGTGCTGATACCNCTNGGCAGGAATGGCGCCAGGGTAGGTAAAGGTCGCCTGTCCTCTCTACCTACACCCCAAACTTCGCCCCCCGTACCACCTGCACGTCCATGACATATGCAACAACGGCGAAATGAGGAAAGTAGACCGCTGCCAGATGCTGTAAAATCTTTTCAGCTACTTCAGGTGGTACCAGCGTCTCAATCCGCAGACTCTTCCCCTCCCATTCACTGGCGTGCACTCCACGGGTTCCTTCTCCCTGCACCGTACCAATTGTATAACCCCGTGCACCGAGCTGACGGAGATCGTGCAATATCCGATCTTCAAGTACCGCCTCGGCGATAATAGTTACCAGTTTGACGGTTGTCAATTCCATTGCGCTGACCCTTTCTCTGCTCAANGTGCACCGACAATCAAAGACGCTATCGTGTAGTAGAGCGGTAAGCCGATTGCCAGATTAATAAGGAAAGGTAATACCGAGTGCCGCTGTCAGGTAAAAGCCAGGATTCGCCTGCGGTAGTGCAATCCGAACTGCTGCTGGTGCAGCAATGTACGACGCACTGGCGGACAACACGCCTAAAATAGTACTGCCTCCCAGCGATAGGCCAGTTATGCTGCCAAACCAGACTCCAAGCAGCCCGTTGAAAATAGGCATGATGATACCAAAACCGAGCAAAAACAGACCAGCGCTGGGCAGATCGCGAAAGCGACGGGCAGCAACCATTCCTAGCTCCAGAAGGAAGAAGGTCAGCGCACCTTTGAACAGATCGACAAACACTGGTGCGACTTCCTTGCCGCCACGCGGGCCGGCCAACCAACCGATAATCATACCGCCAACGAGAAGCAAAATACTCTTGCTCGTGAGCAACTCACGTAGCGCTTTGCGCCAGTCACCACCCTGGGGGCGCCAGCTACCTGCGCAATCAACAGTGCTACCACAATTGCCGGCACTTCCAGGATTGCGACTAACGCCGGCATAAAACCTTCATAACGTACTCCCACCGTGTCAAGGAATGTCTGCGCAGCGGCGAAGGTCACTGCTGACACCGAGCCATAATGTGCAGCCAGAGCTGCTGCATCGGCAACATTCAGCTTACCGATTTTACGNGCTACTCCGTAAGCAATCACTGGAATGATGATTCCGAGGAGCAACGTGGCTACAGCCGGTGCCCAAAACACGGCCAGGCTTGTCTCAGCCAGCGCAATACCGCCTTTCAGCCCAATTGCCAGCAAGAGATAGATCGAAAGCGTGGTGTACAACTCGTCAGGAAGNTTGAGATCACTATGTAGCAGTGTCGCAGTAATTCCAAGTGCAAATGCCAATACCATTGGTGAAAGCAGGTTGATCTGAACCAGTTCCAGAATTGTCATAATTACCCTTTGTATTGCAAAGCAATCCCCTTCCCGATATTGTACCATCTCGTGAAACAGCGCTAATAGTGCTACAATAGCAGGCATCGGTTGTCTTTTTGAAAATCAGAGGAGAACATCCCTATGGCCGCCCCGTTGTCGGCTCCCTCAGAGCGTTTGCCCCTCGCGACCCGGCTGGCGTTCGGTGCTGGTGATTTAGGTCCGGCCATCGCCACCATTATTGCTTCGTTCTTCCAGCTCTATTTCCTCACCACCATTGCCGGTCTACCTCCTGGCCTGGCGGGCANAATACTGCTTATCGTCAAAATTTGGGATGCGGTGAACGACCCGATTATCGGCTGGCTCACTGATAAAACCCAGACCCGCTGGGGACGACGGCGACCATGGCTGTTGTTTGGTGCCGCCCCATTTGGCTTGCTCTTCTTTTTACAGTGGATTGTTCCTCCATTCGATGTGACCGGTAAATTTATTTACTATCTGGTGATCGCTCTTCTCTTTGATACAGCGTTTACAGTGGTAAATGTGCCGTATACAGCACTTACCCCCGAATTGACCCGCGACTACGACGAACGTACTGCACTCAATTCCTATCGCTTTGCTTTCAGCATTGGTGGTAGCCTGCTCGGTGGTATTTTGCATCAAATTATCGTCGGGCAATTTTCTGATCAGCAAACTGGTTATCTAGTGTCAGGCGCCGTTATCGGGGTGCTTATTGCGCTTCCCTTCCTCTGGTGTTTTTTCGGCACTCGTGAGCGTTACGAACCAGAACCCGGCAGCGAAGAGTTGAGTCTACCGGATCAGATTCGGTATGTTTTTAAAAATCGTCCCTTTCTCTTTGTGGTTGGAATCTACATGTTCTCCTGGCTGGCAGTACAGGTTACTTCTAGCGTCCTCACCTTCTTCATAGTGTTTTGGTTAGGAAGTATTCCACAGTTCCCGCATGTCAGTTTTGGTCTGACATTTAACACCGTCAACGATCTGATCCCAGTGATGTTATTCGCAGTTCAGGGTTCAGCCCTCGTGTTTCTGTTTGTCTGGAGTGCAGTAAGTCGGCGGATTGGTAAAAAGGCAGTCTACATGATCGGCAGCCTGATCTGGATCGGTGTGCAGGCATTTCTATTCTTTCTACAGCCCGAACAGATCGATCTGGCGATCATTCTTGGCCTGATTGCCGGTGCGGGTGTTGCCACTGCCTATCTCATCCCGTGGAGTATGATGCCCGATATTATTGAGCTTGATGAACTTGAGACCGGTCAACGTCGGGAGGGCATGTTCTACGGATTTATGGTGTTCTTGCAAAAGATGGGGTTGGCGCTAGGGTTATTTCTGGTCGGTCAGATTTTACAATTTTCCNGCTTTANCGAAAATCTGCAACCCGGTCAGCAACCCGAAAGCGCCTTGCTAGCAATTCGCTTACTGATTGGCCCAATGCCAACCTTGATCCTGATCAGCGGGATGGTTCTGACAGCCTTCTACCCAATTACAAAAGCCAGTCATGCGGAAACACTGGCGAAACTGGCGCTACGGCGAAGCGAGCGTTTTGATCNAGCTTCCTCAAGNCGTTAGGGGACAGCTCGGCAGAACCACTCCGAGCCATCCTGTCGTGGGAAATGCAGGGCATTGTCTGGTGCCCTTTTGTCAGATCGGTAGCAATCCGAGCAGGGGTGAGGCACCAACGGGTTCCTTCGCCTCATCCGCTAGGATTGTGTCGGCGACAGGATGGCCGTGTCTCGTGTTGCATCCATTGTCCGACAGGTTGCAATTGTCGTAATGTGGTAACGAGGTATTCGGGTAGGCGNTAAGAAAAACGTCTTTGGNAAATCCGTTTCATTCATCTGACCGGATTATCACTTACAAGAACACCCGATACGGCTACGCCTGGATGATTATCTACCCTTCCGCAGACCAGGCGCCTTGTTGTGCACTCAGATAATCACAGCGTGCGGTCGTCTCGTTCTTGCGAATCGGTTGCCTGGCGTGTGGCAAAAACTCTCTCGGTCCTGGTGCAGTGCGCGCCTGGATATTCCCAAGTGCGCCGGTTTCTGAATTGGTGTGCGGTTGCCGCTGGGGCGTCATCGTATTACGAGCGGGATATACACCCAGTTTAGACTACTTGAGCAGGGATTGGTCCTTGCGTCGATCAACTCTGTGACTCCCGACTCTCCGGCAGTGTTGTACGTGCTTACCCGATAGCGGTAGCTCTGACCGCAACTCAGGCCGGTATCGGTATAGGTAGTGACATTCGCTCCCAGGGTGGCAATTCGCTTCCAGGTACTATCGTTCCAGCGGTAAAGGTAAAAGCCGCTCTCGGTACTGGCGTTGTCCTGCCAGGCGAGGGTAATGCTGGTGGCAGTGCTCCCGGTCTGGCGCAGGTTGCTGGGTGATGGCGGTGGTGTGTTATTTTGTACCACAATGGTATCACTTGCCTGGTAGACGGTCGTTCCACGCGAATCTCCACGAAAACGGTGCGCACTCCATCTCCTGCTGCCAGTGTCCAGGTGTATTCGGTGGCGTATGGTCGCCATTCCGTCCAGGTACTCCCATCATTACTCAGCCGCATCTGCTCCGCCCATCCTGCACCGTAAATGTACAGGTTTACCGTCGACGATGTTGTGACCATGCACCAGTGTGATACCACGTGAGCGCGATTGGGGGATTCGTTCCGCCGGATTGTCGCGGAGCGCCAGATCGACAACGGCAAGTCGGGGTGGCGGATGCCCGGCAATCAGGGCAGCGGCATCGGTATAAGTCTCAGCAGAGAGCACCGTGAACCGGAGCGACTCAAGAAACTGACCGAGCGCCCAACGGGCAAACGGATCGTCCTCGATCACAAATGCCGTCGCAGGTCCTGAAATGGACACAGACATACGGTGCTCCATGGTGATTCAGGATTGACACAAACGTTCGAGCACCAGAGTTTTCCGGTGATGGTCAGAGCAACCAGGGCAGAAGGATTGAGCACTGTCTCATCAGCACTGCACCATCATACCATGACCTGGCGCCCTCGTATGCAGATGAATCTGCTGGCATCGCCGGATCGGATCCCTGCCTGATATTCCGGAATCCCACGCTCTCGTATGTGGGCACACGAAGCGACGAGGGGCGTGTCCGGTCGATGATCACGGCAATGTTACCATATAAGAATACCTCATTTTTGGGGTTGCGGTGGAGGGGGGCATATAGTTGTCTAGAAGAAGTAAAGACAAGGACGTGCTCTCTGTGCGAGACGCGCAACTTCGTAAAGATGTCGCGTATCTCAGGAGAAAGGAACGCGTTTACCCGTTTCGTCCCTGGTGGTTGTTGAGACGCTCCTCTGCTTCTGGCTACCGACGCCGAACCGGTGCGGACAATGGTGCAATGAACACAGGGACGCGGCAGCGTCCCAACTGCCGACGCAATCGAGATGTGTCGCCGCTATACCGCTTGTCGCTGCACAGGTGACATGCCTCTCATCTGATTATGACAAGTTAACCGAAAAAGAACCGAAAGTGGGGTGGTATACTGCAGGTGAGGGAAAGACTACGGCGGAGCATCAGTGATAATGTCAAGCCTTATAACGAGTGTATCAAGTCAACAGCCCTCGGCGCACGTCCGTATAGGTGGGTTTGTCCGTGGTGAATTCTCGTGAGGCTTATCATGACAGATATTGCTAGAAAAGAACCATCAAACGCTAAAAAATCGTTACAAACTAGAGAGACGCCA
>JGI24188J35168_1001716_pt1 | contig 12562 bp, 11 predicted proteins | sample YNPBryantNP2012_FD_35168 | JGI IMG/M metagenome (IMG submission 35168) | reverse complement strand
CTACATTGTCGGACCGACGCAACATCGTGGTCATCGCCGACGAGGCCCACCGAAGCCAGTACGACTTCATCGATGGCTTCGCCCGCCACATGCGGGACGCCCTTCCGAATGCGTCCTTCATAGGGTTCACGGGGACGCCACTTGAGCTGGACGACCGCAACACACGCGCGGTTTTCGGTGATTACATCTCGATTTACGACATCCAGCGCGCGGTGGAAGACGGGGCCACNGTGCCCATCTACTACGAGAGCCGGCTCGCCAAGCTGGACCTGCCGGAGGAAGAGAAACCAAAGGTGGACGAGGAGTTCGAGGAGGTGACCGAGGGGGAAGAGGTCGAGCGCAAGGAACGCCTCAAGACCAAGTGGGCACGCCTGGAAGCCGTGGTTGGAGCGGAAAAGCGGGTTCGGCTGATCGCGCAGGATATCGTGGACCACTTCGAAAAGCGGCTCGAGGCGCTGGACGGAAAGGCCATGGTGGTCTGCATGAGCCGCCGCATCTGCGTGCAGCTGTACAACGAGATCGTTCGCCTGCGCCCGCAGTGGCACCACGAGGACGACGACAAGGGCGTGATCAAGGTGGTGATGACGGGCTCGGCTTCGGATCCGCCGGAATGGCAACCACACATCCGGAACAAGGAGCGGCGGGAGTTTCTGGCGAACCGCTTTCGCAACCCGAACGACCCCTTCAAGATCGTCATCGTCCGCGACATGTGGCTCACGGGCTTCGACTGCCCGAGCTTGCACACGATGTACGTGGACAAGCCCATGCGCGCCCACGGGCTTATGCAGGCCATCGCGCGGGTGAACCGGGTCTTCCGCGACAAGCCGGGTGGACTCGTGGTGGACTACCTGGGGCTGGCCCACGAGTTGAAGCAGGCGCTGGCCACGTACACGGAGAGTGGAGGCACAGGGGAGACCGCTATTGACCAGGCCGAGGCAGTGGCGTTGATGAAGGAGAGGTACGAGATCTGCTGCGACCTTTTCCATGGCTTCGATTGGTCCCGGTGGAAGAGCGGTAAAGCGGAGGAGCGTCTGGCCCTGCTTCCCGCTGCGCAAGAGCACATCCTGACGCAGGAGAACGGAAAGGAACGGTTCTTGAAGGCGGTGTCCCAACTGTCCAAGGCGTTTGCCCTTGCCGTGCCTCACGAGGAAGCCCTCGCAATCCGAGACGATGTGGCGTTCTTTCAGGCAGTGCGGGCGGCCCTCGCAAAGCGAGCACCCGTCGAGGAGCGGCCGGAGGAGGAGTTGGACCACGCCATCCGGCAGATCATCTCGCGAGCTATCACGCCAGAAGGTGTCGTTGACCTCTTCGCCGCCGCGGGTCTCAAAAAGCCTGACATCTCCATCCTCTCGGACGAGTTCCTGGCCGACGTGCGGGGGATGCCACAAAAGAACCTGGCCGTGGAGCTCCTTCGCAAGCTCCTCGAGGGCGAGATCAAGGTGCGGCGGCGGAAGAACGTGGTCCAGGCGCGGTCGTTCGCGGAGCTGCTGGAACAGGCCATCCGGCGCTACCAGAACCGGGCGGTGGAAGCCGTGCAGGTCATCGAGGAGCTCATTGCCCTGGCTAAGGAAATGCGAGAGGCGGACCGGCGGGGGGAACAGCTCGGTCTTTCCGAAGAGGAACTTGCCTTCTACGACGCTTTGGAGACCAACGACAGCGCGGTGAAGGTGCTCGGTGAGCCGACCCTGAAGCAAATCGCGCAGGAGTTGGTGGAGACGGTNCGGCGCAACGTGACTATCGACTGGGCGGAGCGTGAGAACGTACGGGCCAACCTGCGGCGCAACGTCAAAAGGGTGCTTCGCAAATATGGCTACCCCCCGGACAAGCAGGAGAAGGCGACGGACACGGTTTTGGAGCAAGCTGAGGTGCTCTCGGAACAATGGGCTCGATCGGCGTGAATCCGCATGCCCCTGACCTTTGGGAGCGAGGGCGATAAGGAGGAGAAGCTGCCCGGGCCGATCGAAGCTCGGAGTGAGTTCGTCGGGGCCTTCCCGAGGAAACGGATCCTATCACCGGGGGAATTTGCCGCCTACTGGGCGTGTGGGTTGCCTGTGGTCCAGAGCGGGCAATGCACCGAATGAAGAGACCTGTGGTCCAGAGCGGGCAATGCACCGAATGAAGAGACTATGCTGATCCTCATGTGGCAGTCGCTTGGGAGCGGAGATGACCGCATCCATGGGGCCCTCAGGATGGATATGTCCTGGAGCGAGGGGGACGTCTCTTGCGTACGGGGCAGGCAAGATCCGGTCGTGGAGCTGGTACGTGCACGGCTGGAGAAGGCACGGAGCGTGTGATAGAGTACAAAGCGATCGTAGGGTTTGCGGCCGCAAACGGTGAGGAGCGTGTGAGCGATCCGGATGATCGTAATCTACTCACGGAACCAAGTGCCCATACGGTTGACTCAGGAAAGATGGGAGCATATCCTGAGACGGCATCCTGAGATGGCAAACCAGAAAGACCGTGTCTTGGAGACCCTAAGCGACCCAGATCTCATCCAAGAAGGGGATCTGGACACGCTTTTAGCCATCCGATTTTATGCCCAATCGCCTCTGACGCGAAAGCATCTCGTGGTTGTCTACAAAGAGCTCAACGGGACCGATGGGTTCGTGTTGACGGCTTATTATACCTCTGTGCCATCCAAAAGGAGGGCGATCGTATGGAAGCGCTCAAAATCTTAGAGGGCAAGCCTCAGCTCGACTGGGAATACGATGAGGAAGCGGATGTGCTCTACATCTCGGTGGGGAAGCCCCGACCGGCGGTGGGAGTGGACATTGGCGAAGGGGTTATCGTCCGCTGGGACGAGAAGAAGAAGGAGATAGTCGGGCTGACGATCATCGGGTTGCGGGCGCGCCTGACCGAAGGCATCACCCCTCAGCAATGAGCTTATCGCTCGATAAGGCCTGATATACCCAATCGTTACGCCTTGGAGGAGGTGGTATCGGGCGTGCTGGCGCTCACGGCAGGGGAGGCCGAAGGGCTGAAGCCGCCGGAGTTCAACATGGAAGCGGGGGCGATCTTCACTGTAACCTTGCGCAATACGCCTGTTTATCCGCCAGAGACCCTGCGTTGGTTGAAGCAGTTTGATGGATATGACCTCAGTCCCAATCAGAGGCGATTGCTTGCCTACGCGCACGCGCATGGCGGTCAATTCACAAGTCGGTCTTACCAGAAGTTCGCCGGAGTGCATCTGTATACGGCCTCTCGAGACATTAAGGATCTCATCCGCAAGGGCGTGGTCCATCTCACTAAAAAGGGAGGCCGGATCTACAAAATCCTTCCTCGACCGGAGGCATCTACCCGGAAGATTACAATTCCAGATGAATTACAGAGATGTATCGCACTCTTGCCCAAAGACGGATATCTGACTAATAGCACGGTACGACGGGTTCTCGGAGTCAATCGAGTCAAAGCAGCTCGCCTGTTGCGAGAGTGGGCCGGCTTAGGGTTTCTGGAAAAGAGTGGAGAGAGACGGTGGACCCGCTACTACGCATCACCCAAGGCCTATGAATCACCCTCAACCGCCCATGAATCACCCTCGTCAAGTATGGATCGTGAAGACAGTGATTCATAGAATTGGGCCATGAACGAGGAGACGTTCGGCATGCTGGGCTTGACGGCGGGCGAGCGGGAGGCGGTATATGAGGCGGTGGTCAGCCTTATCCGCACCCGCCTTGAAAAAGCAAGGAGCGTGAAGCAGAACTGACAAAAAAGGGAGGATACCATGAGCATGATACTGCAATTTCTCAGGGTCGGCATCGGCGCCACACCACTACCCAACTGCCCGATAGCAACTTTGTGATGGTGGGCATTGGCAATTGCGGCGGCACCAAGAAGGAGTTGACCGATCCAATCCGCCACCTGGCAAGCAAGCGACTCGTTTCCTCCGGACCAAGAGCCATCCCGATACAAGTCACATGGAATAATTGGCGGATTACGCCCGCAAATCCACGGCCAATGTCCTGTGGGACACGGCGTGCCCTGCCGCTAAATGTGCCGCAACAATTCGGGAAAGCATTTCCGGCTTCGGCCATCGCCAAAGGCATCCAAGAATATCGCTCGAGACCCTGTGCACCAGGTTGGCAAGGGAACTTGTGCGAGGAGATCATCCGGAAGATCGGCGGGCTCGATGGGATCCATAGATGGATCTCGGGAGGGCAGCGAGGGATACGGGGCGGCCCCCAAAGGGAAGGGCTTTGGAGGGTCAAAGGCTTCGGGGGAAAGTGGTTTCTGGGGCTACTTCCTCACCTTATGGGGTCGGGACATTTTTTTCTCAGGGCGCAGTCCNAACAGTGGAGGCCCATCCAGAACTCATCGAAGAGATCCCTTATGGGACTCACTAGGAGTGGATCGGAGCTCCATATCCCTATCTCCAGATTCCTTCTCCTCGTGCTTCTAGCCCCGAGCCCGGCCCCTGTGAAGTTCGCNGAACCGATATAGGCTCTCACTCCGTCCACGATCACCATCTTCCAATGGCTCCTGAGGCATATCTGGAGCTCCAATGCCTCGCCTGCAAGTCTCGGAAACCTCTCGAGGGTTTCCACGAAATACCTGGATGGGAGATCCCCGTGGATGATCCGAAAGGTCACTCCCTCACCCGCCATCTCATCCAACACTTCGAGAACGGGCCTGAAGGTCCTCCCCCTCTTCATGTGCATGTCCTTGAGATTGGCTGTGGCTATCCACACNTATCTCTCAGCCCTCAAGACGCCCTNGAGTATGACCTTCCTGTGGAGCTCTTCTCCGAAAAGGAGTTCCAACTGAGGCATCTGAACCGACTACGCTTCCCTCATATCGCGGGAGAGCCCTGCTCCAAGGAGTGGGAGCCCCCATCCCTCCCTTCCGTTTCAGTCGGGAAGGGGAATGGTGTATTGGGTCAGGTCCCTTCCCACTTCCACGGAGCCGTGTCTCTCCGAGGCCGCCTTTTGGATCTCCCTTATCTCTCCCTCGTCCTTGTATCTCGGGCTCAGATGCACCAGGATCACCCTGGATGCCCCTGCCCTGGCAGCTACCCTCGATGCATCGGATGAGGTCATGTGGCCCTTCTCGCGCGCCTCTTCCTCGTGCTCGGGATGAAACATCCCGTCCAGAAAGGCCATGTCCACTTTCTTGCAGAGCTTGTACAGGGCCTTGCACGGTCTCGTGTCCACTGCGAAACACACGCTCCTTCCCCTTCTCGGAGGGCCCAGGACCTGAGAGGGGACCACCTTGGTCCCATCGGCCAGTATTACCTCTTCCCCCCTTTGGAGCCGTCCCCACAATGGACCCTCCGGGACCCGCAATCTCCTTGCCCTCTCCACCAGGAACTTCCCCGGCCTAGGATGCTCCTCGAGCCTGTATCCGAGACAAAAGGTGGTGTGGGCCAGAGGGGCCCAGAAGATGGATATTCTGTCATCCGCATAGGCCTCCTCCCCACCCGAATCCGTCCATTCCACGAACTCGATTGGGTAGTTCAGATGGAATCCTAGGGAGGCCCTCAAGGAGGCCACGAACCCCTGGGTTCCGGCTGGTCCCAGGACAACGAGGGGCCCTGGATCCTGCACCTGCGCTTTCATCATGAGAATGCCCGGAAGCCCGAGACAATGGTCCCCATGGAGGTGAGTTATGGCGATCACCCTGAGGCCCTTAATGCCCAGGGCCATTTTCTTGAGGGCCACCTGGGTCCCCTCCCCCGCATCGAACATGTACATGGCCCCCTCCACCCTCACGACCAGGGAAGTGAGGAACCTGTATGGCATGGGCATCATGCCGCCCGAGCCGAGGAGAAAGCACTCCATGGGAGGGAGAATCTCCTTTGGGGAATGGCGAGAGGCGAAGGAGAGGCCATCCTATGCGGGAATCCTTCCCGTCTTGTAGAATATCGCCATTTGTTTTAGGGTCACGGGCTTTATCTTCGGCGCATTCCCCGCCTGGCCAAAAGCTATCATCCTTTCCACGCAGACCTTCTTCATCGCTGCTCTGGCCTCGCTCAAATACTCCCTCGGGTCGAATTTTTCAGGATGCTCCGCGAAGACCCTCCTTATGGCGCCTGTCATGGCCAGGCGATTGTCCGTATCCACGTTTATCTTTCTCACCCCGTGCTGAATCCCTCTCTTGATCTCCTCTATGGGCACACCGTATGTCTCCTTTATCTTGCCCCCGTACTTGCGGATGATCTCGAGGAGCTCCTGGGGAATGCTCGAGGATCCGTGCATGACCAGATGGGTATTGGGGATCCTCCTGTGGATCTCCTCTATGAGGCTCATCACCAGGACCTCTCCCGTAGGTGGTCTCGAGAACTTGTAAGCCCCGTGGCTTGTCCCTATGGCCACTGCCAGGGCATCCACCCCGGTTTCCCTGACGAATTCCTCAGCCTGGTCGGGATCCGTGAGATGTCTTCTCGCCTCCTGGCCTGTCAATCCAGCCCCATGTCCATCCTCTATGCCCCCCAGGGTTCCAAGTTCCCCCTCCACTGTCACCCCCTTCTTGTGAGCCACTTTGACGACCTCCTTGGTCACCTTGACGTTGTAGTCGTAAGTGCTCGGGGTCTTTCCGTCCTCCAAGAGGGAGCCATCCATCATGACGCTGGTGAATCCCTGCTTTATGGCGCTGAAACATGTCTCGGGCGAGTTTCCGTGGTCGAGATGCATGGCTATGGGGATGTGGGGATAGAGCTCTGCGGCAGCCAGGATGAGATGGCGCAGGAACGCATCATTGGTGTATTTTCTCGCCCCCCTGGATGCCTGTATTATCACGGGAGATTCCGTCTCGTTGGCTGCCTCCATTATGGCCTGAATCTGCTCCATGTTGTTCACATTGAATGCGGCCAATCCATATCCGTTTTCTGCAGCGTGGTCGAGGAGGATCCTCATGGGGACTAACATTTCATGCCTCCCTGGTCCCGAAATATTCTTTTCTCCCCCGCTTGGGGGCTCGAAGACCGCTTCTTGGAGTATAGAGAAGGTCGGAGCTGCAAGTCAAATGCGGTACCTGACTTGGAAAGGCCCCCCTCGTGGATATTTGCTTCCAAAGCTCGCAATGGCACGAATTCCCAAGCCCTCGCGAAGCGATGTGCCCATAAGGAAAGAGGCCTTCGTCCCTTCAGGGAGGCCCAGAGGAATGTCCCCCTTGTGGGCCCTGACGCCTTTCGAGGAAGGTAGATGACGCGAAAAAGTGAAGCCTTGGGGGCCCTCCAAAATGGAGGTCATCTGCCCTCTAGGAACCTTCTCAGCTCCAAGAGCTTCCTATCTCTCTCGAGGAGGATCTCCTCCAGGGGCTTTCCTCCATAATCGTAAAATCCTTTCCCGGTTTTCACCCCGAGGTGCCCTGAGGCCACCTTTTCTCGGAGGATCTCTGGGATCTTGTCCTCGCTCACAAGCTGTATGGATGGGTTTTCCAGGAATTTCAAGGCCAGGTCCAAGCCGGTGAAATCGTACCTCTGCACCACACCTAGAATCGGTATCCGAATCCCGAGGGATGCTTTCACTGCCTCGTCTATTTGCTCGGCTGTGGCATATCCTCCTTCCAGAAGGTGAAAAATCTCCCGAGCCATTGCCCGTTGGAGTCTGTTCACGATGTAGCCCGGGATGAATCTCTCCATCACAACGGGCCTCTGACCCAAGAAACTCAGAAATCCCACGACCTTCTCCTTTGTGTGGGAAGCCACTTTCTCGCTCGCCACGACTTCCACAAGGGGAATGAGGTGAGGGGGAGCGTAGAAATGAGCTATGAGGAATCTCGGCAAGAGCTCTCTCGGGGCCAATTGGAAGACATCCAGGTACGAGGTATTGCTGCACAAGATCCCATCCTTCCCCAGCCAAGGGGCTATTCGGGCATAGAGAGCAGCCTTCGCTTCCTTGTCCTCGACTATGGCCTCCAGGACCAATTCCGAGCCAGTGACTGCCTTCTCGAGGTCCACCGTGGGATCTATTCTCTGGAGAAGGAGGTCAGAGCCACCCTCTCTCAATTCCCCCATGTCTTCGAGCCACCTGGCCTCTGCCTCGATAAGTGCCATGGCTCCCTCGAGAATCCCCTCTTCCAGATCCACAAGGGAAACTTTGTACCCTGCCTTCGCAACCAGAAGGGCTAGACCGTGACCCATTGTCCCCGCCCCTATCACTGCGATGCTCCTCGGTCCCATCTTCCCTCCCCTCTTCCCCCGGGGTTCGTGTCTCGAGTGCCCCTTTCTGGAGCTCTCCTCTTGGTCGAGCCCTTCCAGGGCCTTTCCCCATGGTCTTCTGGGCTTTATAATGGCAAAAAATGCATCGAGGGGCCAGAGGTAAAGTGTACGAGGTAACCATAAGGGAAGTCTTCTCGGCTGCTCACAGTCTCAGAAATTACGGAGGAAAGTGCGAGGAGCTCCACGGCCACAACTTCAAGGTGGATGTGACCGTCGAGGCCCGCCAGCTCGACCAAACTGGATTGGCTTTGGATTTCAGGATCTTGAAAGAGGAGACGAGGAAGGTCCTCTCGCTTCTGGATCATGCCTTCCTCAACGACCTCGAGCCCTTCAGGGACAGAAATCCCTCCTCGGAGAACATAGCCAAGTTCGTCTATGAAGGCCTCTGCCAGAGGATCCAGGTCCCTGGGATCAAGGTGAAAAGGGTGAGGGTATGGGAATCTGAGAACGCTTGCGCTTCTTACCTGGGGGAGGGCGAATGATAGACGTTCAGAATCTTAAGGACCACAGAAACGTGGACATCCAGAAGGTGGGAATAAAGAACATCCGTTACCCCATAACGGTTCTCGACAAGGCCAACGGGACCCAGAACACGGTTGCCAGCATCAACATGTACGTCAATTTGCCCAGGCACTTCAAGGGCACGCACATGAGCCGCTTTGTCGAGGTCCTCAACGCCCATCGTCACGAGATCAATTTGAGACATTTCGGGACAATCCTGGAGGAGCTGAGGAGGGTCCTCAGGGCCGAAAGCGCACACATGCAGGTCACATTCCCGTATTTCATCGAAAAGAGGGCCCCTGTGTCAGGGGCGCCTGGACTCATGGAGTACACGTGCGAATTCTCGGGTTCTGTCGGGGCCACAAGGGTCTTCGCTGTGGGGGTCACGGTCCCGGTCACGACCCTGTGCCCTTGTTCCAAGGAAATAAGCTCCAGAGGTTCTCACAACCAGAGGGGGCTTGTGTCCGTCAGGGTGATGTACAGGAGATTCTTCTGGATAGAGGATCTGATCCAGCTCGTGGAGGAGTCGGCCTCATGCGACGTGTACGCTGTGCTGAAAAGGCCAGACGAGAAGTACGTCACGGAGAAGGCCTATGACAATCCGGCCTTCGTGGAGGATGTGGTGAGAAATGTAGCCCTCAAGCTCGATGCGGATCCTAACTTTCAAGCGTACACTGTGGAGGCCGAAAATTTCGAGAGCATCCACAACCACAGCGCTTACGCCTATGTGGAGAAGCTCCCCAATAGCCTGAGGGAGGCTTGGGCCTCCTTGGAGGCCTTTCCCAAGATACTCGAGGGGCTTTCCCACTTCAGGGGAAAGAGTCTCACCGTTGGTTCGTGAAAGGTCTCCCTCCCTGATCCAGGAGCACCCGACTCTCTGGGCCTCGTGGGCCTTGCTCATGGAAAAGGTGTGAAGGTGGTCCAAGGGGAGAGGGTAGGGGCCCATCCCGCAAACCCATTCCGGGAGGAGTTCCCCAAGACAGAGATGCGCCCAGGGTGATTCGAACACCCGACCTGCGGATTCGTAGTCCGACGCTCTATCCAGCTGAGCTATGGGCGCGCGAAAACGAGCTGCCAATATATTGAGACAGCACCTTCCGCCCTGTCAAGGAACACTTGNCAGGGAGCTCGCAAAAGAGGCCCAGAGGTCGNCTCCTGGATACTGGGCCGACCCAGGGGGACCTTGTCAGGGGGTTGCGAGCCTCNTTTGGAGGAATTCCCTCACCTTGCCTGCCTTCAATGCCTGGCAAAGCTCCCTGGCAGATGGGTTCATGGGCTCGGACTTCATTGTCTCCAGCCATTCCCTCTCCAAGTCTTTGAGGGGTCTATTGAAACGGACTTCGCAGACCCTCTCCAGGTTCGTTGGCCTGAACCTCTGGGTCCATTTGAGGGCCTTCCCCACCTCTTCCGGACCGTATCTCTCCAGGAGAAAAGCCACGAAGGAGCCGCTTAGGACGTAGGCAATGGGATTCGCCTCCCATGCTCCTTCCCTCCAGTCCGTCTTCTCGAGTTGGGCAAGCCCCACGATCTTCTCAGCGCACTCGAGCCCTTTCATCCATTCCACTAGGCTGAGGCCATATGTGGGATGGGTCCACAGGGTCCCGAATCTCTCCTCCATGGCAGTGGCGAGACCTTCTCTCAGGACTGGATTCGGGGAGTCCAAAAAGATGTGGGCTGTCTCGTGGACTATTGGGGCCTCCACACCCCTTATGGGTTTCAGGAAGAAGAGATCCATGGCCTTGTTCTTGTGGGGGACGGTGGTGCTCACCCCTTGACCGGATCTCACGTACACGTCGATGGGCTCCTTTGTCGCCACATGGAGAAAGAGCTTGAGCTTCTCGCATCTCTCCTCAGCCTCCCTGGAGAACTCCTCCACTTCCCACTGGGAGAACTCCATGGGATCGTAAATGAACCTGTAACAGCCAGATACGAGCTCCTCCCCTCCCGAAACGCTCACCCAGAGGAGAGAAACAGCCCATCCCAAGATCCCCGCACACCTTCGCAAGGTCTTCAAGGTCGAACCTCCTCGGGAGCTTCGCCCCCTCGGTGATCCCCCGTTTCCGATGGTTCGCTGAAATATCTCCACACCCTCAGCACTCCCCCCTCGACCCTTTCCTTGTGATACTTTCCTTTCTTGGCAAAGACCTTCAGCATGGGCAAGTTGTCCTGGAAAAGGTACCCGCATACGCCCTGGAAACCCATCCTCCTCGCGTAATCCTCCAGTTTNTCCTGCAAGATCGACCCCAGGCCCAGTCCCTGGAAGTCGTCGTGAATGGTATAAGCCACCTCAACGAAGCCAGGCATGTCTTTTTCGGCTGCGTACCTGGCTACTCCGACTATCTTCTCGAGCCCGATCTCTCCCACCGTGGCCACAAACGCCATCCTCTCCCTGTAGTCGAGATTCACCAAGGTCTGAGCTGTAGTGTGGGGCATGGCCTTCACGGCCCGGAAGTACCTCCTGTAGATGGTCTCGTTGGAGTGGGAGTAGAAGAAGTCCTGGAGCAATGGCTCGTCTGTTGGCTTTATGGGCCGGATAGTGACCCATCGACCATCTTTCAGTTGTGCCCTGGTCTCCTCTTCGGGGTAGTCGAAGGTCTCCGTCTCAACCAGGATCTGGTCTGGATACACGTAGGCCCTCTTTTTGGCCTCCTCCAGGAGCTCCTTTCTGAATTTGGGGTGAGCTATGTTGATGAGGGCCATGGCCCTCTCTCTGATGGATTTTCCGTGGAGATAGGCTATACCGAACTCCGTCACCACGTACTTCACGTCACCCCTTGTGGCCACAACCCCAGCCCCCTCCTGAAGGTACGGGACTATTCGCGAGGCCGACCCATCCTCGGTTGTGGAAGGAAGGGCCACAATGGACCTCCCCCCTTCCGACATGGCTGCTCCTCGGATGAAATCCAGTCTCCCTCCCAGGCCGCTATAGAAGTGAAACCCCCTGGACTCGGAGCATACTTGGCCGCTGAGGTCGACCTCCTGTGCGCTCACTATGGAGACCATATTTCTGTTCCTGGCCACAACCAGGGGATTGTAAACCTCCTCGGCTGGGAGGAAGAGAAAGAGGGGATTTTCGTGCACGTAGTCGTAGATTCGCCTGGTTCCGATGCAGAAGCTGCAGACTATTCTCCTCGCATGGAGACCTTTCTTTTCCCCTGTCACAGCGCCAGATTCTATGAGATCTATGAATGGGTCGGAGACAGCCTCCGTATGAATTCCCAGATCCACCTTGTCCTTGAGAAACGAGAGAACCCCATGTGGTATATGGCCCATGCCCACATGGATCGTATCTCCATCACGGATGAGGCGGGCCACATTCCGAGCTACCTGCTCCTCTGTCCTGGTCAGGGCCGCAAATCTGAATTCCATCAGGGGATGGTCGTGTTCCACTATGTGGGTTATCTGGGAGATGTGGATGAAGGTATCCCCCATGGTCCTGGGCATGGCCCTGTTCACCTGGGCTATCACCGTCCTCGCGGATTCCACAGCCGCCTTGACTATGTCCACTGAGATCCCCAGGCTCACGAACCCATGGGAATCCGGAGGAGATACCTGGATGAGGGCCACATCTATTGGCACGATTCCCTTTCTGAAGAGATGAGGAATCTCCGATGTGAAAACAGGGGTATAGTCCGCCCTCCCCTCGTTTATCGCATCTCTCGTGCCAGGTCCCACGAAAAAAACATTGTGTCTGAATCGACTGTCGAACCTTCTGTCAGTGTAAGGCGCATTGCCCAAGGTGATGAAGTGAAGGAGCTGGACATCGTGGAGCTCATCGGCCATATCCAGAAGACCCTGAACCAAATACTGGGGCTCTGCGCATCCCGTGGAGAGAAAGACCTTGGCCCCCCGCCTGACTGCTTTGAGGGCCTTTGGAAGCTGCGTGACTTTCTCCTTGTAAAGAGA
>JGI24188J35168_1001713_pt1 | contig 12580 bp, 10 predicted proteins | sample YNPBryantNP2012_FD_35168 | JGI IMG/M metagenome (IMG submission 35168) | reverse complement strand
CCTCGAAAGCGAAGGTGGTCACATGGTCCAGNTTGACGTTGCTTNTTCCCTCCGCAGGCATGTCGGCACTGACGGTTGCCACCCGCACCACCTTGTCGCCGACCTGTTTGGTAGCAACCACCACGATATCCTTGCCAGCAGTGGTCTCCGGAAGCGTCAGCACATAGTGCCCGCTGGAGTCGGTGGTACCCTGCGCAATCGCGTTCGTGAAGTCGGGCCAGATGTACGCCTTGACGGTAGCGTTTGCCAGCGGGGTTCCGCCTCCCACCTGCCGCGTGGTGCCTCCGGGCACCAGCACGTCACCGCTCAGGGTCAGCAGGTTTCCGCCTCCCCCTCCTCCACCGCCGCAGCCGAACAGTGACAGTGCGGCAAGTGCAGCAAGGCATACTCCCCACCACGCAAGGGAAACCCTGTGTTGCCGTAACGAGAATCTCATGCTCGCATACCTCCTTCTTTCAGAGCCGCACGTGCTCCGTGAGTATTCCCACTATCCTATTATAGGAACCTGTGTCGGATTTCACAAGGGGAGAATGTTTGCCAAGAAATCGCAAAAGTGGTATCCTTTTGGTGCATCACAGTGGCGCAAGGAGGCAGTGTTGTTACGGGCGAAGGTTAGTATTGCGGGGTACTACTTTCTGTTGTTCGCGGCGGTGGCGTTCACCCACCCCTTCTTTCCGGTATTCTTGCGAGAGCGCGGCTTCTCCTATGGACAGGTGGGAGCCGTGTTGTCGGTGTTTTCGCTGACCGGCGCGGTAGCAAGCATTTTGCTGGGCTGGCGTTCGGACCAGGCACGCCGTCGTCGCCGCTATATCATCGGCACAATGCTGGTGGGGGCAGCCGGATATGTGCTTTTTCCTTACGTGCACTCCTTCGGCGTTGCGTTGTTGCTGGCAGCGGTCATTGGCGGGTGCATCATGTCCAGCCAGTCGGTGATGATGGCGCTGGTGGTCGACCTGTTTCGGCATCAGGGCACCGCGGGGTCGTTTGGGCAGCTGCGTGTGTTCGGCACCATTGGCTACCTGCTGGTGCTGCTGACGCTGGTGCTCTGGCAGAACTCTCCCTTGCTCGGGCCGTCGCGGATGTTCAGCAGCGTGGCGCTGTTGCTTGCACTCTCTGCGCTGGTGGTACTGCTGGCTCCGGAAAACCCGGAGGAGGTGGAGGAGTCCGCGCACCTCACCGTGAACGAAGTGGTCTACCTGCTGCACCGGCGTGACATCGCGCTGTACATCGTGGCACATTTCTGCTTTGTGGGCGCGCTGATGACCGCAACCGCCAACTTGAGCCTCTACCTGCAATGGATGCAGGCGTCGAAGCCTTTCATCAGCCTCGCCTACATGACCAGCGCGCTGTTCGAGATGCCGTTCATGATAGCTATGGGCAAACTGTCTGACCGCATCGGGCGCACGCGCGTGCTGGCAATCGCCTTCATCGCCCTGCCGGTTCGGTTGCTGCTGCTGACGCTCTTCCGCGCACCGGTACCCGTTCTGTTGACTCAGACCATGCATGGGCTGACTTTCAGTATCATCACAGCGGTTTCGATGGCGTTCATCGCAGACCGCGTGGAGCCTCGCCTGCGGGCAAGTGGACAGGGTTTACTCATGGCAGCGGCATCACTCGCTTCGGCAACCATGCCCGTGGTGGCGGGTTTGATCGCCGATGCCTGGGGATTGCCCGCACTGTACGGCACACTGCTTGCTCTATCGCTGACCGGCGCAGGCGTTTTCTTCACACTGGCGCGGCAGACAGCTCCTGCTGAGGCGAGTATGCGGGTCGCCGCGCAAACAGGAGGTCAGGCATGAACAACTCTTTCCGCCAAGAGCTGGAAACATTGATCCGCGCGCGCTATCCGATTGTATATCTTATCTCATCCGAAGAACAGCGTGTCGAAGAGGAGCTGCGCAGTGTCACCGCTCGGCTGAATAAGCGATTGTATACCTGGAGCCTGACCAGCGGGCTGGTAGAGCATCCGGGTCAAACCGACACCACCACCCTGCGACCGATAGAGGTGCTCCTCAGCATCGAGCGGTTGCCCCAGCACTCTGTGGTGCTGCTCAAGGATTTTCATACTGCGCTGAACGACAGCGTGGTGAAACGCCGACTGCGCGACCTGAGCCTCGCCCTGCGCCGGACCTATACCTCTATCTTTATCCTCGCCCCTGTGCTGGTGCTAACGCCGGAACTGGAGAAAGAGATAACGGTGATCGATGTGCCCCTGCCCACTGTGGACGAGATTGGCGAGATGCTGGACCGCGTGATTGAGTCGGTGAGGGACAATCCGAATGTGGACGTTTCGCTCACCCCTGAACAGCGCGAGATGTTGCTGAAGGCAGCGACGGGGTTGACCCTGATGGAGGCGGAGAACGTGTTCGCCCGCTCGCTGGTGCAAAAGCGGCGGCTGGACGTGGAGGTGGTGCTGTGGGAGAAGGAACAGATTATCCGCAAGTCGGGCATTCTGGAGTACTATCGCGCGACGGAAGCCTTCGAGAACGTGGGCGGTCTGGATTTGCTGAAGGACTGGATTCGCAAGCGCACCCGCGCCTTCGCCGACGAAGCGCAACGATTCGGGCTGCCCGCTCCAAAGGGGGTGTTGCTGATTGGTGTGCAGGGATGCGGAAAGAGCCTGGCGGCGCGGGCTATCGGCTCACTCTGGAAGCTGCCCGTGCTGCGGATGGACGTGGGACGCATCTTTGCCGGTCTGGTGGGTGCGTCGGAGGAGAACATGCGCCGAGCCATTCGCACCGCCGAATCGGTGGCACCTGCCGTGCTGTGGATCGACGAACTGGAGAAAGGCTTCGCCGGTTCGCAATCGTCCGGCTTTTCGGACGGGGGCACCACCGCCCGCGTGTTTGCCTCGTTCCTCACCTGGCTGCAGGAGAAGCAATCGCCAGTGTTCGTGGTGGCTACCGCCAACGACGTGAGCGCGTTGCCCCCGGAGCTGCTGCGCAAAGGACGCTTCGACGAGATTTTCTTCATTGACCTGCCCAGTCAGAAAGAGCGCGAGGAGATTTTCACCATCCACCTGCGCAAGCGTGGACGCGACCCCAAAAAGTTCGACGTGCCTGTGCTTGCCCGCGCCGCCGAGGGCTTCAGCGGGGCAGAGATCGAGCAGGTGATTATCTCCGCGCTGTACGACGCTTTCCATAGGGGCAAGGAGCTGGACGACGAGACCATCCTGCAGGAGATTCGGCGCACGGTGCCCCTGTCGCGCACCATGCGCGAGCACATCGCAGCCTTACGGATGTGGGCTGCCGACCGCGCGCGTCCCGCTTCCTCGCCAACTGAGGATGCAACTTCCATAGAAGCGGCAGCAGAGGCATCTGCTGCCGTGCCCTCAAAAGCCCGTCGGCGTCGGGTTTCTCAGCCCTCGTCGTAGTCCTTCAGGGGGCGATACCAGATGTTGCGGTAGCGAACCAGGTCGCCGTGGTCCTGCAGGCGAAGGGGGCCCACCGGCGGATGTGGCGTGTAGGAGGGCAGGACGCGATGCTGTGTCGCCCCCATCAGCTCGGTGGTATGATGTACCACCACGCCGTTGTGCAACACGGTGACTATCGCCGGACGGACCAGTTTCTCCCCCTCGAATCGTGGGGCGAGCCAGATGATGTCATAGGTCTGCCACTCGCCCGGCTTGCGGCAGGCGTTTACCAGTGGCGGATACTGCCCGTAAATGGCAGCGGTGGTGCCGTCGGGATAGGTGATGTTGTCGTAGCAGTCCAGCACCTGGATCTCATAGCGTCCCATCAGGAACACGCCGCTGTTGCCACGCCCCTGCCCCTCTCCCTTCACGACCGCAGGTGCAGCCCATTCGATATGCAGCTGGCAATCGCCGAAATGCTCCTTCGTCTGGATATCGCCCGTGCCCGGCACCACCTCCATATAGCCGTTCTCCACCTTCCACCGCGCCTCACCGCCACTCACCGACTCCCAGCCAGCAAGGCTGGTACCGTCAAACAGCATCACGGCATCCGAAGGTGGCTCGCCGGGTCGCTCCTGAGTGCTGCAGGTGCCGGGCGTGACCACACGCGGCTGCGGGCGGTTGCCGTCATGCACGCGCCATCGGGTACCCGGCAAGAACGGGGTATCGTCATAACCAATCTGTGCCATAGCGATTCCTCCTTGCTCTGGTGTATACTCATTACACGGCATCTGTGTATCCTCCTGCCGTGAGGGTAGCGTGGTTTGCACGCAGGATGTCACTCAAAAATATGCGTTTTTATGGCAAGAAAAATGAAACATTTTGGCACTTGCTGCGTCTATGTAGTCGACAGGGCGCAGCAGAGACACGCTTCGCGACGAGGTGAAACTGCGATGGTATCGCCTACAACCACCCTGCAACGCTTACGCCTTTATCTCCGGCAAAACCAGTCTCGCCTGCGAGCGGCACCCACGCAGGCGGAACAGCTGGATATGCTTGCGCAGGCGCAGCAGTCCATCGATGACTACTCTGTCGCAAGCCTCAGAGTGGTTGAGCACGCCGAGATGCGGGCGGTACCCGTGTGCCCTGTGCCCCAGCCGAATGCTCTCAAACACTTTCTGGACGGCATCCAGCGACAGCGCATCCTCTATTACGATGGCGTGGTGCCGGTGTTTTACGCCTACCTGTCGGCGGTGGTGCGCTCGCGGGTAGATAGAAAGATGTGCTGCCTGCCGCAAACCGCTTCCCTGATGCAACGCGACGCCCTGTATGCCCCTCTGCGTTACGTGGATGCTCAGGGATTGCGCCAGCAGGGTATCCCTCTACGCGACCTAGAAGTGGGCGAACCGCTGCCTCCGCACCCTGCGCTGATTCAGCTTGCCGCCAACCGCATCTCCAACGACCGCGAGATACTGGAACGCGAGCTGGCTGAGCGGTGGATTGACTGGCTGAGCGAACAGAGTTCGGAAGACTGGCTGGTGGTGGACGGCGCCATCGCGGAACTTGTTCGGATAATCCCCAGTGCGAAAGTCATCGGACTGGCAAAGACGAGTGTGGGCGTGGAACGCGCGCTGAGTCCGGAACAGATGCGGGTCGTGTACGGTTTGCGCAAGGCAGAACGCAGCAGCGTGTTTGCAGTAGCGCGCCCCGGGCAGGCGACGGTCTACTCGTGGTTTCTGCGCCTGCATGACCCCACGAAAGGAAGCTTGCTTTACGGGCTGCTGCGCGTGGAGACACCTGTTGATGAAGGCATTCTGTCACAGGTGGATACGCTCTCGGCGTGGATTCTGGAAGACCGCGTGCCTTTAGCCGTACCGGACACGCGCTACGATCGCCTGCTCTACCCCATGCGGGATTGCGAGCAGTACCTGCGTGCGCACGCCCCCAGCGTGGCGCAACTGGAAGCGCTGGCGCAGCTGGTGTAGTCCTACCAGATACCATAGCAAATCCGCTGCCACAAATACGTTCGGGTCATCCCGGAACATGCCCGCCAGTCCCGTGTAGATGGTTACAATCCAGCGCAGCTGCTTGGTGTTGTCTGCTATTGGTTTGCCATCGCTCCCCGGGTAGAGCGATTCCTCCTTGCGCAGCTCTTTCTCCAGCTCAGGAGGCAGGCTGACCATACGCCTCACCTGCCTTGACAATCGTCTACGGGATTATGTTACCATAAGAGATAGGCGATTGTATGGACGAGGTGTCCCAATGGAAGCACCGGCAAACGACAAACCGATTGGACGGGTGGTCGGCACGGAACGCAAGCCGAACACCGCCTTCACCTTCAACTTCTGGTGCAACCCCGACGCACCGGTGGGCATCGGCACGATTGTGGTGGTGCGCGGCGAGGCGCGTACCGTGTGGGGCGTGGTCACCGAGGGCTTCGGCTATAACGACCTCGAGACCCCCATCTACGACTACATCGGTTCCGATGGAGTTGCCGAAGCCGAGATGCCCACTGTGCGTCCCGAGATGCGTCTGTATGTCGCTTCCGTGCTGCGCCAGCAGCCCGAAGAGCCGGTACAGCCCGCGCCNATTGCGCCCGTATACCTGGCGGATGAACAGGAAGTGCGCATGGCGTTGCGCATGGACGCGTTCGACGCGCGCGGCATTCCCATCGGTGTCTACCGCAACGGCGAGCGGCTTTCGCCCATCCTGCTGGACAGCCGCTTCCTGCTGGGTCCCGAAGCGGGGCACCTTAACGTCACGGGGACATCTGGTCTCGCCGCCAAAACCAGCGCCATCATGTTTCTCATCCAGGCCACCTTCCAGAAGCTGTCCGCCGATGAAACGGTTGCCGCGTTGCTGTTCAATGTGAAAGGTGCTGACCTGATGTTCATTGACCTGCCACCCGAACCGGATTTCCTGAGCGACGAGGACCGGCGTATGTACGACGCGCTGGGCGTAGAACCGAAACCGTTTGACAAGGTGGAATACTACGCCCCCTTCAAGCAGGACAGGGTAAACCTGAACACGCTGCGCACCCACCCTGACCTGCGCCATAACGTCCACCCCCTGCACTGGGGGCTGAAAGAGGTGCTGGACTACACCGAAGTGATGCTGAATCGCGACGACATCGACGTGAAAGCCGNTGCCTTCCTGCAGTTTATCAAACAGCGCGTGGTAGACCCCGGCAAGTTCGAGTTTGACAAAGAGGAACAGGACGCCGGTGCGCCCCCGTTCATGACGGTCAGCAACTTCTCCGAGTTAACCCGCTGGCTGGACACCGTGCTGCGGGTAGCGGAGAAGCGTGGACGCGAAGCGTGGCGTTCGCACGCCTACCCCACCATCCGCAAGGTGCATAACCGCCTGAGCAACCTCACCACGCGCTATCGGGGGCTGGTGGGCGAGAGCGGCTACGTCTCCGACCTGCCCGACCGCTTTGAGGACAGAACCGTCTACGTCATCGACGTCTCGCAGCTGGAGCAGGAGGAGCAGGACCTCATCATCACGCGGGTGATTGCCGAACTGCGCAAACGCATGGAGAGCCACAACCTGGGCGTAGACCATCTGATCGTGGTGGTGGACGAGCTGAACAAATACGCGCCCTCCTTCGGCAAGGAGACCTACATGCTGCGCACCCTGCTGGACATCACCGAGCGCGGGCGCTACCTGGGGCTGGTGCTGTTCGGGGCACAGCAGTTCCGTTCGCAGGTGGAGCGGCGCGTGGCGGGCAACTGCGCCACCAGCCTGTACGGGCGCATCGAGATGGAGGAGCTGGCGCAGCCGGGATACAGCGTGTTCGGGCAGGCGGTGAAGGAGAAGCTAGCCGCGTGCGAGCCGGGCGAGGTGCTGGTGCGCCATCCCCACTTCACCCAGCCGGTGTTCGTGCGCTTCCCGCGCCCCTGTTTCCTGCGCGGTTCGGATGGCATCCGCCGCTACCCGCCACAGGAGAAGCCGTTTGACGTCGCCGTGTGGGAGACATTGAGGCAGCTTGATCCGCAATTAGACTACACAGCAGTCAAAGCCGTGATTGACGACCACGCCGCGCAGAGCAACGGCATGGACGAGAACCGTGTGTCGGAGGCTATGCACCGCGTGCTGCTGGAGCGACCAGAGCCGTCGCGCGTGCTGGAGCGGTTTCGGGCGCTCCTGCCCAGGATGGTAACCGCCTCCGTGCTCAGATCGCCCTCCGGCTTGACAGGTCCTTCCTTCAACCCCGCCGCGACGGACGACTACGACCCGGACGATCCGTTTGCGGGGTTGTAGCCCTTTTGGGCATGGCGGAGAAGGCGATGGCTCCCACCCAGCTATCCCTCCGGGGATAGGGTGCTACCGTAGTGTGTACAGCTTTTGATACTCTTCCTCAATCCGCCTCAGCTCCGCTTCCGAAGGCATGGAACGGCGCAACAAGCCGCTGTAGCGGATGATGCCGTTGCCGTCTATCAACATCACCTGCTTCTGGATGAAGGGGTTTCGCTCGCCCGTGTCGTCGTTTGCCCAATCGTCGCTTACAATCATCCAGAAGCCGATGCGCGGGTGTTGCAATGCGCGGTGAAGCTGCTGCAAATCGCGCCGGACCGACGACGCATAAGCAGAGGGCGTAACCACCGCACCGACCAGATGAAGGTTCGGGCAACGGGCAAGCAGTTCCCGCCATCCCTGCCACTGTTCGGGCTTCCACGCCGCTGCGCCCTCGAACCACAGGGGGAACCAGAGCAATACGGGCTTGCTGCGCTCGTACACCGGCACGCTGCCAAAAGTCTCTGAGACCACATTCAGCTTTGGGAAGGGGTTGCCCACGGCGAAGCCGCGCCGCGTCTGCCTTATCGCTTCCATCTCGCGGCTCCACGCCACCGCTGCCTGCTTCTGCTTCTCTATCAGTTGCAGCCGATACTGGTGCTCACGCCACAGCACCCACCGCCACGCCACCAGTGGGACCAAGATAAGCACTAGCGCAAGCGGTTCCTGTCGCCCGCATCCCTCCCTTCATACTCAAGTCTACGCTCCCATCTTTGCGCAACACAACCACAGGTGCTTCTGGGAAAAACCATGCATGGCGGTCAATGGGATAACTCGCACCAAGATGAAATGGCTCGCGATGTTCGCGNCAAATGACCATAGGAGTCCTCTCCCCTCGCCTCTCCATCCCCTCGCTAAAAGTCAGCATTCCTTGTTTAGCAAGAAGCTCGTCCATCGCCTCACGACAAAAAGTGAAGTAAGATGACCATTCGCCAGGTGGGCGAAATGTCTGCTGTAATCGCTTGACCTCCTCAGACGCCACTCGTGCTTCCCACGGGCAAAGCCTTAGGTCCCCCGGCACATAGTGAGGTATCAGGTCAGCCACAGAACAAGGCCAGTCCTCCGTTTGATAATCTGCCTGATACATCTTGATGGCTTGCCCAATTTGCCTTAGCTGGGTTTGGCAAGCTGCTACGTAAGAACGACGCAGGGCGCTGGACACACTTGGATAAAGCAGCGCGGAGAGCGTGGCAATGATACTGATGGACACCAACATCTCCATCAAAGTAAAACCGGCTTGGACGCCCTCGTGAGATAAAGATTCTCGTTCCATAGGCAACCTTTTCACTCCCAACAAAGGTCACTGTACGCCCAGTTCTTGTATTTGCATTCACAGTCTATGTGATTGTCTCCGTTACAGTCGTAGAAGTGTCTTCGTGTCACGCCAAGCTTCCCAATCCCACAGCAAGCGATGGTCTGCTCCCAGTAGCGCTCGTTACAAGCAAGCAGGCAGTCTACTAGGACACCGTTGCTATAGAAAGGTATACACCCACAGTCATTAACATCCTTGCAAGCCACCTCGCAGTTGTTGGGGATGAATGCGTACGCCCGAATAGGGAAAAGCACCACAGCGATATCAATAGCCACCTTCGCCAACAGCATCAACCCCAGACCTGCAAAAGGCAGTTTGGCGATGGGGCGCCCGTAGCTCTTGCGCACCCTGTCGGTATGGCAATTCATCCGCTGGGAAATCACTTCGAAGGTGTACTGCTCCTCGAGGTGCATTCGGACAATCTGCGCTTCATCCGCCCCCAGCGAGGCAAGGCACTCCTCGTACCAGAGGTGCAACACGGCGCGCTGCTCAGGGTCCTCTGCCGGTTCCGCGTTGATTCGGGCGATAATGCGCTCGTTGGTTGCGCGCGTGACGGACAGACGCCGGAGATAGTCGTTCTTCACCGACCGCATGACGCAACGCCAGTAGGGAGCCGTGATGTGCCTTCCTGCCTGCTCCGCCTGTAACAGACGCAAGACCACCTCGCCCGCCAGGTCCGCGGCAACGTCGGCATCGAAGCCGTCATCGCGAAAGCCCCCAACTGTCCGTGCAAGCCACCTTCGATAGCCGGTGCCATCGTGACCATCGCTCCGCATCGAGACCACTCCATATTTGCATGGCGGATTACCACGATTATAGTGTGCTGCGTCTCTCCCGTCAAGGAAAATCCCTTGACACTATCCGCCTGTTGCTGGTACATGTACCTGCGTGCCTGAGAAAGCACCAGAGGCAGGACGGAGATGAGCAAAGACGAACCTATCCTAACCCATTGCGGTTTTGTGGCGATTGTNGGCAAGCCNAANGTGGGCAAGTCCACGCTGTTGAACGTCATGCTGGGGGTGAAGGTGTCCGCCATCACTTCGCGCCCCCAGACCACACGGCGGGGCGTGCGCGGCATCTACACCGAAGGCAACCGTCAGGTGGTATTTGTAGATACTCCCGGCTGGCATCAACCGAAGGATCGACTGGGAGAGTATATGATCGAGCAGATAGACGGCGCGCTGGAGGATATCGNCCTCGTGCTGTGGGTAGTAGACCTGCGCCATCCCCCCACCCCTGAAGATGAAGACCTGGCAAGCCGATTACAGAAGGTGCAGGCGCCGGTGTGGATGGTGGGCAATAAAGTGGATGCTGCGAAGTATCCCGAACAGGCGATGCAGGCGTACAGTGCGCTGTTGCCGAACGCGCAGCGGAACATCGTGCTTTCCGCGCTGAAAGACCCCAAAGCGGTATACCGCCTGCGCGAGGAGATATTGCTGGCGATGCCCGAATCGCCGTTCTATTATCCGGGGGACATCCGCTCCGACCAGTCGCGGCAGGATTGGGCAGCCGAAATCGTGCGCGAGCAGGCGATGAGTCTGTTGCGCGAGGAGATACCGTATACCATCGCCGTGCGCGTGACCGACTGGGAAGAGCGTGAAAACGGGGTACAGTATATCCGTGCGGAGCTGATTGTCGAGCGTGAGAACCATAAATCCATCGTCATCGGCAAGGGGGGCAGGATGCTGAAGCAGATTGGGCAGGAGGCGCGTAAACAGCTGGAGCTGTTTTTGGGAAGCAAGGTGTATCTGGAACTGGTGGTGAAGGTCATGCCCGATTGGCGACGCAACCCCCGAGCATTGCAGGAGCTGGGCTATGAGTAGCAAAAAGACGGAATCCGCCAAACCGCTGATTATCGTGGAGTCGCCCGCGAAGACCAAAACGCTCAAAAACTTTCTGGGCGACGAGTATCGGGTGGAAGCCTCGATGGGGCACGTGCGCGACCTGCCGGAGAAGGAGTTCGGCGTGGACCTGAGCAACGGCTTCACTCCTAAATACGAGACACTACCTGCACGGCAGGATGTGCTGAAAAAACTGGCGGAGGCGGCGGCACATGCGCCGGAGGTCTATCTGGCTTCCGACCCCGACCGCGAGGGCGAAGCCATCGCCTGGCACCTGAAAGAGGCATTGAAACTGAACAATGCCAGGCGCATCGAGTTCAACGAGATTACCCGGCAGGCGGTTCAGCAGGCACTGCAGCACCCGCGCGACATCGACATGAACCGCGTCAACGCCCAGCAGGCGCGGCGTATCTTAGACCGCATTGTGGGCTACAAGCTCAGCCCCCTGCTCTGGAAGAAAGCCAATCGCAACACGCTGAGCGCAGGGCGGGTGCAGTCGGTAGCGGTGCGGCTGGTGGTGGAGCGCGAACGCGAAATCGAAGCNTTCGTGCCCGAAGAGTACTGGACCATCACCGCCCGCCTGACCCCAGACACCGAAGANAACGCCTTCGACGCCACCCTGCGCCTGCGCGACGGCGAAAAGCTGGATCTGCACAATGAACAGGAAGCCAACGCCGTGCTACAGGAGCTGGAGGGAGCGCAGTATGTGGTGCAGAAGATAAAACGCACCGAGCGCAAGCGCAACCCTTCCCCACCGTTCATCACCAGCACCCTGCAGCAGGAGGCGGCGCGTAAACTGGGCTTCAGCGCGAAGCGCACCATGCAGATTGCCCAGCAACTTTATGAAGGCGTCGAGTTGGGCGCACAGGGCTCCGTCGGCTTGATTACCTACATGCGCACCGACTCTACCCGTGTCGCCGCCGAAGCGCAGCAGCAGGCGCGGGATTACATCGGCAAGGAGTTCGGCAACCGCTATGTGCCCGAGAAGCCGCCGCAATATCGTTCTCGCGGCGGGGCGCAAGACGCCCACGAAGCCATCCGCCCCACATTGGTAACGCGCACCCCCGAGTCGGTGAAAAGCTACCTGTCCAAAGACCANTATGAGCTGTACCGCCTTATCTGGCAACGGTTTGTCGCCAGCCAGATGACACCGGCGGTGCTGGACGTGGTAACCGTGGACATTCAGGCGGGGCGATACATCTTCCGTGCCACCGGATCGAGCGTGAAGTTTGACGGCTTCATGCGCGTCTACGTGGAGGGCAAAGACAACGGCGAACTGAGCGACGAGGAGCGTCCCCCGCTACCCCCGATGCTGGAGGGTCAGGTACTCACCTTGCTTGCGCTGCTGCCCGAACAGCACTTCACCGAGCCGCCGCCACGCTACACCGAAGCCACGCTGGTCAAGGCGCTGGAGGAAAAGGGCATCGGCAGACCCAGCACCTACGCGAGCATTCTCTCTACCATTGTGGAGCGCGGCTATGTGGAGCTGAAAGACAAGCGATTCCATCCCACCGCGCTGGGCATCGCCGTGACCGATTATCTGGTGAAGCACTTCCCCGACGTGATGGACGTGCAGTTTACCGCCTCGGTGGAGCAGCAGCTGGACGAGATCGAAGAAGGCAAGCAGGCGTGGACGGAAGTGCTGCGCGCCTTTTATGAACCGTTTGCGCAACGACTGGCGGAGACCGAAAAGAACGGCGAATTCGTGCGCATCGAGGCGAAGGAGACCGACTACCCCTGTCCGACCTGCGGCGCGAAGATGCTGCTGCGCGAGGGGCG
>JGI24188J35168_1001709_pt1:0-10000 | contig 12603 bp, 6 predicted proteins | sample YNPBryantNP2012_FD_35168 | JGI IMG/M metagenome (IMG submission 35168) | reverse complement strand
CCTGTTCAGACTCGCGTTCGCTCTGGCTCCGGCTGTTCCTGCCTTAACCGGGCCACAGAGGGCAACTCGCCGGATCATACTCCAAAAGGCACGCCGTCNCCTCCCGCCGGAGGCTCCGACTGCGTGCAAGCACACGGTTTCAGGTTCTGTTTCACTCCCCTCGCCGGGGTGCTTTTCACCGTTCCCTCACGGTACTGCTCCACTATCGGTCGCTGCGCGTATTCAGCCTTGGAGCGTGGTCGCCCCCGCTTCACGCCGGGTTGCACGTGTCCGGCGCTACTCAGGCAAGAGACCCACGCCGCGACGCGCCGACGACTACGCGGCTGTCACGCTCTCTGGCGCCGCTTTCCAGTCGGCTTCGTCTGGCGCATCACGCGCGTGCGGGGGGAGGGCAGCCCCCCTGGTCTCTCCCTGCAACCCCACGACCGCAACGGCTGCCTCCTTGGCACGGTCGTGGTTTCGGCTCACCCCGGTTCGCTCGCCACTACTACGGGGATGGTTTCTCTTCCTCGGGGTACTGAGATGTTTCAGTTCCCCCGGTGCCCTCCGCCTTGCGGCGGTGTCCGTCAGAACGGACGGGTTGCCCCATTCGGAGATCGTGGGATCTCAGCCTGCACGCGGCTCCCCCACGCTTATCGCAGCCATGCCGCGTCCTTCATCGGCGCGCAGCGCCGAGGCATCCTCCGTGTGCTCATTGTGTCTTCCCTGCTGGAACGCTCGACGTCCTCGGCGTTCTGCATTCCCGCAATGATGCTGCTGATCTGCACTTGTCAAGGTACGCCGCCGCCCGGAAAGAGCGGCGGGGCGCCTTCACCCCTGAAGCGTGCCATCCGCGCCGTGGCGGGCGGAATACGCGGCTGACGCCGCCACTTCCCTAGAAAGGAGGTGATCCAGCCGCACCTTCCGGTACGGCTACCTTGTTACGACTTCGTCCCAGTCGCTGCCCCTGCCCTCGGCCGCTGCGTCCGGGAACCGGTTCGCCGGCGGACTTCAGGCATTGACAACTCCCATGACGTGACGGGCGGTGTGTACAAGGCCCGGGTACGTATTCACCGCGCCATGGCTGATACGCGGTTACTAGCAACTCCGCCTTCACGGGGGCGAGTTGCAGCCCCCGATCTGCACTGGGGCGCCGTTTGGCGATTAGCAACCGCTTNCGCGGGAGCGACGCATTGTCGGCGCCATTGTAGCGTGTGTGTCGCCCCAGACGTAAGGGCCATGCGGACTTGACGTCATCCCCGCCTTCCTCCCCGAAGGGCAGTCCGGTTAGACACGGGTAACTAACCGCAGGGGTTGCGCTCGTTGCGGGACTTAACCCAACATCTCACGACACGAGCTGACGACAGCCATGCAGCACCTGTGACGGACCCTCGCAGGCGACGACGTTTCCGNCGTCTGCACCGTCATGTCCAGTCTGGGTAAGGTTCTGCGGGTTGCGTCGAATTAAACCACACGCTCCGCTGCTTGTGCGGGCCCCCGTCAATTCCTTTGAGTTTTAAGCTTGCGCTCGTAGTTCCCAGGCGGACCACTTATCGCGTGAGCTAGGGCGCGCCGCGACGTCAATAGTCGCCGCNCGCCGAGTGGTCATCGTTTACGGCGTGGACTACCCGGGTATCTAATCCGGTTTGCTCCCCACGCTGTCGCGCCTCAGCGTCAGCCTGCGGCCAGCCCCCTGGCTTCCCCCTTGGTCTTCCTGCCGATCTCTACGCATTTCACCGCTACACCGGCAATTCGAGGGGCCTCTCCGCAGCTCGAGCGACCCAGTTTGCCATGGCCTCCCCCGGTTGAGCCGGGGGCTTTCACACGACACTNAGGTTGCCGCCTGCGCGCGCTTTACGCCCAGTGACTCCGGACAACGCTCGCCCCCTCTGTCTTACCGCGGCTGCTGGCACAGAGTTAGCCGGGGCTGATTCCGGGGGTACCGTCAGGGTCGTCCCCCCGAAAAGCGGTTTACAACCCGAAGGCCGTCATCCCGCACGCGGCGTTGCTCGGTCAGGCTTGCGCCCATTGCCGAAAATTCCTTGCTGCTGCCTCCCGTAGGAGTCTGGGCCGTGTCTCAGTCCCAGTCTGGCTGGTCATCCTCCCAGACCAGCTACCCGTCATCGGCTTGGTAGGCCNTTACCCCACCAACGACCTGATGGGCCGCAGGCCCCTCCCCCGGCGCGCGCAGCGCTTTCTCCCGAAGGACGTATGCGGGATTAGCGCAACTTTCGTCGCGTTATCCCCCACCGGGGGGCGGGTTCCCACGTGTTACTCAGCCGTGCGCCACTCACCCGCCGAAGCGGATGCGTGCGACTTGCATGCATTAGGCACGCCGCCAGCGTTCGTCCTGAGCCAGGATCAAACTCTTCATGGAATGGGCGGAGCGGGGAAGGCTCCGCCGGAGCGCCCGACACGGACGGATGGCACGATTCAGTTGTGAAGGTGCCGGGAGCGGCGGCGAGGCGATAAAAAACCAGGCGGTCTGCCTTGCGGTTTGACCGGCCTGGCGACAGCGGGTGTCTTCCCCTGTCGCAGTCTCGCTTGTCGCTAGCCACTCACGTTGTGCGTCTCTCCTATGGGTGAGACGTATTGTTTCCGTGCAGAAGAGTATACTACACAGCCTTGAACCTGTCAAGCCCGGTTTTTTCTCTTCCTGTTTTCCTTGAGCATCGCCGCAATGTGGCGTTTCTCGTGGCAGGCGCTACTATAGCACGACATTAAGAGCATGTCAAGCCGCTTTTCCTTCGCACTCCGCTCCACACACGCATCCGTTCGCGCCGGATATCGGCTATAATGCATAAGCCATCCGCGATCCCGCCAGCGGTTTTCAATCTCAAAGCCGGTCATTGGCGTAGCATACATACAGAGGACTCAGGACGCACGATGATTGAAACGCTCTCGCATACGCTCCGTAATGGCATGCTGGTTTTGCTGCGCGAAGTACACAATGCTCCCCTTGCAACAACCTGGATCTGGTACCGTGTCGGCGCACGCTACGAATCGCCGGGAATAACGGGCATCTCGCATTGGGTCGAGCATATGCTGTTCAAGGGCACACCTCAGATCCCTGGACACGACCTCGACCGCCTGATCGCACGTAATGGCGGGACGTTCAATGGCTTCACCGCGCATGACTTTACTGCATATTTCGAGACGCTGCCTGCCGATCGAATCGATCTTGCGCTGCATATCGAGTCGGACCGGATGGTGAATGCGCTCTTCGGAGACGACGAGGTCGAGCATGAACGCACGGTGATCCTGGCAGAACGTGAGGGGCACGAGAATGATCCAGAATGGTGGCTTAACGAAGCAGTCATGACAACCGCTTTTCAGGTGCATCCATACCGCTACGAGGTGATCGGTTCACGGGATGACCTGCTGACGTTGACACGGGATCAACTCGTGGCGCATTACCAGACGTTTTATCGTCCCAATAATGCGGTACTGGTGCTGGTGGGCGATTTCAATGCCCATCAATTGATGAGTCGTATCGAGCACTACTTTAGCGATCTTCCGGCTGGACCGCCTCTGCCGCCGACCCACTGGAGTGAACCGGAGCAGCAGGAAGAACGTCGTGTTGTGGTGCGCCGACCGGGACCGGCGCAGTATGTGCAGATTGTGTATCACGCCGCCGATTGTCGTAGCCCTGATTTTGCGCCGCTGCTGGTGCTCGATGCGATCCTCTCCGGCGCAAAGTCGCCAGCATTTAGCGGCGGAGCGCAAACGAATCGGAGCGCCCGTCTGTACCGCGCCCTGGTTGAGACGCGCCTCGCAGCGTATGCTTCCAGCACGTTTCGCCCTACCCGCGATCCGCATCTGTTCGAGTTTCACGCAATGGTGCAGGAAGGGCATACCGCCGAAGAGGTCGAGCAGGCGCTGCTGGCTGAGGTGGCTGCACTGCAGGAGCGTGGACCTCGCCCTGATGAGATGGTGAAAGTTATCAAGCAGATGCGGGCGCAGATCGCTTATGCGCGCGAGAGTGTGACCAACCAGGCGCTGATGTTGGGAATGTGGGAAGTACTTGACCAGTATGCTCGCGCCGATGCGTTGCTTGACGAGATTGCGACTGTTCAGGTCGAAGATGTACGACGTGTCGCACAGACGTATCTGATAGAACGACGGCGAACAGTCGGATACTTTCTTCCATTGTGACATCAGTAACCGCTTTGTGGTGAGATCCTATGAATCCGTTTCCTTCCAACCGCGCCAGTACGATTGCCACCGCATTGCGCTATGAACTGCCCAATGGCATGGTGGCGCTGGTGCAGCGTAACGCAACGGCGCCAACCGTCAGCGTATATGGCGAGGTGCGCGTCGGCGCCGCCAATGAGCCGCCTGAAAAGAATGGCTTGTCTGCGTTCACCGGCGCAGCGCTCATCCGTGGCGCGGGTCATCGCACGTTTCAGGAGATTGTTGCAATAACCGAAGCGGTGGGGGCAAGCGTCAATGCCGGCGGCGGAATGCATTCCACCGGCTTTGCCGGTCGGTCGTTGAACGAAGATGTTGCCCTGATCCTCGAAATCTTGAGCGATATGGTACGCGCGCCGGTGTTTCCCGATGAGGAGATCGAGCGGTTGCGCGGTCAATTCTTAATGGCGCTGCGCGAAAATGAGCAGGATACGTCCGTCCGCGCTTCGCGTGCGTTGCGGTCGATTATGTTCCCGCCGGCGCACCCTTACAGTCGCCTCAGTAGCGGTACGATCGAGACGATCTCAATCCTCACCCGTGAGGATCTGATCCAGTTTCACACACTGTACCACCCGGCGGCGATGACTATCGCCGTGGTCGGCGATATTGACCCTGCGACGGTGATTGCGCTCATCGAGCGATTCTTTGGTGACTGGCAGGCGCCTGGCGCACCACCACAGGTGCTGCTGCCCGATCCGCTTCCCCTGCCAGACCAGCGGCGGGTTCATATCGCACTCGATGGGAAAAGCCAGACCGATGTCATCTGGGCAGTGCATGGGCTTGATCGCAGATCGCCGGATTATTATGCCGCCAGTGTGGCAAATATGATCCTTGGACGACTTGGTATTGGCGGACGCCTCGGCGAACGGGTGCGTGAAGAACAGGGACTTGCTTACTACTGCGGCAGCAGCCTTGATGCCGACCTCGGCGCGGGTCCGTGGACGGCAATGGCGGGGGTAAATCCTGCGCACGTCGAGCGCGCAATTGATGCGATTGTTCGCGAAATCAAACAGTTTGCTGCGGAAGGACCGACTGATCAGGAACTTGCCGATGCCCATGATTTTATGACCGGCAGACTGGTGATTGGTCTGGAAACCAACGACAGTATTGCAAGCACCCTGCTTGGCATTGAACGGTACCAGCTTGGTCTCGACTACATCGAACGCTACCCGGCTATTATTCGCAGCATTGTTCGAGATCAGGTTATCGAGGTTGCACGCCGGTACCTCGCAACCGATGATTATGCAATCGTCACGGCAGGACCGCCAGCAGAAGATTGCTCCAGATCGTCGCCGGCGACGTGACGCAATCCTGGCGGAACTGAGCGGTATTCATGTCTGTCGCGCTGCGACCTCTCTTCATCGTTTCGTTCGACTGACGATGCACCGTGAAGGTGTGCACAAGGAGACACTGTTTGTCTGGGAAAGAATTTACGGTTGCCGGCGCTTACCGCTATGATCACCGGTCACCGGTGCGCTGGGTGTGGTCGCATGTGATGCGCTATCCCTGGCTGCCAATCGCCTTTATCGTCACCGTGATCGGTATGGCGACGTTGCAGAGCTGGAGCGCGGTACTGGTCGGCACGGCGTTCGACGCGGTTGTTGGCGGCGTGACGCTGGAGCAACTGACAACTCTGGCGCTGGTTATTCTGGGAGTTCGCGTTGCGTTCGGATTGATCGATCTCGCCAACAGTTTTGTGGTGCAACTGCTGGCGCAACTGACGGAGCGGAATACACGTGAAGAGTTGTATGTCAGTTTGCTGGGCAAGAGTCTGACCTTCCATAACCGTCAGCGCACCGGCGATATTATGGCGCGGGCGACGAATGATGTACAGCAGATCAATTCGATGATCAATCCAGGGATCAGCCTGATCATCGAGTCGCTGGTCAGCCTGTTGGTTCCGTTGATTGCGATCACAACCATCCATCCACAGTTATTGCTCATGCCAGCAGTGTTCCTGGTCAGTTTTGCGTGGGCGCTGCGACAGTACAACAACCAGCTCAAACCAGTCGCAGGGGCGCTGCGACAACAGTTCGGGGTGCTGAATGCCGGGCTGGCAGAGACGGTAAGCGGTATCGAGGTCGTGAAAGGGTATGCCCAGGAACCGGCAGAGGAGCGAAAATTCACGACCAACGCTCGTTCCTTTCGCGACCTGTTTGTACGCGAAGGCGGCGTTCAGGCACGGTACCTTCCGTTGTTGCTCTACGGTCTGATGCTGGGTCTTGCTCTTGGGCATGCGCTATTGCTGTGGCGCGCCGGTGATATTTCTATCGGAGAGATCATCGGCTATATGGGGTTGCTGGAGGTCCTGCGCTTCCCGACATTCATTTCGCTTTTCACATTCTCGCTGGTGCAACTGGGGATCGCAGGCGCTGAACGGATGCTTGCCACCATCACGGCAACCACCGAACTCGATGAGAATGCTGGCGGGTACAGCGNNCCCATTCAGGGTGAGATCCGCTTNGAGCAGGTCAGTTTCGGGTATCAAACGGCTTCCGCGCCTGGATTGCACAACGGGCGCACCGCTGCCAGCTCCCCTCGTCCTTCCGCGCTGGTGCTGCGCAACATCACGTTTACGGCGCGCCCCGGCGAAACAATCGCAATTGTCGGGCAGACGGGTGCAGGGAAAACCACCCTGACCAGGCTGGTCAACCGGATCTACGATGCCACCGAAGGACGCATCCTGATCGATGGCGTCGATGTCCGCGCCTGGAATCTTGACGCGCTGCGTTCTCAGATTTCGACGATTGAGCAGGATATCTTCCTGTTTTCACGCACCATTGCCGAGAATATCGCGTTTGGCGCGGCAGGCAACGCAACCCGCGAGGAGATCGAATGGGCGGCGCGTCAGGCGCAGGCGCACGATTTTATTATGTCGTTCCCGGATGGGTATGAAACCGTGATCGGTGAGCGTGGCATGACCCTTTCCGGCGGTCAACGTCAGCGGATCGCCATTGCGCGTGCGTTCCTTACCAACCCCCGCATCCTGATCCTCGACGATTCGACCAGTGCTATCGACAGTGCGACCGAGGATCAGATCCAACGCGCCATGCGACGTGTGCTGACNGGNCGGACGACGCTNCTGATCACGCATCGTCTTTCGCAGATCCGTTGGGCAGACCGCATTCTGGTGCTGAAAAATGGCGAACTGGTCGCCCAGGGGACCCACGATGAACTACTGGAGACGAGTGAAGCGTACCGTCGCATTTTTCTGCGCTACGACGCCAGACATACCGTTCCTGTCGCGGCAAGCGACAGACGTGGGGAGGAGATATGACGCAGGATCAACGACACATTCCGCTGGAGGGTGCACACAATGTGCGCGATGTCGGCGGCTATATGACTATGGATGGACACATTACGCGCTGGCGACGATTCTTGCGCGCCGATAGTCTGCATCACCTGACGGTTGAAGATCAGCAGCGGTTGCGCGCCTACGGTGTGCGCACAATCATCGACCTGCGGTTGCCCTTCGAGGTGGCGCACAATCCGAATGTGTTCGCCAATGCGCACGATGTTCGCTATACCAATCTTCCGCTGATCACCGAACGCAGTGAGACCAGCATCGAATCGCGTGCGAGTTCGGTCAGCGAGTTGTACCAGTTGATGCTGGATGAGTGCCAGGAACCGATTCGCCAGATACTGGCGACCGTCGCAGAGGCGGATGCGCCGGTGCTGGTTCATTGCTTCGTCGGCAAAGATCGCACCGGACTGATCACTGCGCTGGCGCTGCGAGCGTCCGGTGTGCCGGTGGAGACGATTGCCGATGATTACGCCCTGAGCGAGGCGCTCACCATTGCGCTGCTGGCTGAAATCCGCGCAATGTTGATCCGTCTGGGGTACGATGTCACACGTTTTGATCGCCTCTCGCCAGCGCCACGCGAGGCAATGATCGCAACCATGGCGTATCTGGACAGGCGCTATGGCGGCATCGAAACGTATCTCACGTCGATTGGGCTGACGGATGCGCAACGCGCCGGGTTGCGTCGACTGCTGCTGGAATGATGGCAACATACCGGGCAGTGTCGGGCAGGTGCGCGATCCTGCCCCGACGTCTTGTTTTCGGAACGGGCAGGATGGCAGAACGCCGCCGGCTCATTCTGGCGGCGTCAGCGCCGTTGGCAAGCGGACAGATGTAACTGTCGCCGATGGCCACCGGCACTGACCCGGCGCCTGGTTCTCAGTTCCCGGTTCTCAGTTCTCGCTTCTCAGTTCCTGGTTCTTAGTTCTCGGTTCTCGATTCTCGGTTCTCGATTCTCGGTTCCTGGTTCCTGGAGCGCTCTATGGGTTTCATCATGGACGGCCTGGCGGCCGAGGCGTATGATCGCACCTACAGTGATCGCGACCTGATCCGACGCATCTGGCGCTACTTCCGACCTCACAGTGGACGAGTCGCACTGGTGGCGATCATGGTCGTCCTGGGTTCGCTGGTTGCAACCGTCATTCCGATCACCATCTCGCGCAGTATCGAACTGCTGGCGGGCGACGCCGCCACGCAAACGCTGATCGGGCTTGCTGCTGTGGTGGCGCTGATGGGGGCGCTGGGATGGTTCTTCAACTTTGTGCGGCTCACGTTCTCCGCACGCGCAGTTGGCGATGTCGTGCTGGCGCTGCGTGAAGATGCGTTCCGCGCTGTGCTGCAACGCGATATGTCGTTCTACGATCAGTATGCTTCAGGGCGCATTGTCAGCCGGGTTACGTCGGACACCCAGGATTTTGCGACGGTGGTCACGCTGACGATTGACCTGCTCAGTCAACTGTTGCTGGTCATCATCATTGCCGCAGTGATGTTGACAATCAACTGGCAACTGGCGTTGATCACGCTGGCGGCCGGTCCGATCGTGATTGCCGCAGCATTGACCTTCCGCCGCGTTGCGCGTCTGACGACGCGCCAGGCGCAGCGGGCGCTGGCGAATGTGAATGCTTCGATCCAGGAGACGGTCAGCGGGATTGCCGTTGCCAAGAGTTTTCGTCAGGAAGCGGCGATCTACCAGCAGTTTCGGCAGACGAATGAACTGGCATTCCGGGTTCGCCTGCGTCAGGGGTTGGTCTTCAGCAGCATCTTTCCACTCTTGAACCTGCTCTCAGGCATCGCAATTGCGACTATTGTGTACTTTGGCGGGCGGTTAGCAATCGGCGGTGCGGTATCGGTTGGCGAATGGTACCTCTTCGTGCAGAGTCTGGCGATCTTTTTCTTCCCGTTGACCAGTATTGCTTCCTTTTGGAGTCAGTTTCAGCAGGGATTGTCGGCGAGCGAGCGGGTGTTTGCGCTGATCGATGCCGAGCCAAAAGTGGTACAAACCGGGAAGGAGCCGGTGACGCATCTCGCAGGGCGGATCGAGTTTCGTGATGTGTGGTTCACCTACGAAGCCGGACAGGATCAGATCGTGGTTTCGCCAGCATCACACCTGTCGACGCAGTGGGTGCTGGCGGGATTTTCGCTGACCATTCCCGCTGGACAGAAACTGGCAATCGTGGGGCACACCGGCGCTGGCAAATCGAGCCTGATCAAACTGATCACCCGCTTTTACGAATTTCAGGCGGGACAGTTGCTCATCGACGGACAGGACATTCGCACGCTGGACCTGGCGCAGTACCGTCGCCAGATCGGTCTGGTGCCGCAGTCGCCGTTTCTGTTCTCCGGCACGGTGGCCGAGAACATTCGCTATGGACGACCGGATGCGACGATCGAGGATGTGCGGGCGGCTGCGTACCAGATCGGCGGCGGCGAATGGGTTGCAGACCTGCCGGACGGACTGGAAACGGATGTGGGCGAGCGCGGTGCGCGTCTGTCACTCGGTCAGCGGCAACTGGTGGCGCTGGCGCGTGT
>JGI24188J35168_1001708_pt1 | contig 12608 bp, 9 predicted proteins | sample YNPBryantNP2012_FD_35168 | JGI IMG/M metagenome (IMG submission 35168) | reverse complement strand
CGTATCATCCTGGTTAAGCCGCCGCGCCCCCGTGGGCCACACGGGTTGGGTGTTCATTGCGGTGGGGCGTACTGCATCCTGTCGGCGGGGGAACCCGAACGGTTCGGGATCAAAGCCGCGTCCGCCGAAGGATTCCCGCCGGCCGACGACGACGTCATTGCCAAGCCCCTCGGGAACGTGATCTGCGAGTGCCGAGGCCACACCCGGGCGCCCCCGTTGACCTTCGGAGAAGACGGCGTCTTTCGGCTTGGCTGGACTGCCCGGGAGTCGCTCGGGTTGATCCTCGCTCCGGTGAACCGGCCGTTCAGGTGGCCGTCGGTGTCTCTTTTGACGTGGGTGTGTCGTGTACGACTGGATCCGTTCGTACGAAGAGAAGCTCGCAGCGATTGCTCCGCTTGATGCGGCCTGGTTCGGCGAAGCCCTGGCGGCGGCCCGCCGGGGCGACCGCATCGCACGTGTCGCCATCGCCGAACGTTCGCTGCCGGAGGTCTACGAACTCAGCAGGGCCTTTGCGCGGGAGAAGGGCCGTGACGATCTCGAATGGATCGTTGAACGCGGCCACCATCTTTCCCTGGTCGCGGTCGATACCTTCGCCGGGGAGAACCTGAGCGAGTACCGGCGTCACATCGAACGGGTGCTGCGGGAGGGGTGGCTGCGGAGCTGAGCGGTCCTCGCGCGACGGGTATGGTATCATCCCGCCGAATGGCGCTGCCGAACGAGGTCATCTTTCTGCTTCACGCCGCCGTCGCCTTCGCAGCCGTCGTGGCTGCCGGCCGGCTCGGGCGCGATTGGCTCGTCGCGCTGATCGTTACCTGCACGATCCTCATGAACATCGACGTATGGAAACAGATGACGCTCTTCGGCCTGCCCGTGACGGGCGGCAACGTTCTTTACACAACGGTGTTCTTCGCCAACGACTGCCTCAATGAGCACTACGGCCGGCGTGTCGCCATCCAAGCCGTGTGGAAGGGTTTCGCAGCCGGCTTTTTTGTCGTCGCGATGACTTCGTTCATGCTCTGGTACGCTCCGAACGAATTCGACTCGGCCCAGCCTCACATGGCCTATCTCTTCGACGTCGGCGGCTATCCGCGAATCGTGGCCTTCTCCATGCTCAGCTACATCCTCTCCCAGTGGATGGACGCCCGTCTGTACGACGCCATCCGCCGGCGTACCGGCACGCACCGGCTTCTTTGGCTGCGGACGAATGGCTCGACCTGGCTTTCACAGGCCTTCGACACGCTCTTCTTTACGACGGCTGCTCTCACCGGCATCATCATCAACTCGTGGGCCGAGTGGCTCGGCGCCGTCGCCTTCGCCTACCTGGTAAAGGTTGCTACCGCCGTCCTCGATACGCCCTTTCTGTACCTGACTACCTGGCGCCCGCTCCGTCCGCCGGGTTCAATCCGGGCGATGCTCTCGACCCACCGGGCCGTGTAGGGCCGGCGCCCGAAGTTCGCCGTGAGCCGGGCAGCGGGGCCTTGCGGGGCGCAGCCCGGGCGATATCTTGCGCCCCGGACGGAGCCGAACGGCCTGTTCCTGGAGAACCTGTTGTGACGATCGCATCCTTCTCTTGGGTCCGCCGGACGGCGGTCGGAGCATCGCTTCTGGTCATCACGGCATCGGCCGCCACTTGCGACCTCGGGAACGGTTTTCGGGACCACGGCGTGGCTACACCTGTCAGCAATCATCGCGGTACGGTGGCCACCGTCGATGGAGAGGGGCGCAACGTCGTCCTCGTCTGGCTGTTCGATCATCGCGGCGGGTACGCCCTGCTGATGATCGACGCCGAGACGGGCAAGGCCCAGGAGTATCCCGTGCCGTTTGCTCCCGGGGGGGATTGCCCCTACGCGTCGATCCTCTCGAGTCGAAACCGCTTCTATACTCATTTCAACAGCTACTTCGTGGAGTTTGATCCGGCTAGGCGGGCCTTCACGTTTCACCACAAGACCGTTCCCCAGATGGCGATGGGCATGACCGAGGACGACACCGGCCTCATCTGGTCCGTGACGTATCCGCAGAGCGGAGTAGCGTCCTTCAACCCGGAGACGCGCCAGTTCAAGGATTATGGCCACGTCCACAAGGAGAACTGGGCCCAGTACCAGCGTCACGTCGCCGCCGACGACGCAGGCTGGATCTACTTCGGCCTCGGCAGCACCGCCAGCCACATTATCGGGTTCGATCCGGTCACGGCTACGGCCAGGCCCATGATTCCCGAGGATCAACGCGTCCATGGCGAGGGCGTTGTCTATCGTGATCTCAATGGCAAGGTCTACGGCTGGCCCGGCGGCAGCGAGGACAACTGGTATGAGTTCCACAGGGGCCAGGCACGCCGGATCGGCAAGCGACCCGCGATCCGCGCCAAGCCCATCATCACCGGCTCCCAGAGCCTTTTCCACCGGGACTTCCCCGATGGCAGCCGCATCGAGGAGTGCGATCTTGTCGATCGGGTCCTGACAGTCCGGGACCCTGCCGGCAGGCTGACGAAACGGAAGTTCGACTACACGAGCGAGGGGGCGCACGTCATGGGCCTGGCCGCGGCACCGGATGGCACGATCTGCGGCGGCACCGCGTTTCCCATGCGCTTTTTCAGCTACGACCCGCGAACCGACGGATGGACGAACCGCGCCAGCTACGGCCAGTGGAACACCGTCGTCCGCCAGGGGGATCGTTTCTTCGTGGGCGGCTACACGGGCGGGTTTCTCCTGGAGTGGGATCCCGCCCGACCCTGGGTCGAGACCCGTCAGGGAGATCCCACCTCGAACCCGCGGTTCTTGACCGAGTGCCAGCCCGCCATCAACCGCCCCCACGATCTGCTGGCCCACCCCGATGGCAATACGCTTGTTCTGGCCGGAACCCCCGGCTACGGGCTTACAGGCGGAGGACTTCTGTTCTGGGACCGCACGTCCGGCAAGCGGGTTCTCCTCGAACATACGGATATCCTTCCGCAACACTCGACGATGAGCCTCGTTGCACTCCCGAACGCAAAGCTCCTCGGCGGGACGACCACGGCCCCGGGAACCGGCGGCGAAAAGAAGGCTCCCCAGGCCGAGCTGTATCTCCTCGACATGGCCACACGGAAGGTCGAATGGCATGCACCCGTTCTGGCCGGCGTCCAGGAGTATTCGGACTTCTGCCTCGGGCCTGACGGGTTCGTCTACGGTATTGCCGACCGCACGCGATTCTTCGCGTTCGACCCCAGGACCCGCAAGGTGGCGCACGCGTGGGACACGTCCGGGGACCTCGGGCCGACGAACTCTCAGCAGGGGCCCCGCACGTTCATTCGGGGTCCGAAGGATGCGATCTTCGTGCTCTTCGTAAAGGGTGTTGCCCTGCTGGAACCCGGCGCGTTCAGGCTCAGGTTGCTGGCGCCCTCGCCGGTGCCGATCGGGGCGGGCGGCGATTACCTGGACGGCCGTGTGTACTTCGCCAGCGGCTCGCACGTCTACAGTTGCGCCGTCGGGCCGTAGCCGGCCCACGGGGACATCTCGTGCGGTGGGGGGCGTCCCATTCCCGGCAGCCGGTCCGGTCCGCGCGCCACGGTCAGATCCGCACGGCTCGGGGAAGGCCCGTTCCGTTGCTCACCTGCGGGGCGTCCTTTTCCCAGACACCGGGAATCGCTGCGTCACATTGTGGACAGCGGCCGGCCCGCATGCGGTTCTCCTCCACGTAGAAGCCGCGACGCCGGATCAGAAGGGCCCGGCACTCCGGGCAGAAGGTATGCTCGCGCTCGCCCACACGGCCCGGCAGGTTCCCCGCATAGACGAACCTCAGCCCGGCCGATTCTCCGATCTCGCANGCGCGCAGGAGCGTCTCCACNGGGGTGGGCGGGGGNTCCGTCATCCTGTAGTCGGGGTGNAACGCCGTCACGTGCCACGGAATGTCCGGCGACACGGAGACCAGGAACTCGGCCATCCGCCTCAGCTCGTCGTCCCCGTCGTTGAACGTCGGGACCACCAGCGTGACGACCTCCACCCAGAACCCCATCTGCTTGAGTCGCCGGATCGTATCCAGCACGTTGGCCAGCACGCCTCCGAGCTTGCGGTAGTTCCGATCGCTGAAGGTCTTNAGATCGACTTTGTANAGATCCACATAGGGCCGAAGGAACTCGAGTACCTCCGGCGTGCCGTTGCCGTTGGAGACGAAGCCGCAGACGAGCCCGCGCTGCCGCGCGATTCTGAATATCTCCACGGCCCAGTCAGCCGTGATGAGCGGCTCGTTGTAGGTGCTTACGATCACCGGCGCACGATTCGAGACGGCCAGCTCGACCACCTGCTCGGCCCGGCAGAATCGCGGCGGGGAGATCGCCCGGTCGTCCCGGAGGGCNTGGCTGGTCACCCAGTTCTGGCAGTAGCTGCAATGGAGGTCGCATCCGAGCATNCCGAATGACATGGCATCGCGGCCCGGATAGGCGTGGTAGAAGGGCTTCTTCTCGATCGGATCCACGGCCAGACCGGCTACGTAACCCCCCGGGACCCGCAACTCGCCGCCCCGGTTGAAGCGGACGCGACAGACGCCCGCTCGTCCATCGGCAATCAGACAGCGGTGGCCGCACGCCAGGCAGCGGAGGGCGTCGCCTTCGCGTCGCACAAGCGCCGGAGCAGCCGCCATCGTGTGTTCCGCGAGGAGTTGCTTGAGAGACGTNTTTGACATGGTGGGCATCCCGGAGTCGCCTTGAAACCGCCACCGATTATACCACCCGGGCTTCCGAGCCGGTCGCCGGNCCAGTTGCACAAGCGGCCCCGGTCTGCTACAAGACCGGTCGGGAAGCCGGCCGNGCGGTCGTCGGCGTCCCGATGTCTGGATCCCCAAGGAGAGTCCTTCGATGCTTTGCCGAACGATCTCGTCTCGCCGGTTTTTAGCAGCCGCCACCTTGCTCTCGACGGCTCTTATGGCCTGCGGCGGGTGCGCTCGGAACGGGCCGGCATACATCAGCAACCTGGCGGATCGCCACGGCGATGTGGCCTGCGAAGTCGATCTGCCCCCCGGATTCCACCCCCTGGCGGGGCTGGACCCGAACGATCCCAGCGACTTCGTGGACGGCTGGCCGAGGTACATCGTCAGCAACGCCGACAATGCCGTCATGGTGTACGTGCCCGGCGGCGAGTTCGTCATGGGGACGGGCAATCCCGCCGACGGCCCGACCGGGCCGGTCCGCGTGAACCACTTCTATGTGGACATGTATGAGGTGAACAACGCCCAGTTCGCGCGGTTCCGCGAGGCGTCGAAACACCGGACCACCTGCGAGAAACTCATGGACCCCCTCGGCCTCTTCACGAGGAGTAGCCTCCGCCGCTCGAAAGAGGAACGGGCCGCCGTTCAGTGCTACGCCGGCCACAAGTATGAATACGAGATCTGCTCGCCGGGCGGATGCGGCTGTCCCGTGCCGCGGGACATCGACTATTACAGGGACTTCCATGAGGCCGGTCACAACAGCGCGGACCCCGTGCGGAACGTAAGCTGGTGGGAAGCGTGGTATTACGCCAACTGGGCCGGCAAGGCCCTGCCGACGGAGGCGCAGTGGGAACTGGCCGCCCGTGGGCTGCGCGAACGCCGCGCGTACCCGTGGGGCGACTCGATCGACGATGCCCACCTGCGCTGCAACTTCGACAACGCCGGCGAGATCTTCGATGGATATCGCTATGTTGCGCCTGTCGGGGCGTTTCCGGGGGGAGCGAGCCCCTATGGCGTCCTGAACATGGCGGGCAACGTGTGGGAGTGGTGCGCCGACTGGTACGACGCGACCGCCGGAATGCGGCCGCGGAGTTACCCCTGGCGAGACCCGGACCCGATCCGGCCGGATCGCGAGGCAGGGGGGCGGCTGGAGACGGCCCAGTCCAGCGAGGGGGCTACCGACCCCGACGCCGTCTACGTTCAACCCGCCGGACCCTTCTTCGGAACCCGCAAGGTGGTCCGCGGCGGGGCGTACACCAGCGCGGTAGCCCGGTGCACGGTCTACAGCCGTGCGGGCGTGCTTCCGGATGCACACAACATGAACGTCGGTTTCCGCTGCGTACTGCCCTTGCCGTAATGGGCGTGCCGGCGGCCGGTAGGAAGACTCTCAGCGGCGCGAGGGCCTTGTGTCCCCGCGCCGTTTGCCTGCGCCCGGGTCTGTGAGGGCGCCTCCGCCCGGAGGCGGGTGACCGCACAGCCGACGAAAGGGGCGTTGACAAATGCCGGAGGCCGACGCAGGCTGTCGGGATTCATCGCGGGTGGAGTTCTCCCGGGAGGATCGCATGAGCGGGTGCGGGCGGGACTGCGATTGTCGCGGGCTGTCACGGCGTGAGCTCCTTCAGCTCGGAATCGGAGCGGTCGCGGTCGGGGCGGCGGCCGGTTCGGGTGCGTTTGCCGCGCCGGGGGACTTTCCTCCGAGTGCCCAGACCCCGCCGCCGCCGGATTGGTTCGACGCGCTTTTCAAACGCGGCGAACCGATCGTCTACGCCGGCGATAACCTCAAGGAGGTCGCGTTTCCGCTTGGCGGGATCGGTACCGGAACGATCTGGTTGCACGGCACGGGCCAGCTCGTCAACTGGCAGATCTTCAACAACATCAACCGTTCGAGCCAGGTGGACGATTCCTTTCTGGCCGTTCGTATTGAAGAGCCGGGCAAACCCCCGATTGTTCGGGCCCTTCAGATACGCCCCGTCGGCCCCATCAAGCCGATGCCGTCCGTTCGTTTCCACGGCCAGTACCCCTTCGCGTTTCTCGATTTCGAGGATCCCGCCGCCGCCGTGAAGGTTCGCCTTGAGGCGTTCAACCCGCTGATCCCGCTGGACGACAAGAACTCCGGGCTTCCCTGCGCCATCTTCCGCATCATCGTCACGAACCCCACGAACAAGCCGGTCAAGGTCGCGTTCCTGGCCTCCCTGCAGAACGCCGTGGGTCATCAGGACGGCGGCGCCTCGGTCGGCGTACGCCATCCCACCTACGGCCGAAACGTCAATGTCCTCGCCCGAAATGCCACGATGACCGCCGTGAACATGAGCGCCGAGCCGGGCGTTCCTGCGGAGCTCGGTCGTTCGCTTACGGTTTTCGCCGACCACAATCTCCTGCATGCCGGGCAGACCTGGCCTATCCGCAACCTGACGGCGCGGGGGGTGGCGCCCCGCATGGATGAGGCGGTGCAGGGTTCGGCCATCTGGCTGCATCAGAGCGATCCGTCGCGGCTCGGCGGCGGCCTGCTCGGCGAGATCGCCCGCGCAGTGGGTGGTGGCGCCACGCTGTTCTTGACCGGCACCGGCAACGGACTGCTCCAGAGGATCGAGCCGAAGGGCCAGGCCCACGCGACTCGCGAGGAGGTGACGTTCGCGGACTTCGAGGGGCCGGGCTACGGCATGTGGAAGGCTCAGGGGGCGGCGTTCGGCGAAGCTCCCGCCGCCGGGACGGCCCCCAACCAGCAGCCCGTCGGCGGCTTCGTGGGCGGGGGACTCGTCAATACGTTCCTTCCGGACGACGGCCCGCGGGGACGGCTTACCTCGCCTCCGTTCACGATCCGACATCGTTACATCACCTTTCTTATCGGTGGAGGCAACAAGCCCGGCAGGTGTTGTCTGAACCTTCGCGTCAACGACCGGGTGGTTCGAACGGCCACGGGCAAGGACCGCGAACAGCTCGATCGGGAACTCTGGGATGTGCAGGACCTGATGGGGAGCGAGGCCGTACTCGAGATCGTGGATGACTCCGGCGANGGCTGGGGCCACATCAACGTNGACGACATCCGCTTCAGCAACGTGCCCCCCGATACGATTACCGAGGCCGAGGCGAAGGCTTGGAACGAGCTTATTCCCATTGTCCTCCCGCCGGCTGACCCGAAAGTCAGACGGGAGGACCGGCTCGTCGAGTTCGACCGCAAGGTACCCGAGCTGTCGGACATCGTTCCCGATCGCATGGTGTTCGGCGTCGTGCCCGCCCGCCAGCCGACCGCCGTCGGCGATGGTGTTCGGACGCTCATCCAGCTCAAGGACGGCATCCCTCTCCTGCTGGTGGCCGCCCGTGGCAAGGGACGGGTGATCGCGGTCCCGGCGGACCTCGGAAGCGACGCCGCCGATCCCGTCGCCCAGCGCGATGGCTGGCTGGCTCTGATCGCCGGGCTGATGGGCGTTCCCTTCCACCCGGCCGCAGGACGCCCGAGCACCGCGCCCTCCTATGGAACGATGTGTCTGGCGACTCCCGATCCGAAAGCGGCCTTCACGGCCGCGTGGCGCGACCGGGAGCAACTCCTGAAGGACTTCGCCGAGGATGGGGCCCTGAGCGGTCCCGATCGCGACGGCCCCACGGAGGGGGGCGTCTCGATCAATGCGGCCCTGGCCATCCCGGGGGAGGCCCCTCCGGGCGGCGCCGCCTCGGCCGAGTTTGTGTTCACGTGGCACTTTCCGAATCTCTATTATCCCCAGGGGGCGTGGCGCGTGGGGCCGCACAACGCGGTCGCGGTCGGGAACATGTATGACAACTGGTTCCGCGACGCAGTCTCCGTGGCCGGCTACGTTCTCGGGGGTCTGGGCCGGCTTCGTGAGCAGACGGAGCGTTTTCGGGCGGCGCTCTACGATTCGACNCTGCCTCATTACCTGGCGGACTGCATCGGNGCGAACGTCTCGATTCTGCGCAGCCCGACCTGCTTCCGCACGAAGGCGGGNACCTTCTACGGGTTCGAGGGCTGCAACGCCGATTCCGGGTGCTGCCCGATGAACTGCAATCACGTATGGAACTACGAGCAGGCCCTCGCCAAGCTCTGGCCGTCGCTCGAGCGCGATATGCGCGTCACCGAGCTCGTGTTTCACCAGCAGCCCGATGGGGGCCTGCACCACCGGGTCGGCGTGCCCCGCGAAAACACGAACCGGACGATCCCCGTGGCCGACGGCCAGTGCGGCGCGGTCCTCAAGGCGTGGCGCGAACACCTTCAGAGCGGCGGCCGCGAGTTTCTCAACGAGCACTGGCCGCGCATCCGCAAGGCGATGGACTTCGCGATCACGAACTGGGATGCCGACGCGGACGGCGTGATGGACAGGCCGCAGTTCAATACGTACGACGAGGCTATCGATGGGCAGAACAGCTTCGTCAGCTCGCTCTATCTGGCGGCGCTGCGGGCGGCCGAAGAGATGGCCCGGCTCATGAAGGACGAGGAGTCCGCCAGACGGTACCGCGCGCTCTTCGAGAGCGGACGTCGGATGATCTCGCAGAAGCTATTCGACGGTGAGTACTACATCCAGATCAGCGACAACCTGCGGTACGGTTACGGAAAGGGGTGCCTTTCGGATCAGGTCGTCGGCCAATGGTGGGCGCGGGTGTTGAATCTCGGCGATATCCTGCCCGTTGAGCAGGTCCGCTCGGCGCTGCGCTCGATATTCAAGTACTCGTGGCTCACTTCGCAGAAGGGCTTCCAGGGAACCCAGCGGTTCCTGCGGTTCGCGGACGGAGACGACAAGGCCCTGCTGATCGCGTCCTGGCCCAAGGGCGGCCGCCCGGACGAACCGATCTATTACCGCGACGAGGCCTGGACCGGCGTCGAGTACGAGGTCGCGGCTCACATGATCTATGAGGGGCTCCTGCGGGAGGGGCTGGCGATCGTCAAGGGGGCACGGGAGCGGTACGACGGGCGGAAGCGCAATCCGTGGAACGAGATCGAGTGCGGGGATTACTACGTGCGGGCCCTCAGCAGTTGGTCGCTCCTGCTGGCGGCGCAGGGCTACATGTATGACGGCCCGGCGCGTGTGCTCGGGTTTGCCCCGCGCCTTCATCCGGACGATCATCGCTCCCTGTTCACTGCTGCCGAGGGCTGGGGCCAGTTCGCGCAGAAGCGGGAAGCCCGAAGGCAGATCAACCGGATCCTCGTGACATACGGGCGACTCGAGGTGTTGCGGCTCATCCTGCGGCTTCCTGACGGGGCGGGCGCGCCGACGGTCCAAGTCACGGCCGCTGGACGCCAGACCGTTCCGACGGTCGCCTTTCAGGACGGCACGCTTGAGCTGGCCTTCCCCGCTCCGGTGACAATCCAGGCCGATCAGGCAATCGAGATTGTCGTCGAGTGGTCCTGAGTGAAAAGGCGCCCTTGCGGCCTGATCCCGCGCGAGACCAGCGGGAGTCTTCCGGCCGTACAGCGACACATCCCGCCACCCCCGCGCTGGCGGGAATCCCGGAATGTGACTTCGTGGTCTCCCGTTGCCTTGCGGGGGCAGCGCGCCGGCGCGGCGAGGAGCATCAGGGCTACGTTTGCCGGCGGCATAGTGCCGGAGCCGGCCGTCGGACCCAAGAGGCAGTCGGTCGCACGCTCAGGATTGAAGACGAAGCGCGCCGGGAGCTTTCCAGACAACTCCGCACAGCGGCAACCTGCCGCCGGATACGCACCGGGCAACTCCCGCGCACCTCGCTGGACGGCCGCGCTGTTGGTTCCCAGTCATGCCGGAGACCTCCGGCCGGGTCAGACCCAGTCGGCCCATGGTATGTCGATGTGCGCCCGCTGGCGTCCCCCCGGTCCCCGGGACGTGACCAGCGTTACCTCGCGATGCAGCGGGAGAGGCGACATCGGCCACACATGCCCGAAGTCCCGAAGACGCACGATGGGCACCGTGCGGTCGGTCGGCAGGTGATGTCGCAGCACGGCCAGGGCCACCTCGCCGAGGTCCCCCGACGGGTCGTGAAAGTCGCCCAGCAGGATGCCTTCCGCCCGCTCAAAGAGCCCCGCCAGTTGCAGCCCCGCCATCATCCGGTCGAACCGGTCCGGCGACTCGTCGACCTCCTCGATGGCCAGCCATCGCCGCCTCGTCTCGAAGCACGTCCGGTACGGCGACCCAAGCATCGATTCGATGAGGCTCAGATTCCCCCCGACAATAGTAATCCGCCCACGCGTGGGAATCCGGCCCTGGAGGACATGGCCGGTGGGACGCCGCGATGACCCGCGGCCCTCGACGATGTCGACCACGTCGCGAAAAAACTCGAGGAACTTCGCCCGATACTGAGCCGCCGCCCACCCCGCGGCGAACGCGGGATACTCCTCGGCTCTGATGCCCATTCCCTTGGCCAACCGCGGGGCGTTGAGTTCCGCGTACCGCCGCATCCCGCCGAACAAATACCCCGGGCACAGATCGTACAGACCTACGCATGCCGGATACGCCCCGGCCACGCCCACGAGTGCCGTCATCTCGCTGAAGCCGAAGATGAAAATGCGCCGGCGGCGCCTCCGCAGCACGTCGAATCGAATCCGCGGAAGCANCCGGACGAACCACGCCCCGCCTCGCAGACACACCAGGGCGGCGACGCGATCGTCCGCCAGCGCCCGCTCGATGTCCGCGGCCCGTTCCGCATCGTCGGTGCGGCCTCCCTGCCGGAGGTTCACCGCGCGTGTGATGATNCGCCCGGCGATGGTCACCCGATATCGCGGTCCGACCGCCTGCTCGATGAGTTCCCGCATCGGCCCGATCCCACCGACGCCGAGCCGCTCGACTTCGGTGGCGGCCGAGCTGCCCACGGACGTAACGTGGATCACCCGCTGTGCAGCCTTCACGCCCGTCTTCTCTTCCGCGGCAGGGGGCCGGTTACCCCCTCGCGGAACGTACGAATGCCTCCGCCCGAGCCGGATCGACCGGCTCGTGCGTCCGTCCGTCCCGTTTGATAGCCGTCCCTACAATCACGCCGTCCGCTGCTTCGAGCAGGGCGCGCACGTTGGAGGCGTCGGCCCCGCTGCCGACGTACACGGGCCTGTCGGGCACATGTCGTCGGACGAGCCTCAGGTCCTCGAGGGCCGTGGGGCGACCCGTGGTCGGTCCGCTGATCACGAGGGCGTCCGCCCGCCCGCGATAGGCCGCCTCCTCGGCGGCAAGCCCCAGGTCCCGACACGAGAGGGGCTCGGCGTGCTTAACGTGCACGTCGGCCAGAAATGCCCCCGGCCAGCCCAGCGAGGCCCGGTACCGCAGCGCCTCCGGCGCACGCCCCTCGATCAGCCCCTGGTCGGTTGCGTACACTCCGACGTACACGTTCGCGCGGATGAAATCCGCGCCTGCTACGCTGGCCAGCGCAATCGCCGCCGTCGTATCATTCCGGAGCACGTTCACGCCGACCGGACCGGCGAAGGCCGACCGCACCTCCCGCAGTACGATCGCCATCGCGGCCACAGTGTGCGGCTCGACGTGGCTGGCGCGGAACGGAGCGTCGCCGAGGTTCTCGACGATCACGGCGTCGAATCCGGCCGCGGCCAGACGCGTCGCCTCGTCCACGGCCCGTGCGGCGATGAGCTCGACCGACTGATCACACGCCGGTGCCCCGGCAGCGGCGGAAGATGTATCATTCCGATCAGCGCACGATCGGGCAGTCGGGCGGTTGCCAATTCCATCACGTCTGTCCGCCGGGCGGCTTTCGGAATCGGAACACCGCCACCACGTCCTCGATCGGTACCACGAACAGGTGGTTGTCCGACTCAAAATCTACCGGGATGGCGTTTTTCGGGTTGAACAGGACCTTGTCATACTGCCGCAGGGGAAAGTCATCGTCGTTGGCGATCTGCGCGGACACCGCCACGACACGCCCCGTGATCGTGGGGATCTCGATGCGATCGGGCAGCGCAATTCCCCCCTTGGTCTGCTTCTTGTCCTCGTCTTTGCGGATCAGGACCCGCTTGCCCA
>JGI24188J35168_1001706_pt1 | contig 12616 bp, 9 predicted proteins | sample YNPBryantNP2012_FD_35168 | JGI IMG/M metagenome (IMG submission 35168) | reverse complement strand
TTCGGCTCCTCGCGTACATCCCAGTACTGCTCGTCGCCGACCCGCTCGCGCGCCTTGCCCCAGGCCCAATCCGGGCGCGGCACGCCCCAGGCCACACTGGCCCGGCCGTAGAGGTCACCCAGCCAAGAGAGGAAACCCGTGAAGCCGGCTTTGCCTGCTGCTCGCATGGCTTTGCTTTCCTCTGCCATCGCTCGCCTGCTGCTGGCGGGGGGTGGGGGGCTCCTGGCGGCCCTGGCGCTGCCCTCCTGGCACTGGGTGGGGCTGCTGCCCCTGGCGGGGCTTTCGCTGGTGGGCGCCTTGGAAGCTGCGGCGAGCGGCAAGCAAGCTTTTTTCCTGGGGCTTTTTGCTGGCTTTTGCCACTGGCTTTTGGCGGTGAGCTGGGTGGTGGAGGTGATGACCCGCTACGGCCACCTCTCGGGACCGCTGGCCGCCCTCGCCCTGGCGCTCATGAGCCTGATCCTCGGGGTGTTCTGGGGGCTTGCCCTGCTGGTGGCTTTCCGCTTTGCCGGGGCCTTTCGGCCGGCGGTGCTGGCGTTGGGGCTTGCCGCCGGCGAGGTGCTCCAGGGGCTTCCCCCGTGGAACTTCCCCTGGAACCCACTGGCGGCGGCTTTCGTGCCCTGGCCTTGGACGCTTGCGGGGGTCGCGGTGCTTGGCGCCACCGGGTTCGGGGTGGTGGCGCGGCTCGTGCTTTTCGGTGCTGCCTTTGCGGCTTGGCGGAAAAGCCTCAAGGCGCTGGCCTTGGCTTGCGGTGCGGGGGCGGTGCTGGTCGGGAGTACGCTGGCGGCCCCCGGCTTCCAGCCGGCAAGCGAGCCGGAGCTGGTGGCAGCGATCCANCCTAACGTGCCGCTGGAGCTGCGCTGGGCCGGGGAAAACCTGGCCACCATCGAGGGGTGGGTTTGGGAGCTTTCCGGGAAGGCTGCTCGGGGTGGGGCGCGCTGGGTGGTGTGGCCGGAAAGCGCGATCCCACGCCTTTTCGAGCGGGACGAGGCGTTTCGCCAAAAGGTGCTGGCCTTCGCGGCGCAGCACGGCTTGTGGCTCGTGCTCAACTCCATCGGCTTCGGCGGCGAGGGGCAGTACGCCAACTCCATGTACGCGGTCTCGCCCCAAGGGGAGTTTTCCCGCTACGACAAGGTGCACCTGGTGCCGTTCGGGGAGTACGTGCCGGCTTGGGCGTCTTACGCGTTTCTCCGCCCGCTGGTGCGGGAGGTGGGGGGGTTCACCCCTGGGGCAGGCCCGCGGCTGCTGCCGGGCCCTGTCGGCCCTTTCGGCCCGGCGGTGTGCTACGAGGTGGCGTTCCCGCTCCACGCGGCGGCCCAGGTGCGCGCCGGGGCCCGGGTGTTGGTGACCGTGACCAACGACGGCTGGTACGGGCACACCGCTGCACCCTACCAGCACCTGGCGCTGGCGATCCTCCGGGCGATGGAAAACCGCCGCTTCCTGGTGCGCGCCGCCAACACCGGCATCTCCGCGGTGGTGGACCCCCGAGGCCGGGTGCTGCAAAGCCTGGGGATCGGCGAGCGCGGGCTGGTGCTGGCCCGGGTGCAGGGGGGCCGGGGGGTGACCCCCGCTGCCCGGTGGGCTTTGCCGCTGCACCTTTTTCCGGTGTTTTGCTTCGCGGTTGCTATACTTTTCTCGCTGCGGCGAAAGCAAAACGGCNTGCGCGAGCTTTCCCGCGCTTGAGGTGACCATGCTCGAGGAAAAGCTGTCCCAAGCGAAAAAGCTTTTGGAGGAGATCCACCAGCTGCGGGGGTACCTTTGACGCCCCGANCCTGGCGGCGCAGCACCAGGAGCTCACCACCAAGACCCAAAGCGCCGATTTCTGGCAGGACCGCAACCAAGCCCGGGAGGTGATGCGCCAGCTCCGGGGCTTGGAGGCGAAGCTCGCCACCGACCGCTTCCTAAAGGAATCCGCCGAGGAGCTGGAGGTCCTGGCAGAGCTGGCGGAGGAGGACCCCGGGGTGGAGGGGGAGCTGGCGGAGGCGCTGGCCCGCATCGCGCCGCGCCTCGCGCAAACCGCCTTGCAGATCAAGATGACCGGCGAGTACGACGCCAGCAACGCTTACCTGGAGATCCACCCGGGGGCGGGGGGCACCGAGTCCGCGGATTGGGCCAACATGCTGCTGCGCATGTACCTTCGCTGGTGCGAGCGGCGGGGTTTCGAGGCGCAGATCCTCGACCTGCAGGACGCCGAGGAGGCAGGGATCAAGTCCGCTACGGTGCTGGTGCGGGGGCAGTACGCCTACGGCTACCTCAAAGCGGAAAACGGCATCCACCGCTTGGTGCGCATCTCCCCCTTCGATGCCCAGGGGCGGCGGCACACCTCCTTCGCCTCGGTGCACGTCTACCCCGAGGTGGACGAGGAGGTGGAGGTGGAAATTGACGAGAAGGACCTGCGCATTGACCGGTTCTGCGCCTCGGGCCCCGGGGGGCAAGGGGTGAACACCACCTACTCCGCGGTGCGCGTCACCCACCTGCCCACGGGGATCGTGGTGAGCTGCCAGAACGAGCGCTCGCAGATCAAGAACCTGGCCACCGCCATGAAGGTCCTCAAGGCGCGGCTTTTCGAGCTGGAACGGCAGAAGAAGGAAGAGGAGCTGGAGAAGATCAAGGGCCCGAAGAAGGACATCGCCTGGGGCAACCAGATCCGCTCCTACGTGCTCCAGCCGTACCGGCTGGTGAAGGACCTGCGTACCGGGTACGAGGTGGGGGACGCGGACGCGGTGTTGGACGGGGAACTGGACGGGTTCATCGAGGCGTACCTCAAGCAGCAGGTGCTGGAATTTCAGGAACGGTGAGGGAGTTGGCCCTTGCCTGGTGCTCGCCGTTGCCCCCCACCCGCTCGGGGGTGGCGGACTACGCTTTCGAGCTGCTCCCCGAGCTCTCTGGGATCGCGCTTTTGACCGTGGTTCGCCCTCCGGGGTGGGAGGGACCGCAGCCAAGCTGGGCAGCTGCGGTTCGCTGGAGCGAGGCCGAGGCCGCACCTTCCGGAGTGAACCTCTGCCATTTGGGCAACAACCCGTACCACATCTGGATTGCCAAGCGGCTGCGGCGTTTCGGCGGGGTGGTGGTGCTCCACGACGCGGTGCTGCACCACCTGCTGGTGGAAGAGGCGGCGGCGGAGGGGGCCTGGGATCGCTNCGCCCAGGAGCTCGAGGCCGCCCACGGGAGCGCCGGGGAGGCGTTGGCCCGGGCGCGGCGNTGGGGGTTTTCCGGCCCCTTGGACCCGTTCCTGTTCCCCGCCCGCCGCGCCTTGCTGCGCTTCGCCCAGGGGGTGGTGGTCCACAACCGTTGGCAAGCCCGCACCCTCCGAGAGGAGCTCCCCTCGCTCCCGGTGGCCCGGGTACCACTGGCGGTGGCGGAGCTCGCCGCGTCGGACGGCGGGGGGTTGCGGCGGGAGCTCGGGGTGGGACCGGAGGAGCTGGTGGCGGTGCACCTGGGTTTTCTCACCCCCGCTAAGGGGCTGGACACGATCCTCAGGGCGTTCGCGGTGCTGGAGGAGCTGAAGGCGCCGGTGCGGCTTTGGGTGGTGGGGGAAGGGGTGGAGGCGGCGGCGCTGGAGCAGGCGGTGGAAAGGCTCGGGCTTTCCCAGCGGGTACGGCTTTTGGGGTACGCCAGCCCCCAGCGCCTGGGGGAGGTGCTGGCGGCGGCGGACGTGGGGCTTGTGCCTCGCTTCCCCACCGCCGGGGAGACCTCCGCGGCGGCGCTGCGCTTTTTCGCCGCGGGCAANCCGGTGGTGGTCTGCGGGTTGCAGCAGTTTTTGGAGTTTCCCCCGGAGGTGGCGCTGCGCATCCGTCCCGGGCGGGAAGGTGCGGTGGAGCTGGTGCGCTGGCTAGGGTTTTTGGCGGAAAACCGCCAGGCGCTGGAGGAAAAAAAGCGGCTGGCCAAGCAGTTCTGGCAGCGAGAGGGGCACGAGCCCCGGGCCGCGGCCCGGGCGCTGGTGGAGGCGGTGGCGGCCCTGGCCCAGCAAGCTCGCGCTGCGGGAAAGCCGTGGCCGGGAGCGACACCAGGCGAGGCGAGGGGGTAGCGATGTGGTTCGCGGAAGTGGAGAGCAAGCTCGCGGCAAAGCCGGTGCTGCGCATTCGCGAGCCCGGTGCCACGCCCGCCGCGGTGCTGGTGCCGCTTTACGTGGCTGGGGGGGAGCTTTGGGTGCTGCTCACCCGCCGCGCCGACCACCTGCTCCATCACCCCGGGCAGTACGCGTTCCCTGGGGGTGCCAAGGACCCCGAGGATGCAGACGAGGTGCGCACCGCGCTGCGGGAAGCCCGGGAGGAGCTAGGGATCGCCGAGGAGAGCGTGATGATCCTCGGGCATCTGGACGATGTGTTCACGGTCACCGGGTTCGTGATTTCCCCGGTGGTGGGGGCTTTGCCCTACCCCCACCAACTGCACCCCGACCCCCGGGAGGTGGCGGCGGTGGTGCCGGTACCGTTTTCCGTGGTGGCCAACCCGCTTCTGGTGGAGGAGCAGGAGTTCCGTTGGCAGGGGCAGCGCTTCCGCTCCCCGGTGCTGCACTACGGCCCCCACCGCATCTGGGGAGCCACGGCCCGCATCCTCCAGGACCTTCTGGCGCGGCTTACCGCTTAGGGGGTGGGGGCGGCGGCACCTCGGCGGCATCCAGCAGGTTCTGGGCTGCCAGGGCCTTGGCCGCCAGGTTCGCAGCCTGAGCCGTGAAAGCAGGGGCCCCGGCCAGCGACGCTGCCGCTTCGAAGGTGGCTGCCGCTTCCTGCCATTGCCGTTGCTGGAACTGGGCGTAGCCCAGAACGTAGCGATGGCACCGTCGGTGGGCAGCAGCCTGGCCAGCCGCTGCAGCAGCTCCAGCGCCTCGGCGTTTTGCCCCAGCTGCAGCAGCGCCCGGGCCCGCAGCAGCTGTGCCTGGGGGTTCGGCTGGTCGGCGCTCACCAGCTCCAGCACCTGCTTCCCCTTCCCCTGGCGCAGCAGCGATTCCGCGTAAAACAGCGTGAACTCCTGGTTGGCCCGGGCTGCTTGCTCCAACCGCTCCTGGGCGGCAGCCACGTCCCCCACCGCCAGGTACGCCACCCCCAGCCAGCCGCTGGCCCAAGGGTCCTGGGGGCGCACCTGGAGCGCCCGGAGCAGCTGGTTGGCGGCTTCCTGGGGGTCTTTTTCCAAAAGGGCCAGCTGGGCCCGCACCACCCGGGCTTCGAAGAGCGTGCCGTTGGCCTTGATGGCTCGGTCCAGGAACTCCTTGGCGGAAGCGTAGTCCTCCATGCTGGCAGCGAGCAGCCCCGCCGCCGCCAGGGCCCGGTCGTTGGCCGGGTCCAGGTTCACCGCCCGGCGGAAGGCATCCCGCGCCGCGGTGAGCCGCTTCCGGGCCAGCTCCAGCTCCCCCAAGGCCAAAAGCAGCTCGGGTTTCTCGTTGGCCATGATTGCGGTTTGCAGCGCGCTATAGGCCTCCTCGAACATCCCCGCATCCACGTAGGCTTGGGCCAGGACCTCGAACGCCGGGGTGCAGGAGGGGAGGGCGTCCAGCACCCCTTGGAGCAGGGCGATGGCGTCCTGGGGCCGCTCCGCCACCAGGTACTGCCGGGCTTGACGGATGAGCTCTAGCGGCACCACCACGGTTCCCGGGGCGGCTTGGGCTGCAGTGCGCAGCGCTTGGCCCCGCCCCCGCAGCCGCAGCGCCTCTTGGGTGCGCCCCAGGCGGTCGAGGATGTCCGCCTCCAGCTCCAAAAGCTCCGGGAGCTGCGCCTGGGGCGAGGAAGCTTCCAGCGCCTTGGCTTCCCCCAACAGCGCTTCCAGGGCGAAGGCATCCACCGCGGTGGCGAGCTTGGCCCGCAGCCCTGCAAGACCCCCGCTCACCGCCACCGGGCGAGTGGGCACCGGAGCCGCGCTGGAGGTTCCCTGGCTCTTGAGCCGGGTAAACAGCGCCACGAAGTCGTCGGTGTAGAGGTCGGGGATGATCTCCAGATCCGGGGCCTCCTGCAGCGCCTGGCGCAGCACCCGCTCCGCCTTGGCGCGGTTTTTCAGCGCGAAAAAGTAAGTCCAAGCGAGCTTCACGCGGATTTCCGCGCGGCTTTTCGCATCGGGGGCTTCCTCGGCTGCCTTGGCGAAAAGCTGCGCGGCTTTGTTCCACTGGCCTTGGCGGAACGCCTCGTGGGCCTGATCCAAGGTGCTCTGGGCAAAGGCCGGCGCGGCCAGGGTGGCGGCGAGCAGAAGCAGCAGTGCCTTTCTCATGGTGCTAAGTGTAGCGAAAAGCCCGGGGACGGGGGTAGCTCTCCCCGCCCCGGCCGACATCCCCGCTTACGGGTGAACCACCACGTTGGTGGGGGCCACGTCGCTCACCTCCACCTGGGCTTCGAAGCGCCCCCCGTCCGGCCAGGTCACCACCAGCCGATGCGTCCCCACGGCCACCTTGCGCCCGCTCACCGGCAGCTCCCCGAGAGGCTTGCCGTCCAGGGTCACCTCGGTGCCGCGCATCGGCACCCCCATGTCGGCCAGCACCGAAAGGATGCCAAAGCGGGGGAGCTGGAAGGCAAGCTGCCTGCTCTCGAGGCCCACCTGTACCTCCTCGATGCGGTCCACGAAGCCAGGGATGCGCAAGCGCAGGCGGTGAGGACCTAGGGTGAGCTTGATCTTCTGGGAGGCCACCTTGCCCAGGGGCTTGCCGTCCACCTCCACCTCCGCCGGGGGGGTCACCACCAGCTCCACCTCCACCTCGGTGGGGGTGGCCGGTGCGGGCGATGGCTTGGGTGGTGCCGGGGTGGCGGTGGGGGCCGGGGAGGGGATTGCCACCGCCTGGTGTTCCCGGGTGGCGGAGCCGGGGGCGAGGAGCAGGTATCCCCCCGCCGCAAGCCCCAGGCCCGCGGCGGCGAGCCAAGGCCAGAGCACCCGCTTTCGCGGCGCTGCTTGCACCGGCTCGGTGGGGAGGTGGTCCAAAGGAGCGGCGGAAAGCTGCGTGGCCCCGGTGATCTCCTCGGGGCTTTTGCCTGAAAGGCGCGCCAGCTCCCCCCGCACGATGGCGGTGGTGGTTTCCATCTTGGTGGCCGCGGGGGGAAGCTCTTGCAGCACCTGCTTCAGCTCCCTGGCGAAATCCCGCACGTTGGCAAAGCGCTTGGCTGGGTCCTTGGCCAGGGCCTTGAGAATGGCCTTCTCCANCCGCTCTGGGCAAGCCTTGTTGCGCTGCCGCGGCGGAACCGGGTCCTGGTTGAGGATCTGGTAGATGATGTTGGAGATGTTGGGACCGGCAAAGGGGCGGACACCGGTGACCATCTCGTAGGCCATCACCCCCANGGCGAAGATATCCGCCCGGTGGTCAACGGGCTTGCCGGAAAGCTGCTCCGGGGAAAGGTAACCCGCGGTGCCCAACGCCACNCCGGTTTGCGTGAGGCGGCTTTCCGACTGCAACGACTTGGCGATGCCGAAGTCCATGATCTTCACGGTGCCGTCTTCCAGCACCCGCACGTTGGCAGGCTTGATGTCCCGGTGCACCACGCCGCGAGAGTGGGCGTACTCCAAGCCGGCGCAAACCTGCAGGAGGATCGCCAACGTGGCAGGGAGCGAAAGCCGCTCCTTGGCCATGAGCTCGTCCAGGTCGGTGCCGGAGAGGAACTCCTGCACGAAGTAGGGGGTGTCGTTCTCCACCCCGAAGTCGTAAATCATCGTGATGTTGGGGTGCTGGAGGTTCCCCGCGAGCTGCGCTTCCCGGAAGAAACGTTGGGTGGTTTCGGGATCGGTGGCGTTGCAGGTCTTGAGCGCCACCCAGCGCTGGATGTACGGGTCCCAGGCCTTGTACACCACCCCGAAGCCGCCCATGCCGATTTGTTCGGCGATCTCGTACTTGCCAATGCGACTCGCGTTGGCCATGGTCCAGGGTAAGGGTAGCGTTTTTTGCCCGCCAAGGGAAGGGTAGCGAGGACAAGCCGGCAAAGCGTGGTCGTGGTAGCCTTGGGGCGTGCGCAAGCTGGCTTGGGCGTTGCTTTTTGCCTGGTTCGGTTGCAAGCCGGTGCCCACCGGAGAGGTGCGCCAGCAAAGACCTGCCGCCAGCCCTCCCGCTGCGGAGCAGGCGCTGCTCGCGCCAGCGGACGTGGAGATGTACCTGGCGGTGAAGCGCAAGGCTTTGAGCCGCCTGGAGGAGACCCTGGATCGCCTGGAGCGCACCGGCGGGGATCCGCTCCAGGAGCTGGGGGAGCTTTCCCGCCTGGAGCGGGAGGCAGCCCAGGCGCTGGGCTTCGATCCAGCTCGCTTTGGGAAGGTGCGGGAGGAAATGGCGCGCCTGGCGGCGGCCAAGGCCAAGCGGGAGCAAGCGGTCCGCCTGGAGCAAGAGCTTTCCCGGAGCCGGGAGGCGCTGGTGCGGCAGCGGGATGCCACCCGGGATCGCGCCACCAAGGAGTTTCTCGAAGGGCAGATCCGCCACTTGGAGAAGGAGCTGGGGCGGCTTGCGGCGGAGCGATCCGCCAAGGGGGAGGAGCAGGAAGCGCTGGCGGTGCTTGCTCAGTTCCGGGTGGAGCTGGCCCAGCTGGAGGCACGGCAGGAGCGCTTGACCCGGCGCATCCGCGAGGTTTGGGTGGCCTCGCGCAAGCGCCAAGCAGCTGCGCCCCGACCTTAGGCAAGCTGGCGGAGCGATCAGCTGGCTTTGGGGGGAGGGGATCCCTCTAGGCCGGCTCTTCCAGGTAGGGCGTTCAACTGGGGGAAACCAAGCGCCCGCCCTGGGTGAGGAAGAACGAGAGGAGCTCCAGGTTGATCTTCAGGTCCACGTTTTTCAGCTTCACCTCGGGGTGACCTTTCAGCTGGGTGGGGGCGAAGTTGAGCACCGCTTGCACCCCGGCTTCCACCAGCGCATCGAAGACCCGCTGGGCGGCGCTGGCGGGCACCGTGATGATGCCAATGTGCACATTCCGCTCTTTCACAATATCCGGCAAAAACCTCACGTCCTCCACCACCAAGCCACCCGGGATTTCGGCGCCGATGCGCTTGGGGNCGTTGTCCAGGACCCCCACGATGCGAAACCCGCCGCTGTTGAAACCCGAGTAGTGGGCCAACGCGGTGCCCAGGTTGCCGGCCCCCACGATCACCGCGTGACGCTGCTCGTTGAGCCCCAGGATGTTCACCAGGTGCTCTTTGAGCTGCGCCACGTTGTAGCCCACGCCGCGGATGCCGAACTCCCCAAAGTACGCCAGGTCCTTGCGGATCTGCGCGGAGTTGAGGTGGAAGCGGTCCGCGAGCTCCTGGGAAGAGACCGTCAAGACGCCCTCCTGCTCCAGCTGATCGAGACAGCGGAGGTAAACCGAGAGGCGGTTGATGGTCAGCTCCGAGATGCTCTCCACCGGGATGTAACGTTTGAAAGCCATAGCTCACCTCGCCAGCATGGCCGCTGCCCCCTCGGCTAGCTCCAGGAGCTTTCTGGGGAACACCCCCAGCACCAGCATGCCGGCCAAGCAGAGCACCGCGAGGAGGCGGATGGCCCAAGGTTCGGAGAAGGCCGGCTTGCGCTTCGGTAAAGGCTTCATGTAGAGATAGTACACGACCCGCACGTAGTAAAAAACCGACACCAGACTCGCCAGCACCCCCACCACCGCGAGAGGCACCATGTTGGCGTTCACCGCGGCGCGAAACGCTAGGAACTTGCCCACGAACCCCACGGTGGGGGGGATCCCCGCCAGGGCGAACATGGCGATGCTCAAAGCGAAAGACACCGTGGGCCGCTCCCAACCCTGGCCTGCCAGGTCGGTGACCAGGTGGGGCTCCTCCTCGTTTTCCGAAAACGCTGCCACCGCTGCGAAGGCAGCGATGTTCATGAAGGTATACGCCGCCAGGTAAACCAGCACCGCCGCCACCCCGTCCCGCCCGAACGCCACCAAGCCCACCAGCGCGTACCCCATGTGGGCGATGCCGGAGTAGGCGAGCATGCGCTTGAGGTCCCGCTGGGCGATGGCCGCCAGGTTCCCCAGGACCATGGAGCCCACCGCCAGAGCGGTGAGCGTGCTGGTCCAGCGGGGGGTGAGGCTTTCGGGGTTGGCACCGGCCACCACCCGCGCCAGCACCACCAGGGCCGCACCCTTGGGGACCACCGAGAGGAACGCGGTCACCGGCGTGGGGGAGCCCTGGTACACGTCCGGTGCCCAGGCGTGGAACGGGAACAGGGCCAGCTTGAACGCCAAGGCCGAGGTCAAAAGCCCCACCCCCAACACCGCCAGCCACCCCCGGGAAAGCCCGGAGGCCAGCTCTCCCAGGGCAAAGGTGCCGGTAGCGCCGTAGAGCAGCGCGGCGCCGAACACGAACACCGCCGAGGAAAAGGCCCCCACCACCAGGTACTTCCACCCGGCCTCCAGGGAAAGCGCGCTCTCCCGGTGGAAAGCGTTCAGCACGTAGAGCGCGATGGAGAGCAGCTCCAGCCCCACGAACACCACCAGGAGGTGGTTGGCCTTGGCCATGGTCATGGCGCCCACCGCTGCCCAGAGGAGCAAGCCGAAGAACTCCCCGTAGCGGCTTTGGGTGCGGGCGAGGTACGGGTCCGCCACCAGCAGCGCCAGGGCCGCGGCCAGGAGGATGTAGCTGTCCACGAAGCGCCCCAAGCCGTCCACCAGGAGCATCCCCTCCCATACCGCCCCTGGGGTAGGTAGCGCCCAACGCAAACCCAGGGCAGCGAGGACCGTGGCCATGGCCAGCCAGGCCATGGCCGGGCGGAGGCGAGGGGCGAAGGCATCCAGCAGCACCAGAACACCGCCTGCCACCACCAACACAAGCTCGGGAAACACGCTGGTAAGCCAGAGGGAAATCAAGGCTAGCCTCCCACGATCTTTTGCAGCGTTGCTTCAGTAAGCCGCAGGAACGTCACCGGGTGCACCCCGATCCACACCATGCACACCGCCAAAGGAGCGAAGCTCGCCAGCTCCCGCAAGCTCATGTCCTCGAGCGAGCGGTTTTCTTCGTGGACCAGGGCGTTCCAGAACACCCGCTCCACCAGGCTCAGCATGTACACCGCTCCGAGGATCACCCCGGTGGCCCCCAGCGCTGCTGCCACCGGCTGCGATTGGTAGCTGCCCAGGAGGATCAGGAACTCCCCCACGAACCCGTTGAGGAGCGGCACGCCGATGGATGCCAGCGTGGCCAGGAGGAAAGCTCCCGTGTACACCGGCATCACCGCAGCGAGGCCCCCGTAGTCCTCGATGAGCCTGGTGTGGCGCCGGTCGTAGACCACGCCCACCAGGAGGAACAGCGCCCCCGTGGAAAGCCCGTGGTTGATCATCTGCAGCAGTGCCCCCTGGGTGGCGGTGAGCCCTCCCGCGAACATCCCCAGGACGATGAACCCCATGTGGGACACGGAGGAAAACGCCACGAGCCGCTTCATGTCCTTCTGCGCCCAGGAAACCAGCGCGCCGTACACGATGGCAATCACCGCGAGGGTGATGAAGAAGCCCCGGGATGCCTCCCAAGCCTCCGGGAACAGCGTGCGGTTGAAGCGCAAAAGCCCGTAGGTCCCTAGCTTCAGCAGCACCCCGGCGAGGATGATGGACCCCCCGGTGGGCGCTTCGGTGTGGGCATCCGGAAGCCAAGTGTGGAGCGGCCACACCGGCACCTTGATGGCGTAGGCCAGGGCAAAGGCAGCGAACGCCAGCATTTGCGGCGAATGCCAGAAGGAAGCCCCCATGGGGAGGTGGAGCTTGAGCCAGTCGGCGTAGGCGAAGGAGAGCGTACCGAACTGCGTCTTGTACGCAAACGCCATGTAGAGGATCGCCACCAGCATCAACAGGCTGCCCGCCAGCGTGAAGAGCACGAACTTCACCGCCGCGTAAATGCGGCGCTCCCCGCCCCACACGCCGATGATGAAGTACATGGGCACCAGCATGAGCTCCCAGAACACGTAGAACAGGAACATGTCGGTGGCGAGGAACGCGCCCAGGACCCCGGTCTCGAGGAACAGCATTGCCACGATGTAGCCCTTCACCTTCTCGTGGATCGAACCCCAGGAGGAGAGGAAAACCACCGGCTGCAGCAGGGCGGTGAGCAGCACCAGGAGGATGGAAAGCCCGTCCACCTCCACCCGGTAAGCGATCCCCAAGCTGGGCAGCCAAGGTGCGGTTTCCGTGAGCTGGAAGGCGGCTTGCTGCGGGTCGAAGCGGCTGAGCACCACGAGGCTTCCGGCAAACGTGGCCAACGACGCTGCCAGGCCTACCCAACGGTGCAGGGCCACCGCCCGACCCGGCACCAGCAGGAGGAGCAACCCCGCCGCCGCCGGGAGGAAGATCATGGTGGTGAGAGGCCAGTCGAGGAAGTTCACGCTCGCACCTCCCTCATAACAAAAGCCACGTAGCAACGAACGCTGCGCCGCCGAGAACCCAGAGCACGTAGTTGCGCACGTTGCCAGTTTGCAAAAAGCGCAGGAAATCCCCGGCAATTTCCGTGAAAAACGCCAGGGCGTTGATCGTGCCGTCAATGCCCACGGTGTCCACGCCCTTCCAGGCGAAGTACGAGGTCTTGGCCAGCGGCTTCACCACCGTGGCCTGGTAGAGCTCGTCCACGTAGTACTTGTTGGCCACNAGGCGATAAAGGCGGGGNAACGTNGTGGCGATGCGCTGGGGCACCGCCAGCGCCTGGGGCCCGGTGTAAAACCGCGTGGCCAGGTAAATCCCCAGCCCCGCCACACCCACCGACAGGAGGA
>JGI24188J35168_1001699_pt1 | contig 12640 bp, 9 predicted proteins | sample YNPBryantNP2012_FD_35168 | JGI IMG/M metagenome (IMG submission 35168) | reverse complement strand
GTCCACGCAAGGAGGAAAAGACAATTCTGGGTTGGTTCACAGACAATGAACTGCGATGGGGCCCCGACTGGCGCGGAAAAGAGGAGCTTCTCACACTCTTCTTGAACCGGCCGGCAAATTCGCCCGGACGACACGCTGCGCTCGAGTTCCTCGCACGGCGATACCCGGACATCCAGCAATTCAACAATGTCTGGAAAATGCAGATTTCAGCATGGGCTGAACTCGAGAAAGCAACCAACATCGCCCAACCATTCTTTCGACAGCCGCTCTATGCCCAGAACGAAATGGAAGAGCGCGCCGCAAATGAAGCCGACCCGGCCCGGGCGGCTTTCGTGGCGGATTGCGAAGCGTTCACGGGCGAGGTCGCAGAACGCTATTTCAAAACCACACGCACGGCCTTGCGCGAAGCCGATCCGAATCATCTGAATCTCGGGTGCAGATTTGCCTATTTGCCGCCGGCGCCTGTGCTCGAGGCCGCAGCCCGGCATTCAGATGTAATATCGTTCAACTGTTATCTGGTGGACCCCATGCCCGTGGTGCGCAAGTACGCAGAGTTCGATCGCCCGCTCGTCATAGGAGAATTCACTTTCCGCGCGCAGGATTCGGGCCTGCCAAACACGCGCGGGGCAGGGCCAAAAGTGCCGGATCAAAAAGCTCGCGCAGCGGCTTTCAAACGATACGTTCAGCTCATACTCCATGAACCTACGGTCGTCGGGTACAACTGGTTCCAGCATAACGACCAGCCCAAAGAAGGAAGATTCGACGGCGAGAATTCAAATTACGGCGTCGTGGACGAAAATGATCGACCGTATCCGGAACTGACCGAGACGATGAAATCGGTGAACGCACTAGCCGAAGTTTGGCACACAGAATCGGCCAAACTCGTGTTCCGTGATGACTTCGCGGGCAAGTTGGGGGACGGATGGCAATGGTTGCGCGAAGACAAGAGCGCATGGCGCATAACTTCGGATGGTCTGGAAATCCGGATTCAACCCGGCAACCTCTGGGGAAACGCCAATAACGCGCGCAACGTGTTGGTACGGCCAATCCCGCAACCCAACGACAAAGAAGTCATGATCTCGGTAACGGTCCGGAACCACCCAACAGGCCAGTATGAACAGGCAAACCTTGCATGGTATTACGATGACGCCCACATGGTGAAACTCGGACAAGAGCTTGTGGATGGCANGTTATGTNTCGTAATGGGAAGAGAAGAAAATGACAGAACCCGCACCATTGCAATCATACCAATCAACGCCTTCGCTGTGGAACTTCAACTCAGGGCGCACCACAAGACCCTGCATGGCCGGTTCCGGCCTACCGGCACCGACGAATGGCAGCAGGCTGGCGAGTGTGACCTGCCAATCCCCACCAATGGTCACCCCATGGCAAGCATTCACTGTTACCAAGGTCCCCCTGATGCCGGGCGCTGGGTCCAATTCAGCAGTTTCCGAGTTGAATCAGTAGAACATCCCACCACTGCAAACTGAGGCGAACGGTTGATTCCATGGCCGCTCCGATTTCAGCGTACATTATCCAATACAATACTCCAAAGGCCGTTCTGTTGTGACCGCGCTGCTCGCTGCCAGAGAAGCAGATACTGACAAACTGATGAGCAAACTCGCAGTCTGAAAATCTTCGCAAATATGATCGATTCGTCAGTATAAGTATAAAATGCTCTCCGCGGTCCGGGTTTCTGACTCGCCTCGCTGGAATGTGGCTGCCCATCGGTGACGCCGTTCGTTTGCAGATGAATAATGACCAAATGAACGGTCAACCACTCCCCCGCTACTCAGCGTAACCCGGGATCACCCCCCCAGTTCGTCAGTGTCAAGGAGACCGGAGATTGAGTCAGCGTTGTGTTCCCGGGCCTGTTGCAGCTTTCTTCCGATATGCGAGGAAGGATGGTTCGCCGAAATCGAATCGGACGTGCTGATAGATGCGCAGGCCCAGATCAACCGGTTCCAGCTCCGGGAACCGTTGTTCAATCCACGAGCGCCATTCTGCGTTGGGCATTCTGGTCTGATGCAGCTCGATCCCGTTGACGATGCTTGTGCTCGAACTGGTTGAAGCCACAAAACATCCACCCGGCAACAAATGCTCGGTTATGTTCTTGAATACGGTCTCGAGGTCATGCATCGAGATGTGCTCGAGAACTTCCCACGCGGTAATCAGGTGAAACTGCAAGTCGCGGCCCTCCCGTTTGACGCGGAAAGGTTTGCTGATGTCGCAGGTGAAAAGATTGCGATTCGCCAAATCCCGCCAGTTTGCACGTCTGTGTTTAAGCGAGTAATCAGACCCTTCAAGGCCAACTGCCACCCAACCAAGCGACGCGAAATCAGCGACCAGTTGTCCCCCGGAACAGCCAAGGTCCATGAACGCCAGTGTCCCATCCGGAAACACGCGTCTGAAATGTTTGTGCATGAGGAGCACAAACTTGCGGTTTGTGCTGTTGTTGTACCGTGTCCCGTGCGGAACAGCATAATCGGGTGATGTTATCGCCACAGGATGATCCGTCTCGACGCTGACGCCCGGACTGTCAATCACCCCGGCTCGATCGCGGACAAACGGGCGAACAAGTGGAAAAACAATGCGGTAGAAAAGCACGTAAAGGCGCGCATAAACAGCGAGCACAACCCGCCGCCACTCGCCTCGAAGCAGCAATCGCAGTGCCAGCCGGACATTTGCAATCAAATACTTTAAATAAAACATGTCGAAAACAGGAAATTTGGTCTCAGAAATCCGGGCAAAGCGCAAGCCGCATTCACAAACCTTTCCAAAACCCCGTTTCCCGTGCTGCATTTCTCCGTCGAAAACAGTTCTGCGGCCCATCCGGACAGAACAAGACGTCCGAGTTCAACCCCGCGATCGGAGCTATCGCCCGGATTCGATCTGGCTGCGCACCGATTCAATCCATTTGACCTGGCACGGGAAAAGCAGCTTCGTGTCAATGTGCTTCAAATCCTCTCGGGCCGAATCCAGTTCACCACGACCGAAATGAATCTCGAGCCAACACAAATGGCAAATGGTTGACTCGAACCTGCCAAGCGCAGCCAGATTGACCTTCTTCAGGATATCGGCTGCTTCGTCGAACCGCTTGTTCAATGCCAGAGCAAAACAGTGGTTGACCACCGCAATGATGGAATCGGGGTAACTTTGAAAAAACGACAGCGTGATTTTGGCGGCCTCGGCAGGATTCTGGCGGCATATCAGCAACGCAGCGGCGTAATTGACATTGTAAATCAGCTTGTTTGGATCGAGCTCACGCGCCCTTGTTGCGGCACGCAAAAGCCGCGTTTCATCTTGTTTGAGTGCGTAGCTGATGTCGAAAACCAACTGCCAATACCGAACATCGTTCGCAAAAAACTGTTCCAACTGCCCGATGATCCGATCTGCAAAATCGGCGTGGCCGAGCAGCAGCAGGTCGCTGGCAGCGTGCATGCCCGCAGCCGGCACATAAAAAGGCTCTTCGACACATTTCTTGAAATTGGCGGCAGCTTCTTCCGTGCGCCCTCTCGAGAGCGCTGCGCGCCCTTCGAGAAAATAGCTGTATCCTGTCAGCATTGTGCGGATCGGTGAAAGTGTTCTCAACTGCACTGCGAGTGTTTGCAGAGCATCCCATTTCCGGGACTGGACAAGCAGCTCGGCGTATCGCACCCAGATTGCAGCAACGTCCACATTGTCGGTGTTTGCAAAAGCCGGCGCGTAGCGCGCAAACAACTTCTCGGCCTGATCAGTCGCTCCGAGGGAAATGAGGGCGCTGCTGAATTGTATGACTTCGGCAGGTGTGGTTGGTGGATTGGGATAACTTTCCGCCAATCGACGGGCATCAGCGAGGCGCCCTGCAGCTTCGAGCACCTTCCAGTAGCCAATATTGTCTGCGGCTGTATCGGCCTGGATCTGGCGGAGTCGTTCAAGAGCGTACTCGTATCTGACGGGGTCTTGAACCTTCGCAGCCACAACCATCTGCACCCGGCATGCAAACTCCTGCAGGTCCCGGTCCTCAATCGCTTTGGCGAGAAGTTTTCTTGCTTCAGCAGCCTTGTCGGCAGGTCCCCATTCCACCATGTAGGCGGCATCGCAAATGTCGAGCTCGCGATCGGGCGGCAGGACCTGCCTGAATTTGTCACGGCGATCGCGGTATTCTCCGATTCTGCCGGTCAAAAACAATGCTTTCAGCATTGCGGTTTCCTGTGCGGGAGGCAGAGGCGGTCGGAGGCTTTGCAGAAGACCGTACGTGAATTCCGGCACACGACACCTTACAAAAACTGCGCCTGCAACCGCGCGAGCAAGGTCGTTGGTTCGCGTCAGCCGCAACAGCCAGAACCCCTGGTCTATGGCCGCATTAATCATTTGCTGTGGCGGATTCTGAATCCGGATGAAATTGGTCAGGGCTGCCGCAACAAGAGAAGCGTCACCTTGATTATTGGCGACCGCGCTCTGCCATAAATAGTGCGCTTCCTCGAACTTGCCCTCTGATTCAAGTTTCCTCGCTCGATGCCTGAGTATTGCCGCCTGGGCAAGATCGATCGCACTGACTTTGATCTTGGGGCTGAAATCCGGCGGACTGGTCACCCAAAGCTTCGGAATGCAAAGGCCAATCAGTATTCCCAAAAGGATCAACCCCGCGATGGTCAAAGGAAACGCAGGGCTGAGGATAAACATCGATATCAACGGATAATCGAGATATCGATCAGCCAATTGCCTTCTGCGCGATGGTTCATCCATGGGCTTCATGTTGCGCAAGCAAGGCCTCAAATGGAAGTCCTGAATGGCGTTCCTGCAAATGCCCTGCCTGAAACACACTCAACGCGGCGCAGCCGCAACCGAATGAGCGCGGTGGGACAAAAGCGTTCGTTGCAAAACCACCGCTCTGTCGCGGGTCAATTCTCGTAGCCACTGACGTGAGTCGGCGGCAAACTTCCCGCGGACCAACGTCCGCGGCCTGGAGTTTAAAACTTTGGCGCGGCAACTGCATACAACCGTTTGTTTGTCCGGATAAACAGTTGCCCATTGGCAATGGCAACCGACGATCGGATGCGATCTTCGTCGCCGTCGCCCATCGGGACATTTGCAAGCGTTTCCCCCGTGTTCGCGTCCACCACTACAACGTCGCCCCGAAAATTCATGGTGTATATCCGTCCGGCTGCACCTGTCGGAGAGGCTTCGTACTTCGCCTTTCCTGGAAGCGACACGGTCCATTTGGGTTTTCCGGTCTTCGGATCGACACGCGACAACATGCCGCGGAGGTCATTCAAAACGAAAAAGTCGCCCATGTAAAACAACGGCGTCGGCACGTCACTTGACACTTCGCGATGCGACTGGCTTGTCCACTGAACCCAGCTCTGGTCAAGGACACCCGAACCACCCATCTTCACAGCGTAAACCGGCGCGCCTTTGGGCGCACAAACCAGAATAACACCCGCTCCGGCCACCGGGCTCGGAACAAGACGCCAATGACCGAACCTCTTCGGGTTCCATGTGCCCCAACGCCACAATTCTTTGCCCGTGTCCAACGCGTGCCCGGTCAGACAATCGCCCCCGGCAATGACCAGCTCGCTCCGCCCCTCCGCGAATATCGGGATCGGCGTCGAGTAAGCTTCGTGTGCTTCAGCGACAGCTTCGGTCGGTCGGGTCTGTTTCCAGATTGTCTTGCCATTGGTGGCATCAATGGCCAGCAAGAATGATTCAATCGGACCGTCCTTGCGACCGCGCCCGCCGACCGGCACGTCGCGCTGCAACACCTGCATGTAAATGCGGCCACCAATCAAGGTCGGACTCGACGAAAACGTAAACAGAAAAGCAAAGTCGCCGTAGTCCGTCTGAAGATTTCTGCCCCACAGCTTCTCTCCGCTGCAATCGAACGCGACGAGATCGCCGTTGCCGTAGAAAAATACGACCGTTTTTCCGTCGGTGGTTGGCGAGGGAGACGCATAATTGCTGAGTCGATCTTTAGCGAACGCATCGGCAATCTTGTGTTGCCACAAAACCTTGCCTGATTTCCTGTCGATTGCCATCGCCTTGAGTGTCTGTTCCTCGACGTCGGTTGTTGAAACGAAAACCGTGTCGCCCCACACGATCGGAGTGGCCGCCGACGGCCCCGGCAAATCAACAATCCATGCAATATTATCCGACCTCGACCAACTGGTTGGGAGGTTCGTTTCATCGGATGATCCGTTGTACAACGGACCGCGCCAATGCGGCCAATCCCCGGCTGCGGATTCAAACAACGTTCCAAACAAACACACCCCAATGCCCAATTTGGCGATCCAACTTCCAATGCCCTGTCCCAGTTCGTTCGTCATGCAGCCAGAGTACTCATAAACTCGGGTTTTGAGTATTCGAATCAAATCTCTCGGCTCGGAAACCTCACCGGAAAATGGCGGTGTAGAACTATATCCGAGAATTCGTGCAGAAATTGCAGATCAGCGGATTGTTCGGGACTCTTGCCTCGAACCTGTTCGGTCGTTGATCCCAATCTCATTTTCGCCTTGGGCGACGAANTCCCCCCGGTCACCGCGACGCGACAGACCGCCGATTCTGTTACGAACGCCTTTGTCCTGCTGCGATCATTCGGTTGCGGCTGCGCCGCGCTGAGCCATTATGGCGTCCCTTGGCCGGTCGGTCTGAAGCTGAGACGCCGCTGAATCGCGCGCTCTTGGCTTGTCAGAGTAACGGCCATCCGGCAGGCTCAGAGGACGTAGTGCACAAATGTGTTTGATAATATGAAACCAATCCTTGCAATTGCGGTTTTTTTCGCTGCGGTGGCAAATGCGATCTCGTCAGATGCACTGCCGCCTACCCTGCAGATCGGCGCGCAAGCACCCGATTTCGATCTGCCGGGCGTTGACGGGCGGAACTGGCGGCTCAGCGATTTCTCCACGGCAAAAGTATTGGTTGTCGTCTTTACGTGCAACCATTGCCCCACCGCACAGTATTACGAGGAGCGTTTGAAACAGTTCACAGCAGATTACAAAGACAAGGGCGTCTCTGTCGTCGCAATCTCGCCAAACGACCCAAAGTCAGTGCGGCTTGACGAGCTCGGTTGGACCGATCTGGGCGATTCATTTGCCGAAATGAAAATCCGTGCGCGTGACCGCGGATTCAATTTCCCTTACCTGTACGACGGCGATACGGAAACGGTTTCACGCGCGTACGGCCCGGTGGCAACACCGCACGTTTTCGTGTTCGACGCCCGGCGAAAACTCAGATACCAGGGCCGCATTGACGATTCCGAGAGACCACAAAGCGTGCGCGTCCACTACCTCCGCGACGTGGTTGATGCCCTGTTGGCCGACAAAGAACCACCTCACACTTCGACCAGACCCGTCGGTTGCTCAATCAAATGGGCCGGCAAAGCCGACGCTGTAAAAGAGTACATGGAAAAATTGGCGGCCGAACCCGTAACGGTTTCTCTCGCCGACGAAAACACATTGAAGGCCCTCCGAGCCGGCAACCCGGAAAAGTTCCGCCTCGTAAACTTCTGGGCAACATGGTGCCCACCGTGCGTGGTCGAGTTCCCGGAACTGGTGACAATCAACCGAATGTATCGACACCGCGACTTCGAGCTCGTCACCGTGTCCGTCAACCGACCTGACGAACAGGCACAGGTCCTCGAGTTCCTCAAAAAACAGCAGGCATCAAACCGCAACCTGCTGTTCGCTTCCACCGAACGCGACAAGCTCATTGAAGCCTTTGACCCTGAATGGCCCGGCCACGTGCCGTTTACGGTCTTGATATCGCCCGAAGGAAAAATAATCGTCCGCCAGCTCGGGTCCGTAAACCTCCTCGCCCTGCGCCGCGCCATACAAAAGGCCCTCAACGAACGCAAGCCATGGTGAGCGCAGTTGCACACATCGGCCCGACTGTGTAGATTTGGCTTTCTGATTTGGTAGGATATCACCGTATGAGGAAGCAAACAGAGCCAAACAATACCAACAACAAGACCGGTTCCGCAGAGAATGCGGCGCCTGAGGCAAAGCTTGACGGCAACGGCGCGGGTACCCAAACAACCGAAGCCCCCCAGCCAAACAATGCTGCCTCCGACTCCGCCGAACTCCCAACCATGCCGACTTTGTCGCCAGAGGAAGCCGCCGAACTGCGCGCAAAAGCTAAACAGGCGGAGGAAAACTACGACCGTTACTTGCGCGCACTCGCCGAGCTCGAAAACTACCGAAAACGCGTCGCTCGCGAGCGCGAAGAGACTGAAAAGTATCGTCATGAACCGTTGCTACGAGAGTTGCTGCCCGTCCTTGACGGACTGGACATGGCTTTCGCAGTTCAAGGAACCGCATCCGACCGCTCCTTCGAGGCGCTGAAAGCGGGCGTGGCAATGATCAGCCAACAACTGCGAAACGTCCTGCGCCAGGCCGGACTCGAGGAAATCGACGCTCTCGGCAAGGTCTTCGATCCAAGGTTGCACGAGGCCGTCGAGCACAAGGAAACATCAGAGGGTGAAGAAGGTCAGGTCATCCAACAATTGCGCAAAGGTTACAAATACCGCGATCGACTGCTTCGACCAGCAACCGTCGTGGTCGCCAAAAAACCTTCCAAGCAAAAAGCAACCTGATTCGCGCCCCGTCAGAAACGCCGGTGTATCATGGCCAAACGCGACTATTACGAAGTTCTGGGCGTGGACCGCAACGCCAGTGAGGAAGAAATCAAAAAGGCTTATCGCAAGCTGGCGCTCAAGTACCACCCGGACAAAAACCCCGGCGACAAACAGGCCGAGGAAAAATTCAAAGAAGTCGGCGAAGCCTATGAGGTCCTGTCTGACCCGCAGAAACGCGCCGCCTATGACAGATACGGCCACGCCGCATTCGATCCACGCGCACGCGCCGGCGCAGGCGCATGGGGCGGCGAAACCGCCGGATTCGGCGGGTTCCACGATCCATTCGAGATTTTCAGAGAGGTCTTCGGCGCAGGCAGCATCTTCGAGAGTTTCTTCGGAATTGAATCTGACGACCCCACACAACCACAGCGCGGAGACGACCTCAGATTCGACCTCGAAATCACCCTCGAAGAAGCAGCCAGAGGATGCGAAAAGGAAATCGCCATAAAACGCGCTGAGTTGTGCGACGTCTGCAAAGGCACAGGCGCCGAGCCCGGCTCCAGACTCAAAACATGCCCAACCTGCGGTGGACGACGCCAGGTCGTCGCTTCACGCGGTTTCATCAGCATCCGACAAACCTGCCCCAAATGCGGCGGCGCCGGCCGCGTCATCGACAAGCCATGTCACGCATGCCATGCCTCAGGCCTGCGAGAGAAACCCGCCAAAATCAAGGTCAGAATCCCACCCGGAGTTGACACCGGCACCCGCTTGCGCTCCGTGGGAAACGGCGAAGGCGGAAGAAACGGCGGCCCTAACGGCGATCTCTACGTCGTCCTCCACGTCAAACCTCACGATATTTTCAGGCGCGACGGCGACGATCTCCTGTGCGATGTGCCAATAAGTTTTCCACAGGCCGCGTTGGGCGCCGACATCGAAGTGCCAACGCTCGACGGCCCGGCGCAAATCAGAATCCCGCCCGGCACACAGACCGGCACGGTTTTCCGATTGAAAGGAAAAGGACTTCGCAACCTCGAAGGCTATGGCCACGGCGACCTGCGCGTCCGCGTGTATATCGAAGTGCCAACACGGCTCAACAACGCACAGCGCGCCAAATTGGAGGAGTTCGCCGCCCTTTGCGACCAGAATGTTCACCCCCAAAGCAAGAGCTTCTTCGAGCGCGCAAAAGAGTTCTTCCGTTGACAGATATTGCCCTCACGGCATCTCCGGGGAATCACATGCACCGGTTCTTCATCGCAGGAGTCGCACCTCATTCAACTGAACTGTGCCTCGAAGGACCAGAAGCACATCACGCGCTGAACGTCCTCCGCGTCGAACCGAATACTTCCGTCTCCGTGCTGGACGGCGCCGGCTCCGAATACCTCTGCAAGGTCAAAGATGTGCAGCGAAACTGCATTGCACTGGCTGTGCTCGAAAGCCGCCAGTTCGCCCAACCACCCTGCCGGGTCACCCTGTTCCAAGCAGTCGTCAAAAACAAGGCGATGGACCTCATCGTCCAAAAAACCACCGAGTTGGGCGTTCACAGAATCGTGCCGGTCATCTGCGACCGCAGCATTGTCAGACCGTCTTCGGCCGACGCCGCCGAAAAAGCCGAGAAATGGCGTGCGGTCGCCATCGAAGCAATCAAACAGTGCGGACAGCCATGGCTGCCCATGATTGACGAGCCGCGGCCACTCGAGCGTGCGCTTCGGGAACACCAACAGCAAGGCCTCTCAATCATCGCCTCTCTCCAACACGATGCAAAACACCCACGCGAGTGTTTCATGGCTCACTTCGCAGAACATCATCAGCCGCCAACAACAGTGTCGGTGTGGGTCGGCCCCGAAGGCGACTTCACCAGGGACGAGTTGAGCGCAATCATTGCGACTGGTGCGGTTCCGGTTACTCTCGGGCCGTTCGTGCTGCGAAGCGAAACCGCAGCGATTTATGGCGTCGCAATCAGCATTTATGAATTGAGCTTCGGCGCAAAGTGACATTCCACGCACCCTGCCTTCCGCGAAGCCGTTCATGACAAACATCGAGTCTGTCCCCATATTCCGCCCAACTTGAGCCCTTTCGGTCACCCCGTTGAAAGTTGAGAGTTGAGCGTTGGACGTTAAACGTTCCTGATCGCTACACCGGGCATCGTGTCTGTCCCCGTGATATCGTGCCTGTCACCATATCCGGGTGCCCTGGCAGCATCGACCGTCCGGCCGGGGCTTGGTCAGGTCCACCGAGCCAAAACTCTGGTCGCCCAAACAGCGTGTCTGTCCCCATATCCCGCCCGGCATGCGCTGTTCCGGTCCCCCCGTTCAAAGTTGAGCGTTGAACGTTGGACGTTGAACGTTCCTGATCGGTATATCGAAAATCGTGTCTGTCCCCATATCTGCGCGCCACAGCCGCCTTGGACCGTCCGGCGGGCGCCTGGTCAGGTCCAGCGGGTTAAGAGTCCGGTCGCCCAAATTCCGTGTCTGTCCCCATATCGCGGCCACCATCGCCCTTTCGGTCACCCCATTGAAAGTTGAGAGTTGAACGTTGTGCGTTGAACGTTCCTGATCGGTTACCGGACATCGTGTCTGTCCCCGTGATACCGTGCCTGTCACCATATCCGGGTACCCTGGCAGCATCGGCCGGCCGGCCGGGGCTTGGTCAGGTCCAGCGGGCCAAGAGTCCGATCGCAGAAATTCCGTGTCTGTCCCCATATTTGGTCCTTGCATTGGTTGCAGGAATACCGCTGTGTCGTCCCGCCCTGCTTCGGGCTGGCGGGTATTTAGTACACCGCATGTGTGGCCGATCTGAGATCGAGCCGCGCCGGAAGTGTCTGGATTTGGGGAGGGTTTACGCTACATTTGGGCTCGACTATGAAACCAAGACAAGTTCGTGACCGGGTTCAATGGGTAGGTGCAGTTGATTGGAACAGGCGATTGTTCGACGCGCTCATTCCCCTGCCTGATGGCACAAGTTACAATGCGTACCTTGTGAAGGGCTCGGAACGCACAGCTCTGATCGACACTGTGGATCCCGCCATGGAGAATGTGTTGGCCGGCCACCTGTCCGCTGTGGATCGAATTGATTACGTGGTTTCGCATCACACCGAGCAAGACCACTCGGGGTCTATCCCGTTTGTCTTGAACAAGTACAAGGATGCGGTCGTGCTTTGCACCAAAAAGGCAAAGGACCTGCTTACAGACCATCTCGACATTCAACCGGATCGGATCAGGACGGTCGAGGACGGCGAAACGGTTTGGCTTGGCGACCGAACATTGCGGTTTGTTCACACTCCATGGGTGCACTGGCCTGAAACCATGGTTACTTATCTTCCCGAAGACCGCATTTTGTTTTCTTGCGATTTTCTGGGCTCGCATCTTGCCACATCGGAATTGTACGCCGGCAACGATCCACAGGTGATGGAAGCGGCAAAACGGTATTACGCTGAAATCATGATGCCGTTCCGGCCAAGCGTCCGGAAGAACCTCGCCAAAGTGCGCGAGCTGGGCTTTGACATTGTTGCGCCCAGTCACGGCCCGATCTACGACCACCCTGAAAATATTCTGTCGGCCTACGCCGATTGGAGTTCGGACCGTGTCTCAAACGAGGTTGTCATGGTTTATGTCTCGATGCATGGCAGCACGGAAGCGATGGCGAATCATTTGCTTGCCGCGCTTGTGGATCGGGGCGTCAAAGTGCACAAGTTCGAACTGACCACCACCGACCTCGGGAAACTTGCAATGGCCCTTGTTGATGCAGCGACAATCGTCGTCGGAACTCCGATCTTGAACGGTGGCGCGCATCCGGTGGCACTGGCGGCTGCTCATTTGGTCGGTGTGCTGCGTCCAAAGCTGAGGTACGGAGCGGTTATTGGTTCTTACGGTTGGAGCACCAAAGGGATCGAGCAAATTGCGGAAGTAGTGGCTGGATTGAAACTGGAGACGCTTGGCACCGTACTCTGCAAAGGCCGGCCGCGGCAGGATACATTCTCGGCCCTGGACAATCTGGCTGGTACGATTCTGGACAAGCACATGTCGCTCTGAAATTTCTCAGCGCGGCGCAGCCCATGCGCGTCAGGCTAAGGGCCGGCCCGCTTGGGAGAGG
>JGI24188J35168_1001698_pt1 | contig 12642 bp, 4 predicted proteins | sample YNPBryantNP2012_FD_35168 | JGI IMG/M metagenome (IMG submission 35168) | reverse complement strand
CACGCGGTCGGTGTCCGTGGGAACGAACACCGACAACTGGGTCCGGTGGCGGTCCGGCGAGGTTCCCACGGTACCCGGCCGGCGGTATGCGGTCCGTCTGGCCGGGACCAACGGGTCGATCCAGCCCTACAAACGGAACAAGGACGCCAACAGCTACGTCGGCGGGCAGGCGTACAACTCCGCCGGAACACCGCAGAACTTCGACCTCAACTGCACCGTCTTCGCGGACAACGACGGCACGCGAGTGACGATGAACAAGCGCACGCAGGGCGAAGGGAGCCTGGTGGACGGCAACTGGGGACAGCGATGGGGCCAGAGCTTCATCGCGCGCGGGAGATACCTGGCGGGCGCGGACGTGTGGGCGGCCGGCGACGTGCAGGGCGGGGCCTGTCCCAATGCATGGGACCTCACGTTCGAATGGAAGGTCCGCCGGGGCGGCCCGACCGGAGCGCAAGTCGGGCCGACCAAGCAGACGCGGGCGGCGTACCAGGCCTTCGGCGTCGGCCTGCATGGAGTCAGCTACAACCGGGGCGAGGTCCCGCTGCAAAGCGGCGATACGTACTTCATCGAGTTCCGGTACGCCTCGGGACCGCCGTGCCACCCGGAAGGATTCAATCCGCTCATCAGCAACGACCCCTTTGCCGAGGGGATGGCGTATCAGGGCGATTCCGCGCGGCCCAACATGGACCTCGCCATGACGATCCTTGAATACACGCAGCCGATGGACTCGCCGTTCATCACGGTGGCCCCGTCGGCCTTCGTGCGAACCATCCGCCAGGGACGCATCCCGCCGGACGATACCTTCGCGGTCCGGAACACCGGGGCCGGTACGCTGAACTACACCATCACGGACAACTCGCCGTGGCTGTACTGCGATCCGGCAGCCGGCACCTCGACGGGCGAGGCAGACGAGATCGTGATCCACTACGAGACCGGCGGGCTGTCGGTTGGAATGTACACGGCCACGATCACGATCGCCGATCCGGCGGCCTACAACCATCCACAGAGCCTCCAGGTGCAGCTCGAGGTGCAGGCCGTGCGGCAGGACTTCGACAGAGACGGGGACGTGGACGTGTCGGATTTCTCGTTCTTCCAGGCATGTTTCAACGGCCCGGGCCGGCCGCCGGTCTTCACGCAGTGTGCGGTGGCCGACGTCGATCAGGACGGCGACGTGGACGTGAGCGACTTCGGGACGTTCCAGGTCTGCTACAACGGCCCGGGGCAAGCCCCGACCGCATCGTGTCCGGACTAGGGGCCGGCGGGGAGCACGGGCGGCTTTCCGCCGTGGCGACGGGTGCCAGCGTGTGAGGAGCATTGACCGAAGATGAGTTTCTGCCGAGAGAGAAGGCCTCACGCGGTTGCAACGGTCGCGGTGCTGCTCTGCGTCAGCGGCGCAGCCCGGGGACAGTTCGTCGGCCGCTCCGGGCAGCAGTTCGTGGTCAACGGGCAGCCGCTGAANTTCATCGGGTTCAACGTACGGGGCATCTGCCATTACGGCAAGCACGACATGCTGCCCTACTCCGGATCGAACGACCGGACGCTCGCGCTGGACTACGTGGAAAGCGTCGGGGGAAGGGTGATCCGGGTTTTTGCCCCGTATGCAGGCATCGGCCCCACGGAGACGGGCAACCGGCTCGCGACGGTCCTGGATGGGGCCTGGGCGCGGGGGATCCGCGTGATCGTCGTGCTGACCGACTTCTACTACTGGTCGCAATCGCACCCCCAGGGCGACAGCGCGTACTACAGCGACTACGGCGGATGGATACTCCTGAACCACACCTTCTGGCAGTCGGCCTATACGGCGAACTACCGATCTCAGGCGTTGTACCTGGCCGAGCGATTCCGGGACCACCCGGGCGTCTTCGCGTGGGAACTCTCGAACGAGGGTCGCGACGTGGAAGACGGGGCCACTTTCGTACGGTTCTGCCTGGACATGGCCGCGCAGATCCGCGCCGTGGACCCGAATCACATGATCGGTGCGGGCCTCATCAGTTATAGGAACGCCAACATCACCTGGTCCCAGGCTGTGGAGATCTTNTCCAGCCTCGATTACCTGACGTCCCACAACTACAACGGAAGCGACTGGGAGGATGAGCGGCCGCTGGCGGCGGCGGTGAACCGGCCGTTCTTCATCGAGGAGGCCGGCTTCTCGGAGGGCGACCGACCGGCGCTCACGGACGTGGATATCCGCAAGTGGATCGACCGGGGCGCGTGCGGCTACATGCACTGGGGTCTGATGCCGACGACCTACGACAACGGCGACGGCGACCGCATGTTCGGCATCGACCGCGTGTGGCACGCGGCGGACTGGGAGGCGTACCGGACCGTGTACTTCGAATGGGCCCGGCGGCTCGCCAGCATCCCGCGGCTCGCGCGGAGCCCCGCCCAGCTGGTCGCCACGGCTCGACAGGGACGAAGCCCGGAGGACCAGTTGTTCACCGTGTCTAACGGCGGGGGCGGCACGCTGGCGTACACCATTGCGGACGATGTCGACTGGTTGCACGCCACGCCCGAATCAGGAACCTGCACCACCGAGGCGGACGTCATTACCGTGGGGTTCGAGACGTCCGCCGTGCCCGTGGGATCACACACGGCCACGATCACGATCGCGGCGCCGGCGGCGGATGGCAGCCCGCAGACGATCGGCGTGACGGTCCAGATCGTGCCGGTCCCGCCGGATTTCACCGGGGACGGCGACGTGGATGTGGACGACTTCGCCTTTTTCCAGTTCTGTTTCAACGGGCCGTCCGCGCCGCCCCGGTACGCCGGCTGCGAGCAGGCCGACTTCGACGGGGACGGCGACGTGGACGTAAGCGACTACGGCGCATTCCAGACGTGTTTTAATGGGCCGGCCAGGCCGCCGGCCTCAGAATGCCCTTGACCAAAGCAGAGCCGGACATGACGTAACGGGAGTAAGGCGTATGACACCACGAGGGACGGCCGGCCGGCTGGCGCGCCATGCCATCGACATCGCCTACCGCGCTATTCTGCGCAACCGGCTGGCCATCGGGCTGGCCTCGCTGGCGTGGCTGGTGCTTCGGAGCGGTACGCAACCGCGGAGGCTCTCGTATCCGTGCCAGCGGGCGGCGGCGGCCAACCTGGGCGTGCTGGCCTTCGGGCTCGTGCCGGCGGCGACGATCTGGCGCCGGGTCCGCGGCAACCCGGCGGTGCGCTGCGCCGGCTCGCGGCCAAGGCAGGTCATTGGGGCGGCGATTCTGGTGGCCATCGCATGGCTGGCCATAGAGAGCTATCCGAGGGCGGCGGAGGTCCTGGCGCCCGAACTGCCCCGAACCCCCGAGACGTCGGGCCCATCCAGCCCGACCACCGTGGCGATCGTGAAGATGCCCGGGACGGCCCCCATTACCGAGCCCCAGATCGAATCGATGGTACGACAGGCGGTGGCGCTGGCCGGCGGACTGCAGGCGGTGATTCCGCCGGGCGCGCGGGTGATCGTCAAGCCCAACCTCGTCAACGGGACCGGCTCATTCTACAGCGGTTCAGGGATGATCACGCATCGACAGGTGACGCGCACCATCGTGCGGATGGCAATGGAGGCCGGGGCTGGCAACGTTTCGATCGCGGAAGGCTGTGCCGGGCCGGAGCTGGGCACGGGCGGGCGAGAGGCCACCAAGTGGGCGTATTACTACTCCAGCCACGACCTGAATCTGGACGGGCGCGACGATGAGACGGGCGTGGCGCTGCTCGACCTGAACGATGCCGGGGGCACGAAATCACGCTACCCGCCGGCGCATCCCGAGGAGTACGACCCGGCCAAGGTCGCGCGGGTAGACATCACGGGCGGCCTGATCGAGAACTCGTACTGGCTGCCGCGCACACTGGTCGAGCAGTGCGACGTGTTCATCAGCGTAGCGTGCCTGAAGAACCACGAGCTGGCGGGAACCACCGGGACCCTGAAAAACCTGGTGGGAATCGCACCGAACGACATCTACCACTACCCGGGGCTGCCCACGTACAAGTGGGCCCTCGTCCACGACAAGGATTCGTGGGGCTACGCGGGCAGCGAGCGCGAATACAACGCCATGCGGATCGCCGACCTGGCGAGGTGTCGGCCGATCCATTTCGCGGTCATCGACGGCCTGGTCGGCATCACGAACGGGCCCGTGGGCGGGACCCGGAAAGAACCGAACATGCGGCTGGTGATGGCCGGCCGGGACCCGGTGGCCGTGGACACGGTGGCCACGCTCGTGATGGGGTACGACCCGTGGTACGTCGACCATATCGTGTGGAGCGAAGTGGCAGGCCACGGGACAAGGAATACGGCACTGATCACGGTCCTGGGCGACCACGTCGCGGCCGTCCGCTCGGACTTCCCTCTGCCTTACGGGGGCAACGTGCGGGCCAACGCCGTTGCGCCGACCATGACCGGATTGACGCCCGCCGACGGAGCGGCGGTCCGCGGCACGGTGGACGTGATCGGAACGGGCGTCGGCGACGACAACTGGGTCGTCAAGGCCGAGCTGTGCGTCGACGGCGTACTGGTGGCCACGCGGACGACGATGCCGCATGCGGCGTTCCAGTGGGACACCACGGCCCACCCGGACGGGCTGCACGTGCTCCAGGTGACGGTCTACGACCGCTTCCTGAACGAGAAGAGCCTGACCCGCAACGTTTACGTGACCAACACGCCGGCGGGCCGNTGCGATTCGGACCACGACGGCGACGTNGACGTGAGCGACTTCGGCTTCTTCCAGGCCTGTTTCAACGGGCCCGGCCAGCCCGCGGCCATGGGGTCGTTGTGCGGACCGGTCGACCTGGATGACGACGGGGACGTGGACGTGAACGACTTCGCCGGGTTCCAGGCCTGCTACAACGGACCGGGCGCGCCCGCAGCGTGCCGGTGAACGGAGGGTTGTCGTTGAACGCAAACCGTAAGGCGCGCATCCGCGGGTGGCCGTCGATCATCGTTCTGATGGCGGCGCTGACCGCGCTGCCGGCGCACCTCCGCGCGCAGAACAATCCGTACGGCGTCCATGCGTTCCTCCAGGATCAGATGAGCGAGTCGAATATCTCGAAACATCTGACCTGGGCCCGGCGGCTGACCGGGGCCAATGGTTACGTAAAGGAACTGATCTATCCGATCACGACGGCCACGCAGGGCCCGCAGCCGAGCTGGGTCCGGTTCGTAAGCACCTGCTGGGAAAAGCGCCTGATCCCGGTCCTCCGGGTCGCGACGTACATGGAGAACGGCGCGTGGGTCAAGCCGCCCGCCGACGCGCCGGGCGATTACACCAGCTTTGCCAACGCGGTCCGGCGCGTCGTCCAGGGGCTTCCTCTGGATGCGACGCTGCCCCTGTACGTCGAGGTGCTCAATGAACCGAACAACAACGTGGAGTGGAGCTGGCAGGTCAACCCCGCCGAATACGCCCATGTGCTGCAGGATGTCGCGGCCGCCCTGCATTCCATCGGCCCCCAGATCAGGGTCACCAACGGCGGACTGTCACCCGGCGGCAGCTACGACAACCTGCAATACATCCGGGCGATGTTCGCGGCCGTGCCGACCCTCGGCGCCTCGATCGACGCGTGGGCCACGCACCCGTATTGCGGGGACGTGCCGCCGGAGCAGAACAACCACGACGGCACGGCGATCAACCCGCGCATGGCCATCGACTCCTACATGACCGAGCTGGCCGTCCTGGCGGAATACATGGACATCTCGGACCTGAAGATCATCGCCACCGAAGGCGGCTTCTCCGGTCTGGACAGGGATACCGAGGCGGCCTACATGATGCGGGCGTTCCGCGATTACTGGAGCCGCTGGCCCGAAGTCGCCGGGATCTGCCCGTGGTACTTCTGCAATCCGTTATCCGACGGCGAAGGCCCGGACTGGGTGTACCCCTACAGCGAAACGCTGCCCGACGGCTACCCGACGATACGCAAACGCATCTACGAGACCGTGGCCGCCCTGGCCAAGCCGGGCGATGCCACCGGGGCGGTCAGCGGAACGATCACGGAGAGCGCCTTCGGGACGCCCGTGGGCGGCGCGACCGTCACGCTCAGCCCCGGCGCGCGCGTGTCCGTGTCGGACTCGGCCGGAACGTACTTCTTCGCGGATCTGGCGCCCGGGACCTACTCGCTTTCCGTCACCCGGACCGGATACGTGACGCAAACCCGGACGGACGTCGTCGTAACGGCAGCAGCCAACCGGGTCGACAACTTCATCCTCGTAGCCGCCGGGACGGCGACCCTTCGGGGAACGGTCTCTGACCCGCTGACGGGCAGACCGCTGGCCGGCGCGACGATCACCACGAATCCGGGGGGCTACACGGCCCTCAGCGGCACGGACGGCACGTATACGATCGGCAACCTGCCACCGGGCACCTATGAGGTGACGGCAACCCGGCGCGGACGGTACGCACACCGGCGATCCGGGATCGTGGCCGAGGCGGGCCTCGTACTGGCGGTCGATTTTTCGCCGGGCCAAGATGACTTTCCGGCGGCACCGCCCCTGATCGGCGGGCTGGCGATGGACACCGCCGGGGTCTACGCGGGGGTNGCGTCCGGATGGACCAATGTGGACGGTGGCCATCATCCGGAGATCTTCGCGATCGATACGGGGGTNCGATACTCGGGGCACGGGTCGCAGCGGATCAGGGCCGGCCCGCCCGGATCGAACAACTACGTGTGGAACATCACNGACTACAGCGCGGTCGAAGGCGGGCAGACATATCTGGTCGAAGCATGGTGCCGGACGGAGGGCCTGCTGAAGGGANCGCACCGGGGAGCGGCGATCTGCGTGAACTTCTTCTCCAACGACATGGTCTTCAAAGGCCAATCGTGGTCGAATGTGGCCCTCGAAGGCACCACCGACTGGACGCGGCTGCATGTGATCCCCTTGGCGCCGAGCGGTTCGGGGCGGATGCAGGTGCAACTCGTAGCCGAGGGCACAGCAGGTACGGCGTGGTTTGACAACCCCTACGCGGGCCGGGCTGCCTGGTCGAACTCCAGTAGCCCCTCCGGATTTTTCGGCTCGGGCTGGAACCTCGTGTCGTTGCCGCTCGTCCCCAGGTGGCCGCAGCCGCGTTACATCTTCAACCGGTGCATCCCGTCGGGAGACACGATGGCCGGCGAGGTGCTGCGGTACGGCCTGGGCGGAGGATACGAGGCGTTCCCCGAGGCATTTGCGTGGATGCAGACGGGCACCGGCTACTGGGCGTACCTGGCCTACGGAACCGGGTGCTCGAGCCCGGTTTCGGGCCACAAACATGAGCGCGAGCAGTACATCCCTCTCGCCAACGGCTGGACCCTGATCGGCCATCCCTTTGCGACGGCCCGGTCATTGGCCGCGTGCGAAGTGCTCTGTGCCGGCCGGGCCTACGGTCTGCCCGACGCTCCGGGCGACTGGATCCAGAAGACGCTTTACACGTATGACCGTCCGGCGGGGGGATACCGACGAGTGCGGCCGGATGCCGGCGGCGACGATCATCGGCTCTACCCCTGGCGGGGATACTGGGTTCGCGGCTTTCGAGAGGACCTGACGCTCGTGGTTCCGCCGGACGACGCGCCGAATCCGCCCCCGGCACCCGCCCCGATACCCGACTCGCGTCTGCGACTCCGGATCGAATCTCCGNGCTGCCTGCCCTGGGGCTTCACGGCCGTCCTGGCCGCCAGCGCATCGGCCGGGCTGGATGAATGGGACACGCTGGCGCCTCCTGTGCCTCCGGACGGAACGAGGGAGATCCGTCTGATCTCAATCATACCCGGCGCCGGCGAGGCAGCCGAAGATGCGCGACCAACCCGGACGGCCGGCGGAATCGAGAGCTGGACGGTGAGGATCGCTCCGGTGTACTGGCCGGCTGGCCACATTGAGACGGTAACGCTGACCTGGGACCTGACCGGGGCAGGCGAGTGCGAATACCGGCTGGTGGAGACGAGTACCGGGACCGTCATCTTCCCGGCGTCGGGCGGGCATTACGCATTCGAGCTGGAGGCGGGCGATTCGCGTACGGTGGAAGTCCGCGCCCGTCCCGGGGGCTTTTCGTACGGCGATTTCGGAGGCGACGGCGACGTGGACGTGGAAGATTTCTCGTTCTTCCAGGCGTGTTTCAGCGGCCCCGGCGCGCCGCCGCCGGACCGGCCCTGCGAATACGCCGATTGGGACGCCGACGGTGACATAGACGTGGCGGACTTCGCCGCGTTCCAGGTGTGTTTCAACGGGCCGGGCCGTCCGCCGGCCTGCCGGTAGATGCGGCAGTGCCGCGCGGCCGGTGGCAGCCGGCCAGGCGATGGATTACCGGTTACGGCTCGGAGAATGCGATGAAACCGGTCTGTTCGTTCCTCCCGGCAACCCTGCTGCTGATCGGCGCGTCCGAGGGGCGGGCCCAGGCGCAGAACTTTCTCGTCAACGGAAGCTTTGAGACGTGGCACGCGGTCAGCGGCCAAGGCTGGGGCACCGCGGAACCCGACGGCTGGCACGGTTGGGAACTGTACCCGTGGGATCCCTGGGGGGCCGGCCATGCCGCGCATATCTCGATTTCGATGGATCGCCCCACGGGCATCCCGAATCCGAGCGTGAAGGACGGTGCCCATCGGGTCGGAATGGACGAGGGCTGGCGAAGCTGCTACGGAGGGCTGTACCAGGAGCTCACCGGCCTGGCGCCCGACAGCTACATCGTGGAGGGGTGGGTGGCCTGGCTCTTTGACGGGGTGCAGATTCCGGCGGCGCACCGGATCGAGATCCTGGCCCGCGACGGCCCGCATGTCGCCGGCGCCCCGCCGACGGGCACAGTGGTCTGGTCGCAGGACGGGTCGGCCAGCAACCTCGCGTGGCAGTGGGTACAGGCAAGCGTCCCATGCACGACGGGACAGCTGACGATCTACCTCAACCTGAGATCCGACAACTGGGACGGAGCTTCGTTCGCGCACTTCGACGGGTTCTCGGTCCGGGCGGCAGCCCCTCCGCCCGTGGTGTTCAGCGGCTTCGAATACGCCCGCACGGTCAGCGGAAGCGCCTACGACATCGTCCTCTCCTATGAGACCGACGTCCCTACGACGACACGGGTCGAATGGGGGCCGGACACATCGTACGGGAACGCGACGACGCTCGATCCCGCCCTGGTCACGCACCATGTGGTAACGCTGACAGGGATCGCACCCGCGATGCGGCCCTACCACTTCCGCGCCCACGCGACCGCGCCGGGTGTGGATGCATATTCGGCGGACCGGACTTTCGAGGCACCCCTGATCGTGTTCGGCAATCTCAACAGCGTGGTAGAGGCGTCGATCGGGACCGTCTGCACGATCAGTTGGACGACGAATTTCGCCACGACTCTCAACAAGGTCTTCTACCGGGAGACCGGCGCGCAAACGTACGCAGAGGCGGCCGATGCCGCCGATCCCGCCCCTCGAACGACCCACTCGGTCGTGCTGTCCGGTCTGACGCTTGGACAGTCCTACGAATACTACGCGCAATCGGGCGGAGCCGACATCCTCGCCGCCGATTCGCCCGTGCAGACGTTCGAGACCCCGGCCCAGCCGTGTCCCCCGGTGCGGATCGGCATGGCGATGATCGGCGGGTCCATCCGGGACGGGGGTGACGACGTGGGGCCGGCCGGGGAAGTGCAGGCCCTGATCGAGCGCGACCATCCGATGGTGAATCTGAGCGGGATGGTCGGGACCTCGTGGGCGGCGGCCCAGCCCGAGGATCCCGGCGACGGTCCGAACGTCTACGACTGGAGCGAGCTCGATCGGGGCGCCGGCGGGCTGATCCCGGGCAAGGCGCTAATCGGCTACTACCAGATGTGGGGCACAAGCCCCGGCTGGGTGACGCAGGACACGCCCAGATTCTGGCAGAAGTTCGAGGAATTCGTGGAGGAGATGGTCGTCTACACCAATGGACGGTACGGGGCCGTCTATTACATCTTCGAGAATGAACCGAACATCTCCCGTGCCCCGGCCGGCTGGCACTGGGCCGACTGGTACATCCACTGCCTGCGGCACTTCCACGCGGCCGTGCACCGCGCCAACGCACGAACGGGAATCGACAATAAGGTGATCGCCGGAAACCTGGCGGGGCATTCGGCGGGCGGATTCGAAGAGCTGTACGCCCGGGGGCTCAAAGACTGCTCGGACCTGCTGGGCTACCATCCGTATCCCTATGATCTCCGGGCGGGCGTCGAGGTGGCCGATCTGGCCACGATCCACGCCACGCAGGTCCGTTACGGGGACGGGGCGAAGAAGATCTATGTGAGCGAAGGCTGGGGCTCGGGGCGATCGGCGGGTTTCGACCGGAGCAGCCCGCGGATCGAGCCCACCGCGATGGAGATCGAGAACATGTACCTGGCGCTCGTCAAGGGCTGGGACAATGTGATGACTCCTCGCGAGAACTGGCACCCCGACTACCTCTGGGGCATGAACTTCTTCTGCGGAAACGACAACTGGGGGGCCAGGGGCTGGCGGGCGAGAGCGATCCCGCAGAAGGACGAAGCCGGTAACATCATCGGATTCGTCGTCGACGGCTACTGGATGACGCCTGACATTGCGCCCTACTTCTATAACGGCGGGATGCTCGACTTCTACGGCAACTCGAAGGACTGCCTGAACCTCGTCTTCCCGGGGCACGGCCTGGTGTTCATGAACCCGGGCTTCGAGCTGGCCTCGGATCCCCCTCGAGCGCACATGCCGCACTTCTGGACCGCTCAGGCTGACCCGCCCGCCGCGACGGATTACGGTCTGGACGACGCGGTCTTCCGTGGCGGATCGCGGTCGCTGCGACTGACTCCGACAGGCGGCGATGCGGGCGTCTGGCAGATGACGTCCAAGCGGTCCGTCGTGCCGGGCCTGTCGTATCGAGCCCGCGTCTGGTGCCGGACGCACGGCGAGGGCGGCGTGTCCGGACGATTCTACCTGCGGTTCTGCGATGCCGCCGGGACGGCCAAGTCCCCGCCGGTCTGGGCCGCCGAAGTCACAGGGACGACCGACTGGCAGCTGTTGCAGGCCATCGGAACGGCGCCGCCGTACGCCAGCCGCGCGGAGGTGGGCTGCCTGGCCGGCGGGACCGGAACGGTGTGGTTCGACGACGTGACCATTTCGATGACCGAACAGACGGAATCCGGGACGGTTCGCGGCTACACGCTGGACGAGCAACAGCTTCCAGTGGGCGGGTGCATTGTGCGTACGACCACCGGAGGACACCAGGCCGTCTCCGGTCCGGATGGGTACTACGAAATGCCCAACGTGCCCAGCGGCACGTACGACTTCGTCTGTCGAAAGGCCGGCTACGTCCCCCACCGCGTCCGCAATCAGACGGTAGCGGCCGGAAAGCTGACGTTCGTGAGCTTTAACATGGGCGTACCCAAGCCGGGACTGGCGGTCACGCGGGTGGGCACGGATCGTCCCGTGGCTACGATCCAGGCCGACCCGGTCGTCGTCACGGTCACGGTGATGAATGACAGACCGTACCCGAACGTGGTGGGCGAGGTGGGCCTGTTCGTGGAGCAAGGCGGCACGGACACCACGGAGTTGTTCACGATCCGCCCGCACGAGGCCAACCCACGTGTCATCGAGCCTGGGGGGCAGGGGCAGTTCGTCTTCACGCTGGCGCCTGGAGCCGAGGCCGCCGGCCAGTCGTTTCAGGTGAACGCCTACGCGTACGGCCAGGAGGATCGGCCCAACATGATCGAGAACGGGGGATTCGATGCGAACCCGTGGGACGCGCACTGGTCGTTCGGAAGCGGCGCTCCGACCCTGACATGGCAGCCGGACAGCATCGAGTACTGGTCGCCCCCGCGGTCGCTGCGGTGCTATGTGGCCGGCTCCGACTACTCGTGGAACTGGGCGTACAACTGGTCCGCCTACGGCGCGGGGGCCACNCCGGCGGCACCGGCGCGGAGCTACACGGTCGGGGTGCACCACAAGGACAATCTCACGGGGGGCGTAANCGTCGACCTGTTCATCAACGAGTTCTACTACGACGGAACGCGGTGGTTCTACAACGGGAGGCGGTTTGCGGCCATCCCGCAGCGGAGCGTGTGGACGCATGACGTGATGATCTACGAGACCGGCGACCCGAACGTCACCCCCGGGCTGTATCCAACGAACCGGCTGGCGGTGGCCGTGGGGCCCTGCACCACGCCCGTGGCCGGCTCGGGAACGAACTGGTGGGACGACCTGTACCTCAAGGAGACGGGCGACTGGCTCGCGGATGATCGGGCAGCCGCCGGGGCCGATGTGCGGATACGCTCGCGGCAGTTCATCGCCGACTTCGACCTGGACGACGACACGGACATCAACGACTTCGCGCACTTCCAGATGTGCTTCAACGGGGCGAGCTCGCCGCCCGCCCGACCCGGCTGTGCGGATGCGGACATCGACAACGACGGCGACGTGGACGTGGGAGATTTCTCTGCGTTTCAGGCTTGTTTCAGCGGATCGGCCCGGCCGCCGACGTGCGACTGATCGCGCCGGCGGTTCCGCCCCGGGAGGTGCATGAAACATGCGGAATGGCCTGACGGCAATGGTGATCGCAACGGCCGCCGCCGGTGTATCAACCGCAACGGCCCAGCCCCGCCCCTTCCTGTACGGCGTGGGGCGGTACTACGCCGCCTGGGCTGGACGACCCTGGTCGTATGACGAGCAATGCCTCGACCGGCTCGCCGACATCGGGGCCACCATGACCGGGGCGGG
>JGI24188J35168_1001697_pt1 | contig 12647 bp, 9 predicted proteins | sample YNPBryantNP2012_FD_35168 | JGI IMG/M metagenome (IMG submission 35168) | reverse complement strand
TGCCCCAAATCACCTTGGTCAATAACCCGATAAGGGCTGGAAAGGCCAAAGACGCCAGAATGCGCGTCACGGCCAGTTTCCAGCCCAAAAGCGGCACCTCATAGACTAGAAAACGATTGATGCCCATGAGCGCCCAGGCAGAAAGGTATGTCACCACAGGGGCAACCGCTGCCCCCTGTTGCAGCAGGGCATTGACGATGGGAAACTGAACGAACGGCCCGCCTGGAGTGAGCATGCCGCCTACCGTGGCGATCAAAAGCCCCTTAAGCCCTGACTCCTCGCCCAGCAGGCGGGTCAAAAGCTCGGTGGGCATTATCACGGTGATCATGCCAGCTATCCAGAAGCCAAAAACAAGGGCGGGCACTATGCCCATAAGCATGCCAAAACCGGTCTTGAGCCCTGTAAAGACCAGACNTGGGTCCTTTCTATAGACCAGCAGGGTCAAACCCACGGCTATGAAAGCCATGATCCAAAGGGTGCTTTTCATGATTTCACCTCACACCGCCTTACAAAGGGTCTTTGCATAGCCACAATAACCGCAGTAATCAGAATCTGAGGTGTCCGCCAGAAAGGGGATCTCCTCATTTAAAAGCTCCTCCAATATGGCAGAGAGGGCAGGCAAGAATCGGTTCATTAGGCTATGAGGTGAGGGCTCGTCGCTCAAAAGCGGTAGAACGATATTCTTCTCTTGAGTCTGAGTGTTTAAACCTTTTAGACGATAGTAAGCTGCATTCATTTCATTCTCCTCATTGGTATGACACAACCATAAATAGATGGGTAATTGTAGAGAGCTTATGGTATTTTTTATAGTTTCACGACTATAATCAATGAGTTTTTCCAACATAAACCTGTGTTTCACATCACCTGTCTTGTAATCAATAATCCATTTTTTACCTGTTAAATCTGTATGTATGCGATCTACTCTACCTGCGATACTGACATCGCATTTTATATTCGATAATGTAAGAATTCTTTGCATCTTTTGTTCCAATTTATCTATTATAACACCTTGATTATATTTCTCTTCAAATTCTAAAAATAAATTTAGGCGATGCAATAAAATTTCCTTAAGCAACTTTATCGACACACTTTCTCTTTTCCGAAAGTATTTTTCTATAGTATGTATTAAAATAGCTTCAATATCTTTTTTAATGGCGTTAATGTTCAACTCCTTTCCAATAAACGGTTTATATAACTCATAAAGTGTCTCATGAATGATATTCCCTATAATATCGCTATCTATTTCGGCTTTAATTGTCTTTTCATCAGATATGCATAGGCAATATTTGAGATAAAATTTATAAGGGCACTTGAGATATAAGTCTATACTATGTGGTGAATATGTGAAATGCCTTAGTTTGTCTAACCACTGTTCCTTAGAAACTTGAATGGTNTCCGGTCTGTCAAGTTTAAGATAAAGACCAGTTTTGTTGACCAATGTCTCTTCTAATAATCTGCCTTGTTCCTTCTCCAACTCCCAGAGAATTTCATCAATAAAACGGCTGCGCTCATTCTTGCCACTGGATTCATAGAAGAGATATACCTGCTTGGCCCCTGCCATCAGTCTTCTAAAGTGGTGTCGCTCTATCTCCACAGTGCGTTTGGCGCCAGGCATACCCAAGGCATGGCGCAGACCCTGCGGCAAAATGGAATTGACCTCGATACCCGTGGGCAGCACGCCCTCATTTACATCGAACACAAAGACCTGCTCAAAGTTCAGGCATCGCGTCTCCAAAAGCCCCAAAACCTGTAGGCCTTTCAAGGGAATTCCCTTAAAGGCCAGTCGGTTTCGCGAGACCACATACCTCAAGAGCCGCTTAAAACCTCCAGGTGTAATGGCCTCGTTCCTCAACTCGGACTGCCCCAATTCCTGAAGAATACGCAGAAAAACGGCATTGCCATNCTGCCAGAGGGTGAACATCCCTGAGTCATGTGAAGGGGTGTGCTCAAAGAGCCAGGTTACAAACTCGGTTATGCTAAGGCTAAAGGACTCGATGGTCCTGCAGCGGAAAATGGGCTCCAAACGGCCAAAGACCGTCTGAAAATAGGCCAAACCGCCCTCCACCTGGGCAAACACCTGCTCGACCTCCTCCTTCAAGGCAAAGGAGATGCGCTGTTCCTCCATCCAGGACCTCAACAACGCACCTGCACTGAAGTCTGCCTCAGGCCACAATGCCCTTTGCAAGGCCACCATCTGGGCATGCGAAAGGACTCGTAAGAGGTCGAGTAGGTAGATCAGGGTTTCTTTGCCGTTACCAACCTGGCGCATGGACTGAAAAAGGCTCAAAATGGCGGCTGTGAGCTCCACAATGGCAAGCCGCTCCAAGGGATAGCCCATGNAGATGTTAAAGGGCATTTTTTGACTGTTTAACAACCAGTAAAGCACTGGAATCAGGCGATGGGAATCAGGTAAGACAAAGGCCACCAAGTCATGCTTCACGGACTCATTATACCTTACTGCCTCTTGAAAGAGGTTTGCTGCCACGGCCAACTGGGCATGAAACCCTTGAGTCTCATATACCTTCAGGTCAGGCGGCCTCCATTGGGCCTCGTTGTAGCGAATCAATTGAGCGCCATATCTGCGAGTCAACAGGCCAAAGACCTGCTCCTCTGCCCTTGTAAAGGCAAAGAACCCTGCCAGGTATATGCGTGGCACCATGTTCAAATTGGTGCGCAGAATGCCAGACCAATCCAGTTCCTCGAGCTCAGAGGCCAGGCGATAGCGCTCCCCTCGCGTCCAAAAACCCTTTTCATCGAGCAACTGCAACCACTTTTCGTAGAGCTCGGCCAGATAGGGCCAGATGCCCCTGGCCTCTTGGCCAAGTCCATCCTCTTTTAAGGCCAAGGGCACATGACTGCGCACTGATGCAGGCGAGACCAGCTCCATGCTAAAGTCCTCAAAGACCTTTAACAGCTCCAGCCCCCAATAAAAAAAGTCCTCAAAATCCTTTACNATATGCCTTATAGAGACCTCATCGGCCTTGTGGGAAAAAGATGAGCTGTTTTGAAGACCATCGAGGCTTACGACCCCTTTTACCAGCTCAAAGAGGTGGTAAAGCAGGTTTAACTGGCTGGTCTCCCTTCTATGCCTGCCATGCAAATGGCCTGCGGCCACCAGGGAGATGAAGCTGTCCACATCCAGGAGATGAGGGGGATGGTATGAGGCACCTATGCGTCTGCTCAACTCATGGCGCAAGTAAAGACAGGGCCTTACACCAGGAAACACCACCACATATTGGGAGAGGTCCCGGCCGCCTGCCTTTAGCAGGAGATCTGCCACATATGCTACAATGGAGTCTTGCATGGAGAGTTCTATGGCCTGAGACATACCACCTCTTGGTTTTGAAGATAGAGAAGCCAGCCCACCAGCTCCATCTCTTTGTAACACCCTGACATGTGTGAAAGATATGCCTTTAATTGCTGTTCGTCCTCTGACCGCCTCTTGCCTGTCTTAAATTCTGCCACCCACACACACCCTGGCCACTGGACCACCCTATCCATGCGATAGAGCTCACCTGCTGCGGAGACCAACTCCCGTTCAGTCCAGATCACAGCGGCCTCAGGCGGCCAAAACAACGGCTCTATCTCAGGCCGACAGAGGGTGCGGCATATGCACATCAAGGCCTCTTTTTCATCTTCAGTCAATGCCCGAGGCTGAAAGCCCTTACACTTTTCCTTTAAAAAGGCAAAGAGGCCTGCTACATCGCCTCTTATGCGCTGCGGCAGCGGAGTTAAAAGTTTAGCCAAAAGGTCATGCACGGCCTCTCCCAACTCAAGGGCAGAGGATGAAAGGGCAATGGTGAGGCCAGGCCTATGGCTGAGAGAATTTTGCCATGCCCAACTGCCTTGAAGTGGCTGATATGACATAACACACGGCTCACTTATGCCCGGCTGCACCACCTCCTCTTTTCGCTCAACCTCCTCTCCAAATCGAGAGATACCCTCTTCTTGTTGTGAACACATGGCCCAAAAGGCATTGGTTCTATTGCCCACTTTTTGAGGCACCAAGAGATACAGCTCGTTCTCCGCTCGAGTCATGGCCACATAGAGGCCTCGCATCTCGTCTAACCAGGCCTCCTTTAGCTCTTGATTAGCGATCTTTTTGAGATGCCAAGAGATGTTTTTGGCATACTTGGGAATGGTTAGGGCCTCCATGCCCTGGCCTTCACTTAATTCCAAGGGGGTTATGTAGAAGTCCTTGCGACTGTTTGCCAAGAGAAGGGTTATGGGCAGAATCACCACAGGGGCCTGAAGGCCCTTGGACTTGTGTATGGTCAAAATGCGCACCGCCTGATTTGTCTGCACCCCTTTTAGCATGAATTCCTCTTCAGAACCCGTTGAAAACCAGTCTAAAACCCCCTGAATATCCTGGCCGCTGTGTTGATGCAGCAGGTCCAAGAGGTATTGCACCTCAGGCTCCTTGTGAGGCATTGTTGTGTGGTAATCAAAGAATTGTAAAAGCTTGGTGACGATGTCGTAGACAGGCCAGGACTTAATGGTCTTAAGCGGGCCACCAAAGGTCTTGGCCCACAGCTCAGGTAACCCATTTTGCCAGGCCATCCAAAGGCCTTGATTTTCATTGTTGGCTGCCTCTTTCTTTTTCAATGCCTGTACCTTCAGCCACTCCCAGGGAGAAGAGAGTGCCTGGTCTGAAGAAGAGGAGTAACATGCCTGCCAAAGTGGCCTTATCAGGCTACTGGTCAGGACCTGCGCCACACAAGGGTTGTCAGGCCGGTAGAGCATGCGCAGCATGGCCAAGACATCCTGCACCAATGGGCTATTTCGAAGGTCCAACTGTTGTTCTGACTGCACAGGAAGGCCTTGCCTGGTTAGGTAGGTGGTTAAGGTGGATATCTCATCCCTTTTGCGCATGAGAATAAAGACCTCATTGGGCCTGTAGCGCTTAAGTATTTCATTTAGAATGGCATGAGTCCACTCACAGGCCCTTACCAAGACCTCCTCTGTGCGGCCACCCTTCCAAAACTCCAGATGCACCAAGCCACCCAAACGCCTATCTCGCAGGCTCTCAGGAAGCCCCTGCCGCACATCCCGAAAGACCTGGCAGAGGNCATCATAAAGCCCAGGGATATTTTCAGTGAGTGAGTCTACCAGGCTTGAAAAACGGGGTTTACTAAAGAAATCCGCCACAAAATCCACGAGCTCTTTGCGGCTGCGCCAGTTTTCTCCTGAAGTCCTTTCCAAGATGCCTTGAGTGATGTGTTTTAAGGATTCAGGGCCGTCATCAAACACCCGTGGTTCCGCACCCCTCCAGCGATAGAGCAGCTGTTTTCGATCCCCCACACAAAAAAGCGACCCACCCTTGGACAAGGCCTCTTCTATCAATGGCCGCAGTGCCTGCCACTGAAGTTCACTGGTGTCCTGAAACTCATCTATGAGGATGTGAAATATGCGCTCTCCTAACCTAAAAAAGAGCTCTGGCAGGCTAAAACCCTCATAGATTTGCTGCACACAGTTGTTGATATCTCCAAAAAAGAGCACTCGCTCCTCGTGTTTAATGGCCTCCAAAAGGCCTTTCCATGGAATGAGCAGCTTTAAATATGGTCGAAAGTCCTGACGGGCCCTGGCCTCTACATATGCCATGAGGTCTTTTTGCAGGCCTTGCCACTGTGCTTCAAGAGATGCGGCCTCATCAATTGAGGCCTTCTTAAAAAGCCCTGTCACCCCTTTGCAGAACCAATCCTTTTCCAAGGCATGTTCCAAACGACCATTACAGGCCTCTTCCAAGGCCTTTTTTGCATTGCTCTGAAGTGCAAGCCCCCTCTTCTCCACTGCCTGCACAAAGCCTCGAATGGCCTGTTGTATGCCATCCTTAGAGGGTGGCCCTTGAGAAACCCATACAAAGGGCTTGCCGTACACCTGCTCCTGTTCATAAAAGGAGGTCAGCCTCTCTAAAATCCATCTCTGGGGCCACCAAGCAGCCTTTTCCTCAAAGTAGAGGTAGTGGTGAATCAGGTCAGTGAGGCGCTGAAACACCTGGGCGTCCTCCTCTGCCTTCAAAAACAGGTCATCCATGGCTCGTTGGTAAAAGCCGTCCTGGGCAGGGTTGATCTCATGTTCAGGTGAGAGCCCCAATTCATAACGGGCGGCTGCCACGAGCTGATGCAAAAAGCTGTCAATGGTGCGCACCTGCCAGAGATCATAGTGTTCAAACAGCTCATTTAGTANCTCTTTGGCGCGCTGAGAGAGGTCTTGAGGCGTACAGGAGGTAAGGGCAGCTAATTCATGGGGGCATGTGAGGGATGGATTTAATGCCGCCTCCTTAAAAAGGCGAAGTATACGCCTTTTCATCTCCAAGGCCGCATCGTTGGTAAATGTGATGGCAAGGAGGTTAAAGACACGGCCTCTGGGAAGACGTTGAGAGAGAAGAAATTGGGCAAAACGCATGGCAAGCAAATAGGTCTTGCCAGAACCCGCAGAGGCATTGACACGCATTATGTGCGGAAACGGGAGAGTTACATCACTGGGCAGAAGGGACATCTTCTCTGGTCTTCTGTAATTGGTTCAGCAGATTGGAAATGGCCACCCATGTGCGCTGAGATACCTCTTCTTTGGAAAGCGGTGTGCCATCAGGCCCTAATGGAGAAATGGGCTCACCTATGGCAACCTTGATGTGACCTGGCCGTATCCAGATTTGGCTTCGAGGCAGAATCTCATAGCTGCCTAAAATGGCCACAGGTATAATGGGACAGCCTGATCTTATAGCCACCTGCATACCGCCGGTCTTAAAGGCCTGAAGCCTGCCGTCATGACTGCGGGTGCCCTCTGGAAAGATCACCANCGAGGCACCCTTTCGAATCTTTTCGGCTGCCTCATTTATGCTCTTGACCGCAGCCCTGCCGCCAGAGCGGTCTATGGGTATGTGGCCTGCAATGGTCATCACAAGTCCAAAAAACGGCACNGAAAACAGCTCTTTCTTGGCAAGAAATCGAATNCTCACAGGAAGGGTNTCATAAAGGGCAAGAATATCCACCTGACTTGCATGATTGGCACAGAAGACCACTGTTCTATTTACAGGCACATGCTCTACTCCGGTTACCTCGCAGGAGATGCCACCCACTCGCAGACAAAGCCTGGCCCATGCCCGTCCTACGCGATACACCATGTGTTCAGAGCGAAAGGCTGCCTTGCAGACAAGGCTCACAAGACCAAAAAGAAAAAAGCNCAAGACCACGGCCAATAAAAACAACAGGGGACGCATAGACTAAACCTTTACCCATTGAGTTTACTTAGTAAGAATTGGCGTAGGATAGCAACCCCCTACCAAAAAGACAAGCATCTTATGCAGCCTGTGTCAGGGTCCGTTGAGCCATGGAAGGTGACACGACTGTTCTATTAAGACGTTAAAGATAAAATAATGAGCCATAATTAATTGATACAATCCCATCTTTTGTTTTGAGTAAAAGGGCGCCGTTCTCAGAGACATCCATGGCGGTTCCTGTTATGTCCGCTGTTCCCGCTGCTATGACTCTAACCTGTTTTCCAAGGGTGTGAGAGTGGCGCCTCCAGAGTTGCAACACATTGAATGTATTGCCTTTTTGAATATGGGTATAGATTTCATTTAAGCCCCCTAAAATGGCATTTAATGCCTCCTCCAATGAAATAACATAGCCGGCCTCCTCCAATGATGTGGCTGTCTCTGCTATGTCGCCTGTCGGCCTGCCTTGCAGGTTCAGCCCGATACCTGCCACCACATGACGGCTTTCCTCTATCTGACGCGTTTCACATAGAAGCCCTCCTATCTTTTTGTCGTTTAACAGCAAATCGTTGGGCCATTTGAGCCCTATGCCGCTCACCCCTAACCGCTGAAGTCCAAGAGTGACTCCAGCCCCGAGAAAGAGGGTCAGTCCAGGCAGGCGGTTTGAGGGCAGACGGGGCTTCAGGCCAATGGAGCAGAAAAGCTGTCTGCCAGGCAGGGAGAGCCATGTCCTGCCCTTGCTGCCCTTGCCTGAGGTCTGCTCGTCGGCATATACCGCGAGGCCTTCGATTTGCAATAAATGAGGCCGGTTAAGAAGCCAGGTGTTGGTGGAGTCTATACAGCTCAAGTGAATGCGTGTCCTGCCGAGGAGGCAGCCTTCCTGGGGATGGTGAAGGAGTTTAGCGAGTCGTTGCATTTATCAGCCTGTAACTGTCACCTTGCAGCCCTTTTGGACGCCCAACAGCAGGGCCGCATTGCCGTTTCGCACCGAGATCTCCAGCAGGTCATATCCCCCCAGGATTGCCAGGGGCTGTAAGACCTCAGCCTGGCTGTAGGCACTTAGAATGGGGATTCGTCTTTCGTTTATTGTCACATATAAGGGTTTGATGCGCAGTTGAGAGAGGTGATTCTCATGAATGTTGGTGATAAGATTTCCGAAGCCGTCTATGTATTGTACCTCACCCTCTATGGTCAGGCCCGATATCCTGGGTGAAGTCCAGGATAAGAGGACGGGATCGAATTTGGGTGGGCCGACCTTTTCCAGCGGCATGCCAAGGCTGAGATGGGCCGCCACGGGTGCGAAGATGTCTCTGGCATGAAATGTGCGGCTGATTTTGGCAAGACAAAGGCCTTTTTCTGTGATCTGATGGCAGATGGCGGCCTTGTTTTCTTGCCTTGCCCTTTGTAGTGCCAAAGTAAATATGCCGTTATCCGGGCCTACGAAATAGTGGTTTCCGATTCGGCAGGCCAGGGCCGCCCTTTGTGAACCCACTTCGGGGTCCACAACCGCCATGAAGATGGTGTCGCACGGGTAATAGAGCGAGGCCTCCCCTAAAAAGAATGCAGCTGTTTGAATATCTTGAGGGGGAATTGAATGGGTAAGGTCTATGATGGAAAGATTTGGATTTATACTCAGCAAGACCCCTTTTACTATGCCTACGTAGGGGTCTTGCCAGCCGAAATCAGTGAGTAACGCCAGTATGGACATGCATTTCCTTCAAAAAACATGGCAGGAAAGGCATGGAGGCACCAGTCAAGTGTCTTCCAGGTACAGCAGTTGGCCTCTGTGCATCTCGGTTACGGAGATATAACCCGGTGTCAGACCTTCTTTGAGGAGTTCCAGGACTTCATATGCCTTTTCCCTTCCGTTGGCATATATGTCCACTGCTGCATACTGGTTTTCCGGCCATGTATGTATCACCACATGGGCATGAGGTGAGCTGACTGTGGCTGAGACACCATGGGGTTTGAATTGATGAGAGCGGATGTTTATGTCGCAGGCGGAGTCATTGCCCTTTGCGCCGTTGGCCAGACGCAAAAATGCCCCTTCTATCTCGGTTGCATTGGCCAGGATATGAAAAGGAGACTGCCACATCTCCACCAGAAGATGGGCGTCCATGGCCATGGAATGACGCGGTTTATCAGTAGGACAACACATGTCTTTAGACCCTTCTGTAATCATATCCTGCATACGACACAGTGTCATGGCCACCTCCTTTTTAACTTTTTAAAATCAATAAATAAAATTGGGCTGAAAAACTATGCGATAAAATGCAAATGGTCGGGACGAGAGGATTTGAACCTCCGGCCCCCTGAACCCCATTCAGGTGCGCTACCAGTCTGCGCTACGTCCCGTACCAGCATTCAAAAAACAAGGTTTCATAACATGTTTGATTCAAACAGTCAAGGAGCCATGTCATTTGATTTTAATATCTTGGCATGTTATCTTCAAAATCTGTTGAAATTTAGTGGTGTCTGTCAAGTTGTGCAAAAACGCGGTACTGGTAAAGGTTGATACCGAGTGCGCTGTGGGTGAGGCGTAGGGCGTAGCCCGCAGTGGCGCCAACAGCGCACGGCCGCCTCATGCAGCCAGTCGCAACGCCTCCTTCATCAGCGCTTTCATCAGGTCGCGGTCGCCCGCCACCGCTTCCAATGCCAACATTTTCGTCTTATGCTTCCTCGTGGTCATGCTTGCCTCCTTTCAGGGGTTCAAGATCGATTTGGTTCATCAACCTTTACCATGACCACCCGCCCGCTTTCCACTGCTGACGCTTTTTTGCACACAAGTTAGCACAGTGCCTATTCCCGATTCAATTACGGAAGTTGTGTCCATAATATTTTGCTGAATTTTGAGCCATAATATTTTATAATCGTATTGATTCATAACACCTCACCGGATACAACATATGAAATCTTTTAGGGAGGGATTTGAAGAATGGCAGGTCCTGCGCCGCAGATAGGCCGATTACTGGAAGAAAAGGGACTCATTAGGCCAGAACAGATACAATTCGCCCTGCGTGAACAGAAGGCCACCGGCGAACGCCTTGGCGAATGCCTCATCCGTCTGGGCATGACCACGGACTCAGAACTGGCCCAGGTGCTGGCTGAGCAGAGCGGTCATCCCTTATCGACCTCAGAAATTTCACGCCTGACAAACAGGTATTGACTCGGCTGCCTGTTCAGATAGCCCGTCAAAAACAGGCCCTTCCACTTTACATGCAGGACAATCAGCTGCACGTGGCCATATCCGACCCCTATGACCCAACTATCCTGGAAGCCCTTTTTCGACACGTGGGCCTGCCTATTCAAATACACATAGGTCCTAAAAATGAACTGCAAAAACTTATTGAACGCTTCTATTATCTGCTGGAACACCCCATCGAAGAGGAGATCGAAGGGATTACCCAAAGGCTGCGCCAAAACCCCAACCTGGACATAGACATCAATAGGCTTTTGGACATGCTGCTTTCCGCCTCCATCAGCTATCGCGCTACCGATGTGCACCTCACTCCAAGCGACATCTCCAGTCGCGTCATGTACCGCATCGACGGCATACTGAATCTCAATCACGTATTCCCCATATCAATTCACAATCGGCTCATCACCACCATCAAGGTCCGCTCAGGCATGGATATCTCCGAGCAGAGAAAACCCCAGGACGGACGCATGTCCTTTGAATTTTTAGGGGATGCCTTTGACATTCGCGTCTCCACCGTGCGCACCAACAACGGCGAAAACTGTGTCATGCGCCTTCTTCCCTCCAAGGGAGGCATGAGCATCGGCATACGTGAACTGGGATTTGAAAAGGATCAAGAGGAACTGCTCCTGGAATTATTCAGCAAACCTTATGGCATGGTGCTGGTAACCGGCCCTACTGGAAGCGGCAAGACCACCACCCTCTATGCAGCCCTGCGCCAGCAGGACGCCATCAGCAAAAATATCCTCACGGTGGAAGACCCGATAGAATACAGCTTCTCCCTCATTCGCCAGACACAGGTCAACGAAAAGGCCGGCTACACCTTTGGAGCAGCCATTCGCAGCTTTCTGCGCCAGGACCCTGATGTCATACTGGTGGGCGAGATTCGCGACGAGGAAACGGCCATACTCGGTGTCAGGGCGGCCCTTACAGGCCATCTGGTGCTCTCAACCCTGCATACCAATACGGCCATAGGCGCCATAGCCCGTTTGAACGACCTGGGTATCTCACCCCTGCTGCTCTCCAATGCCCTTGTGGGAGTGCTGGCCCAACGATTAGTGCGCAGGCTCTGCCCCTCATGCAAACAACCTTACCAGCCCGATGCAAAGACCCTGGAGCGCTACAACCTGCCGGAAAACGGCACCTACTACAAACCAGGTAAATGCCAGCTCTGCCAGAACACAGGATATCAAGGCCGTTCATCCATCGGCGAGATACTCCTCTTCAATAAAGACATGTTAAAACTCGTGGCCGAAAATGCCCCGCCCAACATCATAGAGGCCGAGGCCAGAAAACACGGGTTTAAGCCCCTTTGGGAGGCCGGCATGGAAAAGGTCATAAAGGGTGAAACCACTCTTGAAGAGATACAGAGGGTTATCACCTGATGCCTGTCTATAGCTACACCGCCCTCAATCCAGCCGGAGAGCTGCTTCAGGAAGAAAACGAATTCCCGTCCATAGAAGAGCTCTATTCCAGCCTGCGACGCAGAAATCTTACGTTACTGCAGTATAAACGCAAACTGTTTGCTGCATCGCCGACCATCGCGCGCAGCATAAAACGTCCCATCATGGCCGAATTTCTGCGCAATATGGCGCTTTTGGTGCGAGGCGGCGTAGCCATTCGACAGGCAGTAGAAGACCTGTCCACAGGTCCAGGAGACCCCACATTGAACCATGTCTTGAAAAAGATACTGGGCCGACTGGACGAAGGGTTGCTGCTTTCAGAGGCGATGAAGGAGCAAACCCATTATTTTCCAAAAATCGTCATCACCCTGGCCAGTCTTGGCGAGGAGACAGGCACTCTGGACCGCACCCTGGAAGACGCCTCCAAACATATCACTCGCATCGATGAATTGATCAGCGCCACTAAACGCGCTGTCTCTTATCCCATCTTTGTCATAGTGGCCATGATGGGCGCCCTGGGTTTCTGGCTCCTCTATGTCCTGCCAAAGATACTGGAACTCATCAACAACATGGGGCTAAAGGAGATCCCCCTTGCCACTCGCATACTCATGGCATCCGTACAGACAGCCAAGACCTGGTGGCCTGTGGTGCCAGGGCTTTTTCTGCTCATCTTCATAATCTATCTGATCTCTCGAAAGAACATGAAGGTTAAATACCACTGGGACAGGTTCTGGATGTCCACACCCATACTTGGAGGGGCACTTACCTCCTCTCAATACGCCTTTTTTTTCGAATACCTGTCGCTGCTTACCAATGCCGGCATTCAGATACT
>JGI24188J35168_1001688_pt1 | contig 12688 bp, 12 predicted proteins | sample YNPBryantNP2012_FD_35168 | JGI IMG/M metagenome (IMG submission 35168) | reverse complement strand
AGATGGTATCAAAGGCTGGTCAAGCGTGCCTTTGATCTGGCGGTTACGATATTGCTGTTAATTCCGGCCCTGCCCATTATGGGTGTGATTGCGCTGGCGATCTGGCTGGATGACGGTGCGCCGGTCCTCTTCCGCCAGCAACGTGTGGGCGAAAATGGACGTCTGTTCACCATGTATAAGTTCCGCACCATGGTTAAGAATGCGGAGGCCTTGCGCCATCTGGTAGAACAGGTGGATGCGAATGGAAATTTGCTTCACAAACGGCCCGACGATCCGCGCGTGACTCGCATTGGCCGTTTTTTGCGTCGCTCCAGCCTGGATGAACTCCCGCAGCTATTCAACGTGTTGCGTGGCGAGATGAGTCTGGTAGGACCGCGTCCAGAATTGCCTTATCTGGTTGAACAATATCAGCCCTGGCAGCGGAAGCGCCTGGTTGTACCGCCAGGTATCACCGGCTGGTGGCAGGTGCATGGTCGCAGTGATAAGCCGATGCACTTAAACACTGCAGAAGATTTATACTATGTGCAAAATTACTCGTTTTGGTTGGATATTCTGATTTTGCTCAAAACGGCATGGGTTGTCTTGCGCGGTAAGGGAGCTTATTGATGAGAGTGAATGAGCGTTTGGGATCGAGATTTCTATTCCCTGTCCTTCTCCTCCTCCCTATTGCTCTCCTCCTCTACGCCTGCGGCCGCGCTGTCTATGAGATCGCCTGGGGCACGGGGACGTGGTGGGGTGAGTTTTCGCTCCGCTGGGGAGTGTTTTTCCTGGTATTTGCGCTCAGCGAGGGGGTACTGTTTGCTCTCAGCGCCTGGGCTGTCTGGCGCCCCCAGGATTTCAGGCCGCTGGCTCAGGCTTTGGTGCGTGGGCGAGAGAAGTTGGGCGCTGCACGCTGGCTGTTGATCCTCCTGCTTTTGCTCTTGCCGATCTGGTTTTTCCAGTATACCGAATGGGGATTGGTCTTCCATCATCTTTCCCTGCGATTCCTGGTTTGGGGAATACAACTGGGCCTGTTGACGTATCTTCTGAGCCGCAATTCCGCACTGGTTTCTTTTCCGGCCTGGGCTGAAGCGACGCTTTTGAGCGGCTTTTTCTTCACGGTGGCTGCCAGTTTGCGCCTGGTCACCGATTTCCCTTTCACGTTGGGGTGGTCGGAGGGCAATCGCCTTTGGGATTATTCGATGCTGTTCGGCGCGGAGCGTTATACCCTGGCGCCGGGGCAGGCAGGGTGGGTGCATCTTTCGCTGGGCCGCCAGATGGTCGGTGGCCTGCCTTTTCTCTATCGCGGTTTGACCATCGCGCAAGCGCGCGCCTGGATCGGTCTGACCTATGCTTTGCCTTACGTTTTGCTTGGCTGGGTCACTTTCTGGAGGGCTCGCTCCTCCTCGCGCGGGCGCCTGTTCCTGGCCGGCCTTTGGGGAGCGCTGTTCCTGCTCCAGGGGCCGATCCATCCTCCCCTGATCTTCGCTGCCACGACTACCGTCCTGGCCTGGGGAAGCCCGCTGTGGTTGGGCATACCCTTGCTGATCTTTTCCGGCTATTTTGCCGAAATTTCTCGCTATACCTGGGCTTTTGCGCCTGCAATGTGGATCGGGATGCTGGAGTGGGTCTCCGATCCCTGGGAGGGGGGCAGACTCTCGANGCGTGGATGGAAGCGGGTTTTGACGCTCGTGTCGGCCGGGTTGTTCGGAGGCCTCGTGTTATCCAATCTGGCAGCGCGATGGACAGGGAAGGGAGAAGGGTTTGCCGTGAAATTTACCGATCAGCCCCTGCTCTGGTATCGTTTGTTCCCGAACGGCACCTATGGGCCGGGCATCCTGCTGGCGTTGTTGATAGCGACAGGGCCGCTCATGGCCTTGCTGATTTACCGCCATCTTCGCGGCGCATGGCCGCTCCGTTTCTGGCAGAAAATCGCCATCCTGGCGCCCCTGCTGGCCTTTCTGGTCGTGGGTTTGATTGCCAGCACGAAAATCGGTGGCGGCGGCGATCTGCATAACCTGGATATGTTCCTGATCGGCCTGCTTTTCACCGCTGCCCTGGCCTGGCGGAGCGGCGAGTTCCTCTTTTCGCCATCCCCTGGATGGCTGGGTGTTCTTTTATTGGGGTTAACGCTGGCGCTGCCATCCTGNTCCGCTCTGCCGCGTTTGGCGCCCCTGGATGTGAACGAGAGAAGGATCCCGACCCTGCTGCGCTTGACCGACATAGAGGTTGATTACAGTGTGGAACCGGAGCGCGCCCGACGCGCCCTGGATTTGCTCCCGCCCAGAGAACAAGTCGAACGGGGATTGCAGGTACTGCGGGAGGCTATTGCCGAGGCCCAGGGAAAAGGGGAAATCCTCTTCATGGACCAACGACAATTGTTGACCTTCGGTTATGTTCAGGCTCCGCTGGTGGTGGAATACGAGAAAAAATATGTCATGGATCAGGCAATGACCCCCAACGTGGAATATTTCCGCAAATTCTATGCCGATCTGGCGGCGCATCGCTTTGCGTTGATCGTCACCGAACCGCTCCATACCGTGGTCAAGGATTCATCATCGCCTTTTGGGGAAGAGAACAATGCCTGGGTGACCTGGGTCTCCAATCCGTTGTTGTGTTACTACAAGCCGTCAGTGACGATTTTAGACCTGGGCCTGCAGCTTCTGGTGCCGAATCCGAATGAGGTGGATTGTCGTCAGGCTCTGCCGCAAGAGGTGCGCGATGCCCCTTGAGTACCTGCTGGCCCGCTTCGTACGTCGTCGCTTACCGCCCTCCGTGGTCTCCTTTTTGCTGCGTCGCGGCCTGGTGATCAAGCCAGGGCTGGAAACCAGCGATCCTGAAACCGCTGTCCAGCGCTATGAACAAACCCTGCAGGAATTTGGCCTGGGGTTGCAGGGAAAGCGCGTGCTGGATTTTGGTTACGGGGGGCATTTCGGCGTTGGGGTGGAGCTTTTACGTCGCGGCGCGCGCCACGTCGTCTTGTGCGATCCCTTTGCTACCCCAGACCATGCGCGCAATCGTCTTCTTCTCAAAACTTATGGCCAGTTTTTACACCATGAAGGTGAAAAAGTCTGGCCAAATCCTGAGTTTTTTACTTTGCTTCAACGAGATGTTCGCCAGTTACAAGAGGGAGAAACAGAACCCTGTGACCTGGTGGTGAGCACATCGGTCTATGAGCACGTAGACGATCCCTTTGAGGTAACTCGTGCCCTGGCGCGTTTGACACATCCGCAGGGCGCACACGTACATTTTGTGGACTTGCGCGATCACTTTTTTAAGTATCCCTTTGAAATGTTGTGTTATTCCGAGAAATTTTGGAAAGGATGGCTGAATCCGACCAGCAACCTGAATCGTTATCGCCTGTGGGATTATCAGCGTGTTTTCGAGAAGTTTTTCCGTCGGGTAGAGATCAAGGTGCTGGCGCGGGATGAGCTGGCCTGGGAACGAGTACGTCATCGCGTGCGCCGCGAATTTGTCAGCGGCGACCCGGCGCGAGACGCGGTGACGCTGATCCGCATTTTCGCCCGTGAACCGCTTCCGGGAGCGTGAAGAATGCTGTTCTTCTGGATGGCTTTATGGCTGTTCGGCGGCTGGCTGATCGCTTCGGAAGTCTTCAAGATTCCCCGTTCGCAGCGCGCGCTGACGGGTCTGGCGTTGGGATGGTGCCTGCAGGCCTGGTTTTCCAATGCGCTGGCCCAGTTTTTACCCGTGGGGAGCGCTTTCTGGCTGGCTGCTTTCCTGACCCTGATGATGGGGCTTGCTCTGGCGATGCCTTCCCGTCCAGGACGTTGGGATTGGCGCTCCTGGTGGGTGCCGGGGCAATGGCTGGCGTTTTTGCTGCTGGGATGGGTTTTCTTCGGGGTTGAGCGCGGTCTGAATCTCTTTGACGATGCGCAAAACCTGCCCACGCTTTCGCTGATCGCCGCNGGCGATATTCCGCCCCACTTTCCCTACGATCCGGCGCTGCGTTACGGATACCACTATTTTCTGATTTTGTGGGCCGCGCAGTTTATGCGGCTGGTGCACCTTTTTCCCTGGACGGCTCTTGACCTGGCGCGTGCTATCTCTTTGAGCCTTGTCGTGGTCTTGATGTATCTTTGGGTGTGGCGGATGACGCGCAGCCGTCTGGCAGCAGGTTTGGGGGCCGCTTTTTTCGCCTTCGCTTCTGGCACACGCTGGCTTTTGCTGATTTTGCCACCTGCCTGGGTAGAGGCCATTTCGCGGTCAATCACGCTGATTGGTTCTGCCGCCCAGACCGCGCCGACGCTTTCCCTGGCCTTGATTTCGGGATGGCGCATCGAAGGCCCTGGGCCTCTGCCTTTCCCGTTCGCCTATCTGAGCGGTTTGAATGGCGCCCTGGTGATGTCCCATGGAGGGATCGGGGGCTCCCAGACGCTGATCCTGCTCCTTTTTCTGCTGCTCTATCGTCGGGCTTTTGACTGGCGTCAGTGGAGCATTCTTACCATGCTCTTTGCGGCCTGGGCCTTGACGACCGAGTACCTGATCCTTCTCTTCCCGTTGAATCTTGCGCTGGCCTTGCTGCTGTTTTTGACTTTGCGCCGCACACGCAAAGTCCCTGCTTCGTTCTGGCCCTGGGTGTGGATGGTGCTGGCAGCGGCGCCGCTGATCGCTTNGCAAGGCGGTGTATTGACCGAGCTGGCGCGTGGAATCTGGGAACGGCTCTGGTTGCCGTCAGCGATGCGCACTTCGTTCCACACGTTCAATTTTTCTTTTACGCTCCCCAGTGTCGTTTCCGGGCATTTGGGATTTCTCTCGCTCCTTCAGCCGGCGCAGCTTCTGGCGTTCTTGCTGGAGATGGGGCCGATCTTGCTGGCGTTTCCGCTGGTCGTCATCTGGGGGATGAAAATGATCCGCAACGGGCGCTGGTGGGAGGCAGCGCTGGTCGCTGGTCTGTTGAGTGGCGTGATCCCGTTTTTTGTCAAATATTCCGGCACGGCCGGCCCAAGCGCCAACGCGCGCCTGATGGCGGGGTGGACGATTCCCCTATCCCTTTACGCTTTCCCGCTGACCTGGAATTGGGCGCGGCGCCGGGCCGAAAGCATCCGGCTGGGTGTGAGTTTGTTGGGGATGATGGCAGTGCTCGGAGGGGTGGTTTTGTTCGGGATCGAGTTGATCGCGGCGCAGAAGCCACGCTTGCCAGAATATCTGCAGGAGCTGGATGTACGCGTGGCCAGGCAGTATTGGGATCGCCTGCCGAAGCACGCCGTGATCTTTGATCCCATACCGCCGCGTGCGCCGACCCTCTTCGCCCGTCCGACGAACGCTTACGTGGACTGGCGACCCAAACCGGAATGGGGCGAGTGGGCTGCAAACCCTGACCCCTATCGGCTGCGCGCCGCCGGCTTTGATTATCTCTATTTCGACAAGCCTTATTGGGAGAGCCTGACCCCTCCGCAACAGGCCGCATTCCAACAGGCCTGTGTCAGGCTGGTGGGCGAGTGGAATGGATACCGAAGTGAGACGATTTTCGTAAGGATTTTCGTCGCTTGTTAGATATTCGTGAGTGTAAATAGCCCGTAACGGCTCAGGCCTGCCTCAAAGTCGTTGTGCATGTCGTTGCGAGGCACGTTCTTTTCGGCGAAGCGATCTCCTGGTAGAGGGGCTGCTTCCCTTCGTCTTGCAGGGGGACTGTTTCGGCGGCTCTTGCTGTCTCACAATAAGAGGATAGGTGGTGGGTAAAAAAGAAGGTGACAACATTTCGCTGTCACCTTCTTGTGATTCATGAAGTGGCTGTGCTACTTCAATGCCTGTGCCACAACCGCCGCAAAGGCCTGTGGGTCGCGCACGGCCAGATCAGCGAGCATTTTGCGGTTGATCAGGATGCCTGCTTTGCGCATGGCGCCGATCAGACGGCTGTAGGTGGTGCCGTTCAAGCGCGCCGCGGCGTTGATGCGCGCGATCCATAGCTTGCGCAGATCGCGTTTGCGCGTGCGGCGATCGCGATGGGCATACCACAGGCTCTTCAGCAGGGCCTCGTTGGCCCGACGGAAGAGAAAATGGCGGGTCATGCGCTGACCTTTTGTCAGCTTCAAGACCTTCTTATGTCGCCGATGACGATAGGGACCAGTCTTAACGCGTGTCATTCATTCCTCCTGCGACCGGCGGGCGTCGGTGCCAGTCTGAACTGCACACCCGTTGCGTACACCCGTTAGCCGCTCCAAAAGTTTCAGGATTCCATGTTGGGGGCCAGGCGCTTGATGCGCTTGATGATGCCCCTGCCCTGTACCGGGATCATTTCCATAAACAGGGCTTTCGTCCGTTTTGAGGTGCGCCGTCGCAGGTGGCTCTTACCACCCTTGGTGCGCACCACTTTCCCAGAGCCAGTCAGGCGAAAACGCTTGGCCGTGGCCTTGTGGGTTTTGAGTTTGAATTTGCCAGTCTTTTGTTTACGCGGCACAGCAGATCACTCCTTTCTGACAAAAATGCACGCGGGTTTCCCCGCGTGGATCAGGAGACCTCTGTCGGAGAAGTCTCCGCTTTTTTCTCGGGGGCTTTCTTTTTTGCGCCGGGTTTCAAGGGAGCCAGGACGACGGTCATGGTTTTGCCCTCGAATTGAGGCGGTTGCTCCACGGTGCTCACGTCGGCCAGCTCAAGCGCCACCTCCTTGAGATCCTCCAGCGCCAGTTCCGGGTATTCAATTTCGCGCCCGCGAAAGCGGATTTTCACGCGCACCTTGTGACCCTGTTGCAGCCAGCGTCGGGCATCTTCGATCTTGAACTTGCGGTGATGCTCATTGGTCTTAGGCCGCAACTGAATCTCTTTGACTTCAATCTTTGTTTGCGCCCGGCGTGCTTCCCGTTCCTTTTTGGTTCGTTCGTAGATGAACTTCCCAAAATCCATCACCCGACAGACGGGCGGTTCAGCGGTTGGGGAAACCTCTACCAGGTCCAGCTCGGCTTCTCGGGCGATCTGGAGCGCCTTGCGCAGGGGCACAATGCCCAGATTTTCCCCATTCGGCCCGATCAAGCGCACTTCCGGCGCTCTGATCTCTTCGTTGACGCGAAAACTGGTGTCGCTAATATGCCTCTCCTTACCAGGGATTGGAATCGTGCGCCGATGATACCATAAATTCAGCGAAACTGTCAACTTTTTGTTTGCCTCCAGTCCATCACCTTCAGAGTCTTGACAAAACAGAACATTTGTTCTATATTTACAGGCAAAGGAGGCAGGTATGAACACACAATTCTCTTTCCGTTTTCCCTTTTGGGAGAAGGCGCGGGGTGTCAACCGCGGCCTGGTGTGGGGCACCATCCTGATCCTGGCGCTTCTGGCGTTTGAGATGTTCAATTTCAGCACCACCCAGTTCGCTTTACTGGACATTCTCGGTGACCTGAAGTTTGCCGGAATCCGTTGGGCGACGATCCTGGCCATCGCTTTTTGCGGGATTGATTTTGCCGGGATTGCCCGTATTTTTACCCCGGAGCANGGGCGCGAGGAGCCGGTCGAAGTGTGGTATCTCTTTGGCGCCTGGTTGCTGGCCGCGCTCTTCAACGCTTCTCTGACCTGGTGGGGTGTTTCGGTGGCGATTGTCGGGCATCGCAGCCTGGGCAGCGCCGTGGTGGGCAATCAGACAATGCTTAAGCTGATCCCCATACTGGTTGCCCTCATGGTCTGGTTGACGCGCGTTTTGCTGATCGGCACCTTTGCGGTGGCTGGGGAACGCCTGTTCACAACGGAGACACCTTCGCGCGCTGCGGAGCGTCGGACAACCGCCAACGCTGCGGCTCGTCCGACCGTTGCCACCCCTCGACCGGCATCGGGATATTCTTCGGCGGCTTCCAGCGCCTCTTCAGCCCGTCCGACGGGCGTGTATAATCGGCCTGAGCCTACGTATCATCCTCTCTCTGCGCAGGCCCGTTCTTCGGAGGGCAACCCCTGGGAGTAGTTGCGGAAGATGAGCGGCAGACGATCCCTCGCCGTCCAACAGGCAGCCGCTTCGGAAAATGGAAGCGGCTGTTTTTCGGTCTTCCTGTTGCCACTTTTGGGGATATTGCTGGTGGGTGCGTTCCTGTTTTTTCTCAGCAGTCATCTGCCCCCTTTGCCGGTCTCAGAAAATCCTGTCTTGCCGGGTGCGCTGGCTCCTTTTTTCACGCCTGAAGTCCGTTATTGGGAGAAGGACATCCTCGTCTGGAGTCAGACCTATCGGCTGGATGCCAATCTGATTGCCACTGTCATGCAGATCGAATCCTGCGGCGATCCTTTTGCCCGTTCGCCAGCAGGCGCTTCAGGGTTGTTTCAGGTGATGCCTTATCATTTTGCCGCGGGCGAAAATCCTTTTGATGTTTCCACCAATGCCATGCGGGGACTTTCTTATTTGCGTCGGGCGCTTGAAAGGAGCGGGGGCGATGTGCACCTGGCGCTGGCGATCTACAATGGAGGCCCGGCGCGTCTGGAGCAAGAAGAACGCTGGTGGCCGGCAGAAACGCAGCGCTATGTGTATTGGGGGAGCGGGATTTACGAGGATGCCCGCAGTGGAGCAGAAAGTAGCCCACGCCTGCAGGAATGGCTGGAACGTGGGGGACACGGCCTTTGTCTGCAAGCGCGGGCGCGTTTGCCTTGATCAGGCCAGGCTGAGCAACGTTTGTTTTTGTTCCACCGCCTCCCCTGCTTTCACGCGAATTCGCTGAACCGTTCCAGCCCGTGGCGCTTTCAGTTCGTTTTGCATTTTCATAGATTCCAGAATAACCAGCACCTGCCCCTTTTCCACATGCTGCCCTTCGCTGACCGGCACCGCCACGATCAACCCCGGCATGGGCGCTTTGAGATGGAATTCTCCTGCCTCCCCGATCCGGCCCTGGACCGTCGTTCGCAGCCGACGTTCGCGTTCATCCTCTACCCCTACCGCATAAAGCCGCCCCCGGAGCAAGACGGACCACCTCTCTTCTTCAGCGTATACGTATCCCTCGTAAGACTTGCCGTTCACAATCAAAGAATATACCGGTTGTCCGCTGATGGAGACGAAGTCTATCTCCACAATTTTTCCATTGATGCTTACATGCCGTTCATCGAGGAGTTCCAGCGTGAATTCCTGGTTGTCAATGGTAGCCACATATCGAAACATAAGTCCTCCTTAGCGATGCAGGCGCTCCCAGCGGCTGAGCCATTTCCAGTTGCTGGTATCGCGAGCGCCGCGCTTTACGATTTGAGCGGCGAGCTGGGTCTGATGGTGGGCGACCAGGGTGGCGAAGATGGCCGCGATCTCTGCGTGAGAGGCCCTTTCGCTTTCGTCTTCCTCCATGGAGAAGCGTTCTTCTACAAAGCGCGTATCGTATTGCCCTCCAAGAAAGCGCGTGGAATCCATCAGGGTTTGGTGGAAGGGGATGTTCGTGCGCACGCCGAGAATGCGGTACTCTTCCAGAGCGCGCCGCATACGCAGGATGGCTTGTGCCCGCGTTTCACCCCAGACGATCAGTTTGGCGATCATGGGATCGTAGTAGGGGGTGATTTCAAAGCCTGGATAGACGCCTGTATCCACACGCACGCCCGGCCCGGANGGGATGGTCATATGAGTAATGCGCCCGGTNGAGGGCATGAAATTGTTGTAGGGGTCTTCCGCGTTGATGCGGCACTCGATGGCGTGCCCTTTGAGTTCGATGTCCTCCTGGCGATAGCTTAGCGGCCGGCCGCGAGCGATGCGAATTTGCTCCTTGACAATGTCAATTCCTGTGACCAGCTCCGTGACCGGATGTTCCACCTGCAGGCGGGTATTCATTTCCAGGAAGTAGAAGTTTTTGTCTTTGTCAACCAGGAATTCAATGGTGCCTGCGTTGACGTATTCGACCGCTCGTGCTGCCTGGACAGCGACTTCTCCCATGCGACGGCGCAACGCTTCATCTACAAAGGGGGAAGGTGCTTCCTCAACCAGCTTTTGGTGACGACGTTGCAGGGAACATTCACGCTCTCCCAGGTAAATCACGTTGCCGAAGGTATCTGCCAGGAGTTGGATTTCGATATGCCGTGCGCCCAGGATCAGTTTTTCCAGGTACACATTGCCATCTCCAAAGGCGGCTTCTGCCTCCCGTCGGGCGGCTTGAAGCAGGGCTGGCATTTCTTCCAGGGAGCGCACCTCGCGCATACCTTTCCCACCGCCGCCGGCTGTGGCTTTGATCAGCAATGGGAAGCCGATCTTGGGCGCCAGGGCCAGCAGGTCTTCATCCCGCAGATTGCCCACATCTTCCGTCCCCGGAACGACCGGCACTCCCGCTTTGCTGACAGTGGCTCGGGCGATGGCTTTGTCGCCCATGGCAGCGATAGAAGAAGGTTTTGGGCCGATGAAGACGATGCCGGCATCCGCACAGGCCTGCGCAAAATCCTCGCGCTCGGCCAGGAACCCGTAGCCGGGGTGGATGGCATCCGCGCCGCACTTTCGGGCAATGTCAATGATCTTATCGCCGCGCAGGTACGATTCGCGCGAGGGCGCCGGCCCCAGCAGGTAGGCCTCATCCGCATAGCGCACATGCAGCGCCTGGCGATCCGCCTCAGAATAGACTGCAACCGTTTGAATTCCCAGCTCACGGCAGGCGCGAATGATACGCACAGCGATTTCTCCACGGTTGGCGATCAACACTTTGCGAAACATGAGGCCTCCTATAGTGGGATGTTCCCGTGTTTCTTAGGCGGATTGCTATCGCGCTTGTTTTGGAGCATTTCCAGCGCGTTGATCAGGCGCGGCCGGGTCTCGCGTGGTTCGATGACATCATCCAGATAGCCGCGCGAAGCGGCGATATACGGGTTGGCAAATTTTTCTCGATATTCAGCCACCAGCTCGGCACGGCGCTTCTCCGGGTCGGTGCTCTTTTCCAGTTCGCGGCGGAAGATGATGTTGACTGCGCCTTCTGGCCCCATCACCGCGATCTCAGCCGTTGGCCAGGCAATGTTGAAATCGCCCCGGATATGTTTGCTACTCATCACGTCGTAGGCGCCGCCGTAGGCCTTGCGGGTGATCACGGTCAGTTTCGGCACCGTCGCTTCGCAATAGGCATATAACAGCTTGGCGCCGGCGCGGATGATGCCATGATGCTCCTGGTACGTGCCGGGCATGAAGCCGGGCACATCTACGAAGGTGACAATCGGGATATTGAACGCGTCGCAGAAGCGCACGAAACGGGCGGCCTTTTCAGAAGCGTCAATATCCAGCACGCCTGCCAGCACCGCCGGCTGATTGGCCACGATCCCGACCGAATGCCCTCCCAGCCGGGCGAACCCAACGACAATATTTTGGGCAAAGGATTCATGGATCTCGAAGAACTGGCCGTTATCCACGACCAGGCGGATCACGTCTTTGATGTCATATGGTTTGCTGGGGTCATCGGGGACGATAGAATCCAGGGCTTCCTCCATGCGCAGGGGATCGTCGTTGGTGGGGAGGAAGGGCGGATCTTCCATGTTGTTTTGGGGAAGGTAGGAGAGCAGTTTGCGCACCATGTAGAGCGCGTCCGCTTCTGTATCTGCGGCCACGTGACAAACGCCGGATTTTTCGGCGTGCACGGAGGCGCCCCCAAGCTCTTCAAAGGAGACTTCCTCATGGGTCACGGCCTTGACCACATCCGGGCCAGTGACGAACATGTACGAGGTGCCACGCACCATGAAAATGAAGTCCGTCAGGGCAGGCGAATATACGGCGCCACCGGCACAAGGCCCCATGATCACCGAAATCTGCGGGATGACGCCACTGGCGAGCGTGTTGCGCAGGAAAATATCCGCGTAGCCGCCCAGGGATACCACACCCTCCTGGATACGGGCGCCGCCGGAATCGTTCAGACCGATGATCGGCGCACCATTCTTCATGGCCATATCCAGGATTTTGCAGATTTTTTCGGCATGGACCTCTCCCAGGCTACCTCCGAAGACGGTGAAGTCTTGGGAATACACATATACCAGTCGCCCGTCAATGGTACCCCAGCCGGTGACGACGCTATCGGATAGGTACTTCTGCTGATCCAGGCCGAAATCGTGCGTTCGATGCACAACGAAGGCATCTATTTCACGAAAGGAACCCCGGTCGAGCAGCAGCTCGATGCGTTCGCGTGCTGTCAGTTTGCCTCGTGCATGTTGGGCACGAATGCGCTCTTCGCCGCCTCCCATTCTGGAAAGGGCCTTCAGTTCACGCAGCTTTTCAATTTTCGGATTCTCGCTCATGGGATTCACCTTTTGCGGGATGATGAGAGTTCAGCAAAATTGGGAACCAGAAAACTGCCTCGATGAACAGCGTGCCGGCAATGGCGAAAGGTAAGTTGCCCTGCAGGCTTCCCAGCCAGAAGCGCTCCAGCCAGTACCACACGCCTCCGAGCAAAGCCATCCATGCCATACGATGCGCTGCGCCGGGCGGCTGTTTGTACCACATCCAGAGCATCCAGCTTCCGCCGGCCACCAGCAGGCCACCACTCAGGATAAGATAAATCACCCAGGTTGTTCCGAGGGTTGCGACCAGCAAAGGCCAGGAGGCTATCGTGCCCGCAATCCGCAGGCTACCGAAAAGGAGGACAGCTATCAGAATCGTTAACACCATAAGGCGACTGGAGGGGATGGACAATGGCTGTTTGTTCTTTTTGACACGAGCGTCGCGCCCATTATACCCGATCCATCCGCTGCCATAATGACCTGGGGGATTGCCCGGCAGGGGAACCCGCACACTGCCGTAGGGCGATGAAAGTATGGACGACGGACTGTGGTGTAGGACGGGCTTTCA
>JGI24188J35168_1001687_pt1 | contig 12691 bp, 8 predicted proteins | sample YNPBryantNP2012_FD_35168 | JGI IMG/M metagenome (IMG submission 35168) | reverse complement strand
CCCCTCTCCCGCGCACGGGAGAGGGGTGACCAGAGGCCTGCGCCGGGGCGTCCCGATGCGGCAGAAGCCGCGTTAGCCCGGATGTTCTGTCCGCCCCTAAAAGCGGGGGGAGGCTGGGAGGGGGGCTGAACGCGGCGAACGATGTTCACCACAGGAAGGAAAGGCCCATGCTACGCGAACGCTACGCGCGCCAGATCAACAGCCTGCGCGAAGATCTGTTGCGCATGGGGAGCATGGTCAAGCAGGCGCTGCTCCACGCGCTGCACGCCCTGGAGACGTGGGACGCGCTGGAAGCGGCCCGTATTACCGGAGACGACCCGAAGATTGACGCCGCCTGGCGCGACCTNGAAGAGCGCACCATCCGCCTGCTCGCCACCCAGCAGCCGATCGTGGCCAGTGATCTGCGGCTGATCACCACCGTGACTGCCATCGCCGGCGAGCTTGAACGCATCGGCGATTATGCCAACAGCATCGCCCGCCGCGTGCGCCGGGCGGTGCGCCGGCCCTCCCTGCTGCTCCCGCCCCCCCAGATCAACGAGATGGCGACGCTGGCCATTCAGATGATTAACACCAGCCTGGAGGCCTTTCTGCGCCAGGACACCGATCTGGCCCACAGTCTCTCCGCTACCGACGAGCGCGTTGATGAATTGGAGGATCGCCTTCGCGAGCGCCTCATCGCCGAGGCCCAGGCCAGACCCGAGCAACTCGAGGCGGTCATTGACCTGATCGAAGTGGTCCATGCGCTGGAACGCAGCGCCGACCGCGCCACGAACATCGGCGAGCGGGTGATCTACCTCTGCACCAGCAGCACGGAAACGATCAATTAGGAGATCCGGCAGGTCGCGTTACACGCCCGGTCGGGGAAGAGGGTGTCTGGGAGCAATACCTTCAAATAAGCGAACGCGGCGCTTCAGCCCCCCCTCCCAACCTCAGGTTACGGATTGTTGCCGGGTGGTATGGGCTGGGGCAGGCCAGGCGGGAGCGGCAACCCTGGCTGTGGCTGGGCAGGGGTGGGAACCTGCGGCGCCGGCTCTACGGTTGGTTGCGGGGGGGGCGCCGTCGGCTGGGGCGCGGGCGCCGTCGGTTGCGGGGCGGGCGCTTCGGGGGGCGCCGGTTGGGCGCCAGGCGGCGGCTGGTCCGGCGACTCGGGGGCGCGCACGCCGAGGATTACCGTCGTGCCGGGGATGATCCAGTCGCCGGCAGCCGGCAGGGTGCTGACGACGGCGTAGGGCGCGAACTGATCAAACACATCGGGGATGCGGGAGCGCGTCTGGTAGTCAATGTAGATGCTCGCCGCATCCACCCCCAGGGCGGTGAGCAATCCACGGGCCTGATTCTCGCCAAGACGCTTGAGGTCGGGCATCATAATCGCTCCGGCCACCGGCGGCACGGGTACAGGTGGCGCAAACATCGCCGGGTCGCACGCGGGAAGCGTATCAACGCGCATTGCCGACACGCCGCCCCCCTGCCAGGCGAAACGCTCGCGCATATCCGGATCGGGCGGCGGCAACTTCCAGATGACCAGACTGCGCTCCAGTTCCGGGGGGTAGCTCACCCCGTCCACCGGGCGGCAGAAACGCTCGGCAGAGGCGTCCACCGCTCCCTCTTCGGCGCCTTCGGGCAGCGTCGCGCCGCGGCCGATGAACTGGCCGTCGCGCCCCCACTCCTGCGGGTCGGGGATGCGCACCACCGTGACGCGCTGAAAGGCATTGCAGGGCACTTTCACGTCGGCAAGCAACCGATCCGGATCGGAAGCGGCGGACGGGGCGCCGGTGGGCGCGATGGGAGCGCCGAAGACCCGCTCCGGCGTGGGGGTGATCATCGCCATGAGCATGGAGCGGGTGAACAACTCCTCGCTGTAGCCGCCGTAGGGGCCAGGCAAGGCGCAGATCGGGCGGCGCTGCACGCTGCCGTCCTCGGGCAGACGAAACTCGGTCGGGATCACACTATCAGGAAATGGAGCAGCAAACAAGGCCCGGTAGCGCGGATCGTCTCTGATCCAGGCAAAGAGTTCCTCCATGACATTGCGCCAGATGATGCCGCCTCCGGTGAGGCTTTCGACCCTGGCGGTCGGCTCATTGTTGTTGTTCCCCGTCCAGACGCCGACGGTGACGAAGGGCGTGTAGCCAGCGGCCCAGGCATCGCGCCAGTCGTTGGTGGTGCCGGTTTTCACCGCTGCGGGCAGCGAGAGCTTGAGCGGGCTGTTCAGGCCCCAGATGGCCTGCCGCGCCCGGTCATCACTCAGCATGTCGCTGATAATCGCCACCAGGGCCGGATCAACCACCTGTTCGCCCCGGCGGGGCGTGAACGCGTCGAGCGGGCGGCCCTCGCCATCGGTGATCTGCAGCACCGCCACCGGCGGATAGTAGCGTCCGCCGCTGGCGAGAGTGTTGTAGGCCGTGGTGAGTTCCAGCGGGGTCACCTCGCCGCCGCCGAGGGTCAACGACAGCCCGTAAAAGTCCTTGCCCCGCTTCAAACCAGACTTGATGCCCACGCGGTCGAGGAGGTCAAGCGTCTCCTGCACGCCGGCGAACCTGAGGGCCTTGACGGCGGGGATGTTCAGCGAGTTGGCCAGAGCGGTGCGCATCCGCACCGGACCATTGAAGCGCCCGTTGTAATTTTGCGGCGCGTACCACTCGTCAAAGCCGGCGTTGCCGGTGGGAAATTCGGTCGGCACGTCCCAGATCACCGTCTCAGGGGTCATGCCGCGCTCCATGGCCGCCAGGTAGGTGAAGGGCTTCAACGCCGAACCGGGTTGCCGTTCGCGCGTGGTCACGTTCACCTGCCCATCGAGGACGTTGCCGGTTTCGCCGGGGGTAGAGGTGGGTTCGATGGCGTTGTAATCAACGCTGCCGACCATGGCCAGGATCTGGCCGGTATTGGGTTGCATCACCACCACGGCCGCGTTATGAATATTGCGGGCCCGGAGTTCGCTGATGCGTTCGTAGGCCTTTTGCTGCACCATCCGTTGCAAATTCAGATCGAGGGTGGTGGTGATACGCAACCCTCCGCCGAAGAGCGTTTCCTGGCCATACCGTTCTTGCAGCAGATCGCGCACGTAGAAGACAAAGTGGGGCGCGTTCAGCGGAACCTCTTGCGGCGCGAAGCGCAGCGGCTCGGCCAGGGCCGCGCGGGCCGCGGCCTCGCTCACGTAGCCATCTTCGACCATGCGCCGCAGCACGGCCACCTGTCGCCGCCGGGGCGCGGGAGCGCCCTCCGGAAGGGTGTAGTCGGCGTCCAGCCAGCCCCGGCCCACCGCCACGCCGGGGAGGTAGCCGCCCTGCGCGTCGCGCTCCAGGTAGTTGATCGGGTTGTACACGCTCGGCAACTGCGGCAACCCGGCCAGGAGCGAGGCCTGGTTCAGGTTGAGATCGCGCGCGCGCACCCCGAAGTAGACCTCGCTGGCGGCCTCGATGCCGTAGGCCAGATTGCCGTAGAAGTTCTCGTTCAGGTACAATTCGAGAATCTGATCTTTGGTGTAGAGCTTGTCAAGCTCCTGCGCCAGGATAATCTCTTTGAGCTTGCGCTCATAGCGCCGCTCGGGCGCGCGCTCTTCATCGGTGAGCACGCTGTTTTTGATCACCTGCTGGGTGATGGTCGAGGCCCCGCCGGTCTCTTCACCCGCTTGCAGGCTGCTGATCAGGGTGCGCACGATGCCGCCGAAGTCGATGCCGGGGTTGGAGTAGAAGGTCTTATCTTCGATGGCAATCGTCGCCTGGATCAGCAACGGCGAGATCTCGTCAATCGAGACCTTGGTGCGCTTGCCGGCGTCGAAGAACTCGTAGAGCAGCACGCCGTTACGATCATAGATCCGCGACGACTGGAACAACTGGCGGTTTTCCAGGGCCTGGAGCCGCGGTGTGAGGCTCGCCGCGATGCTCGCATAGGCCGCGTAGGCCGCGCCCCCGATGCCCACGATCACTGCCAGCGCGCCAATGAGCAGGGCGAGAACGAACTTCGCCGCAATGCCGGTCACCTTGATTGCGGGCGCCGGGCGGCGCCCGAGGAGCCGGGGATAGGCTGGCCGCCGCGGAACCGGGTGTCCGCCGTAGGTGCGTCTGATCTTACGTTCTCTGAACATGCTTCCCAATCGCCGACCCGGTGGTTCGCCACCGTACGTGTTCATATGTCTCCCGGGATCGCGGGCGGCTTGCCCGCGTCTCCGCGACGAGGGCCGAACGCCCTCGCTCCCAGGTTCGTGGATGACCCCGGGTGTGAACGGTCACGCGCCACCCTGGTTGGGGTGGGTAGTTCTCTTGTTGAAACGGCCCAAGTATAGCACGGGTCGCCTGGCATGGTGCTGATAGGATACTCACGTGAACATAGGTCCTCGGAGCGGGGTATGAGGAAACCGGGTTTCCCCACGCCCCCGCCCGCGTATTCGCCCATCCCGCTAGAGAGCTTCCCCCTCCACCCCAAAGAGCGCCGCCACCTGCGTATCGATGGCTCGTTCCAGGTCGGCCAGGCGGGCGGAGGCGTCGGCGTGGGTAGCTTGCTCATCGGCGTGGATCTCGGCCCAGGTGGGGCGATAACGCTCGGGAATATCGTTGTGCAGTTCCTCATTCACTGCCGCGTGCAACTCGGCGAAGCTCAGTTCCCACCACCGGCGCAACCGCGGCCCCGGCTGGGCGCCGGGCGGCCCGAAGTCGGCAACGAGGCGTCGCGTGACGGCGCGCTCCAGTTCGTCCCGCCGGGTGGCCAGCATAGCCGCGCTCAGCGCCAGGCCCGCCAGGTTGGCCCGCGCCGCGCCAGGAGCGTCGGGAATGGGCATGTCCTCCACCGCGACGCCCGCGGCCAGCAGCGAGCGCCCCACGGCGGAGGCCAGCACCGCGAGCCAGTAGGGATCAGCCGCGGCGATCACCGTCGCCGCGCCGCCGACCAGACCGGTCGCTTCGTCCCAGGCCACCAGCGCGCCACCGATGATGATCCGCGGCGCTTCGGGCGGGCGCTCCCAGGCTGCCGGCAGGGCCCACCAGGGTTGGGCAGGCGCGCCAGCAGGGGGCGCGGGCAGGCTTGCCAGATGCCGGGCGAGCTGCGGATGCCGCGCCGGGAGATCGGCGGCGCGGGATGCCGGCACGGCAATGATCCAGCGCCCGGTGGCGCCGACGTGCCAGGGGGCCAGGTCGTCCGCGTCGCTCAGCGGGCGGATCAGCGGCGCGACCGCCGGATCGAAGATCACCAGCCGGTCACGCTCGGCCCGCGTGAGGCGTAGCGCGGCGGTCAGGGCGGCCGGCAGCGCCGGGCCGATGCGTCCCGCGGCCAGATCGCGCAGTGGCGGCCCCGCCGCCAGAAGCCGGGTGCGTAGCGTTTGATTCATGAGAATGTGACGTTGGTACAGGACTTACGCGGTGGAGGGATACGGGAAGGCTTCGCCTCCCCGCTCGGTGGAGAACCTGTGGGCATCCCAGAAACGAATTTGATTGGACGCGTGACATACCTTGCCGAAGGCAAAGCGTATGTTACAATAGCTCTAATGCGCCCGGATCGGCAGGTCGCACGCCACCTATGGTACGTTCCCTCATCCATCAGCGTCTCGGTCGCTATTATATCAAGGAGTTGCTTGGCCGGGGCGGAATGGCCGCGGTCTATCGGGCTGCCGACACCGTGCTGCAGCGTGACGTGGCGCTGAAGATCCTCTATCCCCACTACAGCGACGACCCCGCCGTGGTGGAGCGTTTCAAACGCGAGGCCGTCACGGCCGCCTCGCTGGCCCATCCGCACATCGTAGCCGTTTACGACGTGGGCGAACAAGAGGGCATGGTCTTTATCGCCATGCAGTTGCTGACCGGCCGGACCCTGCAGGACCGGCTCCAGGAGAGCGGCACGTTGCGCCTGGACGAACTGCTCGACGTACTGGCGCCGGTAGCGGAGGCGCTCGATTACGCCCATGGGTGGGGGGTGATACACCGGGACGTCAAGCCGGGCAACATCTTTCTCAGCGATGCCGCCGAGGGGCCAGGAGTGTTGTTGACCGATTTCGGGATCGCCAAGCAACTCGCCGCACCCGGGTTGACAACCACGGGCGCCCTGATCGGCACGCCCGACTACATGGCCCCCGAACAGATCGCCGGAGGCCCGGTCGGCCCGCCGAGCGACGTGTACGCTCTGGGCATGCTGGCCTACCGCGCCCTGACGGGGCGCCGGGCGTTCGATGGCAGCGTCCAGGACGTGCTGCTCGGCCATCTCCACGGGCACCTTACCCCGCCTTCGCGGCTCAATCCGGCCCTGCCCCCGGGTCTCGACGCGGTGCTTGCCCGCGCAACCGCGCGCGACCCGAACGATCGGCACCAGAGCGCCGGGGCCTTTGTGCGTGATCTGCGGCTGGTGGCCCAGGGCGCTGGCGCGGCAACCCTGCCTGGCCCCACGCCGGCCCTGGCGCTGGCCGGCGCGGCGTCCGCAGGCCAGACGCCCTTCCTGGCTGCTCCGGCGCCGGGCGCCACGACCGTGACGACGCCAGGACCGGGGGCGCCCCCACGGCGCGGCATGCGCTCCGGCCCGTGGCTCGCGGTGGTGGCAGCGGCGCTGGCACTGGGCGGGCTGGCGCTGACCCTGGGCTGGCTCGTGGCTGGACGCGGCCCCGGGGGCGGTGTGACGCCGCCTCCGCCGCCGCCTTCCACCACCCTCCCCCCGCTTCCCAGCGCGACCCCCTCCGAGACGCCCGCTCCTACCAATGAGCCGCCCACGGCAACTCTACCCGTGGTCATCGAGGCCACGGCGACGGCAAGCGCGACCCCGACGCCGACGGCCAGCCGCGGGCCCACGGCGACGCCGGAAGTCACACCTACGGAGGCCCCCACGGCCACGCCCAGTCCCTCCCCGACGCCCGGCCCCACCGAGGCGCCCACGGCCACGCCCAGTCCCTCCCCGACGCCTGGCCCCACCGTGACCCCCACGGCCACCGAGGTGGCCGCCTGCCCCGATGAATTGCTGGCCGGCGGTTTCGGGCGCCTGTTCAGGGAGAACGTCAACGTCCGGGTCGGCCTGGGATGTCCGCTGGTCGCGGAAAGCCCCGGCAAGGGATCGGTGCAATTCTTCGAAGGCGGGACGATGGTGTACTGGGATTTGACCAATCGCACCCGCTGGCGCGATTACATCTTCGTGTTCGAAGGGCTTGAGCAAGGCCCGTACCAGGCGCTCTCACCCGCGGCCGTGGCCGACCTGGGGCCCGCGCCAACGCCCGGCCCCGATCCGAACCAGCCCGTGCGCGGCTTCGGGCGCGTCTATTTCTACCGGCCCGGGGTCCGCGACGCCCTGGGGGCGTGGACAAGCCCGGAGATCGTGTTAGACGGTGAGACGCCGGGGGTTATTCAATTCTTTGAGCAGGGCGCTATGATATACACGCCGATCTACCGATCTGTTGGACGCGCAAGTATATTTGTGCTTTACAATAGTGGAAGATTCGAGCGCTACGACGATCCTAAGTAGTAGCCATGGTTCATCCCTCCGTTTTCATTGGAGGGACACGGGGAGGCGCAGCCCCCGCCACGGATGGACCAGCGGGAGCGTGGCGGGACAGGTCCGCCGCGCCTCCCCCACCCGGGTACGGGCAAGGCCGCGCAGCGAAACCATGCCTGAGGCTTGCAACGTGGCTTCGTCTTCAGCAGGACCGGAGAGGCAAAGCCCCGCCGCAACGTCCCTTCCGCTGCGGCGTGGCGACACCGCGCCGCCGCGAAAGGGGGGAACTCGCGGGTCGGCGGCCCCCGCCCCCCGCCGAGACAGCGTCTCGTCTTAGTGGCTGATCCGTGGAGCGAAGCGTATGACCCAGGTAGCCACTGTTCGATCCGCATCACAACCGGGGCCGGCACTGCTCCCGCTGAAACTGGCGCCGCCGGCGCCGCGCAGCGAAACCCTGCTACGGCCTGATCTTCAGGCGCTGCTGGCCGAAGTGCGTCTGCGGCCCGTGACGCTGGTGGTCGCTCCGGCGGGGTATGGCAAAACCACCTTGCTGACCCAATGGGCCGACGAGTTGCAGCGCACCGGCGCGCATGTGCTCTGGCTCGGGCTCGATGCCGAGGATCAGGCCCCTTCGCTCTTGCTGGCCTACCTGGTGCGCGCCTTCCAGCGCCATTTGCCCGAGGTGGGTGAGGAGTCGTGGCGCGTGATCCACTCGGCCGCCGATCTCGAACGCGACTGGCCCGTGGTCGCCGGCGCGCTGCTCAGCGAACTGCAGACGGCCCTGATCACGCCAACGTTCTTGATCATCGACGATGTGCACCTGATCAGCGACGGGCCGATCACCACGGCGCTGATCGGCTACCTCCTGCGGGCCGCCCCACCGACGCTGCACGTCATTCTGGCCTCGCGGCGCCCGATTGACATCGCGCCCCTTCCGCGCCTGCGCGCCGAGGGGGCGCTGGTGGAGGTCGAACAAGGCGACCTGTCGCTGACCCGCGAGGAGGCGGCCGAACTGCTCGCCCGCGCGGGGGTGCGCCTCCCCGCCGAGGAACTTGATCTGCTGCTCCAGCGCACCGAGGGCTGGGTGCTCAGCGTGCAACTCGCCGCCCGGGCCCTGGCGCGCCTCGCGCCTGAACAGCGCCGCGCCTACCTGGAGACCCTCGACAGCAGCGAGCGCAGCCTGTTCGACTATCTGGCCTCGGAGGTGCTGGCGAACCTGCCGCCGGATCTGCTGGAGTTTCTCGGCCAGGCCGCGCTGACCGATCAGTTCGACGCGCCCCTGATCGCCGAAGCGCTGGGGCGCCCCGACGCAGAGGCGCTGATCAACCGCTGTGTGCAACTGGGTCTGCCGATCTCGCTGGTTGATACGGGGGAAAGCGGCGTGCCGAGTTACCGGTTCCACCCCTTGTGGAGCCGGCTGTTGCGCGAGCGCGCGCTCCACACCCTTGACGCCCAGGCGCTGGTGGAACTGCACACGCGCTACGGCGCGGCCTTCGAGCGACGGGGCCGGCTTGAAGTGGCGATGGCGCACTACAGCGCCGCCGGCGATGACGAGGCCATGGCCGGGGCCTTGCGCCGCCGGGCCTGGCCGCTGATCGAAAGCCCCCAGCGCGACAGTATTCGCGCCTGGCTCGAGAGCCTGCCCGCCGAGCGCCGCGAGCNCGACGCGGAGTTGTTGCACATGTGGGGCTGGAGCATGGCCGCCTCGCATCCCGATCAGGCGCTGCAGGCGATCAGCCGCGCCGCCGAACTCTACAGCCGCGACGGCAATTATCAACGCGAACTGCGCGCCCTCAGCGACGTGGCCGCGCTGATCTTCTGGGAGGGACGCCCCGCCGACTTCGCCAGGGTCTGCGTGCGCGCCGTACACGCCGCCAATCGCGTGCGCGACACGTGGGCCAGGGGCGCCGCCCTGGCCTCGACCGCCGCGTTGCTCTACAGCCGCGGCCGCTACGCCGCCGCCCTGCGCGTCGCCGCCCACGCCGCGCGCCATCCGCGCAGCGTCTTCTGGCAGTGGTTGCTGGCTATGATCGTCAGCTCGATCCATACGCAACAGGGCTATCCGGAAGCCGCACTCACCGCCATCGGTCAGGCGCTGGAGATGCCCCAGGTAGAGCGCGACGACCGCTTGCATCAGAATCTCCTGCTGCTCAAGGCCCTGGCGCTGTACCAGCAGGGCCAGGTCAGCGAGGCGGTGTTCGTGGCGCTCGACGCCTATCGCCGCCTGAGCGTCTATGAGCAGCAGAGCGTCATCGGCGTGAGCGCGGCCTTCCTGGCCCTCCTGCTGGCCGAACAGGGCGAAACGGAAGAAGCGATCACGTACCTCTCGCGGGCGCGGAGCATTGCCAATGCCAGCGGCTCGGCCGCCCTCCTCACCCGCACCCAGGTGATTGACGCCTACCTGGCTCACCGCAGCAGGCAGGACGTCGCTGCGACCGCCGCGGCCCTCGACCTGGCGCGGCGCTCGCGCGCCGTGGGCGCCGATCCCGCCCTGGCCGCGGCGACAAACCGGGTCCAGACGCCAGGCGACCTTGCGCCGCCTGCCCAGAGCACCCACGATCTGTGGCTCCAACTCTACCTGCTGGTGGTGCTCGGCGAAGGCGGCGAAACCGAACGAGCCGCCAACCTGGCCGCCGAACTTGCCGGCGAGATGCTGGCCCGCGGCGATGGCCTGTTCCTGGCCTCGATCCAGATCTATCGGGCGGCGCTCGAACAACGCCTCGGCAACCCCGAGGCCTCGCTGCAAGCGCTGCGGGCCGGCTGGGACGTGTGTGAGCACCACCGCTTCGGCTTTTTGCCCGGCTTGCCGCAGAGCGTGGTTGAACAGGCCGTCGCCAGCGCCATCGAACATGACCTGGCGCCCGTGGCGGTCGGCGAGGTGCTGCGCTGCCAACTCCCCCAGTCCGCGCCAGCGCTGCTGTTGCGGATGCTTTCCAGCCATAGCGCTCCGGCAATCCGCGCCCGCGTCGCCGCGCTCCTGGGCGACCTGGGCGCCGCGCAGGCCTACGCCACCCTGCGCACCATGCTCAAGGACCGCCATCCCGATGTGCGTAGCGCCGCCGAGAGGGCCCTGGAACGCCTGGTGTATCGCCCTGCGTATCGCCTCAACGTGCGCACCCTGGGAGCCTTCGGCGTCTGGCGCGGCGATGTCGAGATCCGTGACCGCGACTGGCGCAGTGTCAAGGCGCGCCAGTTGCTGCAACTGTTGCTGGTCGAACGCGGGCGCATGTTGCCCCGCGACCGGATCATGGATATGCTCTGGCCCGGCCTCGACACCGAAGCCGCGGCCAATAACCTCCGCGTCACCCTCAGCCGGTTGACCAAGGCGATCGAACCCAACCGGCCCGAGGGCGCGCCAATGTACTATATTCTGCAACAGGGTGACACCTACGGCTTCAACGTCGAAAGCGACCACGGCTACGACGCCGCGGAGTTCTCTAATGCGGTGGAGCAGGGGCGCGCCGCCCTGCAACGGGGGCAACGCGCCGAGGCTATCGCCCGCTTTCGCCAGGCGATCAGCCTCTACGGCGGCCCGTTCTTGCCCGACTGTCTCTATGAGGACTGGTCGGTGGTCGAGCGGGAACGCCTGGAACTGCTCTTCACCGAGGCGTCGCTGCGCCTGGGCAACCTGCTGCTCGAAGATGGCAACCCGCACGAGGCCATCGGTCTGGCCTGGCGCGTGCTGGAGTATGACCAGGCCCAGGAGGAGGCGTACCAACTGCTGATGCGCGCCTACGGCATCCTCGGCGAACGCAGCACGGCGCTGCGCCTCTACAACCGCTGCGTGGCCGCGCTGCACCAGGAACTCGGCGTCGAGCCCCTCCCCCAGACGGTGGCAATCTATCAGAAGATTCGCGGGAACCTTCCGGCGCCATAGGCGCCCCGCGAAGAGAAGTTCTGGGCGCGCCTGGCAGGGCCAGGCATACCTGGCCCTGCCCGATGGTTTCCCCGCGCGACCGTTCCTGGTCAGCGCTGGGGGAAGATGGAAAAGCCGGGTGTCTCAATGCCGGTATTCGAGGGGTCCGGCTCAGCCGGAGCGTAGAGGTGGGTGTTGATAAAGGCTACTACCTGCGCCAGTTCATCAATCTGCCGTTCGGCGCCGGTAGCAATATGCTGGATCCTGCCCCGCCAGCGCTCCGGGACCGATGGGTGATCCTCGGAGACGACAATACGGAGCAAGAAGGACTCGACCCTGCGCGTAGCCATGGTCTTTTCCTCTCTCGCCGCCACACGCGGCGCGCTCACCGGTGTTATCATACGCGTGAAGCATACGTTGGGCACGTAACGAGTTCGTTACCATGCCCCCCGTGAGCATAGCCAATAAGTACTACAACGCGACCGCATCTCAGTGGGGGGTATGGGCCGAAGGCCCCACAGAGGCTTGCGGAGGGACACTGCCCTCCGAGCCTCCCAGAAGCAGTCTCGTCCTGGTATCAACCCTGGAAAGAGAGCGCCTGATTATGAGTCCTGTATTCAGCGTCGTGTTCCAGATCCACCGCGTCCTCGGCGAAATGATCCTGCCGCTGGCCATTGTCGCCATGGCGATCTATCTGGTTGTCACCTACCGGCCCAACGCGCCCCGCAATCCGCTCACCCGGGTGTTTCCCGTGCTGGTGGATCTTCAAGCCGGGCTTGGCATCATCTTCTGGGTATTTCTGCTGTTCAACACCTCAGGCGCGGCCCAGGCGCGCTATTTGAGCCTCCCCTTCATCCTGCACCCGATCATCGGGATTCTGGCCGCCGGGCTGGCGCACATGGCCGTTGGGGGACGCAACCCCCTGCGGGGCCTGGGGCGCTGGACGCCGCTGGCCTCGCTGGGCACGCTGCTGGTGCTGGTGGTGAGCAATGTCTTGATCGGCGTGCGGACCTGATCCGCAACCATATACCCCTGCTTGAGGGCGTAGCCCGCCCCCACCCTCCCACCGGGTGGGGGAATGGGGGAAACCCGGTTTCCCCAGCCCCCCTGCGCGCGGGCTACGCCCGCCCCCACCCTCCCACCGGGTGGGGGCTGGGGAAACCCGGGTTTCCCCAGCCCCCTGCGCACGGGCTGCACCCGCCCCCACCCTCCCACCGGGTGGGGGCGTGGGGGAAACCCGGTTTCCCCATTCCCCTGCGAGGCGGGGGCGTGGGGAAACCCGGGTTTCCCCACACCCCTCCTCCGAGGGACTATTTTCACGTTAGCCATCCATGCGGCTCGCGCCGCACCCCGACGGGATGAAAATAATTCTTGGGAGGGCTACGCCCTCCCACACCCTCCCGCGGGTGGGGGACTGGGGAAACCCGGTTTCCCCAGTCC
>JGI24188J35168_1001680_pt1 | contig 12706 bp, 11 predicted proteins | sample YNPBryantNP2012_FD_35168 | JGI IMG/M metagenome (IMG submission 35168) | reverse complement strand
CCGTTCTGGTCGGTGATGGTACCCACCTACAACTGCGCGCGCTTTTTGGGCGAGACACTGCGCAGCGTGCTGGCCCAGGATCCCGGGCCCGAGCAAATGCAAATTGCCGTGGTGGACGACCACTCNACCGCNGACGACCCTCAGGCGGTGGTTCGGGAGGTGGCGGGGNAGCGGGTGGAGTTCTACCGCAACCCTCGCTCCCTGGGGGCTCCCGGCAACTTCAACCAGTGCATCGCCCATGCCCGGGGCCGGTGGATCCACATCCTCCACGGGGACGACGCGGTCCGCCCCGGGTTTTACCAGCGGCTCGCCAGGGTGGCGAGCGCGGGCCCCAACGTGGGAGCGGCCTTTTGCCGAACCATTGTCATGGACGAGAGCGGTCACTGGCTCGAAATACAGGAACTTCTCCAGAAAGAACCTGGAATACTCTCCAACCCCCTGGCCACGCTGGCGGTTCGCAACTTCATCGCAACCCCCGCTATTGTCGTTGGAGCTTTCGTCTACTCCCGCATAGGGGCGTTCAACCCTGCCCTCCTCCACGCCGCAGACTGGGACATGTGGAAGCGCATCGCCACGAGCTTCGATTTTTGGTACGAGCCGACGCCGCTTGCTCTATGGCGCCAACACTCCTCTCAGGACACTGCGCGCCTTTCGCGGCGGGCCGCCGATCTTGCCGACATCAGGAAGGCCATCGCCGTTTCAAGTTCCTACCTTCCCCAGCCCGAAAGCCGCGCCTGGATCCCCGCCGCGCGCCGCTTCTATGCCNTCTGGGGTCTCCGCCAGGCCCAAGAACGCTTTCGCCATCGCCTCTGGAGCAGCGCGTTTTCCTACCTCCTGGAGGCAGTCAAAACGAGCTCGCATCCCGCCGTTTTGCTGCGAATCCCGCTGGTTCTCCTCCGAGGCCTAGTGCTACAGCGTAGACCGCGCTAAGGCTCACGCCTTCCAAAAGTCGCTTCCCCTCCGCGTACCAGAAGCTGCGCATCGCTCACCGAACACTCGCGCCTCTCTTGCCGCCGCCGCGCAGCCACCTCGGTGAACCGCTTCAGGGCCGCTACGAAGCCGTGGAGAAAATCTCGGTAGGCGATCGCATCCCAAGCCAGCTTCAGGGTTAGCCACGCGAGGTGCTTTCGCCACAAACTTGCATCCGTTATGTTTTTCCACATAAAAAAAAGCCTGTTCCGCTCGTAAACCCTTTGAACGAAGCTTCGGTCCCGAAGTGTACCGATCGTTTTCGAGTGTTGATGAGACACCGCAACCCCGCCAACACGCTTTATCAGAAAGCCCCTCTTGCGTGCCCTGTAGGAAAGATCTACATCTTCCCAATAGAACGGTGCAAATAGCGGATCGAAACCGCGCAACGAACCATACACGCTGCGGCGAAAACACACGGCGGCACCGCAAGCGAAATCCGGTTCCTGCTCATCGGCAGCCAACGTCGTTGCCACAATTCCCCGCCTGAAAAAAATCTTCGTTTTGGACTCGTCCACTCCGGTGTCGGACCGCACGATGCGGGGAACCACTGCGAAAACCCCGGGGTCCTCCAAGCCTTCCAGGAGACTGCCCAGCACCCCGGGCGGCACAACAACGTCGTTGTTGACGAGAAAAATGTATTCGCCCTTTGCTGCTTCCACACCGCGGTGCGCTGCCACCGGGAAACCGCTTTGTTTTTCCAAACGCACCACCCGCAAAGCCGGCGAGAACCTCTCCAACTTGCTCTGGGTGCCATCCTCCGAGGCATCGTCCACCACCACAACCTCGCCGCGTCCTGTCTCCCTCGCGGCAGCCAAAAGACCAGGGAGCCTGTCCTCCAGCAACCACCAACCGTTCCAGCTGGGCACCACGATGCTCACCAGGGGCTTTTCTTTTCCTCTCACCGCGGCGCCTCCCCAAAGAGCCCTTGGAAGTACCTAACGTCAGCCGCAGCCCGATAAAGGAAGAAGAGCAAGCGGCTACAGCCGAGATGCTCCAAAGCATGGATCGCTCCCGAGAAAAAGGCGAAGCCCAACTTGCTACCAAGCAGTGTACGAAAACCTCGCCGCAGCAGGAGCCGCTGCTCCAGCCGAAGCAAGCTCAGGCCCAGTGGAACCTTGCCGAGCGCCAGAGGCAGTGGGTGCAGTTTGAGCAAAACCCTGAGTTCTTGGTCGCCGTAAAGCGACAACAGTCTTTGAGCCATGGCTCCGATCTGCCAGTGGCGTGCCACGTAGTTCGCGAAGCTTGCTGCCTCGCTTCTGTGGAACGAGCAGGCCGTAGGGAGGTAGCCCACCTTCACGCCAGCTCTGGTGAGCCTGTAACCGAACTCCAGATCCTCGAGACCATAATGTGTGATGCGCTCGTTGAAGCCGCCAACTGCGAGCACATCGGCTTTCTTCGCTGAAAAGTGCCCGGTCCAAATCAGGTGATAGGGAATAAACGAATTGTACTTTGCCAGCTCCTGCTCGCGAAATCCCTCCTCGCGGAGCAGGTACCGCTCGAAACAACCGATGGAACGCTCGCCGAAATCGAGCTTTATGCGGCCCAAAAACGCCCATCTGTCTCGCTCGGCGTGGGCTTTTTGGTGGGCGGCCAGCGTCCCGGGGGCGAGCGTCATGTCATCATCCAGCAGCAGCACGATGCGGCCCCGGGCAGCAGCGATGCCCGCGTTGCATGCTGCTGCTCGGGCCGGCGAACCCTCCCGGCGAACCAGCCGGATCCGCGAATCCGCGGCAACCCAGCTCGCCACCACATCGGCGGTGGCGTCATTGGAAACGTCGTCTACCACCACGATCTCCATGGAGTCCGCCAGCTGCGAGCGAACTGCATCGAGCGTCTCGGGCAGTCGCTTTGCTCCGTTGTGGCAGGGTATCACCACCGAGAGTTCCAGGCAGGAGTTTGCGAAGTCTTTTTCTCTGGAGCTCCCAGCGTTCATCGCGCCACGATCCCCCACGGTTCCAAGCACACACCGAGTTCGGTAGCCCTTCCCTGGGAGGGCGGCTCGAAGCACGCAAGACAACGCATCTCGGCGAGGCTCGGCACCTTTTGTCCTCCAGCCGAATTCTAGCCACGGAAGGGAAAACATGCAGCTGGCTACGGCTGTCCCAGGGCTTGGTCTACCAGGGTGTTAGCATTCCTCGGCGGAGGTGGGCATGAAGCTGGTGGAGTGCGTGCCGAACATTTCCGAAGGCAGGCGAGCCGAGGTTTACGAGAAGGTGGCCCAAGCGGCGGCGGCGGTGCCAGGGGTGACGCTTTTGAACGTGGACCCCGGGGCGGAAACCAACCGCACCGTGATCACCTTCGTGGGAGCCCCGGAGGCGGTGCTGGAGGGGGCGTACCGCCTGGCGGCCACCGCCTTCCAGCTCATCGACATGCGCCAGCACAAGGGCGCCCACCCGCGCATTGGCGCCGTGGACGTGGTGCCGTTCGTGCCGGTAGCGGGGGTCACCATGGAGGAGTGCGTGGCGCTGGCGAAGGCGCTGGGCAAGCGCTTGGGCGAGGAGTTCGGCGTGCCGGTGTTCCTCTACGAGTACGCGGCCCAAACCCCCCACCGCCGCAACCTGGCCGATATCCGCGCCGGGGAGTACGAGGGGCTTGCAGAAAAGCTCAAGGACCCCGCCTGGCAGCCGGACTTCGGGCCGGCAGTGTTCAATCCCAAGCTGGGGGCTTGCGTGGTGGGGGCCAGGAAGTTCCTGGTGGCGTTCAACGTGAACCTCAACACCAAGGACAAACGCCTGGCCAACCGCGTGGCGCTGGACGTGCGGGAAAAGGGCCGGCTCAAGCGGGACGAGCGGGGAGAGGTGGTGCGCAACGAGCAGGGGGAGCCGGTGTACGAGCCGGGGCTGTTGAAGTCCGTGAAGGCGGTGGGGTGGACCATCCCGGAGTACGGTTGCGCGCAGATTTCCATGAACCTCACGGATCTGGACGTGACCCCGCTGCACGTGGCGTTCGACACCTGCGAGGAGAAAGCTCGGGAGCGGGGGCTGCGGGTCACCGGCTCGGAGCTGGTGGGGCTCGTTCCCAAGGCAGCGCTGCTTGCGGCCGGCAAGCACTACCTGGCCCGCATGGGCAAAAGCCGCGGGGTACCCGAGGAGGAGATCCTCCACGTGGCGATGCGCACCTTGGGNCTTTCCGAGGTGAAGCCGTTCGATCCCGCCGAGCGCATCATCGAGTACCGCTTGGCGCCGCCCGCGCCCTTGGCCTCCATGAGCGTCCGGGGCTTCGCCAACGAGCTCTCCAGCGAGTCCCCGGCTCCGGGTGGGGGCTCGGTTTCCGCGCTTTGCGCGGCGCTGGCGGCGGGGCTCGCCGCCATGGTGGCGAACCTCAGCCACGGCAAGAAGGGGTTCGAGGCGAAGAGCGAGCAGCTGGAGCGCATCGCGATCCGCGCCCAGGAGCTGAAGGACGCGATGCTNGCCGCCCTGGACGAGGACACCCGGGCGTTCGATGCGCTGCTCCAGGCCATGCGGTTGCCCAAAGCCACTGCCGAGGAGCAAGCGGCCCGCCGCCAAGCGGTGCACCAGGCGGCGCTGCGGGCCATCCAGGTGCCGCTGGGGGTGCTGGAAGCTTGCCCGGAGATCCTCGACCTCTGCCTGGAGGTGGCGGAGCTGGGGTTGGAAGCTTCGCTTTCCGATGCGGGGGTGGGGGCCCAGGTAGCCCGGGCAGCTGCCGCCGGCGCTTACCAGAACGTGTGCATCAACATCCCCTCGCTGGAAGACCCAAATACCGCCGCCGAGCTCCTGGCCCGGGCCGACGCGGCCCTGGAGCGGGTCCGCGCNAAGCACGCCCAAGCGGAGGAAAAGATCCTCGTGGCGTTGCGGGCAAAGGCTGCGGCGGAGGTTTGATGTTCCCCCGGGTAGGCTAGCGACGTCTGTAGGCCGNNCTGCGGTGCGCTACCTTGAAAACCACCAGCGCACCCCGGCTTTGGTCAATTTGAAACAGNACGCGGTACCGCCCCACCCGCAACCGAAAACAGCCCGCCACCGCGAGCTTTTCCACGTCGCCCTGGAAGGGGTTTTCTGAAAGGCGCCGGAGCGCGGCGAAGATCCTCTCCCGGTCCTTTTCGCCCAGCGGTCGCAGGTCTTTGGCCACCGAGCGTTTGAACAGCAGCTCGAGCTTGGCCATCCTAGCGAAGCTCGGCCAGCAACTGCTCCAAGGTGATCGCCGGCTCCGCCTCTCGCGCGGCAAAGGCCGCCAGGTCCTCCGCCTCCTCCCCCAAGGCCTGGCGCACTGCCTCGTTCACCAGGCGGGAAANGCTCTTCCCTTCGGTGGCTGCTTTTGCCTGCAGCGCACGGCGGAGATCCTCGTCGAGGTACACGGTTTGCTTGGCCAACCCTGCCACCGACCTCTGCCTCCCGAGAACAAGGTAGACCGGGGAAACACCGCTGTCAAGCCGCTGGGGGGGCAGCGAGCGGAAGCGCACCAGCCCGCAGGCGCAGCGTGGCGGGGGAGGCCGGGTAGCACTCCCCGTCCACGTCGAAGGGGGGGCAAGGAGGCGCGAGCTCCAGTTGNACCTCCTGCCCCCGGGCCCAGCGCACCTGGGGCAACCCCAGGTGCGTGCCGCGGTAGACCCGCCCGAGCTTGCGCACCAGCACCCCGGGGGGCAGCGCCTGGACCGCCACCACGTCCAAAAGCCCATCGTCCAAGCGTGCCTCGGGGGCGATNCGCATGCCTTTGCCGAAGCTCTGGCCGTTGGCCACCGCCACCACCAGCNCCGGGCCCTGGTNCAGCTGCACCCCGTCCACCAGCACCCGGCAGCGCACCGGCCGGTACTCCCGCACCGCCGCCAGCGTGGCCAGCAGGAACGACCACCGCCCCCGCTCGGGGTTGGCGTTGACCCGCTGGTCCACCAGCCCCGAAACGCCNAAGGAAGCCACNTTGCAAAAGAACACCACCCCGGTGGGNGTGACCAGCTCCCCCAGGTCGCAGCGCCGGGGGGGCGCGGTGAAAGCCAAGCGCAGCGCCGCGGGGAGCGAGCGGGGAAGCCGCAAAGCCCGCGCCAGGTCCGAGCCCGTGCCCGCGGGCACTAGCCCCAGCACCGGCAGCTCCCCTGCCCCCACCCCCATGGCGGCGTTCACCACCCGGTGGAAGGTGCCGTCCCCACCCACGGCCACCAGCCGGGAAACCCCCTGGGCCACCAGCTCCCTCACCGCTCGCTCCAGCTCCTCCAGCGTTTGCGGCACCAGCACCTGGGCGGAGACGGCAAAGCCCAGCTTCTCCCAAGCCCGAAAGAAGCGCGCCCCTGCCCTTCCCCCTCCGGCCCTGGGGTTCACCACCACGGCGGTCATGCACCCTCCGGGGGCGCCCAGTTGGCCACTTCGTTAGCGAAAAGCTCCAGCTCCCGCTGCCAGCGGGCCACGGACCACCCCATCTGCCGGCGCACCAGCGTTCGCAGCTTTTCCGCGAACGGCACGGCAAGCTGCGGCTGCCACATCCCCAGCCGCACCCGGCGCAGCAGGAGGTCCCCCAGGTGCACCACCGCGGAAAAGCGCAGGTGGTAGCGCACCTCCGCCGGGGTCAAGCCGAAGGTTTCCTCCAGCGGCAGCAGCTCCCGCGCTTCGCTCCCCGCCGCCAAGGCCAGCGCCTGGGCCCCCAGCCGCCGCACCAACCCCCGGGCCGCCACCGGGGGGACCCCTTGCCGCTCCAGCGCCTCCAGCGCCTCCCCCGAGACCCGGTCGGGGAGCACCGCGGAGACCAGCGGCAGCTCCTCCACCGAGGGCCGGCGGTGCTCGGGGAGCAGCGCCAGGACCTTTTCCAGCACTTCCTGGGCCGTGACCCGGTAGGTGGTGAGCTTGCCCCCCGCCACCGATACCATCCCCCTTTCCACCCACACCGCTTCCTCGCGGCTCGCCTCCGTAGGCTTTTCCGCCTCGCTGTCCACGATGGGCCGTACCCCGGCGAAGCTCCCCACCACGTCAGCCAGGGTGAGCCGAGCCTGGGGGAAGGCGTGCTGCACGTAGCGCAGGAGGTACGCCACCTCCTGGGGGCTGGGCCGGGGGTCTTCCAGGGGGCCCTCGTGAAACAAGTCCGTGGTCCCCACCAGGGTGCCCTCGGGGTGGGGGACCGCGAACACCGGACGACCATCGTCGGGGGAAAGGCCGGTCACCGCCACCTCCAAGGGCAAACGGTGCCGGGGAAACAGCAGGTGGGAGCCCCGGGAGGGGCGCAAGCGCTTGGGGGCCCCGAGCCTCTCCCGCAGCTGGTCGCACCAAGCCCCAGTGGCGTTCACCACCACGTGGGCGCGCAGGCGGTACACCCGATCGTCCTCCCGGTCCCGCACCACGACCCCCACCACGTTCCCCCGGCGGTCCTGCACCAGCTCTTCCACCCGGGCGTAGTTGAGCGCCACCCCCCCGGCCCGCACCCCAGCTCGCACCACGGCGAAGGTGAGCTGGGCATCGTCGGCGAGGCAGTCGTCGTAAACAAGACCGAACTCCAGCCCCGGCCGGGCCAGAAACGGCACCAGCTTGCGCACCTTGGGGGCGGAAAGGCGGAGGTGGCGGTGACGGAACGGCGTGAGGTGGTCGTACATGGCAAGCCCCAAGGCCACCTGCCACCCCGGGGTTGGGTCGTGGGCGTAGGCCGGGTAGAGGAACTGCAGCGGGCGCACCAGGTGAGGGTTGAGCAGTGCCAAGAGGTCCCGCTCCCGGCAAGCAGCTCGGGTGATGCGCAGCTGCAGGCGCTTGAGGTAGCGCAGCCCCCCGTGGATCAGCTTGGAGGAGCGGGAGGAGGTGCCGGAGGCGAAGTCGTGCTGCTCCACAAGCCCCACCGCCAACCCCCGCAGCGCCGCCTCGGCAAACACCCCAGCCCCGGTGATGCCGCCGCCCACCACAAGCACATCGAGCCCCGCCCCCAGCCGCTCCCAGGCCCCAGCCCGAAAACAAGCCCCGCTCATGGCAGCAGCACTCCCGGGTTGAGGATCCCCTGGGGATCCACCGCCCTGGCCAGCGCCTCCAGGGCCGCTACGCCTGGCACCCCCACCTCCCGAGGCAGGTACGGCGCGTGCATCCTCCCCACCCCGTGGTGGTGGGAAACCGTGCCCCCCGCGGCGAGCAACGCCTCCACCGAGGCCTTCTTGTACTCCTGCCAAGCTTCCACCTCCTGGCCAGCTTTCATAGGCCAGAGGAAGGTGAAGTAAAGGCAGGCGCCGTCCCGGTACGCGTGGGAGGCGTGGCACAGCACCAACACTTGCTCCCCGCGCCGCTCCGCCACCTGGGAAAGCGCCCGGGTCACCGCGGTGTGCAGCCGCTCCAGGGCCGACCAAGGGGCCGCGGTTTCGAAGGTGTCCACCCCGAACCCCGCGGAAAGCAGCGCATCCCGCAGGTACGGGTGAAAGAAGCGCTCCCGCAGCCAGAGCCGCCAAGGTCCGGAGCCCAAAGGAAGGGCACCGCACCCCCGTAAGGCAGCCGCCAGCTCCCCCTTGGCTCGGGGGATGTTGCCGTACCCCACGAGCAGCAAGCAACCCCTGGCAAAGCGCTTGGTGGCAAAGAGCAAACCCCTCGCCAACGCCGCGAGCTTGCCCACCTGGGCGAGGCGCAGGCTCGCGGCGGTTTCCTCCTCGTCGGCCAGGCGCAGCACCTCCGGCGCCAACCCCTCCTGGAGCACCCTGCGGCAGGCCTCCAGCCCAGCAGCGAAGGAGGGGAGCAGGTAGGCGCTCCCCGGGTCCTGCTGCCGCCGGCGGCGCACCCGCAGGCTCACCGCGGTAATCACCCCCAGCCGCCCCTCGCCGCCGCACACCAACCGCCGCAGCTCCGGGCCCATGGCGGAGGCAGGCTGGGGCGGCAGCCGCCAAAGCCCCGAAGGCAGCGCCACCTCCACCCCGGCCACCAGGTCCTCGATCTTCCCCAGGCCCGTGGAGCGCTGCCCTGCGGAGCGGGTGGCCACCCACCCCCCCACGGTGGAAAGCTCGAACGACTGGGGCTCGTGCCCCAGCCACAGCCCCGCCTCCCCCAGCGCCGCCTCCAGCGCCGGCCCGGTGGTCCCTGCCCCCACCGTGGCCACCCCCGAGCGGCCATCCAGCGCCAAGAGCCCTGCCAGCCGCTCCAGGGAAAGCACCACCACCGGCCGGGGATCCTCGGGCATCGCCACGCCCCCCACCACCGAGGTACCCCCGCCCCGGGGCACCACCGCTACCCCCTCCGCCGCCGCCACCGCCAGCACCTGCTGTACCTCGCTGGCTTGGGTGGGGAACACCACGCCGTCGGGGAAAGCCCGCTGCGCCCCGGTGCGCAGCGCCACCAGCTCCGGAAAGCTCTGCCCGGCGCAGTGGAAAAGCCGCACCGCTGGCTCGCGGCTGGTCTCCCCTCGCCACCGCGGCAACGGCTTGGGCTTGGGGAGCCGGAACCGCCGGGGATCCGCCTCCGGCAACGCTTCCCCCTGGCCGAGTCGGCTCGCCAAGAGCGCCAGGAACGGCTCCGGGGGCTCTCGCCGCACCCCCTCAAACCCCCAACCGCCGAAGCGGCGCTCCTTCACCAGCGCCCCCGGAGCTTCTCCAGCACTCGCCGGTCCCGCTTTTCCGGCCGGCCCTTCCCCTTGGGTGGGGCGGGGGGCGGTGCCGCGAACCGCAAGGACAGCTCCTCGGGGGTGGGGGGTGGGGTCACGTCCTCGTAGAGCGTGCGCGCCTCCGCCTTGGCCACGTGGGTTTCCCGCACCTCCCGCACCACCACTTCCCGTCTGCGCCCCGGGCCCAGGGTGAGCTTGATCCTGTCCCCNGGACCCACCAGNCGGTGCGGCTTGGCCCGCTCCCCGTTCACCTCCACCTTGCCACCATCGCAAAGCGCCTTGGCTTGGGAGCGGGTCTTCGCCAAACAAGCCACGTCCAGGAACACGTCGAGACGCACCCGGTCGGCCACGACCCCATTCTACGCGGCCAGCTCCCCGCAAGCTACAATGGGCCGTGCTTTGGCTGGGGCTCGTGCTTCTGGCGTTGGTGGCCGCTGCCACCTTGGCGGGGGGCATCGTCCCGCTGCACTTCCGCGAGGAAAGCCGGCTGTTCTTGGCGTTTTCCGCGGGCACCTTGGTGGGGCTTGCCTTGGGCGAGCTGGTGCCGGAGGGGCTTGCGGTGGCAGGCGATCCCCACCTGGCGCTGGCGGTGGTGCTGGCGGCGTTCGTGGCCACCATGGCCGCGGACAAGCTCCACATCCTCCACCCCCACCCCCACCGCATGGAGGAGTGCTGTCCCCCCGAGGAGCACCTCCACCCGCCGCTGGCGATCCACGGGGCCTTCGGCCTGCTCTTGCACTCGGCGCTGGACGGGGCAGCCTTGGCTGCCGGGGTGCGCCAGGGGCTGGGCCCTGCTCTGGCGGTGGCCGTGGCCCTGGCGGCCCACAAGCTGGGGGACGGGGTCACCACGGTGAGCTTGGTCCTGGCCCACCACCACCCTTCCCGCCAGGCCACCCGCATGCTGGCGGGGAACGCGCTGCTGCTGGCCGCAGGGTTTGCCGCGGGGCTTTTCGTGCCCTTACCCGAAAAGCTCGTGGGGCACGTGCTCTTGGCTCTGGCCGGGTTTTTCCTCTACCTGGGGGCTTCCGACCTCATCCCCTCCTTGAGCACCCCGGTGTGCCGCAAGCGGGACGTGCTCGCCACCGCTTTGGGGGTGGCCCTGGTGGTGGCGGTGGTGGTGTTGGCTCACTGAGCGCGGGGGCCGCCGTACGCCAAGCCCACGTGGGTGACCTGCTTTTCGGAAGCGCTCACGGTGACCGTGAGCTCCCTCCCGTCCTCGGCCTTGCCGCTCACCATCCCGCCCACGAGCTTGCCGTTCTGCTCGAACTTGGAAACCGATGGGGAAAAGCCTGCCCGGCCAAGCTCCTGCTCGAAAAAGCGCAGCACTTCCCCTGGGGGAAGGCTCGTTTCGAAGCTCGCCATCCCTTCCAGGCGATCCGCGGTTTGCGAGCTCACCGTGCCCGAGGGCTTCACCCCCGGTAGCAGGGGCACCCAGGAAGGCACGTTGCCCTCGCCGCCGATGGTCATCTCGCCTTTCTTGGACGCGATTCGCATCTCGCCCTGGCCGCCTTCCACCGTGAGCTTTTCGCCCTTCTCGTTCCTGAAGACCAGCTTGCCCTTTTGGATCTCCTTGGCATCCATGGTGATGACCTCGCCGGTCTTCTTGTCCCGCAGCGTCACGGTGCCGGCTGCGTCGTCGGCGCTCACCACCTCGATGTCGGGGTTCGCGGCGGCAGCGATCTTCGCGGCGGCCACCGCGGGGTTTTTCTCAGCGGTGCGCACGAAGTCCTTCCCCTTCTTGAAAAGCCACAACCCCCCCACGACGAACACCAGGGTGACCACGAGCAAAAGCGCACCGCACCCCACCGCCACCCAAACCCAAGGGCTGGTTTTCTTGGGGGCAGCAGGCGGTTGCTGCGTCGGTTGTGCCGGCGGCGCCGGCGGTTGTGCACTGGCCATGGCGTCCTCCTTTCGGACCTGGGCGCAGTGTACCACGGCGGCCAAAACAAAAGCGCCCCGAGCGGGGCGCNNTCGCGAAAGCGTGATCGGCCTTACTTCTGGTAGCGGAGCAGGAACAGGTAGCGTTTGGCTTCGTAGTCAGCCGGGGAGAACCCCGTCTGCTGGTACTTGGAGCGGGCCGCCTCGAACCCCAGCCCCAGCCCTTGCTGCAGCGGCAGCTCCAGGCGGGCGTAGAGCCGGGAGAAGTCGTACCCCCGTGTTCCCTGGTTCTCGAACTTGCTCCACCCTGCCTCCCCGGCCACCTCCCCTCGGCGGTACGCCAGGCCTGCTTCCGCCAGCGTACCGTCCTCGCGGTAAAGGGAAGCTTCGGTTTCGAAGGTCTCGGGGCGACGCACGAGGATTGCCGAGTCGGTCTCGAAGCTCCCGTAGGAGCCCCACAGGGTGAGCGGCTCCCAAGGGTTGAGCCGCAGCTCCGCGCTCCAGTCCTTGGAGCTGGCGTCGTAGCCGTTGCCGGGCAGGTTGTTTTCCGCATCCAGCTTCTCGCCGGTGGCGGCCAGCTCGAGGATGCCCCAGCGGAACGCCGCCCGGGCGCGGAGCCGCTGCAAGTCGNTGACATCGGTGCGCAGCACCAAACGATCCGCCTCGTCCTTGCGGTAATCAAGCCCCAGGGAAAAGCCCCCGAGCTTGAAGGCAAGGCCGCCGCTCCAGCGGTCCACCTGGCGGGTAAACCGGCCCCCCTGGTTCCCCGGAACCACGATTTCCCGGGCATCGGGTGCCACAAGGAACTGCTGATCGGTGGTGGCGAAGCTCGCCCAGAAGCTCACCGGGCCGAAGGTGGGGCTCGTGAGGGTAGCGGTGCTTTCCTTGTCCTCCCGCTGGATGCCGGTGCGGGCAGCCAGCAGCTTGGCGATGTCCGCCCCGCGCTCGCCGGAGAAGTTCACCGCTCCCAGGTAGAGGTCCTGCACCAACGACCACCCGGAAAGCTCCCGGTGACGCTCGCTGTAGCCCGCGGTGAGGGCGAAACCCGCAGGCAGGGCCAGCTCCACCTTCCCCTCCCCCCGCCAGTTCTGGGCTGTGGTCTTGGCCAGCGCGCTCTCCTGGAAAGACTGGAAGAAGCGCTGCAGCTTGAAGGAGACGAGGCTGCCCGCCGCTTGCTCGGTGAGTCGCTCGTCGGCTTGCGGGTCCTGGTACACGTACCGGCCGGAGAAGCGCAGGAACTTCCAGGGCCTGGCGGTCACCACTGCGGTGGTGTAGGGGGCATCGGTGTCCAAGCTGGTTTTCCTGCCGTAGGAGGAAAGCCGCACGTCCCGATCCAGCACCGGCCGGCTGTTGTTCCCCC
>JGI24188J35168_1001679_pt1 | contig 12711 bp, 8 predicted proteins | sample YNPBryantNP2012_FD_35168 | JGI IMG/M metagenome (IMG submission 35168) | reverse complement strand
TTGGAGTCAACAGATTGTCGAGTTCGGCTTTTTCAGGATCGAGGAGAGCTGAGCCTTGCGGTTGGTCCAAAATGGTTTCCTCCGGGATGGCAATCAGGCCCTTGGTTTGATCTGCCTGTGGTGATAGAATACTTGACTAGTGGGCAGAGTAAGTGGGAATACAGAGGCGGAACTACCGGAGAGCAACTGGAACATCTGGGTGGCACTCTACGCGTCTATTGGGAGGAAATTCATAGGCTTTTCCAAAGTCCTACTTTTCAACAGAAGGAGCATGAATTAAGAATGGTGGAGCAACAGCGCGAGAACCGGTTTTGGGACCAGCTGACAGACGCTGCTTCGTAGAAGACATAACATAGTATAAGACAACGCCACAGAAGAGTGCGCCGAGGTTGTACTTTGGCCACCCAGTGCCAGGGTCGTGTGAGCCTTTTTGACCTACGACAGGGACGTCCAGCGGGTGAAGAAGGTCACCCCCTGGGGCACGACGTACTTACGTGGGCGAGCACTACGAGAACTACGTGCCGGCAGCCGGGCTAATCATCCTGCCCGGCGACGTGGACCTGGACTGCCAGGTGAGCGTGGCCGATATCCAGACCATCGCCAGCCATTGGGGCGAACCCTGGGCTGCGCAGTACGACGTAGACCAGGACGGCAGCGCCATTGACGTTGGGGACATCCAGACAGCCGCTGCCAAGTGGCCGGCCCGCGTGCCGGGGCCGTGCACCCAGGCGATCACCAAGTACTACCGGCTGAGTGGGCGGCTGGTGGCCCAGCGGCAGAACGGGCAACTCCGCTACGTGCACACCGACCACCTAGGGAGCCTGAACCTGCTGACGGATGAGGATGGCCGGGTGGTGCCGGGCAGCGAACAGCGCTTCTACCCGTTTGGGGTGGTGCGGACGGGGCAACCGGTGGTACTGCCGACGGAGAGGAATTTCACCGAGCAGCCGCTTGATGTGAACACGGGGCTGATGTATTATGGGGCCCGGTATTACGACCCCGTGCTGGGGCGGTTCATCGCGCCGGACACGGTCGTGCCGGAGCTGGGAGGAGCGCCGTCCCGCGGCCCGCGAATATCGCACGAATGCACGAATCACGCGGCGGGCCATTNGTGGACGGCCACCCCAACCCGCGGCGCGCGTGCGCCAGGCGACCGCGACCGAGGTCACGCGCACCATCGGCCCGCACTACGAAGACGTGTTCACGTATTCACGTGTGCATGTGTGCGTGCTCTTCTACCTGCACGGCGACCATCTGGGCAGCACGGCGGTCGCCACCAACGCCGGCGGTGCCAAGACCAACGACGTGCGTTACTATGCCTATGGCGCCCCCCGTGCCGGCGACCCGGCGGCCCTGCCGACCGACCGGGCGTTCACCGGGCAGAAGCTGGACCGGGGCACCGGGCTGATGTACTATGGCGCGCGGTACTACGACCCGGCGCTGGGCATGTTCCTCTCGCCGGATACGCTGGTGCCGGAGCCGGGAAATCCGCAAAGTTTGAATCGGTACTCCTACGTCCGCAATAACCCGCTCCGGCTGGTCGATCCCAGCGGGATGGCCGCATGCGCGGCCGGGGATGACCAGTGCTGGGTGAACGAGTGGAACTGGAAGAACCGCTGGTACAACGCCCACGGCTACTTCTGGGGTGGTGAGCACTGGTCGGTCGTTGGCGATCCGGTCTTCGCTGATGAAGGCATCACCGATGAGGTGATTGCCGAAGCTGGCATCACGCTCCAGTCGAACGTGACTCCGTGGCCCTGGAGCTGGGCGAACAAGCAGAAGGTGGCGTATGGCGTGGCAAAGTTCGGGCAGAAGCTTGCGAGGGGGATTGCTGGCCTCAAAGCCCTACTGGGAGGCTATGCTGTGATCAACCTGAATCCGGCTATCCCGTTCTATTGCACCGGTGCCTGTGCGCCTCCGCCACCCTGGACTGGGGGGCATGATGTGTTCTTCGCCATTGCGTCCTTCAGTGCGGTCGACCTCCTCGGAGGCGCCCAGTGGGTAGTCCACGAGTTGGCACATGTGATTGACTGGCAAGGGAACTTCTCCCAGCGTTGGGAGCCTTATGCAGCGCTAACCAATTACGCGGCAAATGCCAGAAGCGTGCCCCCGTTCTACTACAGTAGTTGGGAGAAATGGGCGGAAGCCGTCGCGGTCTGGGTCTTCAGTGATAGGACCGCCGGTCTATCGCAGTATAAGCAAAGCGAAGTGGCCGCCTGGATCAAGAAAAACGGCATACAAGCCTTCATAGTGCAGATGGATCGCATGGAGGCCCTGCTCCAAGGATGGTACTGATGAGACGCTGGATCTACCTGTTCCTTGTGTTGTTGCTCGCCGCATGTACCTCGGTTAAACAGCGTAGTTGTAACGAGATCTCGGCAGCCGCCCTGCGCTCAGTGCTGCTGAAAGAGACTACTATCGAGCAACTGTTGGCGTGGATTGCACAAGAGTATCATGTGCTACCCCAGAATGTTCGCAGCGATGTAGACCAGCGCCGAGCGTTTCAGATCCTCGTTTGGGACGCGAACGATGTCTCCTATACTATCCACATGCGGGGATCAGTTCCAACAGGCGCTATAATTTGGTACAACTCAAGACCACCATCCGCAAGCCAAGTCATTGATTGTCTCGGAGCGCCGGAACAGTATGGCGCGTCTTACAAACGCGATGTTGAAGCAACCAAATTCGAGCTAGAATTGCTCTTTCCAAAATCGAACATTCGAGCGAGTGGGTGGAAGTTCTTCTACGGCCAATTCCGCTACACTCGCCTACAGCCACCTGCTATCGACGGGACGTTTCCCATTTATCGCTTGAGTGTGGGCGAGCTAATATCAGCGGAAGAGATGTTGGGTCAAGCTCCCCATCCCGATCAGGCCGAGAGCGAATCGCGCCAGTTTAAACCCTGGCCGGGGAAATGGGAGGACATTGTGGTCGAGATCGACCCGAACATCCACTGGTAGCCTGGTTGGAGCATCCCATGATGGTGATCGCCGGTGATGGCGAGTCGGGTCGTGGGGCGGCAGTGCCCCAACACGGTTGACCCAACAACAGCATCGAGGATTCACATCGGCTTGGTCGCCGCGAGGTCCTCTTTGCCTCCTGGCGGGCTGGTGGGGGCGACCTGTACAAGATGCCGGCCTCGTCCACCGGCAGCGCCACGGCCCTGCCCGGCAACCATAGCAGTGCCGAAGACTCGCGCCTGGACTGGCAGGCTGGGGTGAGCTACCCCTCCTCCAGCACCCTCAAGCACTACTATGCCAACGGCCGGCGCATCGCCACGCGGGACAGCGAGGGGCTCAAGTTCTATCACCTTGACCACCTGGGCAGCACCAGCCGGGTCACCAACCAGGGTGGTGCCCAGGTCAGGGTCATCCGGTATGACCCGTGGGGCTACAGCCAGGCGGCGTGGGGCTCGGGCACGGCGTTGGTGAAGTACACCTACACCGGCAAGGAGCTTGACGCCGGCACGGGGCTGATGTACTATGGCGCGCGCTATTACGACCCGGCGCTGGGCATGTTCCTGTCGCCGGATACGGTGGTGCCGGAGCCGGGGGAGGGCCATCCACCCTGGCCTGGCCGCCAGGGCAGGCGAATATCGCACGAATCCATGAACCACGCAGCAGGCCATTCGTGCATTCGTGTCCTATTCGTGGACGGCCATCACAACACGACGCGGAAAGGCACCGGCGACCGATGTGCTCACGTGTTCACGTGTTCACGTATCTTTGACAGGACCCGCACATTGTGCTATTCTGTCGTAAAGATCAGATGCGGCGCTGACGGAGACAAGTAAGTCGTCCCGGGCCCTTCAGAGAGCCGCCGGTTGGTGCAAGGCGGCGGGCCGGCCGNCCGAAATCCCCTCCCGAGCCGCAACCCTCAACGCCCGTCGCGAGCCAGTATGGGTTGCCGGCCGGCCCCCGTTAGCGGGCCCGGGGTCACCGACCCCATGAGGCCGTGCGCGCGAGCGCACGGCGAACCAGGGTGGCACCACGAGCGCCCCTCGTCCCCTGGCCCCAGGCGCGGGCCGGCACCGGACAGGGGCGTTTTCTTTGCAGCGGAAAAAGAAAAAAGAGGAAGACCATGCTAGACATCAAACTCATACGCGAGAACCCGGAGAAGGTATTGGCGGCCATGGCCGCGCTCGGCGCCGATGACGCGCCCGTAAAAGAGGCGCTGGCGCTCGACGAGCGCCGCCGGGCGATCCTGACGCAGGTCGAGGCGTTGCGCGCCGAGCGCAATGCCGGCTCGAAACAGGTCGGCCAGCTCATGCGCGAGGGGCGCCGGCCCGAAGCCCAGGCCCTCCAGGCGCGGCTGAGCCAGATCGGCGACGAGATCAAGGCGCTGGACGAGGAGCTGGCGCGGGTCGAGGCGGCCTTCCGCGAGGCCATGCTGAATATCCCGAACCTGCCCCATCCCAGCGTGCCCATCGGCAAGGACGAGACGGAGAACGTCGTCGTGCGCACCGAGGGGACCCCGAGGCACTTCGACTTCGAGCCGAAGGCGCACTGGGACCTGGGCCCCGCGCTCGACATCATTGACTTCGACCGCGGGGTCAAGCTCAGCGGCACGCGCTTCTACCTGCTGAAGGGCGCCGGCGCACGGCTCCAGCGCGCGCTGATCGCCTGGATGCTCGACCTGCACATCCAGAAGCACGGCTACACGGAGATCTACCCGCCCTACATGGTCAAGTCGGAGATCCTGGTGGGCACGGGCAATCTGCCGAAGTTCGCCGACAACCTGTACCGTGACGCCGAAGAGGACCTCTGGTGGATTCCGACGGCCGAGGTGCCGGTGACCAACATGTATCGGGACGAGATCCTGGATGGCGATCGGCTCCCCATCTACCATGTGGCCTATACCGCATGTTTCCGCCGGGAGAAGATGAGCGCCGGTCGCGATGTGCGCGGCATCAAGCGCGGGCACCAGTTCGACAAGGTGGAGATGGTCAAATTCGTCCGCCCCGAGGACTCGATGGACGAGCTCATGAAGCTGATTGACAACGCCGAGGATGTCTGTCGGGGCCTGGGCATTCCGCACCGCGTCGTGCAGATGTGCACGGGCGACCTGAGCTTCGTCGCGGCGGTGAAGTACGATATCGAGATGTGGGCGCCCGGCTGTCGGGAGTGGCTCGAAGTCAGCTCGTGCAGCAACTTCATGGACTTCCAGGCGCGGCGCGCCAACATCCGCTATCGGCCCGCGCCGGGGGCCCGGCCCGAGTTCGTGCATACGCTCAACGGCTCGGGGCTGGCGTTGCCGCGCGTGATGATCGCGGTGTTGGAGACCTATCAGGAGGCCGACGGTTCGATCACCGTGCCGGAGGTGTTGCGGCCGTATATGGGAGGAATGACGCGGATCGCCAATCCGGCATAAGAGCATGCGCCTGGCGCGAGGAAAAGCACGAGCGGCGCCGCAATCCGAAATGGCCGGTGCTTCACGTGCCGGACACCTGAGAGGATGCCCGGCACGTCCTGCCGGCCATTTTCAGGCGCGCATGTTCCGCGCCCTTACAGCCGAATCCCGATCACCGGGCTGGTGGCCAGCCGCGAGGCCATCTCTTTCAACGTCATTGCGGCAATGTTGTCGGGCCGATAGATCGCCAGCGGCAAGCCCTGGTTCAACGAAGCCGTGCATGCTTCGCTGGCAAACGGCACGACGCCGACAACCTCGCAGCCGAGCTGATTCCTGATGTCGCGCAGATTGGCGCCCGCCGTCATGCCGGAGCGATTCGAGATGATCACGCTCACCAGGCTGCCGGTAGTGCCCCAGGATTTGAGGAGCTCCATCATCATCCTGGCGGCCTGGACGCAGGTNGGTTCGGGTTCCAACACGATCGAGACCTGGTCGCATGCCCGCACGGCCGCTTCAATGGCCGGCGATGCATCGGGCGGCAGGTCGAGCACCACGTAGTCGGCCATCCGGCCGAGCTGGCGGAGCAACGCGCTCACCGCATCGGCCGACGGTTCGTGGAACTCTTCCACGCGTTGGGGGCCAAAGAGGATCCTGATCCCGAAGCTGGTGGCGAATAGCCTGGCATTCACGGCCCGTTCATCTATCTGCTCGGCCGGCAGNCTGNTCAANTGGGCCACGGTCTCGGTCGGATTCCATTTCAGTTGCGCGGCCAGCGAACCGTAGAAGCCGCGAATCTCGGCCAGGATCACCGTCTTCTTCTGCTGGGCCAGCAACGCGGCCAGATTGAGCGCCACGGTCGTGGTGCCGACGCCGCCCTTCGCGCCGATCAGGCCCAGCACGCGCGCCACGACGGCCGGCGCAGCGGCGCTGACCGCGGGCCGCTGGACGCGGTTCAGGATCGCCGTGATGCGCGCCGACAGCTCCTCCAGATTGACGGGCTTGGGCACGTAATCGTCGGCGCCGGCCCGCAATCCCCGCACGCGATCGGCGACCTGCCCCAGGGCGCTGAGCATGATGATCGGCAGGCCGGCCGTTTCGGGCTTGCTGCGCAGCTCGGCGCACACTTCGATGCCGTCCATTCCCGGCATCATCACATCCAGGACCACGATGTCGGGTCGCTCTTGCTCTACACGCTTCAGCGCCTCCTGGCCACTCAGTGCAGTAACGACCTGATAGCCTTCTGCTTGCAGGGCAAAGCTCAGCAAGCGGACGATGTCCTGTTCGTCATCCACGATCAGGATCTTGGCCGGCCTGGCCGCAGATTTGTCTTGGGATGGCTTCGGATCAGCCATCATGCCTCCTTGGTTTCATACATCATGGGTTGGATTTGTGCCGTCGGTGTCGGCGAAGCGCCATCCCCTGCCGGCGCGATCGGAATGGTAAAATAGAAGGTGCTCCCCGCGCCCAGTTGGCTCTCCACTCCGATCTTCCCGCCGTGCGCCTCAACGATCTGCTTGGAAATGTACAGGCCCAGGCCAACGCCTCCGGCCGAGCGGGTGAGCGGCTTTTCAGCCTGGAAGAACTTGTTGAACAGATACGGGATGTCTTGCGGCGCAATGCCCGGCCCCTGGTCTATGACCGAGACCTTGACCTTGTCGTCGGTCCGACTGGCGGTAACGGTCACCGTTTGATGTGGCGGCGAGAATTTCACCGCGTTGCCGATCAGGTTGACCAGCACCTGGCGCAGCTTGGAGCGATCGGCCACGATCTCGATGCCCGGTTCCGCGAGGCTCCAGGTGAAGGAGATCTCTTTTTCGGCCGCGAGGCTGGCCAGCGAGTCGAGCGTCTCGGCGATCAGGACGCCCAGTTCGATCGGCTCCTGCTCCAGGCGGATCTGCCCGGATTCCAGCCGCGTGATGTCGAGCAGGTCGTTGACCAGCCGGGCCAGCCGCTGGGCGTTCTGGGCGGCCGTCTCCAGGAACTCGCGACGCGTTTCCTCGTCGTGCACCTTGCCCTTCCGCAGCAGGTCAAGAAAGCCTTGCAGCGCGAAGAGCGGGGTACGTAGCTCGTGCGAGACGGTCGCGATGAAGTCGTCCTTCATCTGCGCCAGGCGACGTTCGGCCTCCTCGCTGCGATTCTTCTGGATCGCCGCGCCGAGGATGCCGGCCGCGGCCAGGAGGCCGTCCAGTTCGATGGCGGGCCAGGCGCGCTCGTGCCGGCAATCTTCCAGCCCCAGAATGCCCCACCATTCATCGCCGACGAAGACCGGCACGATGGCCGTGGAAACCACCCCCAACGCGTGGAGAAACTCGCGCTCCCGGTCGGGAAACTCGTACAGGAGGCCGTGAATCGGCTGGCCGCGGCCCAGGATGACCTCCCAACGCCCCAATCCGGCTTCCATCAGGTTGAGCTCGCGGAGGGCCGGATTGTGAAGCTGCGAGGGGACATCGGCCGCCGTCCATTCGTGTCGTCGGCCGGTGAGGAGCACGCCCTCTTCGGCCCACCGGTTTTCGGAGATGTAGACCCGGCTCACGCCGGTCGCCAGGCCCAGCTCGCGCAGCACCTCCTCGATGTGGCGCTCCAGATCAGAGGTGCGCAAGAAGCGCATGGCCGCCTGGCTCACGGCGTGCAAGATGGCATCCCGGCGTTGCAACGCCTCTTCGACGCGCTTGCGCTCGATGGCGTAGCGCACCGAGCGCACCAACAGGTTGCGGTCCACCTGGCTCTTGACCAGGTAGTCTTGCGCGCCCTCGCGCACCGCATGGATGGCGCTCTCTTCGTCGGCGATGCCCGAGAGCACGATGATCGGCAGATGCGGCGCGTGCTTGTGGAGACGGGAGAAGGTCTCCAGGCCGGTGCTATCCGGCAAGGTCAGGTCGAGGAGGATCACGTCGGGAGGGTCGCTGGCAATGCGGTTCAAGCCTTCGGCGAGGAGCTCGACATGCGTCAGTTCGAAGCGGGCACCCCGCGCCCGCGCCAGGATCTCCTGGATCAGGCGAGCATCACCCGGGTTATCTTCGATCATCAGAAGACGGATCGTCTTTGACGCCTGCTCGGAAAGAAGGACAGGTATCTCCATGGAGCAGCCCCTTTGGGTTCCAGGTCGAATTTGTGGTAACTGTTTGACAGGCCGTCCTCATGTTCTTTTATTATAATCGTGCATGGGCTGCTTAGCAAGTGTCGCGCAATCGTTCGGAATGGCCGTAGCGGCGCCTTGCGCGGCCGGGCGGGTCGTACTATAATCTGTGCTAACCGGCACGGCATCCGGCTCATCAGATCATTCTTCACCGAAAGGAGGGTTATCTGCTATGGCTTTCGAATTGCCGTCGCTTCCGTATGCCGATACGGCGCTGGAGCCGTACTATTCGGCCAGAACGATCAGCTTTCACCACGGCAAGCACCACAAGGCCTACGTGGACAATCTGAACCGGCTCATCGCCGGCAGCCCGTTGGAAAGCAAGGCCCTGGAGGAGATCATTCGGACAACGGCCGATGATCCCGGCAAGGCGGCTATCTTCAACAATGCCGCGCAGGTGTGGAACCATACCTTCTTCTGGCACAGCATGAAGCCCGGCGGCGGTGGGCCGCCGACCGGCGCGCTTGCGGCGCGGATCGCCGAGGCGTTCGGCGGGTACGAGAAGTTCGCCGAGCAATTCAAGGCCGCGGCCGTGGGCCGGTTCGGCAGCGGATGGGCCTGGCTGGTGGCCGACGGCGCCGATCTCAAGATCATCTCGACGCCCAACGCCGAGACGCCGATCACGAAGGGGCTCCGGCCGCTGATCACGGTGGACGTGTGGGAGCACGCCTACTATCTGGATTATCAGAACCGCCGGCCCGATTTCGTGCAGGCGTTCCTCGATCATCTGGTCAACTGGGATTTTGCGGCCGCCAATCTGGGCTGAGCAGCATGTCGCGCCGGCCGGGGCGCTCGCCGGGTGCCCCGGCCGGCAGACATGAGAGGAGCAGCAAGTGCAACGACTATCGCAGATCCAGGCCGCCATTCGGTCCGAAGGATTGGACGGCTGGCTGCTGTACGAATTTCGCGGGTTGAATCCGATCGCGCTCGATGTGGTAGGCATCACCGCGGAGCAGAGCGGCAGCCGACGGTGGGCCTGTTTCATCCCGGCGCAGGGCGAGCCGCGCTGGCTGGTGCACGCCATCGAGCGCAGCGGCTGGGCCGCCATCGCGCCCCAGGCCCAGACGTATGTCTCTTGGGCCGATTGGCGCGAGGGCTTGCGGACCCTCCTGGCGGGCAGTCGCCGGGTGGCGATGGAGGTCTCGCCGGGCGCGGCCATTCCCTACATCGGCCGGGTGGACGCGGGCACGGTCGAGCTGGTGCGCAGCCTGGGCGTCGAGGTGCTCACCTCGGCCGATCTGGTGCAGATCGCCCAGGCGGTATGGACGGCCGAACAGCTCGAGAGCCATCGCCGGGCGTGCGCGGCGCTCCTGGCGGTGAAGGACGCCACCTTCGCGCACGTGCGAGAGGGGCTGGCGGCCGGCGCGCCGCGCAGCGAGCTGAGCGTCCTCGGCTTCATGGTGGAGGAGTTTCAACGGCGCGGCCTGTCGGGCTACGGTGCCATCGTCGCGGTGAACGGTCACGCGGCCAATCCGCACTACTTTCCCCGACCCGATGCCGACACGCCGATCCGCCGCGGCGACCTGCTGCTCATCGACCTGTGGGCGCGCGAGCCGCGCGCGGACGCGATCTACGGCGACATCACCTGGGTGGCATACGCCGGCCCGGAGCCGCCCGCGCGCATCCGGTCGGTGTTCGATGTGGTCGCCGCCGCGCGCGATGCGGCGGTCGCCTTCATGCGCGAGCGCCTGCGGGCCGGCCGGCCGGTGTACGGCTACGAGGTGGACGACATCGCGCGCGGGGTGATCGCCGCGGCGGGCTTTGGCCCCTACTTCATCCATCGCACGGGTCACTCGATCGGCACCGCGGGACACGGCAACGGCGTCAACCTGGACAACCTGGAGACGCAAGATCGCCGTCGCCTGATCCCGGGCGTGGGCTTCTCGGTGGAGCCGGGCATCTATCTGCCCCAGGAGGGCTTCGGCATCCGTCTGGAGATTGATTGTTACGTGAACGGCGACGATGTGGAGGTCACTACCTTGCCGTTGCAGAAGGAACTGGTCTTGATCTGACATAGTAGGGCGAACTTAAGTTCGCCCTACTACAAATTGCGGAACCGTTGCGCACGGTTCGACGTCTCCTTCTCAGGAACGAGGGACGTTCCCGAGAAGGAGATGGGTTGCCATGAGATGCCCGCNGTTCATCCGCCTGGTTCGGCCGGCTCTGATCCTCCTGGTCATGGGCCTGTTATCGCTGTTCGCGGCCGCGCCGGCCGCGGCCGATGGAATCATCATCCCCGCCCCACCCCCCGGCCGGCCGATCCCCTGGCGAGAGATCCCGCTCACCATCAAGTACCATCGGGTCGCCACGACGATCGCCGATCAGGTGGCCGTCACCCGTGTGGACCAGGTCTTCGTGAACGAGGCCGGCTTCGCCGTCGAGGGCACGTACATCTTCCCGTTGCCCGAAGAGGCCGCGATCTCCAGCTTCGATATGTGGGTGGACGGCCGCAAGATCGAGGGCCGGCTGTTGGACCGGGAGGAGGCGCGCGCCATCTATGAGGAGATCGTGCGCAAACAGCGCGACCCTGCTTTGCTCGAGTATGTGGGCCGGGGCGCGTTTCAGGCCAGCATCTTCCCCATCCCCCCGGCCGGCGAGCGGCGGATCGAGCTGACCTACAGCCAGGTCTTGCCGCAGGCGGCCGGCCTGGTGCACTATCGCTATCCGCTGAACACCGAGAAGTTCTCGGCCCGGCTGATCAACGAGGTCACGATAAGCGTCCAGCTTGCCGCGCAGGCGCCCCTGGCGGCCATCTACTCGCCCAGCCATCCCGTGACCGTGACGCGCGAGGCCCCGTCGCGCGCGACCATCCGCTATGCGGCCGCCAACGTCCGCCCCGACCGCGACTTCGATCTGTATTACAGCNTGGCGGGGAACGCGATCGAGGCCAACGTGCTGAGCTACAAGCCCTATGACGAGGACGGCTTCTTNCTCCTGTTGATCGCGCCGCCCATCGAGGCCGCACCCGCGCGGGCCATAGACAGAGACGTGATCATCGTGCTCGATACATCCGGCAGCATGGCCGGCGAAAAGCTGGTCCAGGCGCAGGCCGCGGCTCGCTTCGTGCTCGATCACTTGGGCGAGGGGGATCGGTTCAACATCGTCTCCTTCGGCACCTTCACTCGCCTCTTTGCCGACCGGCCCGTTGCGCTGAGCCGCCGCGACGAGGCGCGCGGCTTCATCGGTCGGCTGACGGCCCAGGGAAGTACCGACATCAACCGGGCTTTGCTGGAGGCGCTGGCCGGGGCCGATCCGGCGCGGCCCACGGTCCTCCTCTTCCTCACCGATGGCCTGCCGACGATCGGGGAGACCGACCCGGAGCGGATCGTGGATCATGTGACGCGCGCCGCGGCGAAGTCGGTGCGGCTCTTTGCGTTCGGCGTCGGCAACGACGTGGACGCGGTGTTGCTCGATCAGCTCAGCGGCGCGTTGCGGGGCACGAGCGTGTATGTGCGCCCCGGCCAGAAGATAGACGAGGCGGTGTCCGATTTCTACGGCCGGATCAATGTGCCGGTGCTCCTCGACGTGCGGCTGGCGGTGGAGGGCGTGCATGTCGAGGACATGTACCCCTATCCGTTGCCCGATCTGTTCGCCGGCAACCAGCTCGTGGTGGCGGGCCGCTATCGCGCGGGCGGGCCGGCTACGGTGCGGCTGTCGGGCACGGTCGCCGGCGCGGCGCAAACCTTCACCTACCGCGTGGCGTTCACCGAGCGCGGGGGCGAGGAGTTCATCGCGCCCCTCTGGGCGCAGCGCAAGGTGGGCTATCTGTTGGCGCAGATTCGCCTCAAAGGGCCGAAGGAAGAGCTGGTGAAGGAGGTGGTGGCGCTGAGCACGCGCTACGGCATCATCACGCCCTACACGTCCTTCCTGGTGCAGGAGCCGCAACTGGCCCTCACGCAGAGCGGCCGCGATCAGCTCGGCCGGGACGCACTGCAACCGCCGGCCGGCCCGATGGCGGCGCCCGCGCTGGCCGCCGCGCCGCGCAGCGGCGAGCCGGCCGTCGAGCGCGCGGTCGTCGAGCAAGCTCTCAAGGACGCCGAGCGCCCCGCGCCGGCCGCCGCGCCACAGGTGCGCCAGGTGGGCGCCAAGACCTTCTTGCGCCAGGGCGATCTGTGGCTCGACACGTTGTTCGACCCCGGCCGGATGTCGGCCGAAGCGATCCTCTTCGGCAGCGAACGCTATTTCCAGCTCCTGGCGCGTCATCCCGAGATCGGCCGCTATCTGGC
>JGI24188J35168_1001677_pt1 | contig 12729 bp, 10 predicted proteins | sample YNPBryantNP2012_FD_35168 | JGI IMG/M metagenome (IMG submission 35168) | reverse complement strand
ACCAGACCGACCACGCCCACGGCTGCCACGTACTCGATGCGCGCTGGCTCCACCGCCTGGCCATAGCCCGGCAGCAATGCCCGCGCCAGGTAGAGAGGAGAGAGGGAGAAGGAGAGCCGCTCGTTGAACGGCAGGCCGCCCGCCCGCAGCGACAGCCCCGCCAGTTCGAGCGTCGGCGCGAGCTGCACCGCGGCGAGCGCTGCGCCCAAGAGGACCGCCACGGCCAGCGTCGCCGCCTGGCGCGCCAGCTCGCCCCAGGTCCGCCGCTCGAACGCCGCCCAGGTTGCCGGAGCGAGCGCATAGACGGCCAGGGCGGTCAGGGCGATGAACGACGACTGGCTGTGGCCGGCCAGCAGCATCAGTCCGGTCACAGCGGCCAGGGCGGAGAAGGCGAAGCGTCGCCGCTTCCCTTCCCGCAGACAGTCGCTGAGCGTCAGCAGCCAGGGGAACCAGGCCAGCGCCTGCAACTGGTTGATGTGCTCGACCTGAGCGCCCAGGTAGCCGCCGAGTGCCAGCGCCGCCCCCGCCGTCCACGCCCCCAGCCGTCCCAGACGCAGCGAGCGGCGAGCGTACACATAGGCCCCCGTCGCCGCCAGGGCCAGGTGCAGCAGGATGCTCCAGTGGAGGGCGCGGTGCGCCGGCATGGTCAGCCACAGCAGCCAGTTCAGCGGGTAGAACAGCCCCACCTGGCTGTTGGCCAGCAGCGGCGCGCCCATAAAGAGGTAGGGGTTCCACAGCGGCCATTGTCCGGCGCGGAGCGCCCGCGTCGCTTCGGCCCAGTAGGGGTAAAAGTAGCCAAAGAGGTCACCGCCGGCCAGCACCCGCCCCGCCGGGCCAATGTGCCAGAAAGCGACCAGCAGCACCAAAAGCAGGCTGACCAGCGCCGCCCCGTCGCGCAGCCTTCCCATGCCAGGACTGGCATTTCTTGACAGATAGCCGCTTACCTTATCCATTTGAAACCTGGGTGGTCACTGCTGCCTTTCTAACCTGGGGGAGGGCAGTTACATCTGTGGCATGTCGCTGCGTTCATCTGTGGCTGCACAGCTTTCGATCCGATAGACGCGAAAGCGCACCTCTCCCCTCCTGTTGCGCGCTTCCAGCAGCAGGTTCAGACAGTAGCCAACCCGAGCCAGCGCGTCCTGGACCCGGGCGGACGATTCCCACGCCGGAAAGACGACATAGCGCGGCTCGGCCTGCCCGAAAGCCTGCACATCCCGCGCCAGCCAGGCCGGATGGGGCCAGTAGGCCAGATAGAGCGGCCCGTCGAAGAGGTAGAATCCATAGTGCCAGCCCAGCCAGTGGTGGTAAAGCACCGAACCGGGGGGCTGGCGGGCGAGCAGGTCGACGACCTGCTCGATGCCGTCGTAGGCGTCCAACCCGGCGCCCAGCGGCACAGCGCCGCTCACGGCTGCGCTGGCGGGCGCGGCCATCGCCGCGACGACGATGGCCAGCGCAAGCCATCCGCCCAGGCGATGGCGCGGCGCGATCAGGCTGCGCGCCCAGGTCGCTGTGCGGCCCAACAAGAGGGCCAACAGCGGCAGCAGCGGCAGCAGATAGCGCTCCCATACCGGAAAAGCCCACAGCCAATGGATCAGCAGGTAGAGGATAGACGAGACAAGCAGAGTGAGGTCAAACAGTCCGGCCCAGTCCCGCCGCCGCACGGCGCGCCAGACCAGCGCCGCGGCGCCAGCCAGCAGCGCCCCGTCGAGCAGAGTCCCCAGCAGATAAGCGCCCTCGTCGCGCCAGGCGCGCAGGCGCGCGCTCCACTCGGCCGGCCAGATCAGGCGCAGGCCGCCATAGCCGCTCACGCCCGTCTGCCAGAAGCTGGCGGCGCCGTGCATCACGCGCGCCTGATCCCAGCCCGCCACCGCCGCCAGGACGACGCCAAGGCCAACGCCGGCCCGCAAGAGGTCGCCGGCCAGGCGGGCCGGGCGAGCGCCGCGCGCCACGGCGGCCACGACCAGCCAGGCCACCAGCGCCGCCCAAAAGAGGCCGNTCTGCTTGGCGGCGAAGGAGAAGCCGGCCAGCAGGCCAGCCAGGCCAGGTCGCCCTTCGGCGGCGGCGACACAGCCGCCCAGTCCCAGAGCGACCATGAGCGGATCGGTAAAGCCGGTGGNAAAGAGCAGGATCGCCAGCGGCGAGAGGGCAACCGTCGCCATCGCCACGGCGCCGACGAGACCATCGCGGTAGAGCCGCCAGGCCAGCCGCGCCGTCAAGGCAGCCGTCACCGGGCCGGCCAGCAGACCCGGCAGCCGCACCGCCAGCTCGCGCGGTCCCAGCAGGGAGAGGCTGCCGTAGAGCAAATAGGGCAGCAGCGGCGGCTTGTAGACCGGCTCTGTGGTCAGCCAGGCGTCGCGCCCGCTGAGGATCAGCAGGCCCCAGTGGCCGTAGAGCGCCTCGTCGGGATGCAGGCGGTGCGCGCCCACCACGGCGGTCTGCAGNCCCCAGGCCANCAGGCAAAAAGCGACGCCGCAGGCAAGCCGTGTGGAGCGCATCATGGCGCAGGGTCGAACCGTTTGAAGCGGTAGCGCACGAGGGTCTTGAGCACGGTAAAGGCGTCTTTCCAGGAAATTTTCTTGCCTTCGGAGAACTCGCGGCCGGCGTACGAGATCGGCACCTCGTAGATGCGATAGCCCATACGCAGCACCTGGGCGGTGATCTCGGGGTCGATCCCCCAGCCCCGCTCCGTGATGTGCAGGCGCCGGGCCACTTCGCGGGTGAACATCTTGTAGCACGTCTCCATGTCCGTGAGGATGGTGTCGTAGAGGACATTCGTCACCAGCGTCAGGAAGCGATTGCCGACCATGTGCCAGAAGAACATGGTTTTGGTCGGCCCGCCGCGGAAGCGGGAGCCGTAGACGACCTGGGTGCAGCCTTCGAGGATGGGACGCAGCATGGGGCGGTAATCGCGGGGGTCGTATTCCAGGTCGGCGTCCTGGATGATCAGCACATCGCCGGTGGCCCACGTCAGCCCCGTGCGCACCGCGCCGCCCTTGCCCTGATTCTGCTCGTGCAGGACGACGACCACGGCCGGGTCGTTTGCGTACCCTTGCAGCACCTCGCGGGTACCATCGGTAGAGCCGTCGTCGACGATGACGATCTCGCGCTCCAACTGGATAGTCTGGCTGTCCTGCATGCCAAATCCGATCGGGATGGCCAGGTCGACGGCCTTGACCCGCCGGACGATCTCGGCGATGGTGGCGACCTCGTTGTAGACGGGAATGATGACGGAGAGTTTCATCCCTGTTGTCCTTTTGCTGGTATGGGGACATTATAACCGAGGAAAGAACGCGCGGCAAGGTATGAGGGCCCAGCTCATAGGACAACTGCTCGCAGTTCCTGCTCCCGCCGGGTCTGTGACCCGGCGGCCCCCCAGTGGCGGGGGNCACAGCCCCCCGCCGGGCAGGGGATGCCAGTCGGCGTTCTGCTTCGAACCCTCCTTGCCTTCCCCACGCTTTCGGGTATACTTTGTTGCCCTACAAGCTTTGGAGAAAGACAGATGAAGGATCAGGTCCGTCCAACCACCCCCCGCCAGACTGTCCAGGTCGAGTTCCCCGATGGGCAGAACTGGGAAGCGCCGCGCGGCACGCCAGTTGAGGCATTCGCGCGCGCCGCCTACGGCCACGAGGCCGTGCCGGTCATCGCCGCCCTCGTCGACGGCGACCTGCGCGAGTTGACCTACCCCCTCCAGCGAGACGCCCAGGTCACCCCCGTCTGGCTCTCCGATTCGGACGGCGTGCGCATCTACCGCCGCGCCCTCGCCTTTCTGATGATCGCCGCTATCTCGGAGCTCTTCCCCGATGTCCAGGTGGTGATCGACCACTCGGTTCCCTTTGGCGGCTACTATTGCCACACCCTGGGCCGCGAGCCGTTCACAGCAGAAGAACTGTCAGCAATCGAAGCGCGCATGCGCGCCCTGGTCGACGAGGACGCCCCCATTGCCAAGGAGCGGGTGGCCGTCGAAGAAGCCCTCGCCATGTTCCACCAGCGCGGCCAGGACGACAAAGTGCGCCTCTTTTCCCGCCGCCGCAAAGATTACCTGGTCCTCTACCGGCTGCACGACTACCGCGACTATTTCCACGGCTACATGGTCCCCTCAACCGGCTACCTGCGCGTTTTCGCCCTGCACCCCTCGCCGCCGGGCTTTGTTCTCCAGTACCCCCGCCGCCACGCGCCGACCAGCCTCCTGCCCTATGTCGACTATCCGCGCCTGGGCGCGGTCTTTCGCGAGTACGGCGATTGGCTGCACGTGCTGGGAGTGGAAGACGTGGGCAGCCTCAACGACGCCGTTGAGCAGGGGCGCATCCGCGAAATCGTCCTCGTCTCCGAGGCGCTGCACGAGGGCCGCATCGCCCAGCTCGCCCATGACATCGCTCAGCGCCGTGACCAGGTGCGCCTGGTGCTCATTGCCGGCCCCTCGGCCTCGGGCAAGACGACCTTTTCCAAGCGCCTGGCCGTCCAGCTCCTGGCCCACGGCGTCCAGCCTTTCCCGCTGGCAATGGATGATTACTTTGTCGACCGCGAGCACACGCCGCGCGACGAACAGGGCGATTACGATTTCGAGGCCCTGGAGGCGCTCGACCTGCCCCTCTTCAACCAGCAGTTGCTGGCCCTGATGGAAGGCCAAGAGGTGCAACTGCCCCAGTTCGACTTTCGCCGGGGCACCCGCCAGGCCGGACCGACGGTGCAACTGGGACCTGGCCACATCATCCTGGTCGAAGGTATCCACGGCCTGAACCCCCAACTGGTGCCGGCGATCCCCCCCTCGAGCACGTTCCGCATCTATGTCTCGGCGCTGACCCAGCTCAACATCGACCGGCACAACCGCGTGCCGACCACCGACACGCGCCTGATCCGGCGTATCGTGCGCGACGCCGCCTCGCGCGGCTATTCGGCGGAAGAGACGCTGGACCGCTGGGAGAGTGTGCGCCGGGGCGAGAAACGGCACATCTTCCCCTACCAGGAACACGCCGACGTGATGTTCAACTCGGCGCTGGTCTACGAATTGGCCGTGCTCAAGCCGCTGGTGGAACCACTGCTGCTCCAGGTGCGCCGCCCCAGCCCGCGCTATATCGAAGCCAAGCGCCTCCTGGCTTTCCTGGAGTGGTTCACCCCCTGCCCGCCCGACCTGGTGCCCGACAACTCGATCCTGCGCGAGTTCATCGGCGGCTCCATCCTCCGCGATTATGTGCCACGGTGACAAGGGGACAAGGAGATTCTCTTGTCTCCCCCTTTCCCCCTCACTGATAGATCACCAGCGCCGGTGGCGGGGTCAGCTCTAGTACCTCCGCCGGCGTCATCAGCGGCTCGTCATAGTCGTAGAACAGCTTGAAGCCGCCGTACTCGAAACCCGCCTCGCCGCTGTACTGGATATAGTCGCCGGTCTTGGCAGTCGGCCCGCCAAAACCGTCGGCATCCCACACCAGATCGACGTAGGGGTAATCCAGCAGACACTCTTTTTGCGTGATCATCCGATTGTCGAACTGGTGAATGACCAGAATGCGGCGCTGACCTGTCGCCCGCCCGATGCCGTCCAGCCACGCCTGCACCTGGTTGATCTGCGGGCCGCTGATCCGCCCCAACTGCGCCCCCGGCACCTCCTCCGCGCCGACGATGAACTCGGGGTCTACCGCCAGATGGACGTTCGGCTCCCACAGGAACGGCTCCAGCCAGGCCAGCTCGCTCATCAGGTCGGCGCGGCCGGCCTGCACGTCCAGAATCGACCAGACGCCGGCTGCGTTCGCCGCGTCGATCCAGGCGCGGATGGTGTCGGTACTGACGCGGTGGTTATAGTCCCCGTCCTCGCCAGGGTACGCATCGGCCACCGTAACGACCATGTGAAAGGCCGCTATGGTCTCTACAGCAGGGTCCAGATCGCGATAGACCTGCGCCTGCTCGTTCAACAGGGCCAGGGTGGTGGTGATGTCGTAGCGGCCCAGGATGCCCAGTCCCGCTCCCGCTGGCGTGCCGTAGAAAGCGACCAGCCGACGGCCCTCCAGCAACGAGGGCGGCACGCCCTCCGCCGGCGGGAGAACAACCTCAGGACAGGCAGTGATGACCTCGCCCGGCGCAACGGTCGCTGCGACGGGCACGGATGTGGCCGGCAACGGCGTCGGCGTCGAGGTCGAGGTGGCAGTGGGCGTCGGCGTCGCCGTCGGCGTCAAGGTGGCGGTGGGCGTCGGCGTCGCCGTCGGCGTCGAGGTGGCCGTAGGCGTGGGTGTCGCAGTCGGCGTCGCCGTGGCGGTAGGCGTCGGCGTCGGCGCCAGCAGCGGCCCCAGGCGAAGGCTCATCCTTGCCCCGGCCACCGCTGCAAGCAGGACGGCTGCCAGCAGCAGCGCTGGCAGCAGGCGGCTGTCGCCACGCTGGCTGCTCACCAGCTCCCACCCGTCCGCAGCGTCGTCGTATGCAGGCCATCGCTGGCAATGACCTCGATCAGCAGGTCAGCACCTTCCCATCGCTCTGCCTCTAACGCCAGCGACGGCGTCGCCAGGTCGATGGCCACCAGTTCCCACGTCGCGCCGCCGTCGGCAGAGACGCGCACAGCATAGTGCAGCGCGTCGCCGTCGGCGTCGCTGGCCTGCCAGTGTAGCACGTCACCCTGCAGACGGACACTCTCCGCTTTCAGCACAGGCGGGCGGCTTCCTGGCTGGAGCAGGCCAAGCACGGCATCGTCCTGCCGCACGCGCACCGCTTCGACGCCCTCGGCCGGCGGCAGGGAGAGGACAAACGCCCGGTACTCTGGCCCCGGCGCGGGCGGGTACAGGTCAACGACAGCAGTGAGGGGGTCGAAGGGATAGGCAGCGATAACCCGCCCTCTCCCGTCCAGCAGTTCGACGGTGTAATCGCCCGCCTGCGGCGGATAGGCCGGCGCCTCCAGCAAATAGGCCGGGCGGAAGACAACCCCCTCGGCGCCGATCTGGCCGGCGATGAGCAGAGAGCGCTCGCCCAGCGGCTCTGACAGGCTGGCGCGGTACGTCGCGTCGTAGGCCCACAGCGCCTGGTAGGTCCAGTCCGACACCCATTCTGGCGAGCAATAGCTCATGATGTCGTAATAGCTGCTGTAGGGATAGATGGCGCGGCTGTCGATGTCGAACCCATAGTTGGGATGCGCAGCGTTGCCGATGAGCGCCTTGCCGCCGCTGACGTAAGGATAGGCCGGGTCAGGGTCATCCGCTCCACAGCCCGGCNAGTGCTCGCGCCCGTGGTTGTGACCGACCTCGTGGGCGTGCGTCTCGCTGGCGCCCTCATGGGTCGGGCCAAAGCCGCTAAAGCCAACAGCGGCCTTGTACCCGCCAACCCAACCCAGGCCGGAAATGCAGCCATAGTCACAGTAGACATCGAGCAGGCCATAGTAGTAGTTGTCCGGCTGCCCGGCGGCGACCCAGCGGTTGGTGATCCCGTTGAGCAGATTGACCCAATCGCCATAGTCAGGGTCGGGAACGCCGCCCGTACATGGGCCAGAGTACGAAAGGTTGGCTCCAACCGCCGTGATGATATAAGGGACCGGGTAGGTGCGGAAGGTGTAATCGACCAGATAGTCGTAGGGCGGGGCCGGCGTTCTCGTCCCCCCGCCGTTGGTGCACGTGTAGGCGATAGGGATGACGGTGACGTTCATGGGATCGGTGGNAGCAAACTGGAACTGGGCTGCGCTGCTGACATAGCTATACCCCGCGCCGTTACTGGCCGTGGCCCACAGGCTGATGCTGCCGCTGGCCCATGACGCGGGCAGCGCAAAGTTGAACGTGTCGTTCAAAACCGCGCGGTTGACGGTCGGCTGGAGCGTGCGCGGGTTGTTCAGCGCGGCGATGGGCGAACCAGGCAGGTCCACCCCCCCACGGCTGCCGTACAGCCAGGCGCTGACCCCCGCATAGGCCGTGGTCGAGGTCAGCGTGAGCCGCACATAGGTGGGGCGGCCGGCAACGAGCATGACGGAATTGTCGGGCTGCTGCACCCCCTGAGTGACCTCGAACTGTGGCGGCAGAGAGGGCACGGCAACCAGCGGCAGGTAGTACGTGCAACTGACCTCGCCGCAACTGCCGGCCGGCGCGCGCAACGGCGCAGCCGCTGACGGATCGGCCACCCCCGGCAGCAACAACACCACCACCGCCACCGCCACACCACCCAACACCAGACTCACACCAATCTGTTTCATAGAACGCTTCATCATCTCCCTTTCTCCTTGTCCTCTCAGAGCACCACGCGCACATCGACGGCCCAGGCACCGGCGCCGGACGGACCGACAATGAGCGGGTTGAGGTCGATCTCGGCGATGGCGGGCAGGTCGCTCATCATCTGGCCGACGCGGCGCAGGGCATCGACCACGGCCACTGTATCCCCCGGCGGCTGGCCGCGCACGCCGGCCAGCAGGCGTCCCGCCGCCGTCTCGGCCACCATCTCCCGCGCCTCCCTCTCGCTCAGCGGGGCCAGGCGAAAGGCGACGTCTCGCAGCACCTCGACGAAAATCCCACCCAGGCCGAACATCACCAGCGGCCCGAACTGGGGGTCGCGCTGCGCGCCGACAATGACCTCCAACCCAGCGGGCGCCATGCGCTGAACCAGGCCATGCTCGCCAGGACCGACCAGCCGCTCGAACGCCGCGCGCAGGGCAGCGGCATCAGCCAGCCCCAGCGCCACCCCGCCGACGTCGGCCTTGTGCACGAGGCCCGGCGCTACCCGCTTGAGGGCAACCGGATAGCCGATCCGTTCCGCCAGCGCTGCCGCCTGCTCGGCGCTGGCGGCCAGGCCGGATGGCGGGACCGAGAGGCCGTAAGTGGCGGCCAGCTCGGCGCCAGCCTGCGCGTCGAGGGCGCTCAGCCCGGCAACCTGCGCCGCTTCCAGCAGCCTTGCCGCCCGCTGCGGGTCGGCGCCGCTCAGCGGCTCCGGCTCGTCAGCCGGGCGCGCCCGCACCTGCCCCCAGCGCCAGAGCGTCCCCAGCCCCAGCGCGGCGCGAGCGGGGGTGAGATAGTGCGGGACGGAGTGGGCATGCAGCGTACGGGCGGCGGCGCGGATGCCGCCCCCGCCAGAGATGCAGCAGACCACCGGCCTGGGCGAGGTTTCGGCGGCGCGGCCCACGGTCACGGCGACATCGTGCGGCGGCATGATCGCCTGCGGTACAAAGACGACCATCAGCCCGTCCACCTCNGGCGCNTTCAACAGCACCTCCATCGCCGCCGTATAGTGCTCCAACTGCGGCCCGCCGAGCATGTCGACCGGGTTGCCGACCATCGCGCCGGGCGGACAGGCCGCTCGCAGCCGCTCCTGCGTGGCCGGGCTCAGGTCGGCCAGGCGCAGCCCCTGGCGGTCGATGGCGTCCGCGCCCACCGCCGCCGGACCACCGGCGTTGGTCAGGATCGCCATGCGCGGACCGGCGGGCGGCTGGCGGTAGGCCAGGGCGATGCTGGCGTCGACCAGCTCCTCCAGGTTTTCGACGGGGATGGCCCCGGCGCGGCGGCAGGCAGCCAGAAAGGCCTGCTCGGCGCCGGCCAGGGCGCCGGTGTGCGACGCCACAGCGCGCGTGCCGCTGGGGGTGCGTCCGGCTTTGAGCACCACCAGCGGCTTGTGCGCGGTCAGGCGGCACGCCGCCTCGACAAAGCGACGGCCGTCGGGCAGCCCCTCGATGTAGGCGGCCACAACGCGAGTGTGAGCATCCGCCGCCAGCGACTCCAGCGCGTCGGCCACGTCCAGGTCGGCCTGGTTGCCCAGGCTGATGATGCGCGAAAAGCCCACTCCGACCGCATTGGCCCAGTCCATCGTCCCGCCGCAGACGGCGCCGGAGTGGGAGACAAAGCCAATGCTGCCCTGCATGGGCATGGTACGGACAAAGGTCGTGTCGATGGGGGCATAGGTGTCGATGACGCCGACGCAGTTGGGGCCGATGAAGCGGATGCCATAGCGCCGCGCGACGGCGCGCAGTTGCTCCTCGCGCTCGCGGCCGCTGGCGCCCAGCTCGCCAAAGCCGGAGGCAATGAGCACAGCAGCGCGGATGCCGCGCTCGCCGCACTCGGTCAGCGCCTCGACCGTCTGCCCGGCGGAGAGGACAATCACCGCCAGGTCGACCGGGTCGGGCACCTCGGCGATGGAAGGGTAGACGCGCAGGCCAAACATCTCGCCGCCCTTGGGGTTGACCGGATAGACGTGGCCCGGATAGTCGTGCGTGACCAGGTTGTGCAGCACACCATAGCTGAGCTTGGTCGGATTGGCGCTGGCGCCGAGGACGGCAACGCCGCGCGGGTGGAAGAAGNTGTGCAGCGGATCGGTCACCATGGGCCTCCTGTGGTATACTGGGGGTATGATACCCGAAAACGGGGGAANAGGCAATGTGCGCTGAACGGCGGATGCTGGTGACGGGCGGCAGCGGCTATTTGGGCCGTTGGGTGGTCCGCCTGGCCTGCCAGCGCTGGGCAGTGACGGCGACGTACTGCGCACATCCTGTCACTGAAGCAGAGGCGGCCTGGGTTCAGCTCGACATCAGAGATGCCGTTGCGGTAGAGGAGCTGCTGGCGCGCCTGCGACCCGCCGTNGTGGTACACACCGCCGCGGTCAACCCCGGCGGCGGGGGCGACCTGGAGGAGGTCAATCAGCAGGGAACGGCCAATGTGGCCCGCGCCGCTGCGGCAGCAGGAGCGCGGCTGATCCACCTCTCCACCGACCTGGTTTTCGATGGACGCAAGGGTCGCTACGTCGAAGAGGACGAGCCCAACCCGCTCACCCCCTATGGGCACAGCAAGGCGCTGGCGGAGGCAGCGGTGCGCGCGTCGGGGGCGGCGGCGCTGATCGTGCGCACCTCGCTGATCTACGGCTGGCGGCCGCAACTCGACCGGCAGTCGCGCTGGCTGGTGGAAGATGCGCGGGCGGGCAGGCCGCTGCGTCTCTTTACCGATGAGCTGCGCTGCCCGATCTGGGTGGAGAGCCTGGCCGCGGCGGTGGTCGAGCTGGCGGAGGGCGACGAGAGGGGCGTGCTGCACGTCGCCGGGGCGCAGGCGCTTTCGCGCTACGAGTTCGGGCTGCGCCTGCTGCGCTTTCACGGCGTCGACCCGGCGGCGGTCATCCCCGCGCTCAGCCGCGAGAGCGGCTTGCAGCGCCCGCTGGACTGCACGCTCGACTGCTCGCGGGCGCGGGCGCTGCTCGCTACACCCCTGCCGGGGGTCGATGAGGTGCTAACAGCCGCAGGGCTTCCTGCATCGCCTCGACGGCGACGGCGAACATGCGCTCCATGACCGGCTCGGGGGCCTGGTACGGCCCGCCGAACGAGCCATCTCCCAAAGCGGCGCGGCAGGCAGCCGCGTTCTGGCCGTATTCGAGCGTCACCGGCGCCTTTTCTCCTGCCGGCAATGGACCCAGGCGCGTGAAAGCCAGGTTCTCCGACCAGTTGGCATGATGTTGGGGCAGGCCAGCCTCGCGGGCCACGGCGTCGACCGCCGGCTGGGTCCACCACTGGAAGAGCGCCAGGCGGGCGTCGGGGTGCTCGTTGGCCAGCTCCACCAGCAGCGGGCGCAGCACGCCAGTATTGCCGCCCTGCTGGCGCTGGCGGGTCACAGACCCGCCAGGAGCATCCCTCCGCAGGAGCATCTCTCCGCGCTCCGGCGGGGTCTATGACCCCGCCGCCTCGCCGCCCCGCCATCCCCGCTCCGGCGGGGTCTATGCCCCCGCCGCCCCGCCGCCCCGCCAGCACTGGCGGGTCACAGACCCGCCAGGAGCAAAGCCGCACACCCCGCCGCACCCCCCCGCTCCGGCGGGGTCTGTGACCCCGCCGCCCTGCCAGGAGCGAAAAAATCACTCCCTGTTGTGCGCAGTCTCCGACCGCCCACAAACACACCCTCTTGCGCATTTCCCCATCCGCCAATATGAGCAATTTGAGGTATGATTAAGGCCAGCCGTAGCCGCTCAAGCACAGAGAAATGGAACACAGATAGTACCCAGATCAACGCCGTTAGCACGCGAGCGCCAACAGTTGCCGCTACTGATACTCTGTGCTATCATTGAACCGTTGACAATGCTCCTGGGAGGAGGTCAAAAATGACCAGACAGTTCAAGATAATTATTGAGAAGCATTCAGACGGATATGTTGCCTACCCTCTTGGTCTAAAAGGCATTGTAGTGGGCGAGGGCGACACTTACGAAGAAGCACTGACGGATGTCAAATCCGCCATCGCCTTTCACATCGAAACGTTTGGAGAACAAGTGCTTGAAGGCGAAGTACCTGTCTTGGAAGCCTTTATCGCTGAAGCTGGGGTAGCAGTCTGATGCCCAAATTCCCTGTGGATGCCCCTATCAGAAAAGTGATCAAGGCTCTGGAACGGTTGGGATTTCGCGTGGTGCGAGAGGGAAGTCACATAGCGATGATGCGTGAGAATCCTGATGGCACGCGCACCCCTCTGACAATGCCCAATCATTCGCGGATAAAGGGGTCAACCCTGCGGACGATTCTCACTCAAGCAGGCATAGCAAGAGGCGAGTTCTTGAGCGCCTACGAAGAGAGTTGAAGGTGCCGCAGTGCAGGTTTGGAAACAATGGTTCTCAAAGAGCCGCAACCCTGCGTAGAGGGCGTGAGCTTATCCGGGGCAATGACAAACCTCCCCCTCCGCTCCGGCGGGGTCTGTGACCCCGCCGCCCTGCCGCCCTGCCGGCGCTGGCAGGTCACAGACCCGCCCCCCCCGCTCCGGCGGGGTCTGCGACCCCGCCGCCCTGCCACCCTGCTGGCGCTGGCAGGTCACAGACCCGCACCCCTCC
>JGI24188J35168_1001674_pt1 | contig 12734 bp, 10 predicted proteins | sample YNPBryantNP2012_FD_35168 | JGI IMG/M metagenome (IMG submission 35168) | reverse complement strand
CCTGAACCCTCCCGCAGGTTAGAAAGGGGCTGGCAACCGATGCAGCCGGTCATCTGGGCGCGCCTACGGCGTCTGGTCTGGTCATTGCGCCCAAACCTGCGGGCGGGTAGGTAGCTCGACAATGTTAAATTAGCGTAAATGGCGGTCAAAGTGGACCTCACCCCATCCCCCCACCCCCTTCCCCTCCGCCGCGGAGAGGGGAAGGGGGCCAGGGGGTAGGGGTGAGGTCGAATCTAACATTGTCGAGGCAGTTACCAAATTTCCAGTATAATGGGCAAAGCTATTATTGCCACCGCGTCATCAGGGGGAAGTTATTCGTATGGACATCAAATTGGCGGAGCTGGTCATCATCGTGCTGTTGACGGCGATCCTGATCCTGCTGGTCCTGTATTTGCTGATATGGCTGCGGGACCGCCGGGATATGGCCCTGAGCCGGGGGGCCAGAACACGTTCTGCCCAGAGGCTCCAGGGCCTCATGCGGGGGATGACGCAGAGTCACACAGTCAGCGTGACCCAGATTGATGGTCAGCAGCAGATCATGGTCAATGGAGTCCCATACACGGACCTGGGGCAGATCCAGGACCAGCGTCTGCGCCGGGAGGTACGCCAGGTTATCGAACTGGTGCGCCGTCAGAAAGGTGGGTTATCGCCGCTGGCCGACCACGAGGTGCGCATCAAATGGTTGGGCGAGGCCGATGCGCAACGCCGTCGTCAGCAGGCCAGCACGTTCGTGACGGAGCGGGGGGAGCTATTTGCCGTTGAGGTGGACGGCCGGCTCTATCATGACCTGACGGAGATCAATGACCCGGAAGTGCGCGAGGGGGTGCGTCTGCTGGCGGAACAGGCCCGCCGGCTCACCAGCGAGGAGGGCTTGCGCCTGGGTCGGGCCAGCATCGCCTTTGACCTGGAGATCCAGATCGAGGGCCAGAAGTACTATGACGTGGAAGACATCCCGGACCCGGATTTGCGTGAGGAGGTGCGGGCGATCCTGATGGAGTCGGACCAGGCCGGCGGCATGGAGGAGGTCAAGGTCATCCAGATCGGGGGCAAAGCCTACAAGCGCGTGGATGATATACCAGACCCGGTAGTGCGCCAGGAGATGCAGCATTTGCTGTCCCAGGCCCGGCAGATGGGTGAGGGCAAAGAGGAGTGAACTCTGAATCAGGGCTGCTCTTCCAGGTGAGCGCGCCGGGCCAGGCGGATCAGCGCGGCCCGGCGTTGATCCAGGTTTTTGAGACCGGCCCGTCGTACCCGGCGGCCATCGAGAGCAAAGGCCCGGCACTCGTCCAGCGGCAGATAAGAATCCTGGATGACGGCCGGGGCCAGGAAACCTTCGTAGCCCATCTCCTCCAGCTTGCGAGCCAGGTGCGGGGCTAACTCCTGCACCGGCTGCCAGGTCCGGTAGCGCTGACAGCGCCCCCTGCTCTCGTCCTGTTGGTCACCCCAGCCGTTTCCCCACCGGCCGGATCGGGTATGTGGCCGAAAATGGACACAGAAACGGCACGCATCCAGCCTGAATCCGCAGACAGCACAGACGGATTCGCGCCGAACTGTCAGCCGGCCCTGGTCGTCCAGGGCCAGGACCCCCGGCATCTCGGCGCCGCAGAGGGCGCAGGTGGCGTTCGTCACGTGGTGCAACCCCAGGCGGGATGTTTCCGTCGCCAGGATGGGGGCCGCTTCGCCGGGCCGCAGCAGGGCCAGTCGCTCGCCCCACCAGTAGCAGCCGGGTTGCACGACCTCGCGCCCGGCCCAATACCAGGCTGTGCGTCGAGACAGGCCCCGGCGCCGGGCATCGTTCCACGTCGGCCCGGCCCGCCACAAGGCGTAAATCACCCCCACGAGCATCGCCAAGCCGATCAGGAGCGCTACGGCTTCCACAAAACCACCGCCTATCGTGGCCCGGCCGCCATCACCAGTTCCCGCCATTGGCGATAGCGGTCCAGATAAAACATCATACATGCCACGATCAGCCCGGTCCCCACATAGGCCTGACCTGTTATAGCGATCAGCAGTCCCATCGGCCAGGTGGTGAGCTGCTGCCACAACAGGGGCAGGCCGGTATGGAGCATCGTCATACTGCCGATCAGCCCCAGAGCTGACCAGGGGTCCATCCGCACGACCTGAATGCTGTACCAGGCTGCCCGTAGCGGGTGGACCTCGTTTATCACCAGCGCCGCCGGCGTGAAGAACAGATAGAAACCGGCTCCCAACCACAGGATAAAGGCTAACCACACGGTCAGGGTTGGGGGATGTGGGTCGGGGCGGAGCAGCAACGGCAGCATCAGCAGGGCTGCCCCGAAGCTCCCCAGCAGCAGGTAGCTGGCGATACGGACGCCGCTCGCGCCGACCTGTTTGAACAAGGCGGCCGGTTCCAGTTCATCATCACGGACGATCCGGGCGATGAGGCCCAGAAATAGCGCGCTCAGGAACACGCCGGCCAGCCACAGAACCGTTGCCGTGACGAACAGGGTGGCCCACTCGTGCAATTCGATGGCGGGTAGCCGGAGCGGTGCTGGGGCGGTGCGGGGATCAGGGGATACTGCCAGGAGAGGCATGGTCAGGATGTTAGTGAAGGGATAGACCAGGAGGCGGGATAGCACATCTGTGTTGGGCGTGACCACGGCCAATGCGTCGAACAGATTGATTGAGCGAGCCAGTTCCTCCAGTCGTTGTCGCCAGGCCACGATCTGGGTCTGGTTATACGCACTGGCAGCCGGTGACAGGAGCCACAGGGTCGCTATACGTCGCACCAGCGGGGCGATAGAGATCTGTGGCCCACACCATAGCACCAGGTTAAGGCCGACGGGGAACAGCACCAGCCACAAACGGCGGTTGAGGGTTTCAAACCCGGTGGTCAGGGCGGTGATGACGCTCATGAGTATACTCTCAATGTCGTAAGTTAGCGTGCTGGAGTCGAAGCTTTAGCTGTGATCTCCTGCCAGGCTCGCAGTACCTCGGCCACACTCCAGGCCTGGGCGATGCAGCCGCGCGGGGTGTGCGGCGGGTCGCCGTCAAAGATCTCGCTGATGGAACCCAGGCCATGCTGGGCCAGTTGCTCGAAGAGGGGCAGCAGGAAGGACCGGGCGGCGGCCCGGTCGTCATAGACTCGGAGATGGGCGCTGATAAAGGGGCCGATGAGCCAGGCCCATACGGTGCCCTGGTGGTAAGCGGCGTCGCGGGTGCGCCGGTCGCCGCCGTAATGCCCGATATAGGCCGGGTCGGTTGGGGCCAGGCTACGCAAGCCCACCGGTGTGAGCAGGTGTTGGGCACAGACCTCCACCACAGCCCGTTGCTGGGCCGCGTCCAGGGGGCTATGGGGCAGCGAGACGGCGAGCAACTGGTTGGGTCGCAGGGTCGGGTCTGCCCCGGTGGGGCCATCGAGGACATCATAGCAATATCCCCGGCCCGGGTTCCAGAAACGGGCGAACCCGGCCCGTACCTGGTCCGCCAGTTTCTCATAACCGGCAGCCGGTTCACCCAGCCGCCGCGCGAAATCAGCCATGACGCGCAGGGCGTTGTACCACAGGGCGTTGATCTCCACCGGCTTGCCGGTGCGCGGCGTCACCACCCAATCACCCACTTTGGCATCCATCCAGGTTAGTTGCACGCCCGGCTCCCCGGCGTACAATAGCCCGTCGCTCGGGTCCACCTGGATGCTGTAGCGCGTGCCGTGTTGGTGCCAGTGGATGATGTCTTGCAAGGTCGGGAACAGGTCACGCAACAGACCCTCGTCGGCCGTGGCGGCGTGACAGGCCCGGATGGCCTCGAAATACCACAGGGTAGCATCTACGGTGTTGTAGGCCGGGGTGCGGCCCACGTCCGGGAAGCAATTGGGCAACATGCCCTGGTCCACAAAACGGGCAAAGGTGCGCAGGATACGTGCGGCCACGGCGGGGCGACCGGTGGTCAGAGTCAGGCCCGGCAGGGCGATCATGGTATCGCGGCCCCAGTCAGCGAACCAGGGGTAACCGGCGATGATGGTCTGTCCTGCCACCACTTCATTGTCCCCCATCTGAAAGTCGCGGGTGACGATGAACTGGTCGGCGGCCAGGACCAACTGCTCGATGGCCGGGTCGGTGAGGGGCAGGTGCGGCCGGGCCAGGGCCAGCAAGGCGGTCTCATAGGCCCGGCGGTGGTCATAAGCAGCCTGGCCGTCCAGGTCGGGGTTATCGGCCAGGCTGGCGACGAGGGTGAGGGATTCGCCCGGCTGTAAGGTGGTCTCGAAGAGGCCCACGTAGAGGTTGTCGTCCAGAGGTTCCTCGCCGCGATATTCCTCTACGCTCAAGAAGTACCCCCGGCGCCATTCGTGCTGGGGCTGGGCCGTGGCCCGGTCGCTGAGCAGGTAAAAGGGCGGCATGTTGGCCCCGGTCGTTATCCGCAGGCCGTGGGCCACGGGTTCTATGTGCCCTGGTTGCCGGACGGCGGCGCGCGTGTAGCCGTGGTGGTCGCGGCCGTTGACCAGGGCCTGGAGGCGCAGGGTCAGGGGGGCAGTGGCCCGGCGCAGGTCGTAGCGCACGTAGGTGGTATTGGCCCCCGGCCGCATCCAGACCCGTTTCTCCAGCCCGGCGTCGGCACAGGCATAGGTCCAGACCGGCGTCGTGCCTTCCAGGTGAAAGCGTTCCAGGTGGCGAAANCCGGCNGGCTCCACTGAGCCATCGGCCCAACGGTCGGCGAATAGGGGATAGACGCGGCCCTGGTAGACTGCCGTCTCGTCCAGTTTGGTCACCAGCAAGGTGCGGCTCACTGGGGGCTGGAGGGCGGCGATGAGCAGGCCGTGGTAACGTCGGGTCAGCACGCCGGCCACCGTGCCAGCGGCATATCCGCCGATCCCGTTCGTCACCAGCCATTCGCGCTGGCCGGAGACGTTCAGGTCCCCGCATGTGGTTCGATCCAAGACTAACATCACCTGCTCCCGGCTCACGTTGCCATATTACCACAGCCCCAGGTCGGTTGTCAAATATGGTGTAGGCCCAATACTTTTCAAATAAGGTGCCGGAGTAGAGGCTTCAGCCGGATTTTCCGCCTTAAGGCTCGATTCCGGAGTGTTATTTGAAAGGTATTGGGTGTAGGCCTCGCCGGGGCCGGCCAGGATCAGGCCTCAGAACCCTTCGTGTCCTTATTACGGCCTGCCACCCGGTCCAGCCGCCGGCCCAGGCCGGACTGGGTGGGCTGGTGGTCGCAGACGTGGTCGCCGCCTGGAGCGACTTTTTCCATCTACTGGTACTCCTTGCCAGACCCGGTTAAATGGTGTATAATCGCCCCCCGTTGAGTGGGCATCACTTTGAATGGGGGCTACCTGATGGGGAGTCTCGGTCCAGAGTCTATCTGGCAAGACGTGGAACCGTATGATGAGATATTACCCGGTTTTGGCTCCTGCCAGGACGAGTTCCTGGGCATCTTGACCCTGGCCCTGGAACACGGTTCCACGATGGACATCCTGATGAGGCTGCTGGAGGACCTGGTGGCCTACGAACAGCGCTGTGCGCTGGACCCGGCCGGACTTCAGGTCGGCCAGACAGATTTCCTGTTATGGTCCCAGACTTATTACCGCTTCATCGCCTTGTCGAGTCTGGGGAGGGGGTAGTGATGCGTGCCGTAGATATTATCGCCAGGAAACGCAACGGTCAGTCCCTGTCGCGGGAGGAGATCGAGTTTTTTGTGCGGGGGTTCACCGCTGGCGAGATTCCCGACTATCAGGCCGCAGCCTGGCTGATGAGCGTGGCGTTGCGGGGTATGGATGCCCGCGAGACCGCCGACCTGACCTGGGCGATGGTTCATAGTGGGGCGACTATGGACCTGTCCAGCGTCGCCCCGTTTGTGGTGGACAAACACTCCACCGGCGGGGTGGGCGACAAGACCACCCTGGTGGTGGCGCCGCTGGTCGCCGCGACCGGCGTGCCGGTGGGCAAGATGAGCGGTCGGGGGTTGGGGTTCTCCGGCGGGACCCTGGACAAGCTGGAATCCATCCCCGGCTTTCGCGCTGACCTCTCGGTGGCCGAGTTTCTGGCCCAACTGCGCCGGGTGGGGGTCGTTGTGGCCGGGCAGACGGCGGACCTGGCCCCGGCCGATGGCAAGTTCTATGCCCTGCGCGACGTGACCAGTACAGTGGATAGCATCCCCCTTATTGCCAGCTCGGTCATGAGCAAAAAGATCGCTGGCGGGGCTAACGGCATCGTGCTGGACGTGAAGGTGGGCCTGGGCGCGTTCATGCGCACGGAGGAGCAGGCCATCGCCCTGGCCGAGACAATGGTACGCATCGGCGAGCAGGTGGGCCGGCGCGTGGTAGTCGTGATCAGCGATATGAATCAGCCCCTGGGTTATGCCGTGGGCAATGCCCTGGAGGTCCGGGAAGCCATCGAGACCCTCAAAGGGCGGGGGCCGGCGGATTTCTGGCTGCTGTGCCGGACGGTGGCGGCGCAGATGTTGCTCCTGGCCGGCCGTTGCCAGACCCCAACGGAGGGCCAGTTGCTGTTAGAGGAGACGGTGCGGTCCGGCGCGGCTCTGGAACGTTTCCGGGACCTGATCCAGGCTCAGGGCGGTGACCCCCGGGTCATAGAGCAGCCGGAGATCATGCCCCAGGCCCGCCTCGTCAAAGAGTTGTACGCCTGGCAGTCCGGCTATATAGAGACCATTGATGCTATGGAGGTGGGCCTGACGGTGGCCTTATTGGGGGCTGGCCGCGCTCGCAAAGGCGAGCCGGTGGACCACGCCGTGGGCCTGATCCTGGCCGCCAAGGTGGGGGATTATGTGCCGGCGGGCCAGCTACTCTGTACGATCCATGCCAACGATGAGGAACGGTTGGCCCAGGCAGAACGACGGTTGCACGATGCCTTCCTCTTTAGCCCCCAGCCAGTCGCGCCGCCACCGCTGATCCACCGGATCATCGCCCCTTAGCCCGGGATGGTTCAAAATTGGTTGACACTTTTGTGACCGAAGGCCTTCATCGCCTCTCTCTCCCTCTGGCCTTGCGGCCAGGGGGCAGGTTGCCAACCTGCCCTGCGGGAGGGTTCATGGCACGTTTTCGGACGGGAGCACATCATGTCCCCTGCCTTCTACCTGGGTCGCCCTTTTGACCTGCAAACAGATCAGCCAGTGTCGGCGCGGCTTACCTATGACCCCCGTGACCTGACCACCCACGCCGTCATCGTGGGGATGACCGGCTCCGGCAAGACCGGCCTGGCCATTGACTTGCTGGAAGAAGCGGCCCTGGCTGGCCTGCCCGCCATCATCATTGACCCCAAGGGCGACGTGAGTAANCTGCTCCTGACGTTCCCGGACCTGCGCCCGGCCGATTTCCGCCCCTGGATCAACCCCGATGACGCCCGCCGCGCCGGCCAGGACCTGGATGCTTATGCGGAGCAGGTGGCCGCCACCTGGCGCGACGGCCTGGCCCGTTGGGACCTGGGCCCGGCTGACATTCGCCGGCTCCAGGCCGCCGCCGATTTCGTCGTCTATACCCCCGGCAGCGACGCCGGCAGGCCGGTCAGCATCATCCAGTCCTTCCAGATGCCGGCCGACCTCACCTGGGACCGCGACGGCGAGGCCCTCCGCGAGCGCATCAACGGCACAGTCACGGCCCTCCTGGGCCTCATTGGCGTGTCGGCTGACCCCTTGCGTTCCCGCGAGCACATCCTGCTGGCCAACATCTTTGAACACGCCTGGCAGGCCGGCGAAGCGCTGGACCTGGCCCGGCTCATCGCCTATGTCCAGCAACCGCCCTTCCCCAAACTCGGNGTGGTGGACCGGGACCAGTTCTTTCCGCCGGCCGACCGCCTGGCCCTGGCCTTGCAGCTCAACGGCATCGCCGCCGCGCCAGCCTTTCAATACTGGCTGACCGGCGACCCGCTGGACATCGGCGCGCTGTTGGGCCAGTCTACCCGGCGGGAAGGGGAGAGACCGCGCCTGAGCGTATTTTACATCGCCCACCTGAGTGATGCCGAGCGCATGTTCTTTGTCTCGCTGTTGCTGAATCAGGTCTGGGGTTGGCTGCGGGGGCAGCCCGGCACGACCAGCCTGCGGGGCCTGCTCTATTTTGACGAGGTGTTTGGCTACCTGCCCCCGCACCCGGCCAATCCGCCGTCCAAGCTCCCCCTGCTTACCCTGCTCAAGCAGGCCCGGGCTTTTGGCCTGGGGCTGGTGCTGTGTACCCAAAACCCGGTGGACCTGGACTACAAGGCCCTGAGCAACGCCGGCACCTGGTTCGTTGGTCGCCTGCAAACCGAACGCGACAAGGCCCGGCTCCTGGATGGCCTGGAGGCTGTCACCCACGAGGCCGGCGCCGGTTTTGACCGGGCCACCATAGACCGCCTCATCTCCGGGTTGCGCACCCGCGTCTTTTTGCTGCACAACGTCCACGCCCCTGGTGGCCCGCTCGTCTTTCAGACCCGCTGGGCCATGAGCTACCTGCGTGGTCCACTCACCAAAGACCAGATTCGCGCCCTGCCACAGCGGCCGGTGGGTGGTGGACAGCCGGTGATAGCCGACAGGGCTGCGCCTCTCGCTCCCCATGCCACGACCGTGGTCGCTCCCCANCCGGCTGACCGCCTCACCGTCTTTTATCTGCGGCCCCGGATGACCCCGGCTGACGCCCGGCGCGCCGCCACGTTGCGTCCAGGTCCTGATCAGCCAGTGGTCTTGCTCCGTGCTGAGGGGCCAGTCTATCAGCCGTACCTTTACGGCAGCGCCCGCGTTACCTACAAGCAGGCCCGGCCGGCGATCTACCACACCGTTGTCGTGAGCCGGGCGGTGCCGGCCCACCGCCTGGCTGACTGGGCTACCCACGGCATCGCCGTCTCGGACGACGAGCTGGAATACGCGCCCTTGCCCGGTGATGTGCGCTACGCGCCGTTGGACCCGGCGCTCAAGACCGTCACCGGGGCGCGCCGGCTGGAGGCCAGCTTCAAAAGCTACCTGCTGCGCTCGGCGCCCCTGACCGTGTTTTACAACCCTGCCTTCCCTGACCTGCCGCCCCAGGTGGGTGAGTCCCGGGAAGAATTCCTGCGCCGGGCCGATGCCGAGGCGGATCGCCGGGCCGAGAGCGAGGCCGCCAGGCTCCGCGCTCGCTATCAGGCCCGCATCCAGCGGCTGGAGCAGCAGCTATTCCGCGAGCAACAGGAATTGGAGGAGGATCGGGCTGATTACGAGGCCCGCAAACGGGAGGAGATGTTCAGCGGCCTGGAGACGGTGGGGCATTTCATCTTTGGCCGCAAACCCCTGCGCTCCATCTCCACGGCCGCCTCCAAACGGCGTATGACTCAGCGCGCCGAGATGGAAGTGAAAGAATCCCAGGTCACCATCACCCGCCTTCAGGCTGATCTCCAGGCCCTCAACGACGAGCTGGAAGACGAGATCATCGCCATCGGGCAGCGTTACGATGCCCTGGCGACGCAGGTGGAGGAGTTGGTGCTGCGCCCGACTCAGGCCGGGGTTGAGGTGTTGACCTTTGCCCTGCTCTGGGTGCCCACCTGGGAGGTGGAGCTACAGGTGGGCGAACAGGTTCAGCGGCTCACCGTGGAGGGCCAACAGGAGCCGGTCGTGCCGGTGGTGAGCATCCGCCGTCATGACTGATCTGAGCGCGTTGCGCGTAAAGACAGCATAAGGCCTGGCACCTTGTGCCAGGCCTTATATTGTCCATCCCGCCGTCTCTCCGCGCCTCACATCTCTCCCAGATACGACTTGCGCACCATCTCGTTGCGGCGCAGGTTCTCGGCCGAGTCGTTGAGCACGATCTCGCCGGTCTGGAGCACATAGCCCCGGTTGGCCACCTGCAAGGCCATGCGCGCGTTCTGCTCCACCAGCAGGATCGTCGTGCCTTCTTTGTTCAACTGCCGGATCGTGTCGAACACGCTATCCACCAGCACTGGGGCCAGGCCCATGGAAGGCTCGTCCATGAGCAAGACGCGCGGGTTTGACATCAGCGCCCGGCCGGTCGCCAGCATCTGTTGCTCGCCGCCGCTGAGGGTGCCNCCNACCTGGTNGCGNCGNTCCTTCAGNCGCGGGAAGAGNGTGAACACGCGCTCCAGGTTCTCGNTGATCCGTTTGCGGTCTTTGATCAGGTAGGCNCCCATCTCCAGGTTCTCCTGGACCGTCAGGCGACCGAAGATGCGCCGGCCTTCCGGGACCTGCACCACTCCTTTGGCCACGATCTCGTGCGCCGGGCAGCGGGTCAGTTCTTCGCCCAGCAGGCGAATGCTCCCCTGGCGAGGCCGCAACAGGCCGCTGATGGTGTTGAGGGTGGTGCTCTTGCCGGCCCCATTGCCGCCGATCAGGGTCACGATCTCCCCTTCCTCCACGGTGACGGAGATGCCCTTGAGGGCGTGGATCTGGCCGTAATAGGTATGTACGTTTTCGAGTTCCAATAAGGCCATGTGTTCACCTCATGCCATGCGCGTGAATTCGGCCGCGCTGCCCCGGCCCAGGTAAGCCTCGATCACAGTGGGGTTGCGTTGGATCTCGGCTGGCGAACCCTCAGCGATCTTTTTGCCATAGTCCAGCACCGTCACGATCTCAGAGATGCCCATCACCACCCGCATCTGGTGTTCGATGAGCAGGATGGTGATGCCCAGTTCGTCGCGCAGGCGGCGGATAAAGTCCATCATATCCTGGGTCTCGCGGGGGTTCATGCCCGCCGTCGGTTCGTCCAGGAGCAGGAGCCTGGGTTTGGTGGCCAGGGCGCGGGCGATCTCCAGCCGACGTTGCTGGCCGTAGGGCAGGTTCTTGGCCAGGAAATCGCCCATCCCGGCCAGGCCCACGAACTTGAGGAGCCGGCGNGCCTCGGCTTCCGCCTCTTGCTCCTCGCGCCGGGTGCCGGCCGGTCTCAATACCGCCCCGACGACCCCCGTCTTCAGGTGAGCGTGCTGGCCCACCAGCACGTTTTCCACCACCGTCAGGTTGGCAAAGAGGCGGATATTCTGATAGGTGCGGGCGATCCCCAGGCGCACGATGCGGTCCGGCAACAGGCCCACCAGGGAGTGGCTATTGAAGGAGACCTCCCCCTCCTCCGGGCGATAAAAACCGGTGACGCAATTGAAGAATGTGGTCTTGCCGGCCCCGTTGGGGCCGATGATGCTGTGGATGCTTTGTTCTTTAACTTCCAGGTCCAGGGTATCTACAGCTACCAGGCCGCCGAAGCGTTTGGTTACTTGACGTGCAGTGAGAATAGCCACGGCTTCCTCCTACTCAGCGGGGGCGCAGGTGAGGTCTGCTTCTGGAACCGGCTCACCCGTCTCTTCTGTCTCGTGCAGTTCGCGTCGGCGCAAGGCCTCCGGCCACAGCCCCTCCGGGCGCAGGAGCATCAGCACCACCAACGCCGCGCCATAGAACAGCAGCCGGTACTCGGCGAACTCCCGCAATAGTTCCGGCAGGCCGAGCACGGCAAAGGCCCCCACGATCACGCCGGGGATGCTCCCCATGCCCCCCACGATGACGACGCACAACACATAGATGGAATACATCAACTGGAAACTGTGGGGATAGACCGAGCCGAGCTTGTCGGCAAAGATGGCCCCGGCCAGGGACGAAAAGGCGGCTCCAGAGGCAAAGGCCAGCAGCTTGGTCGCCACCAGGTTGATCCCCATCGCCTGGGCTACGTCCTCATCCTCGCGCACGGCCATCCAGGCCCGCCCCAGCCGCGAGTCACGCAGTCGCCAGGCGATAAAGCCCACGATCAGACAGCCCATCAGGATGAGATAGTAGAACTGCTGCGGACCGGTGAACTCATAGGCCGGCAGGGTGATGTTTAGCCCGGGAATGGTCATGCCGCCGATGATCGCCCGGGGGAGGCGCCCCAGGCCCATGGACCCCCCCAGGAACGGCCGCAGCCAGTCGGATAGCACCAGGAGGCGGATGATCTCGCCAAAGCCCAGGGTCACGATGGCCAGATAGTCGCCGCGCATCTTGAGGACCGGGATGCCCAGGATGACACCCGACAGGACGCCCAGGGTGATGGCAAAGGGCAACGCCTCCCAAAAGGACAGGTGGAACATCCCCAGTTCCGGTGAGGTCAGCACGGCCACCGTGTACGCGCCCACGGCGAAAAAGGCCACGTAGCCCAGGTCCAGCAGGCCGGCAAAGCCCACCACGATGTTCAGCCCCAGGCCGGCCAGGATATACAGGCCCACGATGGTCAACACCTCGCTCAGGAACAGCCCCAGCACCTGAGGCAGCACGATCAGGATCAGGGCCAGGATGAGGAGGCCGGCCAGCTTCAGTCCCCGTTGGGTAGTGGGGCGCAGGCTGCGATATTGCGCCTGCACCGCGGCACCGCGTTTGGCCTGCAAGTACACGCCGGCCGCCACCAGGACGAACACAGTTATGGCCCCTGGGATAGTCAACCCGGTCCCGGTAAAGAACCACTGATTGATGATCGCCAACGGCCCCCAGGCGGCGATCACGGTGCGGATCAGGTCTTGCAACACGCCGGTCAGGATCACGCCGGCCAGGGCCGTCACCAGCACCCGCCGGGGGAGGGTCGGCAGCAGGTAGACCAGGCCGGCCAGCAGGCCACTCACGCCCCCTGCTACCAGGAGCGACAGGCTGCCAGCCAGGACCCCTTGCTTGAAGGTGAGCAGATCATAGAGCATGGGCGAGGCGTTGATCAGGATCAGGCGCAGGTTGATCAGGCTGCCCACGACGATCAGCACCACCAGCAGCACGCTGGGCACCAGACCGGCTACCATGGCGTTCACCAGCACAAGCCATCTGGGCTGGGCGGTCCGTCGTGCCGCCAGATAGCC
>JGI24188J35168_1001670_pt1 | contig 12751 bp, 10 predicted proteins | sample YNPBryantNP2012_FD_35168 | JGI IMG/M metagenome (IMG submission 35168) | reverse complement strand
GACTTGATCGGCGGGCGAGTCTCCCGTCTGGCCACCCAAGACGACGCTTGCAACGCCGACGACGCCGGTCGCCCTGGCCCGCGTGGCGTAGCCAGGGCGGGCAGACCGGCTGGAAGCCCCTACTTCGCAACTTCTCTCGCTTGAGAATCGCGCCGGGCGCGCCGAGAAAAAGCGTCTGTGGCGGGAAGCCCGATCATCCGCCTCATCTCTCCGGCAACGACAAACGCACCAGGACGCCGGCGGCCGTCTCGCGCAGGCCGGTCTCGAAGCCGGCGAGCGCATCCCCGCGGTAGAGCGGCCCGCGCGCGGCGGCTACGCGTACGAACTCCTCCACCGTCGGCAGCTTGCCCGACGCCGCGGCCAGATCGGCCAGGGCCGGATGGTAACGCATCAGTGCGGCCTGATACCACGGGAAGTCGTACAGGTGCACGTTGACCGGAATCAGATCGGGCCGACGGCGCAGCCCATAGCGGTCGTACCACAGCGCAAAGGTGGCCTGATCGCCGCCGACCAGGATGATCGCGCCGCGGTCGGCCGTCCGTTCGACCTCTGCCAGGTAATCGGCCGCGGCCCGATCGCGGCTCAGGTCCATCTGCGGCCACCAGCGCGCCGCGGCGAGCGTCGGCAGGCCGATCGTCAGCGCGATCAGCAGCGCCGTGCCCCATCGGGCGGTGCTCCGCGCGGCAAGCTGTGCGGCCAACCGCGCCGCGCCCCAGCCGAACCAGAGGCCGGCGACCGCCCAGGCCGGGATCAAATAGACGTAGGAATCGGCCGCGTCGTAGCCGATCCCGTACAGGGTGAAGAGCGCGGCCGCGAGGGCCACGGCCCGTTGCCAGGAGGGGTGTTCCTGCCCCAGTCGCCAGGCGCCCAGCAGCGCCAGCCCCGCGCCCCACGGCCCCCCGCCAAGCTGCCGACCGGCCTCCGCGGCCCAGGCCACCAGGCGATGGGGCCAATCGGCCAGGCCGATCCCGAAGACCATCCGCCGGTAGATGCTTCCCGAAACGAGCCACCAGAAGCCATCGGCCGTGGCGGGATCGCCCCAGTTGATCGGCGGCCCGCGGCGCGCCGCCCACGGCAGATAGGCGTAGACCGCCAGCCCGAGCGCGCACGCGATCAGGGCCGGCGCCCAGGCGCTCCTCGCGAGCCGCGGCCGGGCGTGGCCGCGTGCGTCGGCCCGCGGCGGGCCCGCAAGATCCGCCCACCAGATCACCAGGGCCGGAAACAAAAGCGCCAGGGTCAGATGGTTGCCCAATCCCAGGCCGAAGATCAGGCCGGCCGCCGCCAGCCAGGGACCGACGCGACGGCCGGCCAACGCCGCCTCTCGCCCGCGCCACGCCAGCCACAGGAGCGCGATCACGGCCAGCGCGTTGAGCGCGTAGACCTCGGTGATGACCGCCTGGCTCCACAAACCGGGCGAGGTGGCCCAGATCCAGCCCGCGGCCACGCCGGCCGCGGCCGCCGCGCCGGCCGGACGGCCGCTCAGCGTGCGCCGGGTCAGATCGGCCAGGAACGCGACGGCCAACGCGGCAGCGACCGCGGAGAGCAGATTGCCCGCGCGCGCCGGCGCCTGGGGCCAAAGCCCGACGGCCGCGCTCAGCAGCAACTGATAGGTGGGATAGCCCGTGGGGTGAGGGACCCCGTGCGTCAGCGCGGCAGCCAGCAGGTCGCCGCCGTCGGCGCCGTGGTGCGCCCAGGTGAGGCCCGACGCGGCCGTGCAGAGATAGAGCGCCAGCGCGCCGGCCCCGGCGCAGAGCGCCGGCCAGGCGTCCTCCAACAGCCGGGAACGGGCGAGCTTCATCCAGGAGACGTCAACGAATGTAGACAAAATACGTTAACGAATGTAGACAAAATACGTCAACGAATGCAGACGGCACCGCTCCCGACGGCGGGCAGCTCGGCCGGCGGCATGGCGATGGCCGCGCTCGCGCTGGCCGACGCCGCGCCGGCCGTGGCCGTAGCCCGGTTGACGATCACCTTGCCGGCCGGCACCCCGGCCGCCACCTTCGCCGTGAAGATCACCTCGGCCTGTGCGCCGGCCGCCAGCTCCGCGAAGGTGGCGCGCAGGGCGCCGGATTGCCAGCCGACGTCGCGGCCGACCAGGATCGCGCCGGGCTCCAGGTCGGCGGGCAACGGATCGAGCAACACGACATCGCGCAGGGCGCTCATCGAAAGGTTCGTCACCGTCAATGTGTAGACCACCGTCACGCCCGACCAGACCTGCACCGGAGCGACGCTCAGCGCCAGGCTCAAGTCGACGCGACCCGCCGGCGCGACGGCCGTGGGCGACGGCGTGGCCGCGACGGGCGCTGTGGCAGTGGGTTGCGGCGCGGTCGGCTGCGGCTCAGACGTGGGCCGCGGCGCGGCCGTGGGCGCAACGGTCGGCGCGGGCGGCTTCGGTGTCCGCGTGGGCACCGTCTGGTTGCTCGCGGTTTGATCTGGCGTAGCCCAAACCTGCGGGCCGGCGGCCAGCGATCCCAGCAAGATCGCCAGCAGCAGAAGATAGCCCGCCAGGCGGAATTCGCGCTTCATATCTGTCTCCCTTCAAGCTGATCCGATCCATCTCGGGATGCCTCGGCCAGGCGACGCAGGTTCCAGCTCCGTCGCCACAACGCCGCGGCCGCCCACAAGCTCACGCCCCCGACCACCAGCGCATGGAGCACCAGGCCATACGCCAGGCCGGTCGTCGCCGACACATTGAACACACCCAGGCCCAGGATGCACAGGTAGTGAAACACCCCGATCTTGCCCGGCGTAGACGGCACGGCCACTCCCGCCTGAAGGACGGCCAACAGGAAGAAGGCCATCAAGGCCGAGGCCGGCAGATCGAAAGCCAACAGCAGCAGGTAATTGGTGAACGCTGCGACCAGCCAAAAGGCAATCGTCCATCCCCACACCGCCGCGGCGGCTCGCGGCGAACCCAACGCGCTCAACCCATCCAGGCCGGCGCGCAGCCGCGTTCGCCAGCGTTCGCCCCAGGCGGCCGGCAGCAAGCCCAAGCCCCACTCGATCGGCCGCCAGATCAGCCGCCGGCCGCCGACCAGGCCGGCGANCACGATGCACACGNCCAATGCGGTCAAAAAAAGGGGCCCGATCCGGCCGGCCAACCAATCGGGCAAAGCCAGGAAGGGCAACATGGCCGCGATCAACAGCGCCAACACGATGATGTCAATGAGCTTTTCCGCGGCGATGGTGCCCAGCGCATAGACTTTGCTGACGCCCGCCTCTTCGCCCGTCAGATAGGCCCGCACGAGTTCGCCGAGCCGCGCAGGGATATAGAAGTTGACGGCCTGGCCGACGACGATCAGGTTGGTCAACTGCAGCAGGCTCAGTCGGGCCGGCCGCGGATGGAACAACGCCCGCCAGCGAGCGGCCTTCAGGACATTGGTCCCCAGGGCCGTGCCCAAAGCCACCAGGACGAACGGCAGGCGCACCTCCTGCAAGGCCCGGAAAAGCTGGCCGAAGTCCACGGCCCGCGCNGCCAGGTAGATCGTGCCCAGCGCGATGGCCGCGCCCAGCCAGATCTGCAACCGGACGCCCCATCCCCGGCGCGCCACAGCCATGCCGGCCGGCGACCCGCTCACGGCTGCGCCGGCGTCGCGATGACGATCAGGCGATGCGTGTTGCTCCATGGTGGCCAACATGTGACCAGGGTCAGACGACGCTCGGGGGTTGGATCCATGAAGCGGGCGTTCTTCAGCCGCTGTTCCGCGGAAACGCCCGCATCCTTCAGGCGCAGGAAATCGCTGATCGTGTAGTTGAAAGCCTTGCCGGCCGCGTTGTAGAGCACGATCTTGCGCCCCTTCAGGATGTCCGACCGGTCGGTCACGTCATCTACGCGGACTTTGGTCTTCTCGTCCCACGCCAGGCTGATCGCCTCGAACACCTTGCCCTCGATGTTGTTGTGCCCGGAGATGACGATGTTGCCTTCTTCGTTCAGCGCTGCACTGTTGATGTGGTGGCCGGCCGCGTTCTTCGGGATGACCCAATCGGATTGGGGTCCGGCGGCCGTGTTGACAATGGTCCACCCCATCTCGACCACCGGCGCATCGAGCTTGAGATCGGGGATGACGATCCGCACGGGCAGATCGGGCGTGGCGTTGGCCGCGGCCGCATGGGCGATCGGCTCCGTGGCGGTCGGCGTGGGACTGGCCGGAACAGACGTGGCGGTGGGCGGCAGGGTCGTCGGGACGGTCGGCGCCGTGGTCGGCGTCGGCGGGGCGATGGTCGGAGCCGGCGCGGCCGTGGGGGTCGCCGGCGCGGCAACCGCGGTCGGCGTGGATTGCAGCTCGGCCCGCAACTGCTCGCCCTCCAGTTGTTGACGCGCNAAGATCGAACAGCCGACGAGCAAGAGAAGCACGCCGGCCACGACCAGGACGTTACCGATGGTTCTGCGAATACGATTGGCTGGGGTCATAGGATCGCCTTTCAATGTGAAACGCTGGCGCAATTATAGCACGGGGTGGAAGTCGGGGCAAGTGATTGGATGAGGGGCGAGGGAATGGGGGATGGGGACCAGGGGCTGGGGGTTGGGGAATGGGCGGAGTTGGCGGAGTCGGGGGTTCTGGGGTACAATGGGGCCGTAAACCGTTGCCCGCAATCCACTTCCATCGAGGGACCGTGATCAGCTATCAGTTGCGCCAGCGCGAATACCTGTTGCAGATCAGCCGGGCGATGACCTCGCGGCTCGATCTGCCGTCCCTTTTGCGGCTGATCCTGACGAACGCCGCGGAGATCGTGCGAGCCGAGGCCGGCTTGATCGCGTTGCGCCGCGGGCATACGAATTCGCTGGTGATCCGCGCCAGCTACAACATCCCGAGCAGCCTGTTGCCGCGCTTCGCGCCGCTGCTCGACGACGTGCCCCTGCGCGCCGATCAGTTCATCTTTCCCGACCTGGAGCTGCGGCTGGAGATGGTGGCGCACGCGATCCTGCTTCCCCTCCACCAGGTCATCGCGCTGCCGCTGACGTTCGAGGAGCGGTTGCTCGGGGTGATCTACCTTTTCCGCAGCGGCAGCGTCGCGTTCACCGCCAACGATCGCGCGGTGCTCACCAGCTTCGCCGACCAGGCCGCGATCGCGGTGCGCAACGCACAGCTCTACCAGCAGGTGATCGCCGAGAAGCAGCAACTGGACGCGATCATCCAGCACAGCGCCGACGGGATCATGATCCTCGATCCCGACCTGCGCATCCAGGTCTTCAACCGGGCGCTGAGCCAGATGACCGGCTGGCCGGCCGAGGCCGCCATCGGCCGGCCATGCTACGAGGTGTTGGCGCTGGAACAGGCCTCGGGCCCCAATCTGTGCGGGGCCGATCCGGCCGAAGCGCGCTTTCCCGATGGCCAGCCGCTGACCGTGGAAGGGTTGCTCTCCAGGCCGGGCGGCTCGCGCATCGCCGTCAGCGTCACCTACTCGCCCCTCTACGACGAAGAGGACCGGCTGGCGCAGGTGATCGCCAACGTGGTGGACATCACCCGTTTTCGCGAGGCCGAGGAGATGAAGTCCACCTTCATCTCGATCATTTCGCATGAGCTGAAGACGCCGGTGGCGCTCATCAAGGGGTATGCCAATACCCTGGCGCGCGAAGACGCGCATTGGGATAGCGCCACCCTGCGGGAGGGCCTCCAGATCATCAGCGAGGAGAGCGACCGGCTGAACGCGCTGATCAACAACCTGCTGGACGCCTCGCGCATCCAGGCCGGCGCGTTCAGGCTGGAGATCGGCGACGTGATGCTCCCGCAACTGGCCGCGCGCGTGGTGGAAGGCTTTCGGGTGCAGACGACGAACCATCGCTTCGTGCTCGATTTTCCCGCCGACTTCCCGTGCGTGTCGGGCGACGAAGAGCGATTGCGCCAGGTCTTGAACAACCTGGTGAGCAATGCCATCAAGTATTCGCCGGCCGGCGGCGAGATCCGCATCGGCGGCTGGGCCGACCGGACGCGGGTCACCGTCTACGTGGCCGACCAGGGGATCGGCATCCCGCTTGAAGAACAAGGCAAGCTGTTCCAGCGCTTCTATCGGGTGGATTCGAGCCTGCGCCGCAGCACCCAGGGTGCCGGGCTGGGGCTTTATCTCTGCAAGTCCATCGTCGAGGCGCATGGCGGCCAGATCTGGTTGCGCAGCGAACCGGGCAAAGGGACGACCGTCTTTTTCACCTTGCCGCTTCAGTGACAGCAGCCGATATGCACGACGAAGGTGAAGTATGAGAAAACGCATCCTGGTGGTGGACGACGAAGCGCGCATGCGCCGCTTCGTGCGCATGAACCTCGAGCTGGAGGGGTTCGACGTGCTGGAGGCCGAGAACGGGCTGGTGGCCCTGGAGCGCGTGCGCGAAGACATGCCCGACCTGGTGCTGCTCGACGTAATGATGCCCGACCTGGACGGGTTCGAGACGTTGGAACGCATTCGCCGGACGTCGTCGGTGCCGGTGATCATGCTCACCGTGAAGGGGGACGAAGAGGATCGCATCCGCGGCCTCGACCTGGGCGCGGACGATTACGTCACCAAGCCGTTCAGTCCGCGCGAGCTGGTCAGCCGCATCCGCGCGGTGCTCCGGCGGATGGAGCCGACCAAAGCTCAGGCCGACGAGCCGCTGGTGATCGACGAGGACCTGGCGATAGACTTCCCGCGCCGCGAGGTGATCGTGCGCGGAGAGCGCATCAAGCTGCGGCCGACCGAACATCGCCTGTTGCTCTACCTGGTGGAGAACGCCGGCTGGATCGTGCCGCAGGAGAGCCTGCTCACGAAAGTGTGGGGGCCCGAATATCGAGACGACATGCAGCTCTTGCGCACCTACATCAACTATCTGCGCAAGAAGATCGAGCCGGATGCAGACAACCCGCGTTATATTCTCACCGAGCGCGGGGTCGGCTACCGATTCGTGGACTTCCGACGCAACAAGACGACGCGATAAGAGCTGAGCATGCGCCGCGCGGCGACAGGAAACCCTCCGATGCCTGGCTGCGCGATCGAACGCCGCACGGGCATAAAGTGCCCGTGCTACCCGGGCAACGCCCGCTGAAGCGGGCTGGCGACCACGAGGGTTGAGGTTAAGGTTGAGGGAGAGGAAGAGATAATCTTCCAACCTCCCCCTNAGCCTTAACCTCAGCCTAGATCAACCCCATCTGCTTCCCCACCTGCTCGAAGACGGCCAGGACCCTGTCCAGTTGCTCGTCGGTGTGGGTTGCCATGTAGCTGGTGCGCAACAGATCCATGCCGGGGGGCACGGCCGGCGTCAAGACCGGATTGACGAACACGCCCGCCTGGAACAGCGCGTGCCACACCATCACCGTGCGCATCCGGTCGCCGATGATGATCGGAATGATCGGCGTGACCGAATTGCCGATGTTGAAGCCCAGGCGCTTGAAGCCGGCGCGCATGTAATCCCCGATCTCGTTCAGCCGCTTCACCCGTTCCGGTTCCTCGCGCATGATCTTGAGCGCGGCCAGGGCCGCGGCCGCGTTAGAAGGCGGGATGCTGGCGCTGAAGAGGAGCGAGCGGGCGTGATGCTTGATGTAGTGGATGACCGGCTCGTCGCCGGCCACGAAGCCGCCCAGCGACGCAAACGACTTCGAGAAGGTGGACATGATCAGATCCACCCCTTCGGTCACGCCGAACTGCCAGGCCGTGCCGCGACCGCCGCCCGTCACGCCGATGCCGTGCGCGTCGTCCACCATCAGCCGCGCGCCGTACTTCTTGCAGAGCGGCACCAGCTCGTCGAGCGGGGCCAGGTCGCCGCCCATCGAAAAGACGCCATCTACCACCACCAGCTTGCCCTTGTCGGCCGGCAGGCGCTTGAGGAGGCGCTCCAGGTCGTCCAGGTCGTTGTGCGCAAAGCGTTTGACCTCGCCGAGGCTGAGCAGCGCGCCGTCCACGATGCTGGCGTGGTCCTCCTTGTCCAGGATGACGTAATCCCCGCGGCCGACCAGCGCGCTGATCGTGCCCAGGTTGACCTGCATGCCGGTGGAAAAGACCAGCGCGGCCTCCTTGCCGACGAACTCGGCCAGCTCGCGCTCGAGCTGTTCGTGGAACTCCAGGTTGCCGTTGAGGAAGCGCGAGCCGGTGCAACTGGTGCCGAACTTCTCGATCGCCTCTATGGCGGCCTGGCGCACGCGCGGGTCCACCGTCAACCCCAGATAATTGTTCGAGCCGCACATGATGAGCCGCTTGTTGCCGAAGATGGCCTCGGTCCCCTCGTTGCCGGTCAACGGCAGGAAGTAGGGGTAGATGCCGGCCGCGATAGCGGCTTTGGCCTCGGTGAACTGATAGCATTTATCGAAAAGATCCACAGGAAAACCCTCCATGATTTCTAGATATAGCCGTGTTCCTTGTACCAGGCATAAGCCCGTTCCACCGCGCCGCGGAACGGCAACAGGGGATAGCCCAGCTCGCGCACGGCCTTGCCGGAATCGAAGAAGAGCCGGTACGCGCTCAACCGGATCTGATCGCCGCTGACGAGCGGCGGCCGCGGGTTGATCCGGTTGAAAGCATCCACCCCGCGCGCCGCGACCGGCAACACCCAGCGAGGGATCGTCCAGCGCGGCGGCCGCCGGCCCACCACCCCGCAGATGATCTCCGCGATCTGGCGCAAAGACAGGTTCTCGCCGCCCAGGATGTAACGCTCGCCGGTGCGACCGCGTTCGGCGGCTGCCAGGTGCCCGGCCACGACCGCATCCACATCGGCCACGCACAATCCGCCGGGCGGCACGGCCGGCAGCGAACGTCGGGCGTATTCCACGATCATGCTTCCCGAGATCAGATGATGATCCCCGGGGCCGAACACCGCGGCCGGGTTGACGATCACCGCGTCCAATCCCTGGCGGACCAGGCCGGCCACCACGGCCTCGGCCCGGTGCTTGCTGTCGCCATAGGCCAGCCGCGCGCTGATGGGATCGAACGCCGTGGTCTCGTCCGCGGGCCGGCCGTCGGGACGCATGCCGATGGCCGCCACGGACGACGTGAACACCACCCGCGGCACGCGCGCCGCCAGGCAAGCCTCCATCACGATGCGCGTGCCTTCCACGTTGATCCGGTACACCGCCTCGCGCTGGGCCCGCCAGTAGGAGGAGAGCGCGGCCACGTGGAAGACCAGATCGCAGCCGGCCACGGCGCGGGCCACCGCGGCCGGATCCAGGATATCGCCGATGACGTGTTCGACGTCGGGGATCTCCTGGAGCGCGATCAGGTCGGAGCTGGCGCGGCGCAACACCCGCACCCGATCGCCCCGGCACACGAGCGCCGCGACCAGTTGCGAGCCGACGAATCCGGTTCCGCCGGTGACCAGTACTTTCATAGCGGCTTCTCGTAGATGCGATAGGTCTTATACTTCACGCCGCCCAGGCGCTCGATGATGCGGTTCATCATCGTGTTGGTCTCCAGGATCCACGAGCCTTCGAGCCGCCTGTAGCCGCACTCGGCCGCCTTGCGCGCCGTGGTGAGGTAAAAATAGGCATCCACCCCGCGGCCCCGGTACTGTTCGATGACGCCCATGATGAGCAGCCGCGCCTGGTTGATCTTGCGCCGATACCAGAGGAACTTCAGGAGGCCGAACGGGTACATGTGGCCGCCGCCGGCGCGCTTCAACGCCTGATGCAGATCGGGCAAGGTGAGCGAGACGCCGACGGGCCGACCGTCCTCCGTCTCGGCCAGGAGCACCAGGCGCATGTCGGCCACCGGCAACAAGGCCTTCACCAGATGGTCTATCTCCGCGTCGGTCAGCGGCACGAAGCCCCAGTTCCTCTCCCAGGCCTGATTGTAGATCTGCTTGATGAGGTCAATGTCCCGATCCAGGTGCTTGCGATCTATCTCGCGCAGCCGGATCCCTTCCTTCTGGGCCGCTTTCTCTGCCACATGCACCAGCTTTTGCGGTGCATAGGGCAACCGCTCGGGGATATCCTCGATGATCCAGGCGAACAGGTCCATGGCCTTGGTGTAGCCGTGTCCCTCGATCAGGGCCGGATAGTAGCGCGGGTTGTAGGTCATCATGACCATCGGCGGCTCGTGAAAGCCCTCGATCAGGGTGCCGCATTCGTCGTTGGTCGAGAAGTTGAGCGGCCCGCGGATCGCCTTCATCCCCTGGCCGCGCACCCAATCTTCGGCCGCCTCGAACAGGGCATCGGCCACGGCCTGATCGTTGATGCACTCGAAGAAGCCGAACGCGCCCACCTGTTCGTTGTGAAAGGCGTTGTGGTTNTCGTTGATGACCGCGCCGATCGTGCCGACCAGCTCGCCGCCCCGCCGCGCCAGGAAAAGCTGATAGCGGGCGTGCTGATAGAACGGGTTCTTCTTGGGATCGAAAAAGTCGCGGCGTTCCTCGATGAAGGGCGGCACCCAGTTGGGATCGCCCCTGTACAGCTTGAAGGGGAACTTCACGAAGGTCAAAATACCTCTGGCATCGGTCACCGGTTCGATGACGATCCCCGCGCTCATGATCTCTGCCTCCTTATCGCGCTTTCAACCGTCCCGTCTGGCGCAAGGCGCGCGCAACGAGAAGGTCCATGATCGGATATTGCAGCGGCCCCAAGACACAGCTCAACCAAAAAGCCAAAGTCGTGTCCAATCCTGGGGTGATGATGTAGCGTCGGCGCTCGATGCCGTCCACAATGGCCCGCGCCACCGCCTCGGCCGACAGCACCTGCGCCCGGCCGCCGATGATCCGGTCTATTTCGGCAGGCCGAACCTGTCGGTCATAGGCCAGTTGCGGGGTATCGGTATCGGGCGGGAAGGCGATGGCCACATGGATCCCGCGCGGCTTCAGCTCGGCGCGCAACACATCGGAATAGCCGCGCAGGGCGAACTTCGAGCCGGCATAGGCCGCGTAGCCGAACATGCCCAGGAACCCGGCCGCCGAGCACACGTTGACGATGTGGCCGGCCCCGCGCTCGAGCAGCGCGGGCAAAGCCGCCTGGATGACGTAAACCGCTCCCAGGTAGTTGACCTCGATCTGGGCCCGAAAGGCGTCAGGCGTCAACGCTTCAACGTAACCGGGGAGGACGATCCCGGCCGAGTTAACGATGATGGTCGGCGCGCCGGCCGCGGCCGCCACTGCCCGCACGGCACCGGCCGCCTGCGCGGGATCGGCGACGTCGGCCGGGATGGCGCCGTGTCGGCCGGCATCATCGCCGGTTGCCGCCTCGACCCCGGCCAGCGCGGCCCGCAGCCGCTCCGGGTTGCGAGCCACCAGCCACACCCTGGCCCCGCGCGCCGCCAGCAGCCTGGCCGTTGCCAGGCCGATGCCGCTCGATCCGCCGGTCACCAGCGCGACCTGTTGGTGAAAATCCATGACCCTCTTGCTGCGATTGGGATGCCACCGTCGGCTTTCGGGGCGGAGCAGGGGTGCCCGGCCAGGCGCCCCTCCGCAAAGCCACCGATTGTGAACGCGACAGGAGGTTGTGTGCAGACACACATAACCATTATATCACGGCTGCGACGATTGGCAAGGTGAAACCGAAGCGATTCTTTCCAGAAGCGCGCGGGCCAGGGCTTTGGCGTCCGGCATGTAGTCGTGCTCCGGCGTCGGGCCCACGCACCCCGGACAACCGTGCTCGCAAGGACAACCGCGCACCAGGTCGAGCGCGGCCGCCAGCGCCTGGGGCATCAGGCGATACAACTGTTCGGCATAGCCGATGCCGCCGGCCGTCTGCTCGAAGATCGTGATGGCGGGCAAGCCGCTCGCGGGCGCCTGCGGCTCGACAACCATGCCCAGATCGGCCGGATCGCACATCAGGAAGATCGGCGCGACGCCGAGGAGCGCCGCAGCCGCNGCGCCCAACCCCGANCGCAGGCGCACGGCCGTCTCGGCCCGGCGATGGCACGCCGGACACAACGTCACCAGGTTCTCCAGCACGTTGGCCGCTTCCCAGGCGCGTTCCGGCGGCAGGCCGCCGCGCAGGTGGGGATCGGCGACGAACGCACGCAACGGGATGCGATGATGGACATCGTGCTGGCGACCAGGGGCTTCCAGCGCGCCGCAACCCTGGCATCGAAAGCCATCGCGGGCGCGAGCGGCCGCGCGCTGCTGGGCCCAGTTCGGGCCGTAATCGTTGGGATCCGAGAGCCACCGCCCTTCCAGCCGAAGCTGTTCCACCAGATCGGCCGCAAGCTCCAGCCAACACCCTTCCGTCTCGAAGGCATGTTCGGGCAGGTCCACGGCGCCGAAGCCCAACACCTCGTTGGTTCCCCGGCGCATGATCCGGTAGCCGGTCACCTGCCGCGCGACGCGAACGCGGCCCCACGAACATCGGAAAGCCTCGTTGTCTTCATCGGCCGCCGGAGCGCCGAAGTGCATCGTCGCGTGGACGGCCAACACCTCGACCCCTTCGCCGACCACAGGGCGGGTGTAGAAATCGGCCTCGAGGGGCCGGACGTACGCGATGCCGGCCGGCCAATCCAGGCGCTCGACCAGGTAGCTCGTCCCTTCGTGCAAGTAGATGGCCCCCTCGTAGACGAACAGAGGGGCCGCGGTGCGTTCGATCTCGCCGAGCACTTGGGGCTTGCCCGCGGGATCCGGCGCCTGGATGATGACCCGTTCGGCCGCACTGCTGCGCAGGCTGATGGCAGCCGCGGGCGCACCGGGCCCGGCCCAAAAGTAGCGGCCGCCTGCGCGGTAGAGCTTGCCCGCCTCCACCAGCTCGTCCAGCAGCCGCGCCAGGCCATCGGGCCCCAACCCGACGCCGGCCCGGCCGAACTCCTCGCCGGCTTCGAACGGCAGCTCGGCCGCGGCGCACGCCAGATGGCCGGCCAGGATCACCGCGTTGTC
>JGI24188J35168_1001666_pt1 | contig 12770 bp, 14 predicted proteins | sample YNPBryantNP2012_FD_35168 | JGI IMG/M metagenome (IMG submission 35168) | reverse complement strand
ATCCCCACATGGACCTTTCCAAACGGCTGCGATTGGCTTAAAGAGGCTCTGGGGTTTTCGAACCTGCAGGACAAGCCGCTTTCCATTCGACTCAGGGAAAAAGGACACACGACCATGACCGACCATGGAGCTTCGGAACACGTCTTTTATCGAAACCTTCGGAAAGCGTATCCCGTCGTCGACCGCGGTGAAGGGATCTTCATTTGGGACACGGACGGCCGCCGTTACATTGACGGATCGGGCGGCGCCTGTGTGGTGAGCATCGGCCACGGCGTGCCGGAAATCCTGGAAGCCATGCAGGCCCAAGCGCGCAGGATCTGCTTTGCGCACAGCAGCCATTTTACCAGTGAAGCGGCTTTGGAATGTGCTGATCTTTTGACCCGCATGGCCCCGGATCCTTCGCTCAACCGCGTCTATTTTGTTTCGGGCGGATCGGAAGCGGTGGAAACGGCCGTAAAGGTCGTGCGCCAATACTGGCGCGAAGTGGGCAAACCTGACAAGTACAAGGTCATCAGCCGCTGGACGAGTTTTCACGGAAACACGACGGGAGCCCTGGCCCTCGGAGGCCATACCGGCCGCCGGCGCCATTACCTCCCCCTGTTTCTCCACACGCCCCACATCGAACCGGCCTATTGTTACCGGTGCCCCTTCGGCCAGGAACCAATCTCGTGCCGGCTGGAATGCGCCGGCCAATTGGAACGCACCATCAAGTACGAAGGGCCGGATGCCGTGGCGGCTTTTATCGCCGAACCCGTCGTGGGGGCCACCGCAGGCGCTCTGGTGCCAAAGACGGCTATTGGCAGCGAATCCGCGAGATTTGCGACGCCTACGACGTGAAACTCATCGCCGATGAGGTCATGACGGGCGTGGGCCGAACGGGCCGGAGGTTCGGTCTGGACCATTGGGGCGTGGTCCCCGATGTCATCGTCGCGGCAAAGGGGCTGAGTTCCGGCTATACGCCACTTGGAGCGGTCATCGTCAAAGAGGAAATCCACGAGGCCATCCGCCGAGGGACCGGGGCTTTCGTGCACGGGCACACCTACTGCCAAAACCCGTTGTCGGTGGCCGTCGGGGCCGCCGTGCTGCGCTACATTGAAAAGCATCAGCTCGTGGAGCGATCCGCCCGCATGGGCCGCCTCCTTCTGGAAAGCCTTGAGACCCTTAGAAAACATGACGTCGTGGGGGATGTTCGGGGAATCGGGCTTTTCGCCGGAATCGAACTGGTCAAGGACAAAGAGACCAAGGAAACCTTCCCGCCGGCGCTCAAGGTGAACGCCCNGGTTGCTCAGGANGCCTTTCAAAGAGGGCTCATCACCTATCCGGGATCCGGCGGGGCCGACGGGATCAACGGCGACCACATTCTGCTGGCNCCGCCGTTTATCATCGACGAGCANGGGATCGCGGAAATGACCCGTATCCTNGACGAGGCCTTGCAGGTGGTGTCGTCCCAGGGGCTCTAGGCCCCGTCAGACCCTGTGAAATTCGAAGCCGGGAAGGCTCAGCCGCTTTTCCAGCCCCTTCAGGGCCCATGTGGCGACGGTGACGAAAAGAAGGTAGACGAACCCGACGGCAGCGAACACCTCGGTGTACTTAAACGTGGATGAGGCGACGATTTTGCCTTCGCCTGTCAGTTCGATGCAGGTCACCATATAGGCCAAGGACGAGTATTTGATGAGATAAATCCATTCGTTGCCGCATCCGGGCAGGGCGCGCCGCACCGCCTGGGGCAGGATGATGTGCCTCAGGGTTTGCAGGCGGCTCATCCCAATGGCCTGGGCCGCCAGGATCTGCCCGCGTTTGATGGAAAGAAGCGCCCCCCGAATGTATTCGGAATGATACGCCCCGCTGCACAGGGTAAAACCGAGGACCGCCGCTTCATAGGGGGTGAGGTAGAGGCCCAGGCGAGGCATGCCGAAATACCAGATATAGAGCTGCACGAGAAGCGGGAAGCCGCGAAAGACGGCCACGTAGGCGTCCGCAGCCCAACGCAACAGGGAAGCCCCGTAAACGCGGCACGATCCGGCCAGCACTCCGCAGATAAATCCCAGTACGGCCGACGGGACAATGAGACGCAATGTGACGGCAGCACCGCGCACAAGCGCCGGGGCCAGATCCCCGTAGAGAAAAAGCAACTCGTCCGAGATCAAGGCCGCCCGCCCAATTCACCGATCTTGGCGCAGAATTCCCGCGTCCGCGCGCATTGGGCCTCATCCAGAATAATGTCCGGCGGCCCCTGTTCCACAATACGGCCGTCTTCCATAAAAATCATTTCGTGGGCCAAAGCCCTGGCAAAGCCGATCTGATGGGTAGCCATGATCATGGTCATGCCGGATGCCCCCAGTTCCCGGATCACAGCATGGACCTCGCCAATGAGTTCAGGATCCAAAGCCGACGTGGGCTCGTCCAGAAGCATGACCTTGGGGTCCAAAGCCAGTGCCCGGGCAATGGACACCCGCTGCTTTTGGCCTCCGGAAAGTTCCGCGGGGTACTTGCCCGCATGATCCCCCAGGCCCACCCGCTCCAATTCGGCCATGGCCCGACGACGGGCTGCTTTCTTGTCCATCTTCTTGACCCGAACCAAGCCGATTTCCACATTGCCCAAAGCCGTGAGGTGGTCAAATAGGTTGAACTCCTGAAAGATCATGCCCACCTGCTGCCGATAGGCGCACAACTCCCTTCTGCGGCTCGGGTCGATGCGCCGGCCCTCGAGGAAGACGTCCCCACCGTCGGGAAAGACGAGAAAGTTGATCATCTGCAGCAGGGTGCTCTTGCCCGCTCCNGATGGCCCGATAAGCACCTTGATTTCACCGCGGCGCACCGACAAGGAAACCCCTTTGACNATTTCCTTGTCCCCGTAGTGCTTGCGGATCTCATGCACCTGAAGGATGGTTTCCATGCTCTCGCTGTAAACGGCTCCTTACGCGTAGCCCTTGATGCGAACCCTCTTGTGCACCACCCCCAACAAACGGGTCCCCGCGAATGTGAGGATCATGAAGAGGAGCCCCGCGCTGATATAGATGGGCAGATGTTGATACGTCCGCGACGCCACATGGTGGGCCCGGGCCATGATTTCCGCCACGCCCAAGGCATAGGTCACGGCGGAATCCTTGAGCAGGATCGCATACTCGTTGGACCACCCCGGAATGGCCAGCCGCAGCGCTTGCGGCAGAACGATCAGCACGATGGCCTGCGTATCGCTCATGCCCACGGCGCGAGCCGCTTTCATCTGTCCCGCCGGGACGGTCAGGATGGCCCCTCGAAGAATCTGGGATTGATACGCGCCGCTGATGCAGCCCAAAACGATCACGGCCACCACGAACGCGGAAAGGTCCAGCCCGAGGAACGGAAAGATGCCGAAGTAGAAAAGAAACAAAAGGACCAACAAAGGAACCCCTCGAAAAAACCATACATAAAGGCCGATGAGCTGTCGAAGCCACCTCGGCCCGTAAACCATCCCCACGGCCAGAGGCAAGCCAATGCTCAGGCCCAGGGCCAAAGCGCCGCAGACCACCACAAGGGTGATCCACGTGCCTTTGAGCAGATACGGCAGCCCTTCTTTAAGAACGGGGAGAAAGTCCATGGTCGCCGAAACCTCGGGGATCATCGATGACCGGTCGTATCGCGGGCCATGCCCGGAAATGAGCCGGCTTTGAAACGGCTACAGATAGCAAATGGCTCACCATCGTTCAAGCAAAATGGGATCGTCGCCCTGCGAGGCTCCTCGTCTTCCTCAAGGGATGGAATCGCCCTGGCATAAGTTTGGCCTCTCTTAACAGGGTTGCGCACGGTCTTCTTTTTTGCTAACCAGGGAACCAGCCCTCAAGAGGCCTGTTCGGCGTGCGGATTTTTCCCGTGCTTTGTCTTGGTTTCACTCGATGCTTCTCGAATCGGCGGGTGCCGCCATTCGGCCGCACAAGCACGGGCTTAAGACGAAGGACGCAGGAACGCCAGGTGGGCGATCTGGGCTCTCGGTGAATGGTTAACCATCAAGAGCAGGGAAATGGACATGAAACATAACGGAGTCTCTCTCGCCGTCATTTTCTTGATGGCCGCGGTCTTCACCGGCATGAGCCCCGTTTCGTCCCAAGGCAAAACGGTTTTCGTCGCCATCGGCACGGGCGGCATCTCGGGCCTCTATTACCCTACGGGGATCGCCATCTGCAAGATGATCAATGACAAGAGGGACGAATACGGCATTCGGTGTACCGTGGAAGCGACGGGGGGATCGGTTTTCAACATCAACGCCGTCCTGGCCGGGGATCTGGAATTCGGCATCGCTCAGTCGGACCGCCAGTATCAAGCGGTCAAAGGGGAAGCGGAATGGAAAGACAAGGGTCCGCAGAAGGATCTTCGGGCCGTCTTCAGTTTGCATCCTGAGGCGGTGACGTTGGTGGCCGCGGAAGATGCTGGGATCAAGACCCTTGCGGATCTCAAAGGAAAACGCGTCAACATTGGCAACCCCGGCTCTGGGCAGCTGCAGAATGCCATCGACGTCCTGAAAGCCTTTGGCATCAGCTGGGAAAAAGACATCAAAGCAGAACAAGCGAAGGCGGCCGAAGCCCCCGGACTGCTTCAGGACGGCCGTATCGACGCCTTCTTCTATACCGTCGGCCATCCCAGCGGCGCCATCAAGGAAGCCACAGCGGGACACCGTAAGGTGCGCATCGTGCCCATCGATGGCGCGCCCATCGACGCGCTGCTCAAAAAATACCCGTACTATGCCGAGGCGATGATTCCCATCACCATGTACGAAAGGGCCACCAACAAGGAAAACGTGCCAACGGTGGGTGTCAAGGCCACGCTCATTACCTCCGCGAAAACCCCGGACGATGTGGTCTATGCCATCGTCAAGGAAGTCTTCGAGAACCTTGAAAGTTTCAAGACCTTGCACCCAGCTTATGAAGCCCTGACCAAATCCACCATGCTGGAAGGCCTCTCCGCCCCATTCCATCCTGGTGCGGAGAAATACTTCAAGGAAAAAGGGCTGTTGAAATAGGCTGGCGTCTTAAGGCGGCGGGTTTCACCCCGCCGCCTCGCTTCCACCGCAACCCGATCCCCAACGCCCGCCGCAAAGGACAGCGACCATTTCTCTGAAAGGACTGATCATGGCCCCCGATCCCAAGGACAAGGACATCGGCGAAAGCGTCCCTCAGGGGTTCACTTGGAGTGTGGCCGGTGTCGGCACGGCGGAAATCCCGCTAGCCACCGCCGCCATCGTCATGGGGGGGCATGTGCGCGTCGGTCTGGAAGACAACCTCTTCCTGCCCGACAGTTCCCTGGCCACCAACCCTAGGCTCGTCGAAAAGATCGTAAGGATCGCTCGGGAATCCGGCCGTGACATCGCCTCCCCGGACGAAGCCCGACGCCTCCTGTTCCTGGACCCGGCCCGAAAGGACCTTATCCTCACCATGGTGGACTGATCAGCCATGTCGTTTTGGCATCGTCGCCAAGCCATGGGATGGGCCGCCGCCCTCCTCGGAGGAAGCGTCCTGCTGTCCCGCTTCATGGGCCTGTTTCGAGACAAGGTCATTTCGTATTATTTCGGGGCGACGGAAGAATCGGACGTCTATTTTGCCGCCTTCGTCATTCCGGATTTCATCAATTATCTCCTCGCCGGAGCGTATTTTTCCATCACCCTCATTCCGCTTCTGAGCGAAAAGTTTCAAAAGGACGAGGAAGACGCCTGGCGTTTTTTTTCCGCCGTCCTTTTTTGGACCGCCTTTATCAGTACGGCCCTTACGGCGGCCGTCATGATCTGGGCCACCCCCCTGTCCCGTTGGGCGGCCCCGGGCCTCAGCGCCCAGGCGGCGAAACGCCTTGCCCATTTTCTTCGCATCATCGCGCCGGCCCAGATTTTCTTCCTCCTAGGGTCGTGCTGCAGCGCCGTGCTGTATTTAAGAAAGCAGTTCCAGGCCCCGGCCCTGAGTCCCCTGGTTTACAACGCGTTCATTATCGCCTTGGGGATTCTCATGCGCCGATCCGGCATGGCGGGGTTCTGCTGGGGCGTCCTCGTTGGGGCGTTTTTGGGAAATTTTTTCCTGCCTCTAACGGCGGTGAGATACGGCGGCAATTTTCGGTGGCGCTGGGTCCTGTGGCACCCTTCGCTCAAAAAATTCCTGCTCCTGGCGCTGCCGCTCATGGTGGGTCAGTCCGTGGTGGTCCTGGACGAACAGCTCGTGCGCATCTTCGGGTCCTTGGCCGCCGTAGGTGCCATCAGCTGGCTCAATTACGCGCGGCGCATCATGCTTGTTCCCGTGGGCGTTGTGGCACAAGCCGCCGGGACGGCGTCCTATCCCTTCTTGGCCGAAGCCCACGCCTCGGGAGACACCGGAAAGTTTTTCCAGACGCTGAACACGGCTTTTCGAAACACCCTGGCCGTTCTCATTCCTTTGTCCCTGTGGATGATCCTAGCCGCCGAACCCATCATCGTCCTCATCTTCCAGCAAGGGCGATTCAGCGCCGCCGATACCGTGGAAACCGTGTGGGCGCTGCGGATTCTTTTGACCGTGGTTTTCTGTTGGGGGATTCAGCAGATTCTGGGCCGGGGCTATTATGCGCGGCAGGATACGGTCACGCCGGCTGTGATCGGCACCCTGTGTACCGCGGTCGTCATTCCGATCTATTTCATGGCGGCCTCGCGTTTTGGCGCCCGTGGGGTGGCCGGGGCGAGCGCCCTCTCTGTGGCGCTCTATACGGTCGTGCTCAGCCTCTGGTGGCGCTTTCGCATGGGATCGCAGGCCTTTGAGGGCCTCGGCGTTTCGGCGTTCAAAATCACCCTTCTCAGCACGGCCTCATTGATCCCGGCCGCCCTCGGTCTTTTCCTTCCGACCCGGTGGCCTCTAACCAACCTCTACGCCCACGCTTTCTGCCGATCGGCCCTCTCGGGCGTGCTGTTTGCTCTCGGCTTCGCCTTCTTGGGGCGACGATTCGCCGGCGACCTGGTGGACCCCCTCTTCAGCCGATGGTCTCTTTCCAGGCGGCGCCGTCCCACAGGCCCACGATAGTTCCCGATTGCGCCGGATCGTACCCGCCCAGGGACGTCACCCGACGGCGGAATCGTTCCGAAACGATCACCTCCAGAAGCCGCCGAATCTTGGGATCCTCCCAGCACTCTTCCGGAATGACCAAATCGTAGCGTTCCTCGCACACAGGCACGAAATCCAATCCCAGCGCTTTGGCCGCCGCATAAATGGCCATGCCGCAGTCGGCGCTTCCGCTGAGCACGTTCACCGCCACGGCCATGTGCGTGTATTCTTCCCAATCGTAGCCGTGGATGCCTTCGGGGGTGCGGCCGATTTTGGCCAGTTCGAAATCCAGAAGGATGCGCGTTCCGGATCCCGCCTGTCGATTCACGAAACGCACATCCGGCCGATACAGGTCCTCAACGCCTCGAATGCCTTTTGGATTTCCCGGCGCAAGGACCAGGCCTTGGCGACGGCGCACGAGCTGCACCAGACGCACCGGCGTCCCGTGAAGGTAGCGTTCCACGTAAGAACGGTTGTAGTCGCCCGTTTCGGTATCCAAAAGGTGGGCGCCGGCGCAGTGGGCCTGACCGCGGCGCACGGCCAAAAGCCCACCCAAACTTCCCACGTTGCTGGAAGACAGGTGCAGGCGCGGGTCGGCTTTTTTGAGCTCCGAGGCCAGCACATCCACGGTGTTGTCGTGACTGCCGATCATGATCAGAGTGTGGTCCAGATCCTCTTCGGCGCGCAGCAGCCGCACCCGAACCGATTCTCCTTCGTTGATCCCTTCGGATTCCTGTGGAATCCGCACCAGCCCGTCGGCCCGCACCAAAGAGGTGATCACGCCGGCACCCCGTTGCAGCGGCATGGCCACAAGACGATGGCGCACCCGCCCCACGATGACCCGAAGAAATTCCTCGAGACCCAGTTTGGAAGGCATCTTGCGGCCCATGACGGCTTCCACCGTCGTCCACTTGGGTTCGGCAAGCCCCTGCAGCCACGCCAGAAGCGGCCGAACGAATTGTTCAAAGGCCATGATGGCGGAGACCGGATAGCCGGGAAGGCCGATAAAGGGCTTGTCTTCCACGAGTCCCAGGAGCACGGGTTTTCCGGGCATCATGGTCACGCCGTGGACGAGGAGTGTTCCCAGGTCTTGGACCAGGGATGCCGTGTAGTCTTCCGATCCGGCGGACGAACCCGCGTTGAAAACGATGACGTCCGCATCGGAAACCGCCGCCTCTTTCATGCGGGCTCGAAGCGTAGCCGCGTCGTCTTCCACGCCTGGATGCAGCGTGGCAATTCCGCCTTCTTGCTGGACCATGGCAGCGATGACGGTGCCGTTGAATTCCACGATTTGGCCGGGAGCCGCCTGGGCGGCTTGGTCCGCAGGGACCAGTTCCGTTCCCGTCGGCTGGATCCATACGCGCGGCCTGGCATAAACCGAGACGGCGGAAACCCCTGAGGCCAGCAGGGCCCCCAGGTCCGCCGGGCGCAGCCGATGCTGCTGGGGCAGGAGCAATTCGCCGGCTACGATATCTTCGCCAACCTTGCGCACATGCTGCCACGGGAAGGCCGCCGATCGAATTTCGATGGTCTGGGCGTCCACTGAATGGACATGTTCGATCATGATCACCGCATCGGTTCCTGGAGGCATGGGATCGCCGGTATCCACCGGGAACGCCTGAACGCCCACGGTAAGGTGCTTCGGACGGACGGCTGCGGCGCCGAACGTCTCCGAAGCCTTCACCGCATAGCCGTCCATGGCTGCGCCGTGGTAATGGGGAACGGACACTTTCGCCGTGACGGGTTCCGCCAGCACCCGTCCCAAAGCCTCATGCACGGGCATCTCTTCCACTGCGGTGCGCCGATCCCCGACGGCTCGATGCCACTTCTCCCGCGCCTCCTCCAGCGTATGCATCTCCAGATAGATCTTCCGCTTCATGCGCCTCGCCGCCTACACGCGTTGAAAACCAAATCGATGATAGAATTCGCGCCGGTACCGGCGCACGGAACCGAGATAGACGTCCGCAATGTGCACCTGTTCCAGTTCGTCCAGCTGGATCGTCACCCAGTCATCTATGGTGTCCAAGCTGCGGAACCAGCGCCGAAAGGCCGCCTTGTCCAAAAGGCGCGGCGGCTGAATGACGAAACTGCCGCCCCCGTGCTGATGGTATCGGCGCCCATTGATCAAAGCGTTGTAATCGGCCGTGTTCACACCGACTACGGCGCAGAAATTGTCGAAAGCGCGCACCAAGGCCCCCGTCTTCCAGTGGCCTCGCAGGATGGGGAAGATACTGATGTTGAAGATGATCTCTGCCCCTTGATCCGCTAGCTGCCGGGCGGCCTCGGGTTGTCCCCAAAAATCGATGCACACCGGAAGGCCGATCTTTCCGAAATCCACGGGGAAGGCCCGAAAGACGCCGTCTCCCGGGGTCATATGGAGATGATCCCGTTCCAAGGCGCCCAGGTTTTGTTTGCGCTGACGCCCCAAAATCCTTCCGGACCGGTCGAAAAGGGTTGCGGTGTTGTACAATCGGTCTCCGTCCTGCTCCACCAGGCCGGCGACGATGTACGTCCGCAGATCCCGAGCGACTTGGGCCAGCTCCTCTTCGCCCACAAAAGGGAAGTACTCGGGAAAGCACACCATATCCAAATCCTGACCCCGGCACTTTTCCAGAAGGTGCAGGCCGTGGCCGATGTTTCGCGGGTCGCCGAACTCGGGATAAGGCTTGGGTTGCACGAGTGCCACTCGAATGCTGTCTTTCATCCCTGCTCCCTCAATGACTTTGGGTGCCCTCTAGCGAACCTGTCCAGGAAAGATCCGCAACATAGGGAAAGTGATCGGAAGGGTATCGTCCCCCGAAGTGATCTCGAACGATGTGTACATCCAGGACTTGGAAATGCTCAGAAACCAAAATCCAATCCATGCGGCTCTTCTGCGGCACTCCCGAAAAGCCATGGTGCGTTTTGTCTTCGTCGCCTTCGCCCTTACCACTTTCCCGCCACGTGTCGTGCAACCCCACCTCGGGGTCGGTCAAGATCCGGTAGACCGGGGATTCGGGACCGTCGTTGAAATCGCCCATGAGCACGTGGGCTCCGGAATGGGCCTGGACCCATCGGGCCAGAATCCGGGCCTGCTCCTGTCGCGCCTCCACGCCGATATGGTCCAAGTGGGTCACGGCAACCCACAGGGTCCTGCCGGTTTGCCCATCCCGGACCCGGGCCCAACTCATCATGCGTGGAAAAGCGCTGTCCCAGTCCTTGCTACGATGCACCTGCGGCGTTCGAGACAGCCAAAATTCCCCTCCGTCCGCCACGGTGCCGAAGGCCGTGCGCACGAAAAGCGTGGGGTACTGGCAGGTTTCGTCCAAAATTCGGCCGGGTGCGTGGAGCGTGTAATCGTGGAGCTTTTCGGCCAGGTAAAGGAGCATGGTCCAGCGGCCTTCCTGGGTTCCCAACAGGTCGGGGTGGTACCGGCGCACCGTTTCCACCACCAGGTCCCGTCGATAGATCCAGCTGTTTTCCCCGTCCCGGTCGTTTTCAAAGCGCAGGTTGAAGGTCATGACACGCATGGGATGCCGGCCGTTTTGTTACACTTTATCGTTCATGTTTTCGTGCCGAAGTGCCGATCTCGAAAATGAACGGCAAAAAACTTGCCAAATAGAAAATCACCGGACACGGACCAAAGCGCCCTTGAGGGCGCACAAACCCAGAAAGGAGACAAGACATGGAGGCACCCATGGGTGTTTCGGCTTGGTTTGGCACCCTGTTTCTGTGGACCTTGGGATCGGCGGCAGCCGTCTGGTCGGCCTGCAAGCTCGCCGTTGTGCGGCGCCGCAGCCGCCGGGAATGAGGGGCCCTTCGTCGGCCGTTCTTTTGCCGCCCCCCGTCCCCGCGTTCCATCAAACCGAGTCCCGGCATCCGCGGAGCACCTCCATTGCCCTGTCGCAAAGGAGGTCTCGTCATGCAATCCTGCCACAGCTGCACACGTCATCGCTGGGAAACGTCCGAAAATCTCTTCGTGGACGATTTCTTTCGAAAGGACTGTTCCTGCGGGGAGGACGCCGCCCATTCCTCCACGGGGGATAACCGGGACGAACTGTTCCGCAAATTTCGGCTGAGCCTCGATCCGAGCCATCAGCGCTTCGTGGCCGGCTATCAGTGGTTCTGCCGGGCGTGCGGCAAACCCGCCGCCAGCGAAGAAGTGTGGTTTGCGTGCCGTCAAAAGTTCGTCACGGTCAAGGTCGTCTGCCATTTGGGCTGTTTCAGCCACTGGCGCTTGAAAATCCACGCGCAGCGTCCCGCGGCCCTGGTCCAGGTGTGCTGAAGCGCGGCTTTTGCAGCCCATAAACTCGCGCGGCGTTCAGTCCTCGACTCTTCCTTTGGCGCTGTAGAAGTCCAAGAGAAACTGCGCCTCGATGGGAGACAGATCGAAGCGGAGNATCGCTTCGTGGACGATCTTTTGCACCGGTTTGTCCGGGGATTCCTGAACACAGGAAGACACCCACTTAACGGCTTTGCGAATGGCTTCCCCTTCGGGCATAACGGTTGTCATCGCATCGTTCACCTTTTTTTGAGCTTTCGCGGAACGGCCCCGAAGGCCCATGCGGCCCTCGGCTCAGTTTTCCCCCGTATTCCTAGCATTTTGCCGTCGCGCTGTCATCCCCCATTTCATCCGTGCTGTCGCCGGAGCGCCGTTCCTCCCGTCCATTTCCAAAAACAGGACGCCCCCCTGGACCTTTGCGGGGAAAGGCACTAGTTTTTTCAGAGAAAAGATAGACGAACGAGTTGGGCAAAAACTCGGGAGCGCCTGATCATGATGCAACAATACCTGGAGCCGACGGCTCTTTTGGACTGGAATCACCCCCGGGTGCTTTCCTTCGCACGGGAGGCCGTCGGGGAGGCCATCGAGCCGGTGGACAAGGCGGTGCGGCTGTATGAAGCCGTGCGGGACGGCATCCGCTACGACCCTTATGCTCCTTTCTACCGGCCGGAACATTATCAGGCCAGTGAGGTTCTGCGGCGNGGNCGCAGTTTCTGCATCCCGAAAGCAGGACTTNTGTGCGCGGTCGCCCGATCCCAGGGCATTCCCGCCCGGATCGGCTTTGCCACGGTCAAGAACCACCTGGCNACAAGGCAACTGCTGGATTACCTGGGCTCCGACCTCTTCGTCTTTCACGGCTATACGGACCTTTTTCTNGAGGGCCGTTGGGTCAAAGCCACACCCGCCTTCAACAAGGAGCTGTGCCTGCGGCACGGGACGGACCCCTTGGTNTTCGACGGGCGAAGCGATTCCCTCTTTCACCCGTACAACAAGANCCAGCAAAAATTTATGGAATATGTGGCCTATCACGGCGAGTTTCCCGACATTCCCGTGGAGACCATTCTGAAGGCGTGGAAAGCCGCCTACGGAGCCGATCGGGTTCAGAGCTGGATCGACGCCATGGAAAACGCCGAAAAAAGCACCCGTCGGGTTTTCGAACAAGAAGATGTGGTGCATTAACCCTTGCTTCTCTCAATGACGAAAGGATCGTGACTCATGTCCCTCTCCCCCGCCAAAAGCTGCATCCCTTTGGAGCGGTCAATGCTGGAAAACGTCGTCGACGTCAACCACTCCACTGGAAACCTTTCCTTTGACGAGGCCCGCCGTATGGCCGACCGGGAGGCGGGCAAGCACGCGACAAAACCCATGCTCCTCGCTTGGTACGATCACGCCCGCGGTGTGTTTTCGCCCAACGTGGAATGTTGCGAATCCACAAGACCGGCCTGGCTGGTCTATGCCCAGTCTCGAGGAGCCGACGTGACCAT
>JGI24188J35168_1001665_pt1 | contig 12771 bp, 9 predicted proteins | sample YNPBryantNP2012_FD_35168 | JGI IMG/M metagenome (IMG submission 35168) | reverse complement strand
TGTGGATGGTGAGCGAGGGCAACTCAGGCACGGCGGCGAGGGACTAGACTATGACGGCGTGCTGCGGCTGGAGCAATTGAGGCGGTATTTCTCAGGATAGGGCTTTGGCCGCAGGGGGACACAACAACGAATTGGGAATAGAACGAAGGCCGGGTTCACGCCAGCGAGGACATTCGCTAGATTCCCAATTCGTTGTAGTACTGTGGAGAATATCACACAAACCAAGTGAATAGCCTTTCCACTGTGCTCCGCACAATTCTTTCAGAAAGAAACACGAAAAAGTGTTTCTTGGTATAGCCGAGAACTGTGACCCAACTCATACACCCCGAACTCAGTTACAAGACGCGCGGCGTGCTGCTCAACGTATAAAGTCACCGATGCCGATCTGGCAATCGTCGTCAACTACGGTGGCCCTTCCCTCGAAGATGAACGGTTGCCCAACGCTAGTGATAACGCCGGTTCGAGTCAAGCCTACAGAAATTCGTTCCATTCCTAATTCGCTGTAGTGCTGGGGTCATAGAACAATTTTCTGGGTACGTTCAGTAGACAAGGTGAAAAATGTCTATGGATAACAGCAAATACATCCTGGCGATAGACCTGGGCACGAACGGCCCCAAGGTGGCCCTGGTCTCCACCCACGGCGAGTTGGTGGGTTACGAGTTCGAGGAGAATCGGGTCATCCTGTTGCCCGGCGGCGGGGCGGAACAGGACCCGGACGAGTGGTGGCGCACTATCGCGACGGCATCGCGGCGGCTGCTGGCCCGCAACCTGGCCCCGGTGGACGATATTGTGGGCGTCTGCTGCACCAGCCAGTGGTCAGGCACCGTGCCGGTGGACCGAGACGGCCGCCACCTGATGAACGCCATCATCTGGATGGATGCCCGTGGCGCACCTTATGTTAAGGCCATCACCGGTGGCCTCATCAACATCGAAGGCTATGCCGTGACCAAACTGCTCACCTGGCTGCGGCTTACTGGCGGCATCCCCGGTCATTCGGGCAAGGACCCCATCGCCCATATCCTCTACCTCCGCCACCAGCATCCAGAGGTCTACCGGGCCACCTACAAGTTCCTGGAACCGAAGGATTACTTGAACCTGCGCCTCACCGGCCAGTTCGCCGCCTCCTATGATTCTATCACCCTGCACTGGGTCACGGACAACCGAAACCTGGCCCAGGTGGACTATGACGAGCGGCTGCTCAGGCTGGCGACGCTGGAGCGGGATCAATTACCAGACCTCAAACAGGCTGTGGACGTCCTCGGCCCGCTCACGCCTCAGGCTGCTGCCGACCTGGGCCTGCCGGCCGGCCTGCCGGTGGTCATGGGCACGCCAGACGTGCAATCGGCGGCCATCGGGTCTGGGGCCGTGCGCGACTATGAAGGCCACCTGTACGTGGGCACCTCGGCCTGGCTCACCTGTCATGTGCCCTTCAAAAAGACCGACATCGCCCACAACATGGCCACCATCCCCTCCGCCATCCCCGGCCGCTACCTCATCGGCAACGAGCAAGAGACGGCCGGCGCGTGCCTCAAGTTCTTGCGCGACAACATCCTCTATCACGAGGATGAGCTGCTGGCCGCAGAGCACGTGCCGGACGTGTACAAGATATTCGACCGCATCGTGGCCGAGACGCCGGCCGGCAGTGATAAGGTGATCTTTACCCCGTGGCTCTACGGGGAGCGGACGCCGGTGGAAGACCACGCCCTGCGCGGCGGCCTGCACAACGTCTCTCTCCAGACCACCCGGGCCCACCTGATCCGCGCCATATTCGAGGGGGTGGCCTACAACGCTCGCTGGCTGCTGGAGGCCGTAGAAGGGTTCATCAAGCGACCCTTTGCGGCCCTGAACATGATCGGCGGCGGGGCCAATTCGGACGTGTGGTGCCAGATCATGGCCGATGTGTTGAACCGACCCATCCGCCAGGTGCAGGACCCCATCGAGGCCAACGCGCGGGGGGCCGGGTTCCTGGGGGCCGTGGCCCTGGGCTATTTGACCTTCGATGACATCCCGGCCCGCATCCGGATCGCCCGCACCTATGAGCCGGACCCGGCCCATCGCCACCTCTACGACGAGCTATTCGCCGAGTTCCTGCATATCTACAAGGCCAATCGCAAGATATACGGGCGATTGAATCGGACAGGCTGACCGTTGACAACCGACCAATGACGGCGGTCAATGGTCGGTGTCCGGCACGTAACCCTGCGGGGAGGAGAAATGAGACTCACGGATCTGGTCATGCGCCTGCTGGGCCGGGCGCCACGCCGTCTCGTCGCGGCCGGCGAGAAACGCCTCAAGGCCATTCCCGTCGTGCAGCGTCAGCTTGACAAGGAGTACGCCGGGCTGATGGCTGGCCTGGAACCCGCGCTCAAACCGTATCGCGGCGAGTTCCCAACCTGCGACCGGCTCCCGCCGGTGGGCCGGGACCGGGCGGAGATCCTCCGCGAGATGGAGGCCCTGCGCGACCGCGAGGCCACTCGCTGGAAGAGCGGCTATGCCTCCGGTGCCGTCTATCACGGCGACGATGAGCACATTGACTTTCTCAACCGCGTCTATGCCCTCCACTCCCAGAGCAATCCCCTCCATTCGGACCTGTGGCCCAGCGCGAGCAAGTTCGAGGCCGAGATCGTCTCCATGACGGCCCACATGCTGGGCGCCGATAGGACCGAGGACGAGATCTGCGGCACGGTAACCTCCGGCGGGACCGAGAGCATCCTCCTGGCGATCAAGACCTACCGCGATTGGGCCAGGGAGACCAGGGGCATCACCCAGCCGGAGATGATCTTCCCGGTCACGGCCCATGCCGCTTTTGACAAGGCGGCCCACTATTTCAACGTCCGGCCAGTGCGCATCCCGGTGGACAGGGATTATCGAGCCGATGTGGACGCCGCCCGCCGCGCCATCACCCCCAACACCATCGTCATCGTGGGATCAGCCCCCTCTTTCCCCCACGGCATCGTGGACCCCATCGCTGAACTGGCCGGGCTGGCCCGGGAACACGGCATTGGCTTTCACACTGACGCCTGTCTGGGCGGGTTCGTGCTCCCCTGGGCGGAACGGCTGGGCTACGATGTGCCGCCGTTCGACTTCCGGCTCCCCGGCGTCACCTCCATCTCCGCCGACACGCACAAGTACGGCTATGCCGCCAAAGGCACGTCGGTGGTGTTGTATCGGGGCCGGGATTTGCGTCACTATCAGTTCTACACCATCGCCGACTGGCCCGGGGGACTCTACTTTTCCCCCACCTTTGCCGGGAGCCGGCCCGGGGCCTTGAGCGCGGCGTGCTGGGCGGCCCTGGTCTCCATCGGCGAGCAGGGCTACCTGGATGCCACCCGGCGCATTCTGGAGACGGCGGCCGTCATCAAGCAGGGCATTCGGGAGATACCCGACCTCTACATCCTGGGCGACCCGCTGTGGGTCATCGCCTTTGGGTCGCAGACGCTGGACATCTACAAGGTCATGGATGCCATGTCGGAACGTGGTTGGAGCCTGAACGGCCTGCACCACCCGCCATGCGTCCACCTCTGCGTGACGTTGCGCCACACCCAGCCCGGCGTGGCCGGGCGTTTCGTCGAGGACCTGAAGGCCGCCGTTGAGCACGTCAAGGCCCACCCGGAAGAAAAAGGGCACCTGGCCCCGGTCTACGGTCTGGCCGCCACGCTCCCGGCCCGCACCGTGATAGACGACATGCTCAAGCGATACATGGACCTGCTGTACCAGGTGTAAAGCCTGGAGAGGTTTCGCCCACCACGGGGAATAAAGGCTGCTCTGCTCCCGTCGGGACTGCGATCCGATGGCGACGGCTGGCGCAGGGGAGCAGCATGAAAACAGCCCCCGAAGATCACCCCTTTGACGAGCGACTACCTCTTCCCCATTGACCCGGCCTGGGCGGCAGCGAACACGCCGGGCAAATTGCTGGCGACCGGCCGGTTCCGCGACGGCGGTCAGGGGGGCCGGGGGCCGTCCCTGCTGGCCTTTGGCCCCTGGAACGAGGGCAACCCGCCCCCGCCCGGCGCCCNGCTCGCGGCCACGCCCCTCATCCTGTATTCCGACNTCCTGGCCGGCGACGACCANACCATGTCCAGCTACAACCCGGCCGACGAGTGGATGGGCGGNGCCTGGCTCACCGCCGGCGACCGATCCGCCGTCGTGTTCGTGGGCACCAAGGGCACCGGCCGGCCCTGGTACGGCTTTGCCGACGGGACCGAGTGGCCGCAGGAAGCGCCTTTTCCACCGGTCCCGGCGCCCCCCAATGACCAACGCGGCTGGTGGAGCGAAGGGTTCGTGGGGCAGATCATCTTCTACGACCCGGCCGATTTGGCGGCCGTGGCCCGGGGCGAAAAAGCGCGCTGGGAACCCCAACCTTACGCCGCGCTGGACATTGATCCGGTCCTGTACCACGTCACATCCCCCCGGCAATGGCACCACGTGGGCGACGCCGCCTTTGACCGCGCGCGGGGACTGCTCTACGTGCTGGAACCCCTGGCCGATGGGGACAAGCCCCTGGTGCACGTCTGGAAGATCGAGTCTCCATGAAAGGAGACCCGCACGCGCGGGGCGCACCCCCGCTTCGCGGGATGAAAATTTGCTCCCGCTGGATCACCAGAACCAGCGGCCCGGCGGTGAATGCCCACGCCAGCGCGGACTCGTGGCCGAAGGTGCTGGCCTTTCTGGAGGCCGCTCTGCGCTAACACGCCGACCGGGCTAGAAACAACAACGAATCTCTGCCCCCCGTGGCCCATTCGCTGGTCACTCCGTTCGGTATAGATAAACCGGCCGTAATTGCTCAGCCTACCCTCCCGCAGATTGCTGGGAATCGTATTTCCCGTCTGCATGACGTCCCCCGGCGTGCTGGGCCGCCGCGAAAACACACTAACCTGCGGGAGGGTGAGCAGTTACAACTGGCCATTCCACCTCTGGATAGGAGCCTGTTCCGTAGGGGGTTTTGCGCGAAAGTCGCGCAAAACCCCCAGTACAACTTTGACTTCTTGCGCCCGGCCGGGTTGTGCGGTATAATGGTCGTCACAANGTGAGGATTTGGAGGTGTCAAGATGGATGTACAGGCACTNACACAAGAATTGAGCACTACGCTGGCAATCTCAGAAAATGACCTCATCCGCAAGGGGCTGCTGGCGTTTATTGAGAAGGAGATCCGGCTGGCGGAGTGGGAGATCGCGCAAATCCGTGAACGATACGATGTCTTTTCCAAAGAGGCCCTGTACCAGGCGATCCAGGATGGGCAGGTGGCCGGGCATCCGGCGTGGGAAGATTACATCGTTTGGAAAAACAAAGAGGCGCACATTGCGCACCTGCGGCAGGTGGCGGAAAAGGACTGAACGATGTTCCTGGAGCGGCATCTCCGGGCGGCGGGACGATAAGGAGAACGCAGCTATGAAGGTCCTCTTCATCGGTGGCACCGGCGTGATCAGCTCGGCCTGCTCCCGGCTGGCGATGGAGCGTGGACTGGAGCTGTATCTGCTGAATCGCGGCCAGACCGCGCGGCCAGTCCCCCCAGGCGCGCACGTCCTGCGCGGCGACGTCCGCGACCGCGAGGCGGTGACACGCCTGCTCGCGGGGCGCACGTTCGACGTGGTGGTAGACTGGATCGGCTTTGCGCCGGAGCACGTGGAGGCCGACCTCGCGCTCTTCCGGGGCCGCATCGGCCAGTACGTCTTCATCAGCTCGGCTTCGGCCTATCAGACGCCCCCGGCCAGCCTGCCGGTGACCGAGTCCACCCCGCTCGATAACCCCTACTGGGCCTACTCGCGGGCCAAGATCGCCTGCGAAGAACGGCTGATGCGAGCCTACCGCGAGGAAAAGTTCCCCATGACCATCGTGCGCCCGTCGCACACCTACGACCGGACCATGCTGCCGGTGCACGGCGGCTACACCGTGATCGCCCGAATGCGGCGGGGGCAGCCGGTGGTTGTCCACGGCGACGGCACGTCGCTGTGGACCCTCACGCACCACGAGGACTTTGCCAAAGGCTTCGTGGGGCTGCTGGGCAACAGCCACGCCATCGGCCAGGCGGTCCACATCACCTCCGACGAGGTGCTGACGTGGAACCAGATCTACGAGATACTCGCCCGGGCCGCCGGCGCCGAGTTGCGCGCCGCACACGTGCCATCGGAATGCATCGCCGCCTTCGACCCAGAGTGGGGCGCCAGCCTGCTGGGGGACAAGGCGCACAGCATGATCTTCGACAATACCAAGATCAAGAGGCTCGTGCCGGGCTTTGCGGCCACCATCCCCTTCTCGCGGGGGGCCGAGGAGATCCTGGCCTGGTACGACGCTGACCCGGCCCGGCGCATCGTAGACGAAGCCTTCGACCGCCTGCTGGACCGGATCATCGCGGCGTATGCGGCGGTGCGGCCGACCGCGAGATAAGAAACCTGGTTTCTCCAGCCTCCGAGGAGAGTGTAATGAGCCAGTTGTGCGCTCCCACAAGCTCAGCGTCCACGTCGCGTGCCGGCCGTTGGCGCGCCCTCGTCATCAGCCTGCGCGGCCTGGGCCACCCGCTCACGCTGGGCAGCATCGCCCTTCTCCTGCTGAACGACCACGTGCTCAAGGCGGCCGCGCCGTCCACCCTCACCGGCAAGCTGAGCGACCTGGCCGGGCTGTTCTTCTTCCCCTTCTTGCTGGCGACCTTGCTCAGCCTGCCCCTGGACCGGCTGCGCGTGCCGCCGCGCCACGTGGCTGCCCTGGCCTTTGGTATCACCCTGGCCTGGTTCGCGCTGATCAAGACCGTGCCGGAGGCCAATGCCCTGACCGCTGCCGCGCTCTCGCGGGTGCTGGGCTTCCCTGTCCAGATCATCCTTGACCCCACGGACCTGCTGGCGCTCGTGGCCCTGGTGCCGGCGTGGCTCCTGTGGGTGCGCCTGGAGCGGACGCCAGCCCCCCGCCGGCTGCGCCCGGCCGACCTCCTGGCCCTGGGATTGGCCGCCCTGGCGACCGTGGCGACGCCGCCGTGTCCTCCTCCGCCGCGCGTAGCCCGCCTGGTAGTTCATGAGGGGAGCATCTATGCCGGCATCACCCGGGGGGCCGCTGAGTGGAAACCCGCCATCGTCCGCAGCGACGATGGCGGGCGGACGTGGCCCTGGCTCTCTCCATACGAGCCAATTGTCGTGCCCGACGAAGTAGCCCGGCAATTCGAGCAGCCGGCCCAATTGCCGGTCGTCGTTTGCGACCCCCGGAACCCACAGGTCTGCTATCGCATCACCGGCGCGGAGCAGGTAGAGGGATCATCGGATGGCGGCAAAACCTGGCGCGTGGTTTGGCAAGTGCCGTGGGGCCGGCGGCAGTTCATGGAGATGGCTATCGCCAGACGTGCGATGTGGTGCAAGTTCTCGCTCGATCTTGGTCCCTACGACCTGGCCCTGCTTCCGCAGAAAGATGGAACCGCACTGGTCGCGGCGATGGGCAGCGAGGGAGTCTTGATACGAACGCCGGATGGAGCCTGGCGGCAGTATGCAGTCCTGGATGCCCAGCCGACCCCCCTGGCTTCTCTGGACCCATCCATTTTGATGTGGCTCCTGCCCGGCGAAAGCGGTATCGTATTAGGCGCGGCGGTTCTCGCCTGGCTGGTCCTTTGCATTCTGGGGTGGCAAGTCATCCTATCGAGGATTCGTTCTCCGGCCAGACATTCAGCCTGGTGGGCAATTGCCCCTGTCATCCTGGCAGCGATTTCTCTGCTGTTGACTTGGTTGCTGGCTTACTGGCTCATCATGATCCGGTTCTGGGATGGTCCCCAGATTCTCCTGTCGCCTTTGGCCGTGATACTCATGGCGGCGGTATTCGTTTTCGTCGCCCCTGTACTCACCTGGCGTCGAGTAAAGAGCATGTCCCCTCAGCCCAATATAGCCTGCCGGGCCGCGCTGGTCTGCTTCCTGGCCGCCCTCGGCATCTTCCCCCTGGCCTGGCTGCCGTTCCCATTGTGGGCCTGCGGCGTCATCCCGGTCTACGAGTTCGCCCTGGCGCTATCAGTGCTTATCGGGCTGGTGGTCTTCATTTGGGGCGTGTGGCTTGTGCGGCGGTTAAGCCGCCGGGCGGTGCTACCTACCTTCCCGCAGGTTTAGGCGCAATAGGTCAGACCAGACACCGGCTTTCTAACCTGTGGGAGGGTTCAGACAATCCCAAAAACAGAGGTGACAACATGAACGCTCCATCCGCACGTCGCGCGCGTTGGTTTCTATTGCCCCTGGCGGCCGCCCTGGCCCTGCTCGCCCCGGCCCTGGCCCGATCCCACCCGGCCGCGGCACCCCCGGCCCAGGGCGCGGACCCGGCCGCCCAGGTGCGCGCCAACCTGGAGGCCCTGGGCTACGAGGTCATTGACGTGGACGCCGACGACGAGACCGCCCTGGTGGGGATGTACATGGTCTCCGGCGCCTTCGACGAGGCCGGCCGCACCCAGGTGGTGGCCGGCTGGTGGGCGCTGTCCCTGGGCTACCCGGACGTGCCCACCCTGTGGAGCGCGGTGGTCTGGCGGGCACGCTACATCATCGTCTTTGAGACCGGCAACGCTCATTTCCAGGACTGGCTGGCCGGCCGGGTGAGCGCGGCCAATTTTCGCTACCAGGTCCGCGTCTACGATGCCCAGACCGAGAGCTGGGTCACGGACAAGGATTTCATACACAAGAACTTTGCCGGTGTGCAGCCCGGCGAACGCCCCCTGGGCGCCTTGTCTCCCCCCCAGCTCCCGGACAAATGGCTCATCCTCCACGACGATTTCAGCGATCAGGAGAGCGGCTGGGAGACCCTGGACACCACGGCCGGCTCCAGTCGTTACACCGATGAGGGCCTGGCCATCCAGGTGACCGCCGCCAACCAACTCCTCATCAGCACCCTGCCCGTAGACATGGACGACATCGAGTTCACCGCCCTGGCCCGCCAGGACGAGGGGGACCCGGACAACCCCTACGGCCTGGTCCTGCGCTACACCGACGACGACAACTTTTACGCCTTTCTGGTGAACCGTTCCAACCACTACGCCCTGCTCTGCCGGGCCAACGGCCAGTGGTCGGCCCCCCAGAACTGGACCAAATCCGAGGCTATCCGGCGCGCCGGGAACACCCTGCGCGTGGAGGCCAGAGGCCCCCGCATCGCCCTGTACGCTAATGGCGAGTTGCTGGTCACGATAGAAGACAACCGGCTGAGCCGGGGCCGCGTGGGCCTGGCCGCCGCCACCTTCGACAGGCCNCCCACCACGGCCGTCTTTCAGGAAGCCTGGCTCTACACCCTGGGCACCGAGTCCATCCGCAAGACCCCGCCCTCCAGGCCCACCCCCACACCCGGGCCGACTCAGGCCGGCGCCGTCCCGCCAGAGGCCCTGGCGACCCTCCAGACCCTCTCCCAGACCACCCTGCCCGGCCGAGACCCGGTGGACCTGGCCATCCGCTTCAAAGGCGTCAAAGGCCCCGTCCAGCGCGTGGTCAACACCCATACGCCGGACTTTCAGATCGGCGACAAGCAGACCTTCTGGGTCCACCACTCGGACACTGACGAATATCGCCAGCATACCGCTACCCTGCGCTACAAGACCGCTCACTCCTACGCCTGGATAGAAGATGGCATGACAGTGGACCAAGACCTCCTCAAACGCGACATGGAGACCTTTGAGAACCGGATCTATCCCACCGACCGGGCCTTCTTTGGCTCCGAATGGACCCCCGGCGTGGACAATGATCCGCGCATCCACATCTTTAACGGCTACGTCCCCCAGGTGGGCGGCTACTACTCCTCCGTGGACGAGTATCCCCGGGTCATCTATGCCCGCTCCAACGAGAAGGAGATGTTCTTCTGCAACCTGGAGAGCGCGGGGCCGGGCGACGAATACTACCTGAGCACCATCGCCCACGAGTTCCAGCACATGATCCACTGGCATGAGGATTTTAACGAGGATACCTGGGTCAACGAGGGCTTTTCTGAGCTGGCCGCCTACCTGAACGGCTATGACGTGGGCGGCGCGGACTATGCCTTCCTGAAAAAGCCTGATACCCAACTCAATACCTGGGACGGCAGCGTGGACGGCCGTGCGCCTCACTACGGCAACTCTTACCTGTTCATGACCTATTTCCTGGACCGCTTTGGCGAATCCGCTACCCGGGCGGTGGTGGCCCGGCCAGAGAATGGTATCGCTGCCTTTGACCTGGTGCTAAAAGACCACAGCCTCACCTTCAACGACGTCTTTGCCGACTGGGTCATCGCCAACTACCTGAACGCGCCCGGCCTGGCCCAGGGCCAATACGGCTACAAAAAGCTCCGCCTGCCCGCCCCCAGCCTGGCGGCAACCCATCGCAACCTGCCCGCCCAGGAGAGCACCACCGTCAACCAGTATGCCGCCGACTATATCAAGCTGGATGTGACCGGCGACGTGACTATCCAGTTCCAGGGTTCCATCAAGGTCCGGGTCGTGGGGGCAGACCCACACAGCGGCCTGCGCGTCTGGTGGGGCAATCGCGGCGACGATAGCGANACCTCCCTCACCCGCGCCTTTGACCTGAGCAGCGTGAGCAAAGCGACGCTCACCTTCTGGACCTGGTACGACATCGAGCCNGACTTTGACTACGCCTACGTNGAGGTGTCTGCCGACGACGGCCAGACCTGGACCATCCTCAAAGGCAAATACACCACAGACAAGGACCCCAACGAGGCCAACCTGGGCCACGGCTACACCGGCAAGAGCGGTCGTGGCCAATCGCCCCAGTGGGTCCAAGAATCCATAGACCTCAGCCCTTACGCCGGGAGGAAGGTGCTCATCCGCTTCGAGTACGTCACCGACCAGGCCCTCAACGAGCCAGGCTTTATCGTGGACGACATCGCCATCCCGGAGATCGGCTACTCCTATGATGCAGAGAGCGGGGACGATGGCTGGCAGGCGGCCGGGTTCGTGCGCATCGCCAACGTGTTACCACAACGCTTCATCGTGCAGATCATCGAGACCGGAGCCACGCCGGTCGTGCGCCGCATGACGCTGGACGAGCAACAACGAGGGCAGATCACCATCACCGGGCTGGGGGGCAACAAAAAGGCCATCCTGGTGGTCAGCGGCTGCACGCCTTTCACCACCGAGATGGCGGCGTATACTTACGAGGTTACCGGCCGGTAAGAGAGGCTCAGTAGATGGAAAAAGTTGCTCAAAGCGGGTCTGCCAGGCCCACCCAGTCCGGCCTGGGCCGGGGGCCTGGCAGACCGCCGAGGAGCACAAATTTCCATCTACTGAGGCTGGCTACTGAAGTCGCGCCTATAGAGCTTTCGGCTGGGCGTCTACCCCCTGCGCCACCCGGCGGCGGCTTTAGCCCCAATACTTTTCAAATAAGGTGCCGGAGTAGAGGCTTCAGCCGGATTTTCCGCCTGAAGGCTCGATTCCGGAGTGTTATTTGAAAGGTATTGGCTTTAGCCCTTCAGATCAGGGGCGACGCACCGGCGTCGCCCCGATGATTTATCGTGGCTGCTCGCCCAGGATGACAGAGAGCGACTGCTCCCGGCCATCCCGCTGTATGGTTAGCTGCACGGCATCGCCGGGCTGGTAACGCAAGAGGATGTTGATGAAGGGATGATCCTCGTCAATGGCCTGGCCGTTGATCGCGGTGATGATGTCACCTCGTTGCAGGCCGGCCCGCGCGGCCGGGGTGCCGGCCGGCACATCGGTGACCAACTCGCCCCATTTCACAGCCAGACCGTAGTAGCCGGCGATTTGCGGGGTGATGGGCCGATGCCCGATACCCAGATCGGGCCGGGACACATAGCCCTTCTNAATGAGCTGCGGCACGACCTGGCGTACCGTATTGCTGGGGATGGCGAACCCCAGCCCCTCGGCGACACTGGATGACGTGCCGCTGCCCCGGATGATGGCCGTGTTGATGCCGATGACCTGGCCCTGCAAGTTCAGCAGCGGCCCGCCAGAGTTACCATGGTTGATGGCTGCATCCGTCTGGATGAGGCCCTCCAGTTGGTAACCCGCGCCGGTATCCAAGGCCCGGTCCAGGGCACTGACTACGCCGGTGGTGACAGTGTTGCGCAGGTCGCCCAGGGCGCTGCCAATGGCAGCCACCGGCTCCCCAGGCCGTAGCGCGCTCGAATCGCCCAGTGGCGCGGCCGGCAGACCAGCCTGCTCCACTTTGATGACCGCCAGGTCCGTGTACATATCCGTGCCCACCAGGCGAGCCGGCAGCTTGGTGCCGTCTTGCAGGATCACGCTCAGTTCCTGGGCATTCTCCACCACGTGGTTATTGGTGACGATATAGCCTGCCGGGTCAATGATGACGCCGGAGCCGATGGCCTCTGGCTGCTCGATCACCTGCCAAAAAGCCCTTCGCGGTGGCAGGGTGTTGATCACAGTGACCACGGCTGGCGCCACGCGGGCCACCGCCTCTATGGTCGCCGATTCCACGTACAGGGTGCCGCCGTTCGTGGCTGCCGTCTGGGCGACGGCCGGAGTCGGCCAGACTGCTGGCGCGGAGGTCACGGTTGCCGAGGGGGAGCAGGAGTGAAGCAGGGCCAGCGTGACCAGCGCGCCGACCCCGCTGCCAGCGCAACTTCCGACCAACAGGCTCAGGGCGATGACCAGGCTCAGGGATAGACAACTCAAACGACGGCGCATCATGGGATTCTCCTCCTGAAAATAGCCCCCTGGCTTTTTGCTCGCACCCANGCTCTGCGTGGGTGCNAAACGNCNGGTCGCGCGGCCAGGAACGCCTGCTGCGTGCCCACGCGGAGCGTGGGCACGAGGCACACCCGCCGCGTAATTGCTCGCACCCACGCTCTGCGTGGGTGCGA
>JGI24188J35168_1001651_pt1 | contig 12824 bp, 8 predicted proteins | sample YNPBryantNP2012_FD_35168 | JGI IMG/M metagenome (IMG submission 35168) | reverse complement strand
CGCGCGTCGTCGGCCGGGATCATCACGGCGCGACGATGATCCGAGTACCAGTGCAGGTTCTCCACGTCCCAGGTCATGACGATGGCCTCCGGCGGGATGTGATCGGCCATCCAGCGGAAATCGTGGAGCCGGGGGTCTGCCACCTCGGTCTGGCTGCGGCCCACATAGCTCGCCAGGCTGGCAATGCGCGGCCCTTCCAGAGTGCCGGTCAGTATCAACCCGACTGTCAGGAGGCCGACCAGCGCTGCCCGGCGCACTGGCGTGGTTCCCAGAATCCGCCAGAACTCGCGCGCGCCCCAGGCCATAAGCACGGTCCACAGTGGCAGGAGGCCGGAGTAGTACATGAAATACTGGCTGCCCGGCCAGATGCTCATGGTGGACTGGGATAGACTGGCCGCCAGGAAGACCAGCGTGTAGACGACCACCGCTGTCAACGGACTGGCGCGCCAGACCGCCAGCCCGGCCGCTGCCAGCAGCAGGGCCAGGCCCGGCCCGGTCAGGTATTCCGCCAGGAGAGACAACATCCAGGTCAGGTTCTCGGCCTTGACGGCCAGAAAATCACCTGGCGTGTGGGTGGCCCAGTATGCCGCAGCCGTGGGTGGCGTCAGGGAGAAGCGAGCGTCATAGTCCGGCGACCACTGATTGACCTTGCCGGTGGCATGGGTGATCGTGCCATAGTTCGTCAGGTTGTAAGCAATGAGGGGGCTGGCGACCAGGACGAATAGCATGACGGCCAGCAGGAACCCCAACACGAGCCAGCGCCCGCTATCACGTCTGCGCCACCACAAATAAGCCACCGTCAACACGAGGGCCGGCGGGATCAACGGCCCCTCCGGTCGGGTCAGCCAGGCCAGGCCGCTGAGCACGCCTGTCCAGGCCCACCAGCCAATCCTCCAGCGGCCCGCTGCCTCCATCGCTTCGCAAAAGGCCCAAACCGTCAGGGTCAGGAACAGGCCGTAGACTGGCGAGGTGAGGGCGGTGATGGATACGTGCAGATACCGCGAGTTGACGAGCAAAACGAGGGCGGCCAGCAGTCCGGCCCCGGGTCCGGCCACCCGCCAGGCCATCAGAAAGGCCACCAGCACACAGATCGCGGCGACGACGGCGGTTACTGCGTTGGCTACCGGCACGCTCTGACCCACGAGTTGCCAGGCAGTTGCCACCAGCGTGGGTAACAGCGGCATGATCTGGGGGTCCGGCTGCGGCCAGCCCTGGTGCGCCAGGGCCGGGAACCAGATGAACTCCAGGGTGTAACCCTGCCCTTTGACGAGCTGGTCGGCCATCTCCATCACCAGCACCTCGTCGTACAGGGCGTGGTGATTTTGCAGAGCCAGGGCCACGCGGCCGGCCCCGGCCAGCAGGATGATGACCAGGGCCAAAGGGACCAGCATCCGTCTCGTCGCTGACACTATGGCACCACCTCTATCGGCCCCACCAGAATCTGGTCGCCCAACGACGTGCCCTGGGCATCGGTCACCGGCAACCGTTGGCCGGTGCGCGCGTCGTACATCCCCACGGCCAGATGGTACTGGCCCGGCGGCGCATCGGCGGGGAGAATTATATCATACCTGTCTACGAGCACCTCGCCGGGGACCCAGCTATTGGTAGGGCACGCGCCATCACAGGGCACGCTATCGTCCTGACCACGAATGAGGCCGGCCGGGTCCACCAGGTGCACGAAAGCCTTGTAGGACGCGTCCAGCGGCGCGCGGCAGCGCCAGTATAGCGCGACCTGGCAATGAACAGTCGGAGGCCCAATCTGAAAATAGGCCCCCGCCATGGTGATGGGGATTGTCCCGGTGTAGATAGGCCCTCTGAAGGGCGCCGTCCCCGTATAGATATAGGCCATTGCGGGGGGAGTGCCCACGTACAGAATCCCGTACCCCAGTAACTCGACACCATCCCCCAGGCGCAGGGAAAGCGGGTTGCTGATGGGTGGCGCGTCGAAGCGGCGGACGCGGAGATAGACCGGCAATGGCCCCAACGTAACCGTCCGTTCGCTCCCGGAGAGCGCCGCGCGGACCGCCAGCACGTAGCTGCGGTTGGGCAGGTCTGGGGGCAGGTCCAGGCGATATGTGTCGCGGACCACCTCGCCGGGCCGCCAGCGACTGGTGGGATACGCGCCGCCGCAGGGGTGACCGGGCACGGTGCTGGTCACCACCTCCCCGCTCACCGCCACCACGCCCAGGCTCACCAGCACGTCCGTTGGCGGGGTGAGCTGCGCCTGCCAGTAGACGGTGACGAACACGGGCCGGCCCGGCAGTCCCTCCGCCGGCTCCAGGTCGTAGCCGAACACGTGCAGATCCGGCGTCACGGCCTGGTCCAGCAGGTGCGCTGGCTGCACGTCGGTGCGCGCCAGGGCGTAGACCGGCGGGGCCAGAGTCACCTGGCCGATCCGGGCGGCCGGGCCGGGGCCATCGCTCAGGGGCAGGTCACCGGCATCGCCGTAGACCCGCACCTCCAGGGTGTACGTCCCCGGCGGCGTGCCCGTTTCCGGGTCCAGTTGATACCGGTCACGGATGGTCTGGTCGGCCGGCCAGTGGGTCATGGGGTAGCGGTAGTCGTAAAAGTCATCGGCCGGCTTGTCCATCTGGGCCACCACGCGGTCGGCCTGGTCCAGCAGCCGCAGGCTGACCCGATAGTCGGCATCCAGATGCGGGCCGGCGCGCCAATAGAGGGCCACGGGCAGCGGTTGGTCGGCCCTCACCCCCGGCTCCTCTCCCGGAGTGGGACTGGTCGCCACGTCGCCAGGCGAAGGCTTGACTTCGTAACCGACCAGCGTCACCCGGCCGGCGAAATCAAAGGCCACCGGGTGGACGGGTTGCCCGTCGTGGGCAGCCGGGACCAATCGCGTCAGGCCCGGTACGCTCACCTGGCGGAAGGGCCGGTCGGTGCGGGCGGTATAGCTATAGCCTTCAGGGCCGAAGGGTTCCACATCGTAACGGGCATCCGTGCGCGTGGGGCCGCGATAGAAGTAGATGGGCCGGTCGGCCGCGGCCTGCCCGGCAATGTACGTGGTCCAGTCCCGGCTCAGGTAGGGCGCATCCACGATGGTCAGGTCCGGGCGCCGCCTCTCCACCTGTTGCAGATACCATAGCGGCGTGATGTGGTCCCACTCGCCAAAGACCACGGCCTGCGGCTCAAACGGCAAGGCCAGCACCGACCAGGCGTAGCGGGCCACGGTATCATTGCGGCTCATGTCCACGGCCGGATACGTGGTGAAAGCCAGAAAGGCCGGCAACAGGGCGAGCAGGACGCTGAGGCCCGGCTCCACCAGGTAGGCGGCCAGGCGGGCCACGCCAGCGCCCATCCACAAGACCCAGACCAGGTAGGCCGGCAACAGGTAAACGTGCAGGTTATAGGTAGCCTGCGCCGGGTCGCCGTAGCGGTAGGCCAGGGCAAAGACGCTGAGGAGCAAAAACGGCAAGCCGGTGAGGATGACGAACCGCGTACAGGCGCGTTGATCGGGTCCGGCGCGATTGTATGGGGCCTCAGGGCCATCGTATGGGGCCTCGATGCTATCGTATGCGGTCCCGGCGCGATTGTATGGGGTCTCGATGCGATTGTATGAAGTCCCGGTGCGCTGAGCGTCGGGCTGCGCCCGGCACCAAATCAACCCGGCCAGGCCCACCAGTCCCAACCCCACGCCGATCCAGGTATACTGGCGCACCAGGAGGTCCATGTAGCGAGTCAACTGCGCCGTCACGTCCATCTGGAGGAGACCCGCGATCAGGTGGCCGCCGAAGTCACTGCCGGTGATCCAGGGGAGCAGGCCGCCCAGGACGCGCGTGTCGTGCAGTTGCCAGGCGCGCAGGGGGATGTACAGGTAGAGCAGGAGGGGCAGCAGGCATAGGATTCCCGCTTTGACCAATAGCCGGCCGCGCCGCAGCAGCCCCGGCTGTGTCCAGAACACAAAGACCAACAGGCCCGGCCCCCACAACAGCATCGTGCGGTGATGGGTCAGGCTCAGACCGTAGAAGAAGGCCAGAGCCAGGAACCAGCGGTCAGCCTGCCCCCACCCCGGCCCTCCCCCAACCTGGGAGAGAGTTTCGGACCACCGCCAGGCCAGGTAAAGCACCCCGGCCACAAAGAGCACGTTCAGCCCATAGACTGAGGCCACCACCGCCTGCGACCAGACGCTATACCCCACGGCGTAGGTGGCGGCGGTCAGGGCCGCCGCGATGCGGGCGTATGGCGGCCGCAATACGACAGTGACACGCTTCGCTATCAGATAGACCAGCGGCACGCTCAGGGCCACGGCGACCGCCGAGAACAGGTTGACCCGCCAGGCCACATCACCCAGGGGCAACCAGGTGAAGACGTGCCCCACCAGCGTGTAGAGCGGGTAGCCGGTGGTGTGCACGATGCCCAGCGTGCACAGCAACGCCTGAAACTCGCCGCTGTCGCCCTCCAGTACCGTGGGGGCCAGGGTGAGGATGTAGAGCAACAAGCCAGCCCCGGCCAACGCCGCGCTGAGCGTCAGGTCTATCGCGTACTGTTGTCCAAACTTGCGTAATCGCTGCACCGACCACCCGTTGACTGCACGTGATTCGTAACTGCTCACCCTCCCGCAGGTTTGAGGCGTTTTCTCGGCCGACAATCGCCTTAGACGGAGCGCAAACCCGAATCACAGTTCCCATCAAGCGGGAGGATAGGCTGAGCAGTCACCGTGATTCGTGTCTCTTGTCACGCAGCACGAATCACGCCCGGCCTATCATACACACGGACGGACGGCCTGTCAAGAACGGCTTCGCCCCGGCCACCCAACGTCACGCTTGACATCCCCTGCCAGGTATGATATGCTTTCATCACGTTTCTAGTTCCCCAGGGCGGGGCGCGCCCTTCGATAAAGCAGAAACTTGAATGTAGGGCGGGTTTCTTACCCGCCCCAAGGCGGCGGCTATGGAAAGCCGCCCCACGATAAGTTTCTGAGTAGCCTGAACGGTAATTACCTCTGACGACCCCCAATTTATCATGCCGGGGGTCTTTGCAGTCATCCCAGACACGTTCAAACGGGGTGGGACCACGGGAGTAGACGCTCTCGTCCCGGTCGGGATGAGGGCCTTTTTCGTCGAGGCCACAAAATGGAGCAGAGCATCATCCGACCGGCCCGGGTCTGGGACCTGGACGAGATCATGCGCCTGTATGAGCAGTTGCTGACGCTTCACGAGCGACTGGACCCCCGTCTGGCCCTGGATCAGGACGGGATCGCGGCGTTGCGAGAGCACCTGCGCAACGTTCTGGATAGCGATCATGAGCGGGTTCTGGTGGCAGAGGCACCCGATGGAGTGGGGCTGGTCGGGTTTGTCATAGGTCGCCTGGCGCAGAATCCCCCCGTGTTCCGGCAACCTTACTACGGCTATATCACGGATATATGCGTGGATGAACGATGGCGACGGCGCGGCGTCGGCCGGGCACTGTTTGAAGCTCTGCGCCAGTGGTTCCGCGAGCAAGGCCTGCGCACCATGCAGGTTAACGTGGCCGCGCGCAACCCGGTCTCTCAGGCCTTCTGGCGAGCCATGGGCTTCACAGACTTTCTGGATCGGTTGTGGCAGGAAACGTGAAGTTTGACGTATGAACGCCCCGTTCGCAGCCGAGGTGGAGGGAAAAGTGAACGCCGAGGTCGCCGCCGCCCGGCCAGCGCGGACACGCATCCTGCCCCGCGAGGAAGCGTTCCAGATTCCCGACCTGATCCGCGAGGCAGGTCGCACCCGGGTTATCGGTCACGAGAGCAAGGGCCGTATCAACAAGCGACTTTGTTGGATCACCAGCCCCAATGCTTTTCAAATAAGGTGCCAGAGTAGAGGCTTCAGCCGGTTCTTCCGCCTGAAGGCTCGATTCCGGAGTGTTATTTGAAAGATATTATCATTAGCCCCGAATGACACGAACAATTCGTGGCAAAGATTTGGAGGTTTTCATGCAAGCGATCATTTTGGCCGGGGGCAAGGGCGAACGTCTACGCCCTTANACGAACGACCGGCCCAANCCGATGGTCGAGATCATGAACGTGCCCATTATGGGCTATCAGGTCCAGTGGCTGGCCAATCAGGGCGTGCGGGATGTGGTGGTATCATGTGGCTTTCGCTATGAGGTCATCCAGGATTATTTCGGCGACGGCCAAAAGTGGGGGGTGCGGATGCGTTACGCCGTGGAGGAAGAACCCCTGGGCCGGGGTGGTGGCCTCAAGTATGCCTTCCAGCACCTGCCCCCCAGCCACGAATTGATCGTTGCCACCAATGGCGACGTGCTCACCAATCTGCNNTTGGCCCCCATGGTAGACCTGCACGAGCGCAGCGGGGCACTGGCCACGGTCCTGTTGGTCCCTTACTTTAGTCAGTATGGCATCGTGGAAGTGGCCGACGATGGCCGGGTGCTGGGATTCCGGGAAAAGCCAGAACTACCTTACTGGATCAACGGTGGCGTTTACATCTTTAGCCGCGAGATTGCCCGCCTCCTGCCGGATAAAGGCGATCACGAAGACACCACCTTCCCGGAGTTGGTCAAGCAGGGCAAACTCATGGCCTATACCAGCCGGGCCTTCTGGAAGTCCGTAGATACGGTCAAAGACCTGTCCGAGATCACCAAGGANCTGGAACNGCGNCTGATGAGCACGTTCTTGAACGGGNGATAGGNCNNGGCTGGNCGCAGATGCCCGCAGATTTTCGCAGATAATCCAGAGAAGCAGCATTCATCTGCGGTATGTCNGCGTCCTGAATGAGAAACATGGTGCTCGCTGATATGTTTGCTCGCCTGAGCGAGAAAAAAGCCGCNTTGGACGCGGCCCGGCCCCTGCCGGCCGGCGTCGTCGCCCGGCTGCGCGAGGCTCTGGATGTGGAGTGGACCTACCACACCAACGCCATCGAGGGCAACACGCTGACCCTGGCCGAGACGGCCCTGGTGCTGCGCGATGGCCTCACTGTGGGCGGCAAGACCCTGCGCGAGCACCTGGAGGCCATCAACCACCAGCACGCCATCGCGTTCGTGGAGGACCTGGCAAATCACACGGAGCCGATCACGGAGCACACCATCCGCCAGATTCACGCGCTGGTCCTGCGCACGATTGACGACGAGAACGCGGGCCGCTACCGCCGGGTGGCGGTGCGCATCACCGGCTCCGAGTACGTCCCGCCGGAGGCCATCGCCGTGCCGGGCCTCATGGCCAATCTGGCAGCCTGGCTCGGCTCGCCGGCAGCCGAGGCCCTGCACCCGGCTGAGCGCGCGGCGCTGGCCCACTTCCGCCTGGTGAACATCCACCCGTTCGTAGACGGCAACGGCCGGACAGCNCGCTTGCTCATGAATCTGGTGCTGCTGCGGGCCGGCTACCCGCCGGCCATCATCCGCCAGGAGCGCCGCCTGGCCTACTACCAGGCGTTGGACCAGGCCCACGCCGGGGATACGGAGCCTTTCGTGGCCCTGGTGGGCCAGGCGGTGGAGGAGGCGCTGGACGTGTGGTTGGGGGCAGTGGGGTAGGGTCCCACGAACAACTGAGACTGCTAGAGCGGCGGATAACCGTAGTAGAAGGGGGGTGATACCCATGAGTGCGCCAGCGCGCGCTCACGTCATTGGGATAGAACANCGGATGTTTTGCACGGGGCCATAACGGTCTCGCGCCTTTCGCGCCCATTCGCGCGTTTCGCGATCCGAATGCTATCCCGATGAGAGGTGAATCATGTATCAACAAGTCCCCAGCAAAGTTGATTTCCCGGCCCTGGAACGCGACATCCTGGCGTTCTGGGAGCGAGTCCGGGCGTTTGAGACCCGCCGGGCGTTAAACACCGGCCACAAAACCTGGTCTTTCATTGACGGCCCNATCACCGCCAACAACCCCATGGGCGTCCANCACGCCTGGGGCCGCACCTATAAAGACCTCTTCCACCGCTTCAAGGCCATGCAGGGCTATGATACCCGCTACCAGAATGGCTTCGACTGCCAGGGTCTCTGGGTGGAGGTCGAGGTCGAAAAAGAGATGGGTTTCAAATCCAAGCGCGACATCGAAGCCTACGGCCTGGCCCAGTTCGTGTTGCGCTGCAAGGAGCGCGTCTTGCGCTACTCAGCCATCCAGACCGAGCAGTCCATCCGCTTAGGGTATTGGATGGACTGGAACGACCCGGACTTTTTGCGGTTTCTGGCCGACAGGCTGGTGGAAGACCCACAACAGATCATCACCGTGAACGGTCCGGCTGGCCCGGTGACCAACACCGTGGAATACATCGTCGGTCACCTGGGGATGCCGGAGCTCGGCGGTTCCTACTTTACCTTCGCCGACGAGAACAACTATACCATCTGGGCCATGCTCAAGAGTTGTCACGAGCGCGGCTGGATCTACAAGGGGACCGATGTGATGCCCTGGTGTCCCCGCTGCGGCACCGGCATCTCCCAGCACGAGATCGTCACCGATGGCTACCGGGAACTGACCCATCCGGCCGTGACCCTGCGTTTCCCGCTGCGCGGCCGGCCCGGCGAATCCTTGCTGATCTGGACCACCACGCCCTGGACCCTCACCTCCAACGTGGCGGCGGCCGTCCACCCCGACCTGCCTTACGTGAAGGTGCGCCAGGGTGACCAGGTGCTCTACCTGTCACGGGGCACGCTGACGACCCTGAAAGGCCCCTATCAGGTGCTGGAGGAACTGCCCGGCCGCGCCCTGGAAGGCTGGACCTATGATGGCCCCTTCGATGAGCTGCCGATCCAGCAATCCTCTGGCGCGGCAGCCGCCCATCGGGTCATCCTGTGGGACGAGGTCAGCGAAGAAGAGGGCACCGGCATTGTCCACATCGCCCCAGGCTGTGGGGCCGAGGACTTTGCCCTGGGCAAGGAATTGGGATTGCCGGCCCTGGCGCCCCTGGATGAGGCCGGGGTCTTCCTGGCCGGCTACGACTGGCTCACCGGCCGAGACGTGGGCGACGTGGCCGGGCCGATCTTTGCTAACCTGAGCCAGAAGGGCCTCCTGTACGACGTGTCCGACTATACCCACCGCTACCCGGTCTGCTGGCGTTGCGAGACGGAGCTGGTCTTCCGCCTGGTGGACGAATGGTTCATCCACATGGGTCAGAAGTTCGCCCGGCCCCTGGAAGAATTGACCGCCGAAGAAAAGGCGGCCAACCTGCGCTACCAGATCATGGATGTGGTCAAGGACATCCGCTGGGTGCCAGCCTTTGGTCTGGAACGCGAACTGGACTGGCTGCGCAACATGCACGACTGGATGATCTCCAAGAAGCGCTACTGGGGCCTGGCCCTGCCCATCTGGGAGTGCGAATGTGGCTGGTTCGACGTGGTGGGGAGCAAAGAGGAGTTGCGCGAGCGCGCCGTGGAGGGCTGGGCAGTGTTCGAGGGGCATACCCCGCACCGGCCCTACGTGGACGCGGTGAAGCTGCGCTGTCCCCAGTGCGGCCGGCTGGTCAGCCGCATCGCCGAGGTGGGCAATCCCTGGCTCGATGCCGGCATCGTGGCCCTGAGCACCATTCGCTACAATAGCGACCGGGCCTACTGGGAAAAGTGGTTCCCGGCCGACCTGATCTCCGAGACGTTTATCCTCCAGTTCCGCAACTGGTTCTACAGCCTGCTCACCATGAGCGTGGTCCTTACCGGGCGCGCGCCGTTCCGCAACGTGTTCACCTACGCCCTGCTCCTGGCCGAAGACGGCCGCCAGATGCACAAGAGCTGGGGAAACGCCATCTGGTTCGACGACGCGGCAGAAAAGATGGGCGTGGATGTGATGCGCTGGCTGTTTTGCTCGCACAAGGAGGAGCACAACCTGCTCTTCGGCTACGGCCGGGCCGACGAGACCCGCCGACGCTTCATCCTGCCCCTGTGGAACGTCTACTCGTTCTTTGTCACCTATGCCCGGCTGGATGGCTGGACGCCGGCGACGATGAAAGGCAAGACAGTCGAACGAACCGACCTGGACCGTTGGATCCTGTCCCGCCTGCAAACCCTGGTGCGCGACGTGACGGCCAGCCTGGAAGACCTGAACCCNTATGCCGCCACCCAGCACGCCGAGCAGTTCGTGGACGACCTGAGCAACTGGTATGTGCGCCGCAGCCGCCGCCGCTTCTGGAAATCAGAGAGCGACGCCGACAAGCTGGCCGCCTACGCCACCCTGTACCAGGTATTGGTCACGCTGATCAAGCTGTTGGCCCCGTTCATCCCGTTCCTCACCGAGGCGATCTATCAAAACCTGGTGCGCAGCGAGGATGAGACCGCCCCGGTCAGCGTCCATCACCACGACTGGCCCACGCCGGACGAATCCCTGGTGGACGCGGACCTGGAACGCGCCACCGCCCTGGCGATGCAGGCCGCCTCGGCCGGGCACGCCGCCCGGAATGCGGCCGGCATCAAACTGCGCCAGCCGTTGGCCGCAGCCGTGGTCTATGCCAGAAACGAGGCCGACCGTGCGGCATTGCAACGCCTGGCTGACGTGGTGCAGGATGAACTGAACGTCAAGGAACTGCGCTTCGCCAGCGGCCTGGATGACCTGGTCAGCTACACCGTGCGGCCGGTCCTGCCCCGCCTGGGGCCAAAGTATGGCCGGCAGATGCCAGCCATCCGCGTCGCGCTGGCGGCTCTNGACCCGGCAACCGTGGCCCGGCGCGTCCAGGCCGGCCTGCCGGTGGAGTTGGACGCGGCCGGCGAGACCGTGACCCTGGAGCCAGACGAGGTCGAGGTCAGCACTGTCCAGCGGCCCGGCTACGCCATCGCCGTCGAGGGCGACCTGACCGTGGGTGTGGATACCACCATCACCGAGGCGTTGCGGCTGGAGGGCCTGGCCCGCGATATGGTGCGCGCCATCCAGGGGCTGCGCAAGTCGGCCGGCTTTGACATCGCCGACCGCATCGTAACCTACTACCAGGGCGGCGAGACGCTGGCCCAGGTGGTGGCGGCCCAGGGTGACTACATCCGGGCCGAGACCCTGTCCCTGGAACTGCGGCCCGGTCTGCCAGATACCGGCTACCGCGAGGAGATCAGCCTGGAAGGTGAGCCAACGGTGCTGGCCGTGGTCAAGGCTGGTTGAAGGGGGGGCCATGCGCATCATCCGTTACCGCTATCATGACCATGTAGACTGGGGCGTCCTGATGGGCGATGTCGTTCACGCCCTGGGGGGTTCTCCCTACGAGGATGCAGCTCCCGGCCCGCCCTTGTACCCGCTGGACAGCGTGGCTCTCCTGGCTCCCTGTCAGCCCACCAAGATCGTGGCGGTGGGGCGCAACTATGCCGCCCATGCCGCCGAGTTGGGCAACGTGGTGCCGGAGGAACCGATCATCTTCCTCAAGCCACCCAGCGCCATCATCGGCCCGGAACAGGCCATCGTCTGGCCGGCCGCCAGTGCGCGAGTGGACTATGAAGGTGAACTCGCCGCCGTCATCGGCCGGCGTTGCCACGCCAGCGCACCCCCAGAGGCCATGCACGCTATCCTGGGCTACACCTGCGGCAATGACGTGACCGCTCGTGACCTGCAACAGCGCGGCGGCCCCTGGAGCCGGGCCAAAGGCTACGATACCTTCTGCCCCCTGGGACCATGGATCGAGACGGACCTGGACCCGGCCGATCTGCGCATCGTCACCCGGGTCGCCGGTCAGGTGCGGCAGGATGCCCGGACCAGCCTCATGGTCTATAGTGTCGGCGAGTTGATCAGCTTTATCTCCCATATCATGACCCTGGAGCCGGGCGATGTGGTCCTCACCGGGACGCCAGCCGGCGTTGGCCCTCTGGTCGTGGACGCGACCGTGGAGATAGAGATCGAGGGCCTCGGCCTGTTGCGTAATCCGGTGGTCAGAGCTGCCGCCCGACCTCCTGCTTCATGATTAAGGGAATCAACCAGCGGTTTACAGCCCCCAATGGGGGTACACACACAAGAAAGGGGAAACAAAACCATGCAAACCGAGATCCTGTACCGTCCTTCATACTCCCTGGCCCTGGTCAGGCTGGCCCCCAATGAGACCATCCGCGCCGAAGGCGGGGCCATGGTCAGCATGTCGGCCGGAGTGACCCTGGAGACCAAGGCGGCGGGTGGCCTCCTCAAGTCCCTGGCCCGATCCGTGTTGGGCCGTGAGAGCTTTTTCATGAACACCTTCCGCGCCCCGGCCACCGGCGGCGAGATCACCCTGGCCCCAGCCCTCCCCGGTGACATCATCGCCCGTCGGCTCCAGAATGAATCCTTCATGGTCCAGAGCGGCGCCTATCTGGCCTCCGATGAGACCGTCAACGTGGATACGACGTGGGGTGGGGCTAAAACCTTCTTTGCCAGTGAGGGCCTGATCATGCTGCGTTGTTCCGGCACTGGCAATGTCCTCTTTTCCAGCTACGGGGCCATCCATGAGAAAGAGCTGGCCGCCGGCGAAAAGTACATCGTGGATACCGGCCACCTGGTGGCTTTCACGGAGGGTATCGGCTTTAGCGTCCAACGCATCGGCGGGGTCAAGAGCACCCTCTTCAGCGGCGAGGGGCTGGTGGTGGAGCTGACCGGCCCGGGGCGCATTTTCCTGCAAACCCGCAGTCAGGATGCTTTTCTGGCCTGGCTCATCCCCCTGTTGCCCAAACCGGAATCCCGCTAAAGAACCCTGCCCGTAAATATGTGCTCACGCGGGGTCTGGAACCACTGCTCGTCGGGGGCCCTTGCTCGTCGGGGGTTTATGCCCCTTGCTCGTCGGGGGTCTGTGACCCTTGCTCGTCGGGGGTCTGTGACCCCCGACCCCTTGCTCGTCGGGGGTCTATGACCCCCGACCCCTTGCTCGTCGGGGGTCCCTTGCTCGTCGGCGGTCTGTGACCCCCGACCCCTTGCTCGTCGGGGGTCTATGACCCTTGCTCGTCGGGGGTCTGTGACCCCC
>JGI24188J35168_1001649_pt1 | contig 12836 bp, 11 predicted proteins | sample YNPBryantNP2012_FD_35168 | JGI IMG/M metagenome (IMG submission 35168) | reverse complement strand
GCACGGGAAAGGAGGCCGGTGAGATGGTGGATATCAAGGCGGCCGCCGGCGAGCTCAAGGGGCTGCTGGGCCTCAAGGGGGAGCCGGTGGCGGTGACCTTCACCAACGACGAGGTGGAGGACCCCGGAAACGGGAAGGCCTGGGTGTGCCGCGCCCTCAAGCAGGCCGCCGAGGGCCGTTCCTTCCTCATCGATGCAGAGCGGTCCGCCTGTATGGGTGGCGGGTGGCACTGCGGGCTCACCGAACCGGTTTCCGGGGAAGCNCGGCGCGGCCTGCAGCGCTTCCTCACCCGGGGAGAGAAGCTGACCGCCAGCATCGTCTCCTTCGAGCGGATGCAGAGACTGTCATCGCCCCCGCCCACCGGACTCTCCGACCGCATGATCATCGCCCCCCTGGAGAGGGCGCCTCTGCGCCCGGACCTGGTGGTCTTCCTCTGCGACGCCGAACAGGCCTGCCGGCTGGTCTGGTTGGACACCTACTGGGACGGGATACCGCCGCGGGTGGAGCTCCTCGGCTCACTCTGCCATTCCGCCATCGCTTACCCCGCGGTCACCGGGAACAGCAACCTGACCCTGGGGGACTGGACCGCCCGCCGCATGCAGGGGTTCAGCGCGGAGACGGTCTTCTTCACCATCCCGGTGGAGCGGCTGCCCAACCTGCTGGAGGCGATACCTCACAGCAGCGCCGGAAGGGCCGAGGTGGAGATCCNCCCCGAGTTCCGGCACGCTTAAGACTATCGAGCCGGCTGCCCTTACCTCCGAAAGGCGGCCGCTGATTGGAGTGGGGTAGAAAGCCGCATGGTCCCGTCCACGCCTCCCTTCCCCACGTTGGCGGCGACGTCACAACCTACGGAACCTCTCTTCATTTTTGGTCCATTGGTTGAACCAATAATGCCTTCATGGNATAATNTTCCCGGTCCCCGGAGGCGGACGGCGAGGTAGGGAGAATACCGCCACAGCCGGGGCGGATGAGGTGCCCGGACATCGAGGATGCGCGAGGGAGGGGGAAGATGGCCATCGACGTGGTCACCGGTGCCTGCGGGTTCTCGGGGAGCTACCTGGTGAAGGAGCTAGTCGAACGGGGCCGCAAAGTGCGCGCCACCGACCTGGAGGGCGCTTTCGACCACCCCAAGGCGCGGGAGCTGAGNGAGATACTCGACCTCGACTACGAACGCGACGGGGTGGAATGGGTGCCCAGCGACCTCACCCGCCCGGAGACCCTGGAACCGCTCTTCCGGGGAGAGGTGGGCTGCCTGTTCCATACCGCCTCCCTCTANGANTACTCCGCCCCCTGGGAGTCCCTGGAGAGGGTCAACATCCAGGGCGTCACCAACCTGCTCGAGGCAGCCCTGCAGGGCGGGGTGCAGAGAATGATCCACTGGTCGACCTGCGGTGTTTACGGCCACGCCAACATGCCCGGTGCCTACCTGGAAAAACGGCCCTGGCTCCCGGCTTGGGAGATGTTCTGGAACGTGTTCATCCGGCCCTGGCAGAAGGACCGTTCCTTCCGCCGGCCCCTGCGCCATCCCACCAACCAACCCATGACCGAGAACCGCTCCAATCCCCGCAACACGCCNGGCGACCACCCCACCGGGACCTACTTCAGCAACGAGTACTCCCGTTCCAAGTGGATCCAGGAGCAGATTGTGTGGCGCTACCACCGCGAGAGGAGTCTTCCAGTCACGGTGATCCGGCCCGCCCCCATCTACGGGCCCGGCTCGGAATACGGGGCCACCGGCCTCATCATCGAGATCTCCGAGGGCCTGCTTCCCGTCTACCCGGCGGGGGCCAAATGGCTGCTCTTCGGCGGCAACGTCCACGCCCGCGACCTGGCCCGGGCCGCCGTCTTCCTCTCCGAGCGCCAGGACACCGTGGGAGAGGATTACAACGTGGCTGACTCCTACCTCTTCACCCACCGGGAAGCGATCGAGTTCGCCTGCCGCCTGCTAGGGCGCCGCTGCCATTTCATACCGGGCATACCCATGTGGCTCTGGCAGCGGCTGGTGATGCAGCTGGGGCGGCTCAACCTGCTGCTGGAGCGGCGCTTCCCTCGTTACCAGCGCAGTCGGGTCATGGACATGGGGCAGCTAAACTATCTGACCATGGGGATCTGGGTGTCCAACCGCAAGCTCCGCTCGCTGGGCTTCGAGTTCGAGTACAACGACGCCCGCGAAGGGTTGTCTGACACCGTGGCCTGGCTAATCGAGCATGGGCGCATCCAGTGAGAGCCAGGTCCTGCCGATAAGACCAATGGCGAAAGATGAGGGATCCCCGACGGAGCGAGGCCTCCGGGAGGTGAGCGTGGAGGTAGCCCTGATCTCCCACCGGGGTGGAAACGGGTTTGGGCCGGAGAACACCCTGGAAGCGCTGGAGGAAGCGTTGGAGCGCGGCGTGACCGCCATCGAGACCGACGTGCAGCAGGCCGGCGACGGGACCCTGGTCATCCACCACGACGGTGAGGTGGATGGGCTCCCCATCCGGCAAACGCCCTTCCGGAAGCTGCGAGCGCTCCACCCCGAGATACCCTCCCTGGACGAGTACCTGGAGCTGGCGGGGGGGCGCTGCTTCCTCAACCTGGAGGTGAAGTGGGCCGAGCCAAAGGCGCTGGCGGAACGTCTGGGCGTCCTGGATCCGGACCGGATCCTGGTCACCTCCTTCAACCGGGATATACTCCGAGGCCTGCGGGAGGCGGCCCCGGAGCTTCCCTTGGGCCTGCTGCCGGACAACATCATCCACAACTCCGGGGCGGCGGAAGAAGCGGCGGCGCAGGGGTTCCTGGCCATCCTTCCCTTNGAGCTGCTGGCCACCAGGCATTTGGTGGCGGAGGCGCATCGCCACGGCCTCCGGGTGGTGGCCTGGACGGTCAACCGGACCCTCATGCTGGAACGGCTGCTGGAGAACGGGATCGACGGCATCATCACCGACCGCTACCCGGTTATGCGCGATTTCCTGCTGGCGAGGGGGATCCGTCCCGTTGACAACCCCCTTGCCGTGCCCCTGGTCCGCGGCGGGTCCGAGCCCGGAGGAGACCCATGACGTTGACGGGCTCCACTGCTACCTTTGAGCGGGTGCACGGCCATCCTTTCCGTGGCACCATCGCTTCCCGGAAAAAGGTTTTTCCGAAGGGGAGCGCACGGAAGACAGCTGGTGAGAAAGGGGCGGTCTTGAGGGGACAGGAAGGATCGGTCCTACTCTGGCTGGTCCTCGGCCTGGTGCTGGTTGTGGTCCTGGGGATGGTGGCCTTCGCCTTATCCCGGGGAGATGAGGGGAGAGGCAGCCGCGAGGCCTCAGGGACCCGTGGCCCCGCAGGGGATGACGGAGACAGCGGGGTGGCAAGCCCTCCCTCCGCCGAAACGGAGGCACCTGCGGTAACTCAGGGTCCGGGAGAGGGACAGGAGAAGCCCCCTATGCAAGCGGAAGAGGGAGGGCCGCAGGGCAACGACCGCAGCCTGGAGNTCCCCGTATCTTCTCCCGTAGAATCGGGGCAGGAGGCCTTCGCCGCCGTCGTGGAGAAGCGGCCGGAGGCGAGGGACTGGTACTGGTCAGTGGAGCAGCCGCGTTATCAGGCCTGGGANCAGGGAGACCGTTACCTGGTCCGGCTCTATGCGCTGCTTCCCGCGGAGGGGACACTGCCGGAGCGCAGCGCCGTCTTCGGCGATTACCTCGTGCTCAAGGCGGACGCCGCGGTGAGCAAGGCCGATTGAGCGCCAGGCGCCTTCCTCCATGCGCTTTCAGCCCCATCCCCCAACCCCGAGGATCCGCGCTTCCGCCGGCTAGTCCCGAAGGTTTAGGGAGATGAGGGTAGAGGGAATATAAATTATTTAGGTGCCCGGGCCCCGTTACCGGGGCTCTTGTGTGATAAGCCGGACGGACCAGAAAGGAGGGAAAGATGGCTACTTACATCCTCATCAGCCGCCTTACCGACGAGGGGTGCGCCACCCTAACCAAGAACCCCGACCGCATCAAGGAAGTGAACAAGGACGTGGAGGCCATGGGCGGAAAGGTGGTGGCGCAGTACGTGGTGCTGGGCCCCTACGATTTCATCAATGTGGTAGAGGCGCCGGACAACGCCACCATCGCCAAGATCTCGGTGCAGCTGGCCTCGCGGGGAACCGTTCGCATCGAGACCCATCCCTGCCTCGACGTCGACGAGTTCATCGCCAGCCTGAAGTAAGCAACTAAAACGTCTGGTCCGGGAGGGGAGCGGGGGCTCCCCTCCCTCTTTTTTTACGCGAGGGAAGACCCAGCTATCCGCCCATCAGCGTCCGGACACCGGGTGCATGCGCCCGTCCGTGCTTCCGCTTGAAAAGGTGCTCGAGGCGTGTTAGTTTAGAGGCGATTTCGACCCGCCAGTCAATGTGAATGACCATGATGGCTGCGGCCAGGGAGGGAGATGCCATGAGATTCCTCCAGGATGCCCTTTTCAGGGTGGTGGCATACACCGCGAAAGCCCTGCTCAAGCTGCTGGAGCTCTACGGACGGTGCTTCGTCTTCAGCTCGTGCCTGCCCCAGGTGAAGGAGGCGCGCTACGACCTGCCTTACTCGGACAGCCGCAGGCGTTCCCGTTCCGTGGACATCTTCTTGCCCCCGCAGAGGAGACGACACCGCAAGCCCCGCCCGGTCATCGTCAACTTTCACGGGGGTGGCCTCATCAGCATGGACAAGCGTTCCTACGAACGCTTCTGCCGCTCCCTGGCCCGCTCCGGCTACCTGGTCTGCAACGCCGATTACCGGCTGGCGCCGGGCGCCGGTTTCCGGGAGCAGCTCGAGGACGTCTGCGCCGCGGTGAGCTGGGCCAGGGACAACGCCGGGCGCTTCGGGGGAGACCCCTCGCGGCTGGCCCTGGCCGGGGACTCGGCCGGGGCCTGGCTGGCAGGATGGTACGCCCTGGCCGCAGCCCATCCCGAGCTGCGCGAGGGGATACCCGGGCCGTTCGTGGACCCGGGCGACCTCAAGGCTCTGGTGCTCATCTACGGCGCCTTTGACTGGCAGGACATCCTCGACCGCAGCAGGATGCTAAAACCGTTCATCTCCCTGATGATCAGGTCCGCCTTCGGCCCGGACTCCCCCCAGCGCCGGGAGCTCCTTAAGCGACTGAGCATCACCCGCAACCTGCGGCCGGGGTTCCCGCCAAGCATCATCGTCTCCGGCCGCACCGACCCTGTTCATTCCATCGCCCGCGATTTCGCCGGGGCATGTTCGGAGAAGGGGGTTCCCCACCGCAGGGTCTTCCTGCCCTGGTTCCTCTTTCCCGAGGCCACCCATGCCTTCATGCTCTTCTGGTTCAGTCCCGCCGCTCTCTGGTCCATGTTCCGCATCAAGAGGTTCCTGCGCTCCCGCCTTTAAGCCCGGCTCGCGGTCAAGCACCGGCATCGGAGAGAAGCGGTCGCCCGCTCCCAGGGGGCGCCATCAAATAGTCCAGCCTGGCCGCTCCTCGCAGACCTCGCGGAGGTAAACGCCCAACCATGTCTTCACCTCGCGGGAGACGTAGAAAACCGGTTTCAACAGCGAGCGCCCCCGCTCCAACACCCCCTCCTCCAAGGCCAGGCGGTTAAGCGCGCAGCCGGGATAGATGCGTATGCCCGGGGTTACGCTGACTGCATCCGGCTTCAGTTCATCCAGGAGATCCACGCTCTCCCGCACGGTGTCCCGGTTCTCTCCCGGCCCCCCCAGCAAGAGAAAGCACTGCACCCTGATGCCCGCGGCCTTCGCTTCCCGGACGGCACGGCTTACCTCCTCGCGTCCGAAATCCTTGCNCAGGACCCGCAGCATGCGCTCCGAGCCGCTTTCGTTCCCCAGGCTCACGTGGAAACACCCGGCATTGCGCAGGCGCTCATAAAGTCCCTTCCGGTGAAAGGCGGGGTTGACGCTGCACCCCCACCGCAGATCCAGGCGCCGGGAGGCGATCTCCTCCAAGAGCTCGAAGGTGTAATCGAGAGGATGGTTGAAAAGGGAGTCGGTGAAAAAAACAGTGGTGATGCCGTGTTCCTTCTCCAGCCGTTCCAGCTCGTCCGCGACCGCCCCGGGCCGGCGCAGGCGCAGCCGGCGTCCCTCGATGAGGGGATTGGGGCAGTAGATGCAACGCATGGGGCATCCGCGGCGCGCCTGCAGGTTGGCCACGAAAGGAGGGGTTCTGCCGGGTATCCAGTCATACGCCTCCACTCCGAGGCCTGTGCGCTCCGGGGGCGGGAGGAGGTCGAGGTCGAGATGCCCCTGGTGCGGGTTGACGCGGCGCAGGCCGGGCCGGCGTACAGCCACTCCGGGCAGGTCCGCGGGATCCTCTCCCTTCTCCAGGGCGTCCAGCAGGCGGACGAATGTGCCCTCCGCCTCCCCCACCACTCCCAGCTCCAGCCCGAAGTAATCNANGCATTCCAGGGGGAAGATGCTGAAACCGGCTCCGCCCAGGACCATTGGGGCTCCCGTCGCTGACCTTACCGCTTCTACCACCGGGAGCGCCTGCTCCGGATAGAACACGCTGGAGTGCATGTCTTGGTTGTCGATGTTCCTGACGGACATGCCCACGCAGTGCGGCTGGAAATCCTCCACGGCGCCCGCCACCTCGGCCGCCGGGTCCTCACTGAACATGAGGTCCAAGGGGAGGACCTGGTGGCCGGCGGCCCGCACCGCCGCGGCCACACACGCCACCCCGAGGGGGAAGGGGATAAGGTTCTCCCGACAACGGTTCTCGCTTACCAGGATGACCCTCATGGCGCAGGCAAGAGGGGGGCTAACATGCGGCCCCCCGGACCTCTCCCGATAACCCACCCCGGTATCCTTTGGAGGCGGCTGAAAAGATCCCGTTCAGTCGAACCTGACATGGGCNCGGATGCGTTCGTAGGTCTTCTCCANGAANNCNGGGTCGTCGATGCGGACCCTCACCCCCCCCCCATTGGGGCAGATGGAAGCNCAGCGGCCACAGGCGCGGCAGCGGGAGCCGATGCGCGCCCTGCCTCCCACCACGGTGATGGCCCCAACGAAGCAGCGCTCCGTGCAGCTCCCGCACCCCCGGCAGTTCTCGGTGACCTCCACGCTCACCCCTTCCATGCGGGCGAAAGCCGGCTCCATCGCCTGGATGGGCACGTCCCTGATGGCCCGGGTTATGCTGCAGCACTCGCAGCAGAAACATACCGTGAGCAGCCGTCCCCGGTCCCGGATGCCGTAGATGAAGTCGTCCACGTGCGCCTTCCCCACGATGGGAACCAGGCCCGCCTCCACCGCCCTGCGGGCATGGGACTTGGCCTCCTCCACCCCCACCTCCCTGCTGACCGTCCTGGGAACCTCCAGTGCGGAATCCCCCATGAGAAGGCAGCCGATCTCCCGGGGGTAGCCCCGACACTCGAAGCCGACCCTGCACCCGCAAAAATCAACGATGACGCGGTGGGAGGCCTCCTCGATGAGACGGTCCAGGAGCTGCAGGGGCATAGGGGAATCACCGGGCATAACCACGTCGGAATTGATGGGGATGAAGCGGACATCGGTCTTCTTCGGGGTCACCCAGGGATGCCGCTGCCCCACCCCGGGCAGCTTCGCCAGTTTGAAGAAGATCATCTGACTCCGCAGACCCATGCGCACGAAGCGCGGGGGCTTGCCCAGGGCCCGCTCGATGAACGCCTTCCTCCGCAAGTGCAAGTCCCCCCTTCCCGTCCCCCGCGATGCCTGGCCTCAGATGCCCAGGGCCTCCTTCAGCAGCGTCGCTTGCCGGCGGCTCACCGGGACCCGGCTCCCTTTCTCGTCGCTGAGGGCCACGATCAGGCTGTTGCGGGAGAGCCGGATGATCTCCTTCACCTTCTTCAAGTTGACGATGAAGCTGCGGTGGGTGCGGAAGAAGACGTTGCGGTCCAGGGTCCGCTCCAGCTCGCTCAGGCTGTAGGTGGTGAGGTAGGAATCGGAATAGGTGTGGATGTTTGCGTATTCGTACTTGGTATCTATGTAGTAGATCTCCTCCATGGGGATGAGCATGATGGTGTCGCCCTTCTGCACCGGTATTTGGTCCAGCTTCAGCTGGGTCTCGCCGGAGGCCGCCTCCCCGGCCCGCTGGGCCTTGCCCACGCGGTCCAGGATTACCTTGACCCTGGCGGTGAGCTCCAGGGGGCTGAAGGGCTTGGCCACATAGTCGTCCGCCCCCCCGCGCAGCCCCATGACCTTGGACTGCTCATCGCCCATGGCGGTGAGCATGATCACCGGCAGGTCCCGGGTCTCCGGCTTCTCCCTCAGGCGCATGAGCACCTCCCATCCGTCCACCTTGGGCATCATCACGTCCAGGATGACCAGGTCGGGCTGCACCTCCTCAACCATGCGCAGCCCAGCCTCCCCGTCGGAGGCGAGGAAGACCTCGTACCCGTCCAAGCGCAGGTTCAGCTCCACCACGTTGGAGATGGCCGCGTCGTCCTCGATGACCAGCACCCTGTACTTATCTTCCATCCGACCTCGTCCCCAGCTGCCCAGCGCTTCCTCTACCGGGAGCCCCTCCTCGATGTCTTTCCTCCGCCACCTTTTTCAAGACCCTCTCCCGGGATATCGCCTTGGCTTCCCGACCATGTCTTCGGCCTATAACTCTCCTCGCCCTTCTCGCGCCGGACTCCAGACCTCATTCTATAATATCCGACATATCCCACCTGCAATCAGGCTCCTTAAAGAGGCACCTTGACTGATCCCGTTCCGCATCTCTTCCCGCCCCCACGCGGCTTCTTCAGCCCAAGCCGCCCTCATCCCGGCGGCCGTCCCCCAGCTCCCCCCGGATCACCTCCAGCACCTGTTCGAAGCGGAAGGGCTTGATGATGTAATACTCCGCTCCCAGCTCCACCGCCCGCATGGGCTCCGCCACCACCGTTATCATCACCACCGGTATGTCTCGGGTCCGCTCGTCTCCCCGCAGGTCCCGCAGGGTCTGCCAACCGTCCCGGTTCGGCATCAGCACGTCCAGGGTGATCAGGTTGGGGCGGTATTCCAGGGCAGCGAGAAAGCCCGTCTCCCCGTCCTCCGCCACCACCACCTCGTACCCCTCCATCTCCAGGTTGATGCGCAGGATGCGGGAGATGTTCTCCTCGTCCTCGATGATGAGTATCCGCTTGCTCTCCTGCAAACCCTTTCCTTCCTTACCCGGCCACCCAGGAGGCTTGCTTCTCCCCTACTTGGTCCTGCGGTCCACGAAAAAAGTGCTCCCGGGGATGGACTTGGCATAGTTGAGCGTTTCCTTGGCGATCTCCCCCACCTCCCAGTGGGTNGAGATGCNGCGGTGCTCGTTGCTGGCGATGCCTATGGAGATGGTGGTGATGGGGATGTAGCTCTCCTTCCCCTGCCGNTCCACGCGGATGAAATAACCNCGCTGCAGGTCCTCCTCGCGGAACAGGCTGGAGATGCGGCGGTCGAAGTTCTCGATGAGGTTGATGGCGATGGACTTGGCNCGGTCCGGGGTGGTTATGACCACGAAATCGTCGCCGCCTCCGTGACCGATGAAGTCCTCGACGTTGCCTTCCTTGCGCACCGCCTCGTCGATGATCTCGGCCAGGAGCTTTATGGCCAGGTCCCCTTGGGGGAACCCGTAGACCTCGTTGAAGGGACGGAAGTTGTCCATGTCCACGTAGAGGCAGGCGAACTTATCCTGCCGGTTGATGCGGCTTTTTATCTCCGCCTCGATGGAGATGCTCCCGGGGAAGCCGGTGAGGGGGCTGACGTCCTTCTTCTGTTTCGCGCGGATGAGGTTTATCCTGATGCGGGCCACCAGGTCCCCGAAGTCGAAAGGCTTGGTCACGAAGTCATCCGCTCCCGCAGCGATGGAGTCCAGCTTGTCCTGGGACTGCGCCTTGGCCGAGAGCATCACGATGGGTATCTGGTTGGTGCGCCCGTCCGCCTTCAGCTTGCGGCATACCTCCAGCCCGCTCAGCTCCGGCATCATGATATCGCAGAGGATGAGGTCGGGGGCTACCTCGTGCACCATGGCCAGCGCCTCCAGGCCATCGGCCGCGGTGAACACCTCGAAGCCCTCCACCTCCAGATTGAAACGCACGATGTCCAGGATATTGCGCTCGTCATCGATTACCAGCACGCGTATGGGCCGTCTGCTCTCCTGCAATGCTCCCTCCTCAGGCGGTCGCGATCCCCTCCCCCGCCCTCTCCGTCATGCCGAGGTCCGGCGCGAAAGCGGCGGGGCGGACCGGGAGCGGGGCGACCATTCACTCACCAGGCNTTCTCCCCCTCNGGCGACTCCCGGCTCTGGCGCCTCGCCGATGCCAGGGGGAGGGTGAAGTGGAACACGCTCCCTTGTCCCGGCGCGCTTTCCGCCCATATGGTTCCGCCATGCGCCTCCACGATGCTCCGGGTGATGTACAGGCCGAGGCCGGTCCCCCCGATCCCCCGGGTGGCCCGGTTGTCCACCCGGCTGAACTTCTCGAAGATGCGCCCCAGGTGTTCGCGGGGGATGCCCACGCCGTGGTCCCTGATGGCGCACTCCAGCTTGCCCGGGTACTCCCTCACCACCACCTCTATCTCGCCGCCCTGTGGCGAGTACTTGACCGCGTTGCCCAGCAGGTTCAACAAGACCTGCTCGATCTTGTCGGGATCCGCCTCCACCGGCGGGAGGTCCTCGGGCAGTTCGGTGCGCAAGGTATGGATGTCCGTCTGGGACATCACCTTCTCCAGCACTATCTTCAGGAGCTCGAGGAAATCGAAGCGGCGGACCTTCAGCTCCATCTTCCCCGACTCGATGCGGGAGACGTCCAACAGGTCGGAGATGAGGCGGGTGAGGCGGTCGGTCTCCTCCTCGATGATGCGCAGGAACTCGCGCTGNGTCTGGGGNTTGAAATCCACGTCCTCGCGCAGCAGGGTGGCGGTGTAGGCCTTGATGGAGGTCAGGGGGGTCCGCAGCTCGTGGGAGACGGTGGAGACGAAATCGGACTTGGCCTGCTCCAGCCGGCGCATGCGGGTGATGTCCCGCAGCACCGCCACCACCCCCCGCCTCTCCCGGCGATCGTCGTCGATGACCGAGGTCTGTATCTCCATGATCATCTCTCGGGGCAGGCTCTGGTTGATCTCGGTGGCCAGCTCCTCCTGGGAGTTCAGGCTCTTCAGCAGGAGGTTGGCGATCTCCGGGTTGCGGATGACCTCCTTGACGTGCTTGCCTTGGATGGCGGAGAAGGGCGGCAGGTTCAGCAGCCTCTCCGCCTCCGAGTTGACCAGGATCACCTGCGCATCCTGGTTGATGGCCACCACCCCGTCGGCCACCGAGAGCAGGATGGACTCCATGCGCAGCTTGTCCTCCGACATTATCTGGTAGAGCTTGACGTTCTCCAGGGCTATGGCCGCCTGCCCGGTGAAGATGGCTAAAAGGGAGAGTTCCTCCTCGCTGAAGACGTGGCGATTCGCGTCGCTGAAGACCTCGATCACGCCGGTGGTGCGGTCCCGCCAGACGATGGGGGCGGCCAGGGCCGACACCAGTTGGGGCATCTCTCCCATCGCCAGGGCCGCGCCGGAGGGCCGGACCGATTCCAGCCGCAGGGGCTCCCGGCGTTGGGCGGCCATGCCCGGCAGGCCCTCCCCGCTGCGGAANGTCGAACCAGCGAGGTCCGTGCGCATGCCGCTGGCCGCCCGATACACGAATAGTTGGCGGTCAGGGTCGTAGAGGGAGAGGGCCCCGCACTGCCCGCCCAAGATCTCCACCGCCCTCCTCACCAGAGTGTCCAGCATGTACTGGGTATCGCTCATGCTGGCCAGGGAATAGCCCATCTCGTACAGGGCTGACAGCTCCTCCACCCGCCGCGCNATGATCAGCATGAGCTCGTTGCGGATCTCGTCNACCCTCACCCGTTCGGTGATGTCATCCAGGATGAGGACGATGCCGGTGAGGGCATCGTAGCCGGAGCGGATGGGGGAGGCCTTGGCCAGCAGCACCCGCTCCCCTTCCCCCGGCACGCGGAGCTCCTGCGACCATCCCTGCCCCCCGTCCCCCACGCCCCGGGCTGCCATCCTTTTCTCGACCTGCTCCCAGAAAGCGCCGAAGCCGGGGATGCTCTCCTCCAGCAGATCCTGCACCGCGGAACCGCGGGACCCATCATCGATGCCGAACATGTCCATGGCCGCCTGGTTCAGGAGGGTGATGCGGCCAGCGGGATCGGTGACGATGAGGCTGGAGCTGATGTTGTGGACGATCACGTCGCTGCGGGCGCGGATGCGCTCGAAGAGCTCCGCCCGCTCGATGGCCGCGGCGGCCAGGTTGGCGATGGTCACCAGCAGCTGCAGGTCCTCCTGTTTGAAGACGCGGGGGCGGGAACTGGCGCAGGAGAGCACGCCCACCACCTTGCCCCCCAGCAGGATGGGGGCCGCCAGGGCCGAGGCCACCTTCTTTTTGGCCCGAGGGAACTCAGCAAAGCGCGGGTCGCTGGAGATGTCGTTGACGATGAGCGGGCGGCCTTCCTGCGCCACCCACCCGATGAACCCCTCTCCCAGGCCTATCTCGATCTGACCCTCCTTGCCCTTCTCCCCAGCCCCGGAGACCTTGACCACCAGGGTCTTGGCGGAGAGATCCAGCAGGCGGATGGAGCTGATGTCCGTGTTGAAGACCCGGTCGGTCGATTCCAGGATGTTCTGCAGGGTCTTCTCCAAGTCGAGGGACTGCGACAGCGAGGTGCTTATCTCGTAGAGAGTTTCCGTGCGGGCGCTGCGCCCGTGCTCTCTGCGCTCCAGCACCGACAGGTAAGAAACCAGCGCCATCAGCACGAAGAAGGAGGCCAGCCTGACGGCAAGGTCGAAGGGGCGGACGGATCCTCCCGCGCTCCCCGCCAGCACCCCCGCCAGGTAGAAGAGAGAGGCGATCAAGGCCCCGGCCAGGGCACGCGTCCAGGT
>JGI24188J35168_1001638_pt1 | contig 12863 bp, 11 predicted proteins | sample YNPBryantNP2012_FD_35168 | JGI IMG/M metagenome (IMG submission 35168) | reverse complement strand
ACCTCAATGACATCATCGTAATGTAAGGACTTGAGATACCGGCACTGCAAGGATCCCACGGTGAGATGCAAACCGTCGGCCATCAAAAGACTATAGGGATATCCCAAAGCCCTGAAAAAGGCTTCTCGACCGATTTCAAACAAGTGAAAATAATTGCCGTGATAGACGCCTTGTCCCAGGTCCACTTCAAAAAGGGGCACACGCAGGCCATGAGCGAACCACGGCCCCTCGACCTCGACGCTGTCAACGTGGTGTTGTNCCATCGCCACCCTCCCCAAAAGGCTTCGAGACACTCTCGCCCACTGGGCATCCGCCCTTGATGTTCGCCATGGGCCGTGTTAGCGATACACTGTGATGCACACATTCGAGACAAAAAAAGACNGTTTCCCAAAGGCGGATTCCCGTTGAAAACCCGAACGAGACCCATTATTCGTCGGAAAAAACCTTCCGAAAAAAAGGCCGAAGGGCGCCTGAGCCTTCGGGAACCGCAGAAACGCGTCACCATTGCGCCCGCGGTGCGTAAGGTGACGCAGATCGGCGTGCCGAAACCGGAACCCTTCACCCCCGATCCCTTCCAACGGGAAGCCATCGAAAAGGTGCGCACCGCCGACGTGCTGGTCACCGCACCCACAGGATCCGGAAAGACCTATATCGCCATTGAGGCCATCCGGGAAATCTTTTCCAAAGGGGGCCGCAGCTGGTACGCCTCCCCGCTTAAGGCGCTCTCCAACGCCAAGCTGGAAGAGTTTTCCCGGGTCTTCGGCATGGAAAACGTGGGCATTCTCACCGGGGACAGGAAAGAAAATCCCGACGCCCCCATCATCGTCGGCACCACCGAGATTCTCAGAAACCAGCTCTATGACGCCATGCATCGGGGGGAGGATCTGGCCGTCGATCTGGTGGTCATGGACGAGGCCCATTATTTGGGGGACCAGGATCGGGGCGTCGTCTGGGAAGAGGTGCTCATTTATCTGCCCGCTCGAGTGCGCCTTCTGCTCCTTTCCGCCACCATCCGCAATGCCGAACAGGTCTGTCAATGGCTCATGTGGCTGCGCAAATCGCCCTGTCTGTGGGTCAACGCCGTGGAACGCCCCGTGCCCTTGTACCCGCTGTTTCTTTTCCCCAACGGTGAGCTGACGCCCCTGGGCGGACGCCGCGGCCTGTGGGGCCCCATCGGCGATGTGGACCCTAGGCAGTTCGCTCGAAAAGACTTCCCCGATGTTCCTCTCATTTTGGAGGCCTTGCGCGCAGCCGATCTTTTGCCCGCCATCTTTTTCCTCAAATCCCGCGCCGACTGCGAAAAAGCCATCACGCTGTGTCCGCCGGCCCCCCGATCCGCGGGATTCAACGCCCGAGCCTTTACGCGAAGGCTTCAGGACTTGCTGGAAAAATGGCCTTTCCTCAAGGACCACAAACATCTGTCCATTCTGAAACGCTCCCGGGTCGGGGCTCATCATGCGGGGCAACTGCCCCATTGGAAACTTCTCCTGGAAAACCTGATGCAGGAAGGCTGGTTGGAAGCCATTTTTTCCACGTCCACCGTGGCCGCCGGCGTCAATTTCCCCGCTCGAACGGTGGTCATCCCCCAAAGCGATCGATTCAACGGGCGCGAATTCGTCGATTTGTCCGCCACTGATCTTTTGCAGATGACGGGGCGAGCCGGCCGGCGCGGGATGGATAAGATCGGCTTCGTTCTGGTGACCCCAGGCCGGTACCAAAACCCGCAGCTCATCCACGATCTGTTGCGATCACCGCCGGATCCCATCGAAAGCCAGATCCGCGTGAACTTTTCCATGGCCCTGAACCTCCTGCTGTCCCACGAGCCAGCGGAAATCCGCGAACTTTTTTCGCGCAGTCTGGCCACTTACCAGCACCTGGGCAAAGAAGCTTCTGTGGCGGCTTTGGTGGAAACGTTTCAACGGGAACTTTCCCAGTGGGAGCCGCTCATGGCGTGCGGATCCATGGACGCTTTGGCCGAGGTGCGCCCTTTGTTCATGCGCCTTGAGGAAGAACAGCGCAAAGCCCATCGTGCCGCGCGAAACCAGGCCTTGATGTGGGCCACTCAGGGGCTGTTGGTTCCGGGAAGACTCTTTCTGAACCGCCGTGGGACCCCCTATGTGGTCCTGGAGCGCGCCGACAAAGGGGATGAGCGCATTCAGGCCGTGCGCCTGCGCCTTCCGCTCGCCTGGCGTGCCCACGGGCTGGACCCGCATTGGGTGCGCATCCGCCAGATTCGAGACGTGGGAAAAAAGCTGGACGAACTGCCGGCATTGTCCGATCGCACGGGTTGGGAACGCCTCGCCCAAAAAATGGCCGAGACGCCTTTCCCCTCCCTTTTCGGCCCGGCCCATCTGGGCGAAAAGCCTCAGGCTCTCACGTCCGTGACNCAGGAGATGGCCCGGCGGGCCCTGGCCAAAGACAGCCTTCCATGCTNTCGATGCGAACTGTTCGGCCCGTGTCAGAAAGGGTCCAAGCACCCCTTCACGAGACTCCTTCAGACCTATTTCACGCACCGCTCCCACATCCTCTCTGTTCAGGAAGCCCTGTGGCGATCCTTTACCCACCACATGCGGATCCTTCAGGAGGAAGGCTACGTCACGGCCCAGGGCCATCTTACGGAAGACGGCCTGTGGGCNTCCAAGCTCCGTTTGGATCANCCCCTGCTGGTTTCCGAAGCGATCCGCAAGAGGGTTTTTCCGGAATCCGATCCGGCCCTTCTCGCCGCCCTCATGGCGCCTTTCGTCATGGATCGCGACCGCCCCGGCGAATCCCAATTGTCTTCGCTCATTTGGAAATACCCCGATTTGGCCAAACCCTACTTCGCCATGATGCAAACCCTTCNTCCCCTTCGAGAGCGGCTGCATGCCGAAGGTTTTGAAACCCCGCCGCTGCCTTTCTGGACGGTGGTCACTGTCTTTCATTGGGCGAAGGGGGAAGCGTGGGATACGGTCAAAAACCTTACGGGTATCGATGAGGGGGACTTGACCATGGTGATCCTTCGAACGGCGGATCACCTGCGTCAGGTGGAATCGCTGACGGAAACCCATCCAAACCTTGCGGCATCGGCTCGGGAAGCCATCGATCGGATTCTGCGGGAACCGGTGCTGGTCCTGTAACCAGTGCAGGGCCTTCGGCTGCTTTCAAGAGGGCGCCTATGGCGCGCGTCGCCATTCTTTCAGACATTCACGGGAACCTGGAAGCGCTGGAAAGCGTGCTCAAGGCCGCCCGCGCCGACGGGGTGGAAGCCTTTTGGCATCTGGGTGACGTGGTGGGCTACAATGCAGACCCCACGGCCTGCTTAGAAGTTCTGAGAGACTGTGGGGCCCGCGGGGTTCAAGGCAATCACGACCTCGCCGCTCTGGATCCCCACATCGCCGAATCCTTTAACGTGCTCGCTTACGAAGCCATCCATTACACCATCCGACAGCTCAACTCCTCCCACCTCGCCCAGCTCCACACCCTGCCCCTCTGTCGGACCATGGAAGGCGGGGCGCTTCTCTGCCACGGCACGCCCGAAACACCCCACTCCTATATCCTGAATCTCTATCAGGCCCGGCGCATCTTCAATCTCATGAGAAAGAAATTCCCTGACGTTCGCTTGTGTTTTTTCGGGCACACGCACCAGCAAAAGGTCTGGATTCAGGACCCACGGGGCAAAGTGCTCTCCTACGACCTGTCTGAAAAAACCCTGGTGCTGAACCCCCAAGATCTCTATTTGATCAATCCAGGCAGCGTGGGACAGCCGCGTCAAAGGGACAGTCGAGCCTGTTTCCTGATTTTCGACACCGACCATAACGCCGTGACCTTTCGAGCCGTGCCGTACGACGTGAAACGTGCTCAGGAAAAGATCGTCAGAGCGGGGCTGCCCGAATACCTGGCTTTGCGCTTGCAAGACGGCGTCTAAGGGAATCGGGGAACTTTCCGGAAGGAGACCTTTCAGTATGAAACGACAGACGATGTTTGGAAGCAAACAGGTTCTGCTCAAGGACGGCACGCCGGTGGACGTCCGGTTGATGACCCGAGACGACGGCGATGCGCTCTTTGACTTCTTCCGAAATCTCTCCGACGAGATGCTTCTTTACGTAAGGCACAATGTGCGGGACCCGCAAGTGCTTCACCAGTGGGTGAGGGAATTGGATTACCGCCGCGTCCTGCCGCTGCTCGCCTGGGTCGGGGACAAGATCGCCGCCGACGTGACGCTCCATCTCATTCCCCACGGCTGGAAGCGCCACATTGGGGAAGTGCGCACTGTGGTCTCCCCCAAATACCAAAACAAGGGCCTTGCCACCCTCATGCTCAACGAACTCGTGGCCCTGGCGTCCGAGATCGGGCTGGAAAAACTGTGGGCTGAAATTCCCTTGGATTCCCCAGGAGCCATTCGCGCCTTCCGCAACGCGGGATTCGGCTGCAAGGCGGTCATCGAGGGACTGGTCAAGGACATCCACCAGCGCAATGTGGACATCCTAATCATGATCTGCGATGTGACGGCCCACTACGACCCCCGATGGGGAACGCTCAAGCCACTGGAAGCCCTCTAAAGAGGCTTAAGGCAGGGTCCGTCCCGTTCCGAACTGGGGGAAGGCGTCCAACAANGCCTTTTGTAAGATCCCCGCGTTATGATAGCGGCTCTTCCAATCCTTTTCCAAACATCGAAGGATGATGCGCTCCAGAGCCTCCGGGATTTCGGGCACCAGGTCTCTCGGAAGCTGAGGCGGGGATTCCAAGATGAGGTCCATCAATTCTTTTTCGTTTTCCGAATAAAACGGCAGGAACTCGGTGGCCAGAGCGTAAAGGATCACTCCCAAAGCCCACACGTCGCTGGCTAAACGGCTGCGCCCCATGATTTGTTCCGGAGCCATATAAGGGCGCGAGCCGATGACCGTGCTGCTGATGCTGCGGCGCGTCACATCCTTGGCCGTGCCGAAATCCAGGAGTTTCAAGACCCCTTCGGGCGTGACGAGGATGTTTTCCGGCTTGATGTCCCGATGCATGATGTGGTGCTGATGGGCGTAGGCCACCACGTCCAGCAGCTGCAGGTAGTATTTTTCCTTGCCCGAGGAGTCCAGCCCTTCGTCGATGAGCTCCTGAAAGGACTTGCCNGAGACGTATTCCTGAATCAAGACCACTTTGCCGCCGATCTTGGCCACATCCAAGAGTTTGACTGCGTTGGGGTGGTCTTTGAGCCGCCCCAGAATGGCCGCTTCCACCAGGAATTTTCGGTTTAGTTTCTCTTCATGGGGGATTTTGGCCACCGCCATCTCCCGNCCGTCTTTGTCCCGCAGCAACCATACTTCACCGAAACTGCCGAAACCGAGCCGCCGGATCTTTTCCCACCGGTCCAAGAAACGCGCCGTATCCACCGAGGCGCCCTCTGGAACCTCCCCCGATGAGGCGCCGATCCCGAACAGCTTTTCCAAAACCCGTCGAATACGACCGCCGAGACGCTGAAAGATCCCCTCGCGACTCGGGCTTGTGGTGCGCATGGTTTCCCGGATGCGATGGCCCCATTCCAAGAGAACTTGGAGCCGGATGGGGAGGGCGTTTTCGTCCAGAGGCAAAATCCAATAATCATCGGCGCCGGCTCGCAAAATTTCCCGAACCCTCTGCCCTTTGCCCGAAGGCACCAAAGTCATCAGAGGGACGTTTCGCCCCAAAATGTTCCTAAGTTTCTGCACCGCCAGATCGGGTCGGCTCTCTTGGGACCCCACTCGAAAGACCACTAGGCGCACTTCCGGAATTCGACGCAGCTCCTGCTCGTCCAGAGTCCCCACGGGGTGGACGACGAGTGCCCCGTCCAACTGCGCCATTATCCCTGTCAGAACTTTCAGCTCGTCCTCACGACAGCTGACGACCAGAACCGTCCCCGATCGCAACATCCTCGATCGCCCTTCTCCCCCTTGCTGGAGACCCCTTCCCCACAGTGGCGGCAGCTTTGCCCACGGCCTTTGAAACAACAAAAAAACAAGAAAAGGAGCAGGCGTACGCCCGCTCCTTGATTATACCCACTGTCCAAAGGCCCTCATGGAGAAAACCGCGGGCTACTCTGTGGAGTATCTCGGCCGCTTGGTCACCAGAGCCAGGATGATGCCGGCAATGAGCAGCACGCCGGCAATGTAGAACGCGTAATCATAGGACTGATACCTGTCGTAAATGCGGCCGGCCAGCTTGGGCATGAAAGCCCCCAGACCCCAGCCGATGAACACCAGNCCGTAGTTGAAGCCCAAGTTCTTGGGACCGTAAAAGTCCGCCGTAAAAGACGGAAACAGGGAAAGNCCACCCCCGTAGCACCAAAAACCAACGGCACAGGCGAGAAACAGCAGCGGAATATTTTTGAGACCGAACAAATAGGGCAGGAGAAACATGATAATGGCCGCAGCGATGTAGTTCAGGATGAGACCGTTGGTGCGCCCGATCCTGTCGGAAATGATGCCCGTGCCGATCCGGCCCACGGAATTGAACACCGCGCCCCAGGAAACCAGCAGGTATCCCGCTTTCATAATTCCGGAGATCATCTTGTTCACATGGCCGATGAGCAAAAGCCCTGCCTGCGTGTTGATGCAAAACATGATGACNAGGGCATAGAACTGCCATGTCTTGAGCATTTCCCCGGCGGTCCAATCGGCCCGGGTCTGCGCGCGCGCTCCGGCGGCCGTGACGGCGGCCGAAGGCTGTGGAGGCACATAGCCGGGCTCTGGCCATGCCAAAAACTGCGCGGCAANGAGGATGACCACCAAATACGCCACCCCAAGAACATAGAACGAAGCGCTCATGCTGTAGGTGGTGATGAGCCAGTTGGCCACGGGAGCCACATAAAAGGCGGCCAGCCCNTACCCNCTTACGACCAATCCGGCGATGAGCCCTCGTTTATGAGGGCCGAACCATTTTAAGGCCGCAGGGGTCGGCGCCGCATAGCCCACGCCCATGCCGATCCCNCCGCCGATGCCAAATCCCAGAAGGATACCGGCGTAACTCTTCATAAGCCCGGCAAGGATCAACCCGAGACCGATGGCAATGCCGCCGATGGAGGCCGCAATGGTCGGCCCGTACCGATCTTGAATACGGCCGCCTGGAATCATNAGCAAAGCGAAGATCAAAATACATAAGGACGCCGGGTTGGACGCCTGTTCCGCTGTCAGCGGCACCCAGCCCTGCGCCGTCATGAGATCCTTGTCCGTCAGATACTTGACCCAGACACTCCAGGCATAAAGACACCCTAAGCANAGGTTGACCACGATTCCGGCCACCACCACCTGCCAGGCTTTGCCCGGAACCTTATCCACGGTTGCTTGNGCCGTCGCCATCATGGACCCTCCGTGTCGCTGCACCGCNAAACCTTGCGCCTGTTGTCCCTCGCAGACCCTAAAACCAGCCTGAATCCGGAGGGGCGCCGCCCCGCAAAAAGGGTAACAAGGCCTACGGTGCGGAAAGAAAACAAGCNATTTCGGGAAAACAAGGAAACAAAACTCTCGAGAGGATCGCGTTTCAGGACGACGAAAATCTCAAGGAACTTCAGGCTGAAGGACAACCCTTAAGAGAACGGACTTAAAGCACGCTTCAGGAAGGACTTTCGGCGTCACCTCATTTCGATACGGACGCTCAGCTCGGGCATGAAACGGTGAAAACCCCCAGTGAACACATTCAATCTTTGCCTCTCACCCCCTTTCCGGCTCAATCTTTCGGACACCCCCCTTTCTTTCAAAAACAGCCCTGATCGCCAGCGTTCTTCTGCCTTTGTTCCATAACAGGAAAGGTCCGGTCAAGAAAAAATGGATTGTTTTTCAATTGTTAACAAATGCACAAAGATTTTATGGGACCAATGCGGAACCGCCGGGCGGGGCGNTTTTCTTTCGCTTAGAGTTCCAGGTGGACGTGTTGAATGTCCGGTTTGAGAAAGAAGCGGCTTTCGTCCACTTTTTTCTTAAAAGGTCCCGTGGTGAAAATNACCTTCACGCCCGCTTCGAAAGAGCTCAAGCTTTTCACGGCATAGAGGGTGATCACGTCGTCGAAGCAGATGGCGCCGTCGATGGACGGTTCGGCCGCATTGACAATGATGAGATCAACCGGCCGATCGGCTCGAGGGGGAAGGTAATCGGCCACCACCGTACGGCCTTCGGCGCAGAGTCTGGCATAGAGGGCGCACTGGAGAGTTCGGCGCAAGGCCTTGTCGGACCGAAACGGTTTGGGAATTTCGCGCCAGACCCGTTCTAAACCGGCTTTCCAGCTTTCCACGTCCAGCCTGGGCTTTTCGTCCATGCCGTGTCCTTTCCGTGCGTGATGGTTGGATGAGNCGCTTTTTTAGCACGCCGCGCCCCTGCAAGGCAACGGCAGGACGGCCNGGTGCGGGAAAGGTTTTCNGCCACGGTGGGTTTCCCGCCGCGAGGGGTTCGGCTTTCGATAGGCGAAGTCGGCCCGATTGACGCTTTCCGTCTCCGCTGTTACTTTTGGTTCCTCAAGAAAAAACTGAAGGTTCCGGAAGAGCCGTAAAGAAAGGGGTTCAGCCATGCACATGGACCGCTCCGTGTTCGATCTCAAGGTGAGCGTCCACGCCGTCTCTCTGTACATCCTCATCTGCGCCCTGTTGGACGACGGGCGTGAGCCTACCGTGGACGCCGTGCGCACCCAGTGGTCCGCTTCAGAAGAGGCGCTGCAGGCTGCCGCCGCGGAATTGGCGGCGCGAGGCGTCGTCCGCGTGGAATCGGACGGCGGCTTGTCCGGCCGTTTTTCACTCCAGCCTTCGGCGCAATGGATTTGGATGGAGTGACGGCTTCATGACGGCCCACCCCTGCTTCCCTATCCATCTCTGCCAGCCGGATACCCGAAAATCTTGCGCCGCCTGTTGCGGCATCTACAACTTCAAGGGAAACGACCGCCGCGCCGTCATGCGCAGGCTCGTTCGCAACACCGCCGTCCTTCAAAAAGGCGGCCGCGAGGCCGCTGCGGAACGATTTGTCTCACATACCCAACGGTGGCGGCATCGGGACAACGGCAATGCTAAGAGGTTTCAAACCATTTTCAACTGCGAATTCGTGGGGTTTTTGGATGCTGAACTCCGGCGGATCGGATGCCTGCTGCATCCGGCGCTTCACGAAGGGCAGGATTGGCGCGATTGTTCCTTCTACGGCCGGGAGCTGTGCGACGGGCATTTTTGCCCTAGCTATCTCTCCCTCACAGAAGACGAACAGGCCTTCGTCGTGGAGACCTTGGACGATGGTACCTCTACGGGCTCGTGATCACGGACATCGATCTTGTCAAAGGCGTTTACCGGCACCTTTCGGACCGATTGGGCCAAGCCGTGCCCCGGGCGTGTCTGCATCGTCCGGAAGTGCGCAGCGCCCTACAGCCCTTTTGGCGCTGGAAGGTGACTTGGCCTTACCGAAGGAACGGGTTCGACTGGTTCGGAAAATATCTCTTCATCGGGGATCGGTATGAGGAAATACGCATTCCTTACGAGCGGCTGGGGAGCCGCCCATCACCCTATGAGCGCATTCTTTTGGCCTTCGGATCCGCCTTTGGATCCCTTGAGGAGCTCAGGGACGCGGAGCGATTGATCGAAGCCGCCATGGAACAGGCCGAACGGGCCTTTTTCAAAAATTTCAACCCAAAAACCCCTTGACGGGCCGCTCGCCCGAACGGTTTTCCTCTTCCATGTATCGCCGAGCCAATTTCATGTAGTGGGCGGCCGTCTCTCGGATTCTTTCCTTCTCTTCCTCGGTGAGCGTCTTTTTCACCTCGGCGGGAATCCCCATGACAACGCTCCCGGGCGGCACCTGGGTCCCCGGACTCACCACGGCGCCGGCCGCCACAATGGATCCCTTGCCGATCCGCGCGCCGTCCAAAACAACGGCCCCCATCCCGATAAGGCACTCGTCTTCCACGACGCAGCCATGCACCACAGCCTGGTGCCCCACGGTCACCCGGTTGCCGATAAACAGGGGAAACTTTTTTCCCGTGACGTGGAGGGTCACGTTGTCTTGAATGTTTGTTTCGCACCCGATGCGGATGAAGTTTACGTCCCCGCGCACCACCGTGTTAAACCAGATGCTCGTCCCGTCACCGATTTCCACATCCCCGATGACCCAGGCACCGGGGGCGATGAACACATCACGACCCAATGTGGGAAAAACGCCCTTGTAGGAAAGAATGCCGGAAAGGCCCCGGCTGAGCTGCCCCGTCACCCCCCGCGTCGGCAAGGGACGGCACTGTTCGTGTCCACCGCGCGTCATGGCGTCTTCCTTCCTTGCCTTTTTTTCGTTATTGGTCCGTCTCCAACCCCAGAAGCGAGGCCACGGCCTCGGCGGTCGCCGTCACGAAGGACCGAAAGTCCTCGGGATTCATTGCCCTGCCTGGCTCGGGACACGGCACCCCTTTCGGCGGCCTGACGAGGATCGGCCGGTTGCGCAGTTCTTCCTTGGGCACCACCTGAAACTCCGGCTCGAACCGATCTTCGAAGTACTTTTCCTGAAACCCGGCGAACTTCAAGGCATGGGCCGTCGAATCCAAAACACCCGCAAAACCTTGAGGTACATGCCCTTCACGAACGGCTCGATAAAATCCGGCCAGGCATTCGCCGCCCTGCGTGCAGGCGATGTGCCCGTTCCTGTTGGCGACAATCATGGCGTCCATGATCTCTTGCTCGCTCACCTGCACCACCTGAACGGCATCGCCGCCGGCGCAATCGCGAAATTGCTCCACAAGGCGGATCACGCGGGGCATGGATACGGGATTGCCGATCATGGCGGCCTGGGCGACGCTGGGTTTCACGGTGACCGGCTTGAAGACCCTTTTTCCAGGATCGGCTTCCTCGTAATAACGATACACGGGATTGGCATGCTCGGATTGAACCCCGAGGATCCTCGGCAAGGCCGGAATGATTCCCAAATCATAGAGTTTCAGGAAGCCTGCCATGACGGCGGTGATGTTGCCCGCATTGCCGATGGGCACCACCACCACGAGGCGCTCCACATCGTAGTCGAAGGCCTGCGCGATTTCGTAGCTGTAGGATTCCTGCCCCAGGATGCGCCACGCGTTCTTGGAATTCATCAAGGCCACGGGGTAGCGCTCTGAAAGCTCCTCCACGATCTTCATGCAATCGTCAAAAACTCCGGGAATTTCGATGACCCGCGCGCCGCTGCCCAAGGGTTGCCCAAGTTGCTGCGGCGTCACTTTGCCGTGAGGCAANAGNACAGCCGANCGCACTCCNGCCACCAGATAAGAGGCATAGAGAGCGGCCGCCGCGGAGGTATCNCCGGTGGAGGCGCAGACCGCAAGGACCTGGCGCATGCCGCGGGTCTTCATGAGATATTGGAGGTAGCTGAAGGCGCTGGCCATGCCCCGGTCCTTAAAGGAGGCGCTGGGATTTTGGCCGTCGTTTTTGAAAAAAAACGGCCGTCCTACGTGATCCTTCAGTCGATCGTTGGCTCGAACGACGGGCGTGTGCCCTTCCCCGAGGTAGACCACGGCCTCCAGGGGCAAAATGGAGCCGAGCAATTCGTGAAAACGATAGATCCCTTTCAGGGCCGGCTCGTTGATCATAGCCCGGTAATCAAAGATGCGGCGCCATAAACTTCCCGGAGTCCGCTTCAGGCGATCCCACTCCAGGTCCTCGATCATGAGCACACTGCGGCATTCGGGGCACGTATACAACAATCGATCCACATCGAACGTCCCCCGGCACCCCAGGCATCGATAGACGTACGTTCCGGAAACCTGCGGCACCACCCGGTCTCGAATGAAATCGGGAAAATCCAAGATCTTCATGTCCGCGCTCCTTGTCGAACCGGCTCGGCCCTCTCTGGTTCAGTACGGCCACCAGGCCTTGATCCATGGCACAAAAAACACGATGGCCGGCGCGACGGCTAAAGCCGGAAGAAAATTGGCCACGCGAACGTCCTTCATGGCGAGGAGTTTCAATCCGATGGCCATGATGAGCAATCCGCCGGTGGCTGACATTTCGGTGATCATCGCAGGAGAAAGCATGCGATCCAAAACCGAGGCCATGAGGGTCACAGTGCCCTGAAACACGAAAACGCTGGCGGCCGATAGAATCACTCCCCAGCCTAAGGTCGCCGAAAAGGCCACGGCCGCAAACCCATCCAGGGTGGACTTGACCGCCAGCAGCTTGAAGTCCCCGCTCAGACCGTCCTGAATGGAACCCAAAACAGCCATGGGGCCGATGCAAAAGACGAGACTTGCCGTGACAAACCCCTCACTGAACGTGGACTTGCCTGAGGCCTTAAAAAGACTTTGCAACCCGGCGCCGACCTTTTCCAACCCTTCGTGAATGTGCAAGCTCTCGCCCAGAAGCCCTCCAAGCAGGATGCCTCCCAGCACGACCAAAATGTTGCGGGTCTCCAAAGCCATTTGAACGCCCACCACGGTGGTGATGAGTCCCAAACCGTTCATGACGGTGCCTTGAACCTTTTCTGGAAGGCGAGCCCCCAGCAGGGTGCCCACAAGGCCCCCGACGACCACCGTGGTCACGTTGAGTGCCGTCCCGACCATGGGTACGCTCCCTGTTTCCCAAAGAAAAACCGCGCCGTCCGCTACGCTGCCGCCGCTTTGTCCTATGGCCGAGACGGTTCCGCCTCGACGGGTTCCTGGCGCACACGGCCATGGACCATAACGGCATCGTCTGCGGGACGCAAGAGCCATGTGTCGCACCAAAGGCTTCAGGCCGACGGCGGAACGCCGAGGCGCTCCGCACTGAGCCGGGAGGGGAGAAAGGGATCGGCGGCTTCAGGTGGTGAGCAGCGTAAAAAGATCGCGAACAAGGGGGGCGAGGAACTTTCCGATGAGGTCCCCATCGGAGATTCGGTCCAAAAGGAGCAGGCCCACCAGCAGGTAGGGTCCCGCCTGACGGTATG
>JGI24188J35168_1001637_pt1 | contig 12864 bp, 14 predicted proteins | sample YNPBryantNP2012_FD_35168 | JGI IMG/M metagenome (IMG submission 35168) | reverse complement strand
AAGTGAGCGTTAGCCGGCCCGTACTCTTTCACGCCGTGCAAGATCGTCCTTGCCGAAAACTGCCACAAGTAACACTGCCACCACAACATACACCACCGTCAGCGCCGTGACGGACACGCCTGCGATGACAACCCCGAACGTGTTCGTGAGAACGTGAAAGAGCGTCACCACGAGCAGGCTGCCCCGGGCACTGTTGTATAGCCAGGTATAGATGAAGGCTAGCGCGATCGTGCCAATGAACCAGGTCAGGAAGGGATAATCGGCCATCGGATTACCCGTCCAGAAGAAAAGCGGCAGATGCGCCATAACCCCCACAAAACGCCTACTACCAGCGTGGCCACAAGTGCATTATAGTTCTTCTGCAAGCGCGGCAGAGCAAACCCACGCCACCCGACTTCTTCCCAGGTGTTGGAAAACAAGGCCATCACAAATGCGGCGATGACCAGCCCAACGAGATCGTTGCTTTGTGGCCCGGCTGTTGCCGCCAGGCCCAATGCCTGGGTTATTATTTTCCCCGCCCCAAGGAGCAGCACAGGAGCCATAACGGCAATAACCAACCAGACTACACCAACCCGCCACTGCATAAGCGGTTTGAGCAAAAGGTTGATGCCCGCTTTTCCATCATTTGCCGCCGTCACAATGATGGCCGCCAATGCCGGGCCGATGGCGGACAGGAGGAGCAAAGACTGGAACAGGGGGTGATCAAATGGCGCAAGCCCACGTGATCCTGCGACCACGGGCAGCCAGCCAAGCCACGAGAGCGCAAAAGCCAGAACATAGAACCAGACAAGGGGATGCTTTTTCATCTGCCTACTCTTTCTGCGATGGAGTGCGTTTTGCTCTTGCCTTCGTCACCAGATCATAAATGATGAAAAATACCATCCCGACCAGGGCAATCCAACCGGTCCAATCACCCAGAAGGACAGCGAGCGAATCGCCGCTGCCCAACGGAACATCGGCGATAACGATCTGGCCGGTCTTGTCACCGCCGGGGGTTATAGTGGCGGCGATGATCCGTCCATAGGGGTCAATAATGGCCGAATCGTTGCCGCTGTTATCGGCTTTGACCATCGCCACGCGGTTCTCCACCGCGCGGAAGACCAGGTGGGTGTAATGCATCGTAGCAATGGCGGGCCAGTCGTGCGAAGGGACGAGGATCAATTGCGCGCCGTTGCGGGTGATCTTGCGGGCCGTATCGGTAAAGTCGAGGTCGTAGCAGATGATCGTGCCGATTTTACCCAGTGACGTCTCGTAGACCGGATAGGTCCCGCCCGTGGCACTGGTTTCCCCGGCAAAGGTCACCGGATGGTCCTTGCCATAGACACCCAGGAATTGACCATCAGGGGACAGCACCGTGGTCTCGTTACGCCAAAGCTGATCGGTTATCTTGACCAGGTAGCCCAGGGCCAGGTACGCCCTGGTCTCAGCAGCCAGTTGACGAAATGCGGCCGTATTTGTCACCTGTGGATCACCCTCAATGGCCACTTCCGGCCAGACCACGATCTGCGCCCCCTGTTGCGCTGCCTGGCGGGTGAGTTCGCTGAATTTGTCCACCCCGCTCCAGGGTACACCGGCGTCGTAGTGCAGCGCGGCGGCGCGCACCGTCGGAGTCGTGGGGGNGCGNAAGAGGGCCAGGCTGAGGCCNGTCCAGACGACCAGCGCGGCCAAGACCCCCAGGACCCAGTTGCGCGCTGACCGCCGGGCCAGGGGGGGAACATCCGGGTCCAGTTTCCAGCGCTGGTCGAAGAGATACAACGCGCCCAAACCCAACCCATAGTTGACGGACATGATGAGCAGGCCCAGGCCAAAGATGCTGAAAACGCTCACCGGCTGGATCAGCCAGGGCTGGCTATTGGGCGACCAGCATTGGCACAAAGGCGAACCAGATGAGGGGCCAAAGACTGTAGGGCGGGAAGGACAGGGTCAGCAGGACGGCGCTGACGACCGAAAGGATGATCCCGCTACCAAGACGGAGCCAGGAAATCTTGTCAGCCGTAAACACCCTCTTTTTTCCTCCTGAGCAAAAGACTACACGTGATCTCCCAGTGCCGGGATGGATAACGGCAACGGCATCAGCCGCCGCCCCCACCCGCCCCCGCTGGCAAGACGCGCCTGAATCACTGCCACCTTCGCGGACCAGGCACGATGGTTGAGAGCGCAAGGGTGGGCGTCGGCTCCACGCCGTTTTGGGCGGCTTTTTGTTTTAGCCCTATGGTTCTGTGGCAAACCCGGCTTGTACGAAATGCCGGTCAAAGGTATAGGCTGTGGTCAGACCAAAGTGCCTCATGACCACAAACGAAACGCAATCGGTCAGGGAATAGTCCTTGTCCTGATACCGCTGAAAGTAGGCCCACCCTTCATAAAACAACGCCTCGTCCACGTGGACCAAACGTACCGAGGGACTATGCAAAAGTATATTGCCCACGCTAACGGCTTTCGCATGATGCCCGATACGGTTGAAGTACGTGACCACTTCGTCGAACACGTAGGACGTGGTGATGAGCAGGGGCAACGCCGCCATGACCTGGGTCCAATGTCGTTGGGCGTCCAGGTGATACTGGTCGTTGGCCAACTCCAGAGCCAATACATAGCTGGTGTCCAGAAAGACCTGATTGCTCATGGTTGGTAGAGATACCGATCATGGTGCTCAGCCGCGTCGGTCACTTCGCCCCTGACGGGATACGCCCCGAGTTGTAAGATCGGGTCTTCAAACTCCAGCGGCACGATGAAAATACCATGTTGGTCTCTACGGATCTCGACTTCTCGGACCCCGGCCAGCAGTTGCTTCGGGATCAATAATCCGTCGTCAGCCACCGCCACTTTCTGCACGAGCACAGTTGGATAGCTCATCGTTCCACCTCTTTTCATTGCGCCACGCACTTGACCAGCCGCCCAACGGTTAGGTTGAGCCGCGTCTACTCGCCGCTGCGGGCAAGACCTCCCTGAATCACTGCCACCTTGTCCAGCGTGTCGAGCCACCGCATGGCAGGTGGCTATTGCCGCAGCAAATCGATCATCACATCGCTATCCAGCAAAATCATAGTGGATGTCTCCACGCTGTTGTGCTTGTTCCCGCAACCGCCGGGCATAGACGGTACTATACTCGATATCATCGCGATCTTGCCAAAGACCGATTAGCCCAGACTGGCGCAATAGTTCTTTCTCTCTTACGTTCCTGTCTAATTCCCTTATGATATGATGATCGCCAACAAGTGGGTGGGCTAACCACTATCAGCTGGAAACGCCCCCCCTGTCACCTCATCGGGCTGCCCGTCTCACGACCAGGGTGACGGCCGGGTTGCGTGACCGGGCGAATCCGCCTACACCTTCTGCGGCCGGGGCTGACCCAGGATGCCATAGGGCCGGAAGATCAGCAGCACCAGCAACAGCGCAAAGGCCACAAAGTCGCGGTAGGTGGACGGGAAGAACGCNGCGACCATGATCTCCACCGCCCCCAGGATGAACCCGCCGATCATCGCACCCCGGATGTTGCCGATGCCCCCCACCACCGCCGAGATGAACGCCTTCCACCCCACCATGATGCCCATGTACGGATCGATCACCGGATAGGCCAGGCCATACATCACGCCGGCCGCCCCGCCCAGGCTGGTGCCCAGGGCGAAGGTGGCTGAGATGACCAGGTTCATGGGCACCCCCATGAGCGGCACAATGGTCTTGTCCCACGAGATGGCGCGCATCGCCATGCCCACCATCGTTCGCCGCACGATGAAATCCAAAAGCACCATCAGGGCCAGGGACAGTACGATGATGAGGGCCTGTAGCGATGAGATGGATAGATCACCGATGTTCCAGGTGATGATGGGGATGAGGGTGGGGATATGCTGCGGATACGGGTTCAAGGCCAGGGTAAAGTTCTCCAAAAAGATGCCCACCCCCAACGCCGTGATGACCGCCGAGACCCGGGGCGCCTGACGCAACGGCCGGTACGCCAGCCGCTCGATGGTCACCCCCAGCAGGGCCACTCCCATCATGGTGAGGAGCAACGTGGGCACGAACGGCAGGCCCAGGGCCGTCGCCAGGAAGAAACACACGAACGCCCCCACCATAAAAAGATCGCCGTGGGCAAAATTGATCATGGTCAGGATACCATAGACCATCGTGTAGCCCAGGGCGATCAACGCATAGATGCTGCCCAACTGGAGGGCGTTGAGCGCCTGTTGCAAGATATAAGTCATGTCTACCCCCACAGGGATCAACCCTCCCGCAGGTTGGAGAACCTGCGGGAGGGTATCATGNGGCGCAGAAGGCTATGGGTTGGCGTTGGCGAACCAGACGAACTTGCCGCCCTTGATCTGCAGGATCACCGCGCTCTTGATGGGGTCGCCGGAACCCTCCTTGAACTGCATGGTGCCGGTCACGCCCTCGTACTTGGGGATCTTGGCCATCGCATCGCGCACGGCCTCGCGATCCACCTTGCCGGCGTTCTTGAGGGCCGTCCACAGCAGCCCAAAGGCATCATAAGTCAGCGCGGCCACGTCGTCCGGGGTGGCACCATACTTGGCTTTGTAGGCCTCGATGAACTTGATCGCCACCGGGGTGGCCGCATCGGCGGCGTAGTGGGTGCTGAAGTAATAGCCCTCGCAGTCGCCGCCGCACAGCTTGATCAGCTCCTCGCTCCCCCAGGAATCGCTGCCCAGGAACGGCACGGTGATGCCCAGCCGCTTGCCCTGCTGGACCTGCAACGGCACCTCGCTGTAGTAGTTGGGCAGGAACACCACATCCGGCCCGGCGTTCTTGATCTTGGTGAGTTGGGCCGAAAAGTCCTTGTCGCCGGTGGTGTAGGTCTCAAAGGCCACTACCTGACCACCACTCTCCTCAAAGGTCTGCTTAAAGATCTCGGCGATGCCCTTGTTATACTCCGAGGCCACGTCATAGAGCACGGCCGCCTTCTTGGCCTTCAGGTTATCCAGGGCGAACTTGGCGACCACGCGGCCCTGGAAGGGGTCAATGAAACAGGCGCGGAAGACGTACCTCTTGGCCGCGCCGGTCTTGGCGTCCAGGGTGGTCTTGGGGTTGGTGGACCAGGGGCTGATCAGGACCACCTTGGCACTTTCGGCGATCTCGGAGGCCGGGATGGCGTAGCGGCTGGCGTTGGGGCCGATGATCGCCACCACGTTCTGCTGGGTGATGAGCTTTTGCGCCGCTGAGGCGGACTGATCGGCCTTGCCGGCATTATCCTCGATGAACAGTTCGATCTGATACTTCGTGCCGCCGACTTCCAGTCCGCCGGCGTCGTTGATCTCCTTGACGGCCATCTCGGCGGCGTTCTTGCAGGACGCGCCCACCGCCGGGATGTCGCCGGTCAACTCCCACCACGCCTACCTTGATGGTGGCCGGAGCGCCGCCGGGGCACTGGACCGCGATCATGCTGACCGCGAACACGATCGCCAATAGAAGCGAGGCCTTTTTCATAATCTCCTTCCTCCTGCTCAATGGTTGCGATTCTGATGCCGACTATCACCGCCGGGCTGACCAGGCCCCAGTTGCCAACCAGGTGTCTTCCTCCTCACTCCCCGGGGAATCACGAATACGCCTGGAGCAGTAATGGTTAGATTCTATCACAAGCCCGACTTACTGTCAATATATTCCCACCAGCTCTGCCTGCGTGCCCACGCGGAGCGTGGGCACGAGGGGGACTCCTGCTGCGTGCTCACGCGGAGCGTGGGCACGAGGGGGACCCTCCTGCTGCGTGCCGACGCAGAGCGTGGGCACGAGGCCTCTCCCTTGCTCGCACCCACGCTCTGCGTGGGTGCGAAACGGGTCGCGCGGCCGGGGGGCCTCGCCCTGCTGCGTGCCCACGCGGAGCGTGGGCACGAGGGGGACCCTCCTGCTGCGTGCCGACGCGGGGCATGGGCACGAGGGGGACCCTCCTGCTGCGTGCCCACGCAGAGCGTGGGCACGAGGGGGACCCTCCTGCTGCGTGCCCACGCGGGGCATGGGCACGAGGGGAAACCTTCAAGCAGACTCCACCCTTCCGCTCCGGCCATACCGTTTTTATCAGCAAGTTACATAGATATAATGAATCAAATAACTTGATAATATTTCACTAAGACCACTTGACAAGTTCGCCGCTTTGTGGTAAAATCAGCCCACCAAGTTAGCACTCGATTGTCTGGAGTGCTAACCAGGCAGTTGGAGACAGATATGGAAGAACTGACGCCACGCCAGCGGCAAATCCTGGAGCTTATCGTGCGCGAATACATCGCCTCGGCGGTCCCGGTGGGGTCGGCGACGATAGCCGGCCGGCTCTCGCCGCCGGTCAGCGCGGCCACGATCCGCAACGAGATGGCGGTCCTGGAGGAGCACGGCTACATCGCGCAGCCGCATACCTCCGCCGGCCGTATCCCGACAGACCGGGGGTATCGTTTCTTTGTGGAAAGCGTGATGGAACAGACCCCGGACCTGACCCTGCTGGAGCGGCGGATGATCCAGCACCAGTTCCATCAGATCCGCCTGAACCTGGACCAGTGGGCGCGCCTGGCGGCGGCTGTCCTGGCGCAGACCGCGCAAAGCACGGCTCTCGTCGCCACGCCCCAGTCCCGTGAATGCCGCTTCAAATACACCCAATTGATCGGCGTTCAGGACTTGATCGCCCTCCTGATCCTGGTGTTGCAGGGCGGAATGGTCCGTCAGCAGATGATCGCCTTTCCCAACCCCATCGGGCAAGAGGTGTTCGTCCAGGTGACCAACCACCTGAACGCACTCTACCATGACGCGACCCGGCGGGAGATCCGCGAACGCGCGGTGGGCCTCTTGCCCCTGGAAGAGGAGGTGACCAATTACCTGCTGGACATGATGGCCCGGGTGGACGAACGGGAGAGCGCCGAGGTCTATCGCGATGGCCTGATCCATATCCTGAGCCAGCCCGAATTCGCGCAGACTGAACGGTTGCGCTGTATATTGGAGATCCTGGAACAGCGCAACCTCATTAACCAATTGCTGGCGCCAGCCTGGTCGGCTCCGGGCGTTAAGGTCATCATCGGCAGCGAGAGCACGCTGGATCAAATGCACGATTACAGCCTGGTCCTCAGCCGTTATGGGGTGGAAGATGTGGCAACTGGGGTCCTGGGAGTGATGGGCCCCACACGTATGCGCTACGAGCGGGCCATCTCAGCGGTCCGTTATATGGCGGAAATAATGAATACTCTGCTGCGAGATTTATACGAATAGAGGTAAGCGAGATGACGGAAGACACGGTAACTGAAGTTCGAGAGGAGGAGGAACCGACCCCGGCACAACCGCAGAGCCTGGAGGAACAACTCCAGGAAGCCAAAGCCCAGGCTGCCGAATACCTGGATGGGTGGCAACGCGCCCGCGCCGAGTTCGCCAACTATAAGAAACGCATCGAAGCGGAGCGCGAGGAGTGGACCCGCCTGGCCAACGGCGCCTTGATCTATCAGTTGTTGCCGATCCTGGATGATTTCCAGCGGGCAGAGAATACCCTGCCAGACAACCTGCGTCGCCTGACCTGGGTAGATGGAGTGCTGCTGATCATGCGCAAGTTTCAGGCGATCCTGACTGCCGCCGGTCTGGAGACGATCCAGGCCCAGGGGCAGCCTTTTGACCCTCAGTTCCACGAGGCAGTGCTATATGAGACGGTGTCAGACCCGGCATTAGAAAACCAGGTGCTGGAGGAATTGCAGACCGGCTATATGCTGGGCGGCAAAGTCCTGCGTCCGACCCTGGTCAAGGTCGGGAAAAGCGAATAAAACCCCGGCCGGGGGCCAGACAGCATCCAGGCCAGGGTAACGAGTATAAGGAGGATATAAATTATGGGCAAGATTCTAGGTATTGACTTGGGAACCACCAACTCGGTGATGGCCGTGATGGAAGGCGGCGAGCCGGTGGTCATCCCCAACGCTGAGGGGGGGCGGCTGACCCCTTCGGTGGTAGCCGTCACCAAAAGCGGGGAGCGACTGGTAGGCACAGTGGCTCGTCGGCAGGCTATCACCAACCCGGATAACACTATCTTTTCCATCAAGCGCTTCATGGGGCGTAAACTGAACGACCCGGAGGTGGAGCGCGCCAAAAAGATCGTGCCGTACAAGCTGACCGCCGCCCCGAACGGTGATGTGCAGGTGATCATGGGCGGGCGGGCCTACTCGCCCCCGGAGATCAGCGCCATGATCTTGCAAAAGATGAAGCAAGACGCTGAGGCTTATCTGGGCGAGCCAATCACCCAGGCCGTGATCACCGTGCCAGCCTACTTTAACGACTCGCAACGCCAGGCCACCAAAGACGCCGGGCGTATCGCCGGTCTGGAGGTGCTGCGCATCATCAACGAGCCAACGGCCTCCAGCCTGGCCTATGGCCTGGGCAAGGGCAAAGACGAGACCATCGCCGTCTATGACCTGGGCGGGGGCACTTATGACATCTCTATCCTGGAGCTGGGAGAAGGCGTCTTTGAGGTCAAATCCACCAACGGCGATACCTTCCTGGGTGGCGATGACTTTGACCAGCGCATCATTGACTGGCTCTGTGACGAGTTCAAGCGCGACCAGGGGATCGATCTGCGTCAGGACCGCATGGCCCTTCAGCGACTGAAGGAAGCGGCGGAGAAGGCCAAGATCGAGTTGAGCACCACTTTGCAGTCGGAGATCAACCTGCCGTTTATCACCGCCGATGCCAGCGGCCCGAAACACCTGAACTACACCCTCACCCGGGCCAAACTGGAGCAATTGGTGGATGACCTCATCGAGCGCACGATCCCGCCGATGAAACAGGCGTTGGCCGACGCGGGCCTGAAACCCGGTGACATTGACGAGGTGGTGCTGGTGGGTGGGCAGACCCGGATGCCCAAGGTCGTGGAGATCGTGCGGAACTACTTTGGCAAGGAGCCTCATAAGGGGATCAACCCGGATGAGGTAGTGGCGATAGGGGCCGCCATCCAGGCGGGGGTGCTGGGCGGCGAGGTCAAGGATGTGCTCTTGCTCGACGTGACCCCCCTGACCCTGGGCATCGAGACCCTGGGCGGGGTGGCGACGCCGCTCATCCCGCGTAATACCACCATCCCCACCCGCAAGTCGCAGATCTTTTCCACGGCCAGCGATATGCAGACGCAGGTGGAGATCCACGTGACCCAGGGCGAGCGGCCCATGGCCGCCGATAACAAGACCCTGGGCCGGTTCATCCTGGATGGCATCCCGCCGGCTCCGCGCGGCATCCCCCAGATCGAGGTGACCTTCGATATTGACGCCAACGGCATCTTGAACGTCTCCGCCCAGGATAAGGCCACCGGCCGCGAGCAACGGATCACCATCACCGCTTCCAGTGGCCTGTCCAAGGAGGAGGTGGAGCGGCTGGTACGTGAGGCCCAGGCCCACGCTGCCGAGGACGCCCGCCGCAAGGAGGAGGTCGAGACCCGCAACCAGGCTGATACCATGATCTACCAGACGGAAAAGACCCTCCGTGAGTACGGCGATCGTATCCCGGCTGACGTCAAGTCCCAGGTGGAAGGCAAGGTGGCCGCAGTGCGGTCAGCCTTGCAGAGCGGTACGGTGGATCAGATCAAGCGGGCCATGCAAGAACTGGGCGAGGTAGTCCAACGTATCGGGACCAGTATGTACGGCCAGCCAGGTGGCCCACCACCGGGCGGTGGGTATGGCTATGGTCCGGCCGGCGGGCCTCCCCCGGGCGGCGACGAGGGCACGGTGGAAGGCGAGTTCCGCGAGGTCTAGGTTTCACCCCATCAGGTGGATCAGAGTTGGAGTAGAGAGGGCCGGGTTGCCTGTTGCAACCCGGCCCTCAAGTTGTTAGCTCTCCGTGTTGAAGACCGCCTTAAAGTTGCTCAAAGCGGGTCTGCCAGGCCCAGGCCTGGCAGACCGCCGAGGAGCATAAATTTCCATCTACTGATACCTGTCACTAAATGGCGGGTAGGAAACCCGCCCTACGAGGTTCTCCGACGGACTAGTCCACCGTCAACGTCTTGCTCAGGTTGCGGGGAAAATCTGGGTCAATGCCCCGGGCCACACTGGCATAGTAGGCCACCAGTTGGGCCGGGATCGTCGCCAGGAGTGGAAAGACCCACGGGTCTGCCGGCGGCACCACCAGATAATCCTGGACATTGGCGCGGAGGGCCGCGTTCTCCTGGGCCACGGCGATGGCCCGGCCCTCTCTACAGGTCACTTCATTGACATGATTGATCATCATGTCCACGTCCTCCGGTGCGGTAAAGAACGTCACCGGGTAGCCTGACCGGACCGCCGACAGGGGGCCGTGCTTGAACTCGGCGCTAAAGATGCCCTCGCAGTGGGTATAGGTGATCTCTTTGAGCTTGAGTGCTCCTTCCAGGGCGATCGGTTCTGTGATCCCATAGCCCAGGTAATACAGTTCATTCCAGGTCGCCAGGTCTGCCGCGACGCGCCGGGCTGTCTCGTCGGTGCTGGCGATGGTGGTTTCCAGTAGATCGGGCACGCTGGCCAGGTCCGCCGGGTTACGGCCGGCCAGGCGATAGGCCAGGTACAGGAACAAGAGGGCCTGATTCATGAACGTCTTGGTGGCCGGCACGCTGATCTCGTAGCCGCAGGCCAGCGGCAGGTATGTCTCGCTGACGTGGGCCAGGGTGGAGCCGATGACGTTCAGCACGCCCAGGACCCGGCAGGCCCGGCTGCGGGCGACCGGGACGGCGTTGAGCACGTCCTTGGTCTCGCCGCTCTGGCTCACCAGGACCACGGCGGTCCGTGCCCCGACGCTCGTGGCGGCCCGGGTGATGAACTGGCCCGGCAACAGCGGTATGGCCAGCCGACCGGCGATCTGGTTAAAGTAATAAGCTCCCAGCAGGCAGGCGTGATACGATGTACCACATCCCACCAGCAAGAGCGGCTCGCTGGCCCGCAGGATGTCCAGGAAGCGGTCCACATGGACCGATTGGTTCAGCAGATGCAGCAACTCGGCGGCGACAGTGGGTTGTTCGTGGATCTCTTTGAGCATGAAATGGGGGTAGCCGCCTTTAGTGACGGAATCCATGCTCTCCGTGATCTCTTCTGGCTCGCGGCTGATCTCCTGGCCGGTATCCACGCGGATGATGCACACCCTATCCGGCGACAACGCCAGGATCTCGCCGTCGTGGACCCGAAGCACCGTGCGCGTGAGGGGCAGGATGGAGGGCAGATCACTGGAGGCGCAGGTGAAATCCGGCCCCAGGCCGACCACCAGGCCGGAGCCTTTCTTGATCGCATAGAGCCGATTCTCCTGCCGGGAGGTGATGAGGAAGGCATAATCGCCGGCCAGNTCATCGTATGCGCGCCGAATGGCCTCCACCATATCGCCGCCATTGCGGTCAAANTGGTGCTCCACGGCGTGGACACAGGTCTCGCCGTCNTTCGTGCCCCGTAAAGTATGCCCATGATGCGTGAACCACTCTTGCAACTGGACATTGTTTACCACATTGCCGTTATGCGCCCCCACCAGGTCACCGTCACAGTCCAGATGAGGTTGAGCATTCCGCGGGCTGGGTGCCCCGAAGGTGGCCCAACGCAGTTGCACGATCCCCCGTTGACCCCGCATCTCGCGCAGCCGTAGTCGCTGGCTCACCTCCTCGATCCGCCCCACGTCTTTGCGCAGGTCAATCGTCCCGGCCGGCGATACCGTGGCGCAACCCACCGAATCATAGCCTCGATAGGCCAGGCGTTGGCCGGCCTCCACCAGGATCGTTCCCAGGTCATCACGTTCACTGGTGGATACGATACCAAAGATACCACACATACCAATCCCCCGAAAAAAGATTGCTACTATCCGCCAAACTTTTTCCATCTACTGATACTGCTGACCAGGCAACCCGCCGCCAACGGGTTGCTCAAGCCCATACCCCCTACCCAACAGCGTAACTACCACCTCCCGCAGGGTGGGTGTTACTGTTGGCTGGGGCCGGGCCTGGGCGTAGGTGTTGGTAGCTGCAGGAAGGGAGTCAATCCCTCAGAGGGCAGGAAACCCCAGGTGGTGTTCTTGAGCTGCTGGATGAACTCCAGTTGCAGCATTTCGGGATACTCCCGCAGAGCCGCCCCCTTGAGTCGCAGGGATTCGGCCTCCCCCTTGGCGATCTCGATGTCGGCCGCCGCCTTGCCTTTTGCCCGCTCGACCTCTTCCTGAGCCTTGAACTTGGCCTGCTCGGCCTGGTATTTGGCTGTGGTGATGCCCTCATAGGCAATCTGCTTTTGTTCTACAGCGGTGACATAGTCCTTGGCGAAGGCGATCTTGCGAATCGCAAAGCTATCCAGGGTAACGCCCTTGGTTTCCAGGAGCGGTCGCATCTCTTGTTCGATCCGGGTGACCACGTTCATCAGGTCCCCGCTATACAATTCGCTGGCCGGATACCTTTGCATCTCCAGGCGTACCAGGCTACGGCTGTGAAACTTGACCACTCGCTCGTTGACCTGATACATATCCTGGCCCACTTCCCGATACACTTTCTCGACATCGGCGAGGGTCACGTAATAGCGAACGCTAAACCGCACCGAGATCTGCTGTCCATCCTGGGTCTGGGCATCTACCTCGTAATCGGGAAAATCCGCTCGCGATGCGCCGGGGTTCTCTGAGGTCTCGTATACCACAGCGCGGCTGCTGAAGAAATGATACTCCTGGATGAAGGGAATGCGGATATACAGACCCTCTCCCACCACGCCAGTGACCCGGCCGGTGGTGGTGATCACGGCCACTTCGCCCGCATCAACCACGACGATCCCGGACGATAATATGCTTATGGCAAAGATGCCAGCTATGACCAGCAAAGCAACGACAAGGCCACTAAAGTATCTCTTCATGTTTACCTCCCTTTGTTTTTGAATTCGTTGGGGCTCGTGCGCATGATTCTTCCTCATAAATCAGCGTCTGGAGAAGCCACACAGT
>JGI24188J35168_1001632_pt1 | contig 12885 bp, 8 predicted proteins | sample YNPBryantNP2012_FD_35168 | JGI IMG/M metagenome (IMG submission 35168) | reverse complement strand
AATGTGCATTGCAATAAAAAATTGGCAATCGCGAAACTGATTTTTGATAATAAAAACGAAGTGAAACTGGAGGCCATAGCCAATCGAGCGCGGGGGACATTCAGGGCGATGGAGGATGCCAGTTATCATGTGCAATTGATCGATGCATGGAATTTTGAAAACAAGGATCCCATTGAATATCGTGTGTCGATCATTCCCGATATTTATCCGACCGTTGCTATTACCACGCCTGGCAGGGATGTCGATATTACTGAGGAGATGCTGTTGCCTTTGACCATTGAGGCAGAGGATGATTTTGGTTTTTCCGATTTGCGACTGGCCTATAAAGTNGTCAAAGCATCGATTCCGTTTGCCGATACTTCTGTCAAATACCTGCCATTGCCCATTAATGGGTTTCGTCAGGAACAAATCAAGCTGGATTATCAGTGGGATTTGACCCAGCTTGATTTGTTTGCTGGTGATGTGGTCAGGTATTATGCAGAAATTTTTGATAACGATAATGTATCAGGCCCTAAAAGTGCCCGGAGCTTGGTTTATTCCGCTCGATTTCCATCGCTGGAAGANATTTTTGCTGAAGTGAGCAAGGAGCAAGAGCAAACCTACGAGAGTTTTGAGGGATTATATGAGAAGAGCAAAGAGTTGAAAGAAAATGTCGAGAAACTGGTCGAGCAGATCAAACAGAATCCTGAGCTAAAATGGGAGGAAAAGCAACAGGTCGAAGATATTCTGAACAAGCAAAAACAACTGGAGCAATCGCTGCAAGAAGTGCAGCAACAATTGGATCAATTGATCGAGCGGATGGAGCGGAATGATCTGTTAAGTTTGGAGACGCTTCAGAAATATCAAGAACTGCAGAAACTACTGGATGAAGTCTTGAGCGATGAGCTGAAGGAGCTCATGAAGANATTAGGGGAGGCAGCGCAGAAGCTGGATCAGGAGCTGGTTCGGCAGGCGGTGGAACAATTGAATTTCACGCAGGAGGAGTTTCTCAAAAATATCGAAAAGACGCTGAATATTTTAAAGCGGCTTCATATCGAGCAAAAATTGGATGAGCTGGTGAAAAAGGCGCAGCAGTTGCTGGAGCAGCAGAGCAACTTAAACGAGCAGATGAATAATCCATTGGCTTCGAAAGATCAATTACATGAGATGGCGAAGCAGCAGGAGAATTTGAAGAATCAGGCGATGGATGTGTTGGCCGAAACGGGACAGCTCAAGGACAATATGGGAGAATTTGTNGATATGCCATCGGACAAGCTTGAGGCGGTTTTGCAACAAATGGCCGATCAGGGATTGCTAAATAACATGAATCAGGCCCAATCAAGCTTACAGGCAGGCAATCGGCAGCGGGCTCAGCAGAGCGGGCGGTTGGCGCAGAATTCTCTTTCCGAAATGTTCGACTTGCTGAGTGCCGCTAAGCAGGATCTGATTGAGTCGCAGAAGCAGCAGGTGATGGCGGCGCTGAAAAGTATTTCGCATAAGCTATTGCAGTTATCCAAAGAGCAGGAGCAGTTAGTGCATCAAAGTCGGGCACTGGATCGAAATAGTCCACAACTAAATGAAGTGGCAGAAAATCAGCATGATTTAGCCCNAGCGTTGGCCCGGGTGATTGACGAGATGGGCGCACTATCGCAGAAGACGTTCTTTGTTTCGCCGCAGATGGGGCGGGCCGTGGGCCAGTCGCTCCAGAAGATGGTGGAGGCGATTTCGCAACTGGAAGCCAGAAATTCATCTCAGGCGGCACGATCGCAGCAGCAATCGATGATCAGTCTCAACGAGGCGATCAAAGAGACAATGAATGCCATGAACAGCCTTGCCAGCGCTTCCTCGGCTTCGGGATTGGAGGAACTAATGCAGCAACTGAATCAGATGGCGGGACAGCAGCAAGGGATTAATCAACAGACTCTGGAATTGGGCATGGGGCAGCAGATGTCGCTGGCGCAGCAGGCAGCCATGGCTCGGTTGGCGGCGCAACAGGAGGCGCTGAGAAAATCTATGGAACAATTGGCACGGGAATATGGAGAGCGATCGGATATTTTGGGGCGGCTGGATCAAATCGGAAAAGAAATGGCAGAAGTGGTTGAGGATTTGCAACAACGAAGGGTGAGCCAACAGACCATTCAACGGCAGCAGCGTATTTTGCAGCGGTTATTGGACGCTCAGAAATCGGTCCGCAAAGAGGATTACAGCCGCAAGCGCAAGGCAGAGACAGCNAAAAAATACATTCCCATCAATCCAGGCGACCTGCCTCCCGATCTCGGTGAACGATCCCTTCAAATTCAGCGGGATTTGTTAAAAGCGTTAAAAGAAGGCTACACCAGAGATTATCAGGAGTTGATTCGAAAATATTTTGAGGCGTTGATGAAAGAGTCTTATGACAATAATTCGAAATAGATATTTTTTCTCTGTCAACAGAAACAACCCAAAAGATGAAATTTTTTTATCGCATTCGTCGAGTTAGTTCAATTCGTTCGAACGTATTTTGAAACAATAATAAAAGAGTCCATTGATGATGCAAATAAGAACAATTCTTGGTTCCATTTTCCTTGTGATAATCATTCATTTTTTCCCAATTGCCCAATTATCCAAGCAGCTGTTTCACCCAAGCGACGCCTTTGCCCAGCAGCAAAAGTCCGCTCAACAGGTTCAAAACGAACGACTGTTGAGCCTGGCTCGGAGCTATGAGCAAGTGGGGCAGTTCGCCCGAGCTTTGGAACTGTATCAGCGGCTGTGGCGGGATGAGCCGCAAAATGTGGTTTATTATCGGGGCGTCAAACAGAATTTGACCAATTTAAAGCAGTTCGATCAGGCTTTGGCCGTGGTCCAGCAGATGCTCGTTACAAATCCCTCCCCGCTCATTGAAGCCGATTTAGGTGATGCCTATTGCAAATTGGGTCAGGTGGAACAGGCCCTATCCGCCTGGAATGGGATGGTTCAGAGAAATCTAAAAAACCCATCGATCTACCAGATCGTGGCCTCGGCGATGATCAGCAATCGACTTTATGATGAAGCGATCCAGGTATATGAAAAAGGACGAGCAGCTCTGAAAGATAACCATCTTTTTATCATTGAGCTGGCGAATTTGCATCAGGCGCGGATGGATTATGAGAAGGCTGTTTCGCTGTATCTGGACTATTTGGAGCTTTATCCTGAACAATATTCTTTTGTGGAACAAAGCATCACCAATTTAGCCGATGATCCAGATTTGGTTCCCCAGATCGAGCGAATTTTAGCGAGCAAGATCAAGGAAAATAGCGGAAATATTGCCTTAAGAAATTTATTGGCGTCCTTCTATATGCGCAGTTCCAATTACCAGGCAGCCATGGAGGAGTTTTCGCTGATCGATGATTATGTCATCACTCGTCCCGAGAGGGACCGGCAAAAATTAGGAAATCAGCTATTTCATTTTGCTCAGAGCGCCTTTAATGATGGCAAATATCAGTATGCTGCCCAGGCCTATCAACTCCTCCTGACTCGATATCCGGATTCACCTTATGCGGCGAATGCCAAATATGGATTGGCGAACGCCAAAGAAAAATTGGGCGAGTTTGAGATGGCGATTCAAATATATCAGGAGATCATTGATAAATTTCAAGCTTCTACGCTTGCCAAGCAGAGCCTATACCGCATCGGAATTATTAAGCTGGATCATTATTCGGCGCCAGAGGAAGCCGAAGGTTATTTTCAAAATACATTGCGGATTCCCACCCAACCATCGCTCAATTTTGACGCTATGTTTCGCATCGGCGATTGTTACATCATGCGGGGATTGTTGGATCAGGCTAAAAATTGGTATCACCACATGGCAGCTAAATACCGTTCCAATGACGATGTTGAAAAAAAAGCGCTTTTGGAAATCGGCAAGATTGATTACTGGAATGGCGACTTCGAGGCGGCCTTGAAAAGTTTCTCTCAAGTCCTATCCGAGCCCGTGAACAATACGGATGACAAAGCTGGTTTTTATGTCAATGATGCTATCGATTTTACGCTGCTTATCGAGGAAAATAAGCAAGTAGCCGATTGGCTGAAGAAATTTGCCAGCGCCAGTTTATTGGCAGAGCAGAAGCAATTTGAAAAAGCGTTGACAGCATTCTATGATATTGTTCAAAATAGTAATGCCGAGACCATTTTGGATGATGCCTGGCTGCAAATCGGCCAATTGGAATATCGGTTAGGGCACTACCAGCAAGCGCTATCTGCTTTCCAAACACTTATTCAAAAACAGCCCCAAAGCGTGCATTGCGACCTGGCTCAGAAACTGATTGGGGAGATTTACGAGGTGGGATTAAAGGATTTTTCGAAGGCGCAACAGGCTTACGAGATGGTGTTGACAAGTTATCCGAATAGTGTATTGCTGGAAGAAGTGAGGAAGAGGATTCGGGGGCTCGAAAGAGGTAATAGGGTGATTCGGTGATTGATCTTTAATTCTCAATTAGAGTAGCAGTTTCCCCGTTAAATTATTTTTGAAACGACTAAAATTTTTTGAGGGGGTAAATTCAAGTTCCGAGTGCTCATTTTCGTGAGCAATTTTTCTGGATTTCCTCAAATTGTGATTTCCAAGCTCTCCCAACTGGCTCGTTCAGATTGGGTTATGTTGGCGAAAAATATCTTGATTTTATTGTAAAAATGATATATAATTCTCTAGGAAAATTCTTCAAATTGCGTCTAATGTTGAGAACGGGATGAGCGCTTGAAAACAAAAGCTATCCTCCGCTGACCAAAACTTATAGAAAAAATCGAAAGCAAGAATGGGATTACACTCGAATAGGCAGAAGAATTATTTGAACCTGGCAATATTTATCACCGTGGGTCGCGATTTAGACGCCAAGGGTAGAATCCATATCTAAGGCGTATGGTCAAAAAGATGCAGGTCAGTGTTTATTGTTTTTCTTTAGTTCTTGTTGCAAAATTATCAAAACAGCTAAATTACCATGCTGCCCGGCACCTTGATGAAGGTATGAAACCGTTTTTTAAATGTTGAGTTTTGCAACAAGAGCTATTTATCACTACTCGGTCAAATTAAATTGAGTCGCGTCATTCGGAACGGAGGGAAGCGCAGTGTGGACTCTGTCTATTTTAAAATTGGTGTGTGTTTAACAAACAGATTTCTCTCCTCCACTTGGCGGATCGAAATGACACGTATTTTTGGTAAATTATTGGAATCTGACGAAGCAGGGTTATTTGCGATCTTAATAAATGAGCATAAATACTCGGCGCTCGTGATGTGACAGATAATGAAATAGCAAAGAGTCTTGGGGTTTGAAATGAGATGGATTATTCGAATAGCTTTTTTATCAATAGCCATAGTAATATTTTTCTCCAACGCTTCCTCCCAAAAGATTCTGATACCCATGGATCTAAAACAAACCGATCATCTTAAGGCGTATGGCGTGGCTTATTGGACGCTGGAAAAGGGGATCAATGTGGAGTGGTTGTTGAACTATCGCGGTGGATCATTTATGACGGATTATCACGCAGCGATCGAGCGGGAGCTGCGGGTGAGGGGCGTGTTGTACGAGAACATCTCGGGAGCGCAAGCGGCGCAGATTTATGCCACGATCGAAGAAAATAATATGGAGGTCGTGTTATTGGAGAAGGCCCCAGCCATTGCCATTTATCAATCGCCACGGGAAACCAAATGGGATGATGCGGTGGCCTTGGCCCTTGATTATGCTGAGGTGCCATACACAAAATTGTGGGATAAAGAAGTGCTCCGCGGTGAGCTGGAGAAGTATGATTGGCTTCATCTCCATCACGAGGATTTTACGGGACAGTATGGCAAGTTTTATCGGAATTACCGCAATGCGCCTTGGTACATCGAAATGGTTCAAATAAACGAGGCGATGGCAAAGGAACTGGGATTCAGGAAAGTATCGCAGTTGAAATTGGCAGTAGCCAAGATGATCCACGAATACGTGTTGCGGGGCGGTTTCTTATTTGCCATGTGCTCGGGAACCGATACGTACGATATCGCTCTGGCAGCCGAGGGCACGGATATTTGTGATGCGGTCTTCGATGGCGATCCGATTGATCCCGATTGCCAAAGAAAATTGGATTTCAATAAAACATACGCGTTCGAGAATTTCCGATTGATCACTGATCCGATGGTATATGAATTTTCAGATATTGATATTCCGCCCAGCGATAATCCCTTGTTGCGTCGCCAGGAGAACGATTATTTTACGCTATTCGACTTTTCCGCCAAATGGGATCCTGTGCCAACGATGTTGACGCAGAACCATGTATCAGTGATCAAAGGCTTCATGGGCCAAACTACAGGATTTAAAAAGAGCCTCATTAAAAAATCCGTAATTATTTTGGCTGAATCCGAAGGGACTGAGCAGGTAAAATACATTCACGGCAATATTGGACGGGGAACTTTTACATTTTATGCTGGGCATGATCCCGAAGATTACCAGCATTTTGTCGGGGATCCAGAGACGCAGTTGTCATTGCATAAAAATTCACCCGGCTATCGGTTGATCTTGAACAATATTCTTTTTCCAGCAGCAAAGAAGAAAGAACGAAAGACGTGAAAAAGGCAGGAGATGGAATTTCAAATGATCAATCGTATGGCCATGGAGAATTTGAAATTTGCAAGTGATCGTCTGTCATTGTTGGGCCGATAGATATAAATGCGTCGAGTATCCTATAAAAATGATCCGCTACGGACAAATAGTATGATCGGGGAAGCGGGATCGGAATCGTGTATTCTTGGTGACTGCTTTGACCAACGAAACATCATGCTTCATCTCATTTAGGGAGGAACCAGCCAGATGGCGAAGATGCTTGAATACTCAGTAACGACCAACGCGCGGACAGAACTTGTCAATATTGATCATTTCATTCGCGAGGCTATTGAACAAAGCGGGGTCAAGGATGGTATTTGTTGCGTGTTCGTGCCTCATACCACTGCCGGGGTCATCATCAATGAGAACACGGATCCCAATGTGGCGGTGGATATTTTGAAAGAGTTAAACAAAACCATCCCGTTTAACGATCATTATGCCCATATCGAAGGGAATTCGGCTGCACACATAAAATCGAGCCTCGTGGGATGTTCGATCGCAATCATTATCGAAAACGGGCGGCCCAAATTTGGTACATGGCAATCGGTGTTCTTCTGCGAGTTCGATGGCCCAAGAAAAAGGAAGGTGTGGATCAAGATTATTTGATTTTTTTATATCTGCTTCTCCATAAATCAAATAAAGAATTCAATCGCTTGAATAACACCGTGTTTATTTCAACTGATTTGGTTTTAGGATCATTTCAGCGAGCCCTCCAGCTTTAAAGCGAGCCATCATCGTGTTCCGATATCGAGTTGTTAGATGAGCGCATTAGCACATGCCAACTGCCCCTCCGATTGCTGCTACAATTTTCCCTTGACATCCACTGAATTTTTGATTATTTTGATTCAAAATCTTTTGAAGAGACCATTTCAGCTTACGATACTTTCCTGTCGGTCCAGAATTGAGCCAAAAATTTTGGATGGACTCATAGAGCAATGGGATGAAAAATGCTCTTTCAACTATTTTTTCGTGAATATCATCGCCACACGGCGGAACAGATTTGCTTCTATAAGGAACAGTGGTTATGACTTTAGATCAAATTTTAGATTTGATTCGTTCAGATCCTGATATCGTGGCCAATATCACTCATTGGCAGAGAATTCCAGCCCGAGAGGCCCAATATGCTGAGTATCCTTCCTCCATTCATCCTGATCTCATTAAAGTATTGCAAAGCCGCGGCATCCAAAAACTTTATACCCATCAGGCAACGGCGATCNATGCGATTCTCAAAAAAAAGAATGTGGTGGTGGTGACCCCAACGGCGTCGGGAAAAACGCTGTGCTACAACATACCTGTGCTCAACGCTTTGATTGAAAATCCAGAATCGCGATCGTTGTACCTGTTTCCCACGAAAGCATTATCCCAAGATCAATTGGACGAGCTTTATAGCATCTCATCAGCGTTGAACAGAAATATCAAGACTTATACGTTCGATGGCGACACTCCTGCCTCGGCGCGCAAAGCCATTCGATCGGCCGGCCATATCGTGGTGACCAATCCAGATATGCTCCATCAGGGGATTTTGCCCCATCACACGAAATGGATCAAGCTGTTCGAGAATTTGCAGTATGTGGTGATCGATGAAATTCATCATTACCGCGGGGTTTTCGGTAGCCATTTGGCCAATATCATTCGCCGGCTGAAGCGGGTGTGTAAATTTTATGGGAGCGATCCTCAATTTATCTGTTGCTCGGCGACCATCGGCAATCCGAAGGAGCTCACGGAGAAGCTGATCGAAGCGCCATGCGAGCTGATCGATAACAATGGCGCTCCGCGGGGCGAAAAGCATTTCATCCTGTACAATCCACCGATCGTGAATTATGAACTGGGCATCCGTCGCTCGGTGGTTAATGAGACGAAAAAGTTAGCGGAGAAATTTTTGGCATCGAAAATCCAGACCATTGTTTTTGCGCGGAGCCGTTTGCGGGTAGAAATTTTGGTGACCTATTTAAAAGAGAGCATGCAGAAGCTTGGCAAGTCTGGCCGTCTGATTCGCGGCTATCGGGGTGGCTATTTGCCTCTGGAGCGTCGGGAGATTGAGCGGGGGTTGCGCAATGGCGACATTTTAGGCGTGGTGAGCACCAATGCCTTGGAATTGGGGATCGATATTGGCCAGCTTTCGGTCTGCATTATGGCCGGCTATCCCGGCACCATCACCAGTAGCTGGCAGCAGGCTGGCCGTGCTGGCCGACGGGCAGAGACCTCNGTCGCCATTCTCGTCGCATCCAGCACGCCGATCGACCAATTTATTATTAACCATCCCGAATATTTCTTTGGCCGCTCGCCGGAAACTGGAATCGTGGATCCCAACAATCTTATTATTTTGATGAGCCATTTGAAATGCGCCGCCTTTGAATTGCCGTTCGAGGATGGCGAAAAATTTGGCATCGATGCCACTGGGGAAATGCTGTCCTATCTCGAAGACCATGGCGTGCTCCATCATGTGGGCAATCGCTGGCACTGGACCAGTGAGATCTATCCAGCTCAGGAGATCAGCCTGCGCAGCGCCTCGCCCGAAAATTTCGTGATCATCGATACCACCTATGATGATCGCGTGATCGGCGAGGTCGATTATTTCAGTGCGCCGATGCTGATTCATGAAGATGCCATTTATATTCATGAAAGCCGGCAGTATCACGTGGATAAACTGGATTGGGAGCGGCGCAAGGCGTATGTGCGCGAGGTCGATGTGGATCATTATACCGATGCCCAGAGCAAGACGGATCTGAAGGTGCTGGATGTGTTTGAAAGCACACCGGTCAAAGGTGGCGCCAAGGCATACGGGGAGGTAAGCGTTACCACGGTCACTGTTGCTTACAAAAAAATTAAGTTTCACACCCATGAGAATATCGGCATGGGCAATGTGCATTTGCCGGAGCTGGAGATGCATACCACTGCTTACTGGCTTGAGTTTGACGATAGGACAGAGGAGAGGCTTGAAATGTCCCAATCTGACCTGGGCGATGCCCTGAAGGCGTTGGCCAATGTGCTGGAGAACGTCGTCCCATTTTTCGTTATGGGGGATCCCAGCGACCTCCGCACCGTGCCGATGATTAAGTCGCCATTCTCAAAAAAAGCCACCATTTATATCTATGATGCCTATCCCGGTGGCGTGGGGTATAGCCAAAAACTATTTCTCGTCCATGACGANCTGTTGCAGGCGGCGAGGCGACTGATTCTGGAATGCAAATGCAAGTCCGGCTGTCCATCTTGCGTCGGACCAGTGCTTGATGTGGGCGAATTCGGCAAAGCGAGCGCCCTGAAGCTGATAGACCTTCTTACTGCCTAATGGAACTGTTCATTCACTTGCNATTTTTCAAAGAAATTGTCCTATTAAATTGGCCGTTCGGGGTAAAAAACTGGAGGAANCGATGAAAAAANCCTTTATTTCTATTCTGATTTGGATTCTACCCTTTTCACTATTTTCACAAAGTGCCATCCAATTCAATGATTATTTTCTTGATCAAACCTTGCGCATTGACTATTACCACATCGGCGATGCCAAGGAGGAATTCATCACTATTGATCAATTGTATCGGCAGGGAATTTGGTCGGGCAATCCAAACCATCTTATTGATCCATTTCATCACGGCAAGTATGAAATAAAAGTGTATGACATTGCCTCCAATCGCCTGATCTATTCGCGTGGCTATGCCACCTATTTTGGCGAATACGCAACCACCAGTCCAGCTCTGCAGGGGGTGAAACGAACCTTTCATGAGACCGTGCTCATCCCATATCCCAAAAAGCCGGTGCTCCTGGTATTTGAGCGCCGCAATCGACAGAATATCCTTGAGCCGCTGTTTCAACATCGAATTGATCCGTCTGATTATCACATCATCAAAGAGAATACCGATTCCGGGGATTTGATCTATGAAGCCCTGAAAAATGGCCATCCGCATATCAAAGTCGATCTCGCCTGGATTGCTGAGGGGTACACGGCGCAGGAGTTCGACAAATTCAAACAGGATGTGGATCGATTCATGAAAGCGCTGTTCGAAGTGGCGCCCTATGACCGCTTGAAAGATCGGTTCAATATTTACGGGGTGTTCCGACCCTCAGCCGAGAGCGGCGTGGATCAACCGCGCGAAGGCATTTACAAAGAGACCATTGTCAATGCCTCGTTCAACGCGCTGGATTTGGATCGCTATCTGCTCACCGAAGATACCAAATCGATCCGCGACATTGCCGCCTGCATGCCGTACGATGCCGTTTTCATTCTGGTCAATAGCTCGCGCTACGGTGGCGGCGGCATTTACAATTTCTATGGCATTTCCACGGTGGATAATGAATTGAGCCTGAACGTGTTCATCCATGAGTTCGGCCATTCGTTCGCTGGGCTGGGCGATGAGTATTACACCTCGGATGTGGCTTACAATGATTTTTATCCCAAAGGCGTGGAGCCGACCGATCCCAACATCACCGCGCTGCTGGATCCCGAAAACATCAAATGGAAAGCGCTGCTGTCGCCAGGCATTGCCGTCCCGACGGATTGGGGCAAAGACGAATTCGAGGCGTTGCAGGCCGAGCTTCAGAAGAGTCGAAAAGAAATGAGAGAGCAACTGGCCCAGCTCGAACAATCGGGAGCCGCCAAAGCCAAGATCGAAAAAGTTCGGGCGGAGCTTCAGAAGAAAATCGATGCGGTGAACAAGAAAATGGATCAATGGCGAGAGAAGTACCGCCATCTGGAGGATAAGGTCGGTGCGTTCGAAGGGGCGGGCTATTCGGCCAAAGGCCTGTATCGGCCCATGATGAACTGCCTCATGTTCGGCAATCGCGAGCGCAAGTTCTGCCTGGTCTGCCAGTGGGCCATCCAGCGGATGATTGAGTTTTATTCTGAATAGACACCCCAATATAACGCAGATGACGTGGGTCCTCGCGGATTTTATCTGGAAACGGAGCATCGGAGAGGTGAAATGGCAAACGGCAGAGCTAATAAATGAAAAGCCAAATGCCAATTGCCAAATGCCAAATTCAGTTTGTCTTCCATCTGCTGGCGGAATTCTTGATATTTAGAAGATCAAAATCCATCCACGCGTTTCGTATGGCGATAACAAAATACTTGATTTTCTGATGGACATTCGTTATTTTTAAGTCATTAAATTTTTTTCCAATTAAAGTAAATCATTATGCCCTATTTAGCAAAAAAATACTTCACGGTTCAAGAATATCTGGCGCTGGAAGACGCTGCTGAATATAAGAGCGAATACTACCAGGGCGAGATTTTTGCCATGGCGGGAGGATCAGTCAACCACAATCAAATTATTACCAATGTCATATCCCAACTGAACCAGGCCCATCCGCGTCATAAATGTCGCTCTTTCGCGACCGAGGTAAAATTATGGATTGAGGAACTGGATTTATTTACCTATCCTGACTTGATGATCATTTGTGACAAACCCCAATTTTACCCGGGTCGAACCGATGTCATTCTCAATCCACTCGTTATCATCGAGGTCATTTCTAAGTCGACTGAGGCTTATGACCGCGGCAAAAAATTTCAATTTTATCGCTCGATCCCCAGCTTTCAGGAATATATTTTGATCGACCAGTATAGCGTCCACGTCGATCAATTTTACACCAACACTCAGGGCAAATGGACGCTGACGGATTATAACGATAACCAGGCCATTTTAACATTTGCAAAAATCGATTTCGAAATCCCCCTCGAAAAAATCTATCATCTGGTTGATTTTGAGTTGAAAGAATCTGAGCCTGCTGAAACGCCGGAGGGCAAACGGCAGACGTGAGACGGCAAAGTTTTGGATCCCTGCGAAGGTTTTAGGCCTTTGCAAGAATGACTGAATCCAGAAGCGAAATACGAGCAGCTAACGGCACATCATCTTTCGTTTCACATTTTCCGTCCGCCATCTCAGGTCTTATGCTTGATTTTTCCCATTTCACCTAAAAAAAATTATGGGAGGTTAATATGACTGCTACTAAATACTTTGCTGAATTCATGAACTACTTTGTGGTCATTACGATTGGCTGTCTCATTTTCAATATCATCTCCAACAAATTCATGACAATTTTTTGGCAGAATGCTATCCTGGTGGGATTTGTCTGGGCATTGGTCTATACGGCAATAAAGATTGGGATCAAAAATAAGTTCAAAGCAAAATAGCTGTGGATATAATGCCTTGCCGAGGTTGGAAACCTTGGCAAGGGTATGCTTAGAAAAGAATCGCTGACGATGACCAACGGAGCCACCCATGCTCGAACGACATCATTTCATTTCCTACTCGGCGGTGGACGCTGAAGAATTTGCGCTCAAACTCGCGGACGATTTGCAAGCGGGTCCGCCGTCGTTTCCCATCTG